>Ga0126313_10001869_pt1 | contig 11425 bp, 11 predicted proteins | sample Plot105A_FD_89954 | JGI IMG/M metagenome (GOLD analysis project Ga0126313, IMG submission 89954) | Serpentine soil microbial communities from UC McLaughlin Reserve, CA, USA - Plot105A | ecosystem: Environmental > Terrestrial > Soil > Grasslands | place: USA: UC McLaughlin Reserve, Lake County...
ACCAGGCCGAGGTCGAGCTGCTGTCCCGCAACCGCCGCTGCCTCGGCCGCCGCCCGCGCCTCCTCTGACAGCGTCGAGGTGGCGACGAGCACCGCTTCACGGACAGTGTCGGGCAGCGGCACGTCGTCTTCGTCGGCCAGCTCGAGGCCATGTCGACCCGGCTGCAGAGCGCCACGAAGCTGCAGCGCCGCCACCAGCTCCTCGACGAAGAACGGCGAGCCGAGCGTGCGGTCGTGCACGGTTCTGACGAGGGCCGGGGAGGGCAGCTCGGGAAGCAGCGCCTCCAGCAGCGCGGCGACGCCGTCACGGTCGAGCGGGTCGAGCGAGACCTCCTCCAGGCGCCCGCCGCGCCGCAGCTCGTTGCGGAGCCAGCGCAGGCGGTGTCCGCGGGGCAGGCCGTCGGACCGGTAGGCGCCGACCACCAGCGCCGGCATCTCCCGCAGCGGGCCGGCTAGGGCGGCAAGCAGTTCGAGCGTGGTCTCGTCCGACCACTGCAGATCGTCGAGGACGATCGTCAGCGGCTGCTCGGCGGCGAGGTGGGCGAGGGCGCAGCGCACCGCCTCGAAGATCGTCGCCCGCTCGGTCTCGGCGGCCGGCTCGCCCAGCTCGGGGAGCAGGAGCGCGAGGTGGGGGAGGAGCGGGCCGCAGCCGCCGAGCGCCATTGGGTCGGTGCGCAGGCGCGAGCGCAGGGCGTCGACGATCGGCCCGTAGGGGACGGCCGAGCCCTCGGTTGCGGCCCCGCGCAGGACGGCGCCCGCGTCGGCGGTTGCTGCCGCGGCGAGCCGGCTCTTGCCGATCCCGGCCTCGCCGCAGAGCAGGACGATGCCCCCCGAGCCTTCCTCCGCGCGCCCCCGGGCAGCGGCGAGCCGAGCAAGCTCGGCCTCTCGGCCGACGAGCGGCGTCCGCGTGCCCATCACGAGGTCAGTCTAGGCGCGCCCCAAAGTGCCGACGGGACGAAAGCGGTCCCATATGGAACGCAACCGGCCCGTCGGCGGCCAAATCGCCGGCTACTGGGCGACCGGCGCGGGGTCGGGCCGGACGACCACGGTGTCGGCGATCGGGATGATCTCGTCAGCGGGAAGGCCGGCGGTCTCGGCGTGGTCGCGGATCGCCTCCGGGCTCTCGCCTTCGTAGACGCAGAAGGTTCCCAGCTCGCCGCTCTCCTCGGTCAGGACGTAGCTGCGGATCCAGCGGACGCCCGAGCCCGGCTCGTCGCCCACTTCAGCCGATTTCTTGGCGGCGGTCTCCAGGTCCTCGCCGGTCCGCCATCCGTTGCGGCGAAGAATTCCGTAGAGCTGCATTTCAGTTACCTCCAGTTTCGCTTTGCAAGATGCCTTACGACCGTAGAGCCGCCGAGGTTCGCTCGCATCAGCAAAAGCACCGTATTTTCAGCCCCCATTGCCGTAGCCGAGTCGCCGAAGGCGCCCGGCCTCAGCGGTGCACGCGACGGAGGATCTCGCGCAGCGGCTCCCAGATGGCGGGCGCGGCCGCCAGCACATTTCCACTGGAGGGCCAGTCGCCTCCGTTCGTCCCATCGAGGTCGCCGACCGCGCCCCCGGCCTCGCTGGCGATCAGCACCCCGGCGGCGCCGTCCCACGGCTGCAAGCCAGGCCCCCAGTAAGCGTCGGCCCGACCGTCGGCGACCTGGACCAGTGCGGAGGCGGCGCTGCCGCCGCGGCGGATGTCCCTGACCCGGGGGCCGAGGGCCCGGACCAGATCGGCGGCTCGCTCCCGCTGCGCCTCCCGCCCCCAGTTGACCTCGACCAGCGCGCGAAGCAGCTCCCCGCCGGGTCGGCAGCGCAACCGCCGCCCGTCGGTCCAGGCGCCGCCACCCCGCCGGGCTTCGGTCATCCGGCCGAGGTCGGGCTCGACGACGACTCCAACCAGGGTCTGTCGCTCCTCCTCCCGCACCGCGGCGACGCTGACCGCCCAGTCGGGCCGGCCGTACAGGTAGTTCGTCGTGCCGTCGATCGGGTCGATCAACCAGCGGATCCCGCCGGCGCCGCGGGCATAACCGTCCTCCTCACCGAGGATCCCGTCTTCGGGTCGGATCTTCGCCAGGCGCGCCCGGATCGCGGCCTCGGTGTCGCGGTCGGCCTGGCTGACGAGGTCGTCGGGCGCGGCCTTCTCTTCGACCTCCAGCTCGGCGCGGCGGCGCCTCCAAGTGGTTGCCACCTCCGCTCCCGCCAGGGCCGCCACCCGCGCCACCCGCAGCAGCTGATCGGTCTCGATGCCGGTCGCCGTCGGCTCCACGGTCACCTCCGCACCGGTGCCGCCGACAGGCTCTCGCCGCCCGGCCCGAGATGCCCTCTCGCTTCGCTGAAGGCGGAGCGGATCGGGTGGGGGAGGGTCCGCGGGCTCTGAGCGGTGAAGAAGAGGTGGGCGCCGACCAGGCAGGCCCAGGGCAGCGCGGCAAGCAAAGGCCGGGGCGAAGATGCCAGCGCCAGCAGCGCCGCCAAGGCGATCCCTCCACCCAGCCAGCCGACCCACCGCCGCCGTCGCGCCACCAGGGCCAGCGCCGCCAACGCTCCCCCGGCAACCGCCGCGAGGGCGGCTTCGAGCGGTTCGGCGCTACCCGCCAGCAGGCGTCCGCCGGCTGCCGCAGCCACCGCCGCCAGGATCGCCGCGAGGCTCCAGGGCGCTAGCGGCGAGGTCCGGCCGGCCAGCGGCCGCCAGTCCTCCAGAGAGCCCTGCGAGCCTCCCGTCTCGGCCTCGGCTCGCGGCGCCGGCAGCCACCGCACGAGCGCCAGCGTGTGCTCGCGGGCCTGGCCTGCCTCCGCCTGCCAGGCGAGGCGCCCATGGCCGTCGAGACGAGCGAAGGCGAGCGCCTCCAGGGCCCAGCGGCTGGTCACGAATGCGATGCCGAAGGCCCAGAACGCCACCACCGCCGCCAGCGGCAACCACGGCCCCTCGAAGAGGTAGATGCCGAGGGCGAGGCCGGAGAAGCCGCGGATCGCGTACCCGCCGCCGACGATGATCCAGAGGGCGAGGATGTCGAATCTCAGCGGGGGCGGGACCCGGTCGCTGTTTCCGGTCGCACGCGACCTCAGGACCTCGTAGAGCGCGGCGACGCCGAAGACGGAGAGCGCCAGCCCGAGCAGGGGCCAGCCCAGCTCCAGCGGCCGCAGCGCCAGTGCGACCAGCGCCGCCAGGCCGAGGCGGGCGACCGCTACCAGGGCGCTTGCCCGGATGTGTCGGCTGCTCTCCGAGGCGGGGCCGGGGAGGCGGCCGCGGCCAGCCCGATCGGGGTGGCGCTGGTCGGCCTCGAAGCCGCGAATGTCATTCCACTGGTAGCGCGCCTGGTAGATCAGCAGCTCCAGGGCCACCCAGATCACCGCGACACGCGTCACCTCCCAGCCGCTCGCGCCGCTCGCCGCAAGGACGCCGAGCGCGAAGGCTGCCGGGAAGATCCAGGCCTTGATCAGGTCACCGGGCCGGGGGAGCAGCAGGTAGCCGGCAAGGCTCCGTTCGCTCACCTGCCGACCGCCGCCAGCCCGGGCTCAACCGACTCCAACAGCAGCTCCAGATCCTCCCAGGAGGAGACCACCTCGACGACCCCCGCCCGCTTCAGCTCCGTGACCCGTCGCGCCCGCTCCGCAGCGGGAACGAACATCACGTTGCCGATCGTCCGGCAGCCGGCGGCGACGGCGGCCTGCGCTCCCGGCACCGAGTCCTCGACGGCCAGCGCCCGGGTCGAAGCAATCCCCACCTCGGCGAGCGCGTGGAGGTAGATCGCCGGGTCCGGCTTGCTGGTCGGCACCGGCAGGGAGTTCTCGGCGCTGAAGCGGAGCCGCGCCGGGAAGAGGCCGTCCAGCCCGGTAGCCCGCAGGCAGCTGCCGACCCTGGCGGCTGCGCTGGAGGAGACGACGGCGAGGGTGTGGCTGGCGGCGAGACGGCTGAGCGGCTCGATGACGAACGGATCGGGCAGCAGGGCCTCGCTCAGGTGGGCGGTGACAGCCTGGCGCTCGGCTTCGACCCAACGCTCCAGCATCTCCGGCGCCACCGTGCTGCCTTCCGCGGCCGCGAGCGCAGCGGCGGTGGTGCGGAAGTTCTTGCCGGTGGTGGCCAGCCGCAGTTCCTCGCCGCTGAAGCGGCGCGAGCCGCCGAGCTCGGCGAGGAACTCGTTCGTCACCTCGGCGGAGGCCTCGAAGGCGGGCTCCTCGGAAGGGAAGAGGCAGCCGTCGGCATCGCAGAGCAGCGCATCCACCGGGGCATCGGCGACGAGGCTCATGCCGCGACCGCTCCTTCTGCGTAGACGCCGGCTGCGGTCGCGGCAGCCGGCCCGCGGGCATCGAGAATGCGGATCGTTTGGGTCAGGCGCTTGACGAAGACGTCGTCCTCGGCAAGGCTGCCGAAGATCTCCCGCACTTCCAGCAGCGGCCGCGGGTCGGCGGGGGCGGCCTGCGCGAGCGGTCGCAGGCTGTCCCAGCGGACGTCCTCGACCTCGATCGGCCTCCCCTCCAGGTCGACGCCGGTCAGGTAGCGGATCCACGCGGCAAGGGCGAGAGTGAGGCTCTCGTGCGGCCTCCCCTCCTCGACGGCTTCCCGCAGCGAAGGCAGCAGGTAGGCGGGCATCTTCGTCGAGCCGCGGCCGCAGAGCCGACGCAGCCGGTCGCCGATCCGCGGGTTGCCGAAGCGCTTGATCAGGGTCTTGCGGTACTCCGCGACGTCCAGCCCCGCGGCCGCGGGGAGCAGCGGTGTCACCTCTTCCATCAGCGACTCCGCGAAGCCGCGGAGCAGCGGGTCTGCCATCGCTTCGTCGATCCGGTCGTGGCCGCTGAGGTGGCCGAAATAGCCGATCGCGCTGTGGGTGCCGTTGAGCAGGCGCTTCTTGTGCAGTTCGTACGGGGTGACGTCGGCGACGAACTGGACCCCGACCTCCTCCAGCGGCGGCCGCTCGTTGCAGAAGTCGTCCTCGACGATCCACTGGATGAAGTCCTCGCAGACGACCGGCGAGCGGTCCTGGATCCCAAAGTCCCGTGCGAGCAGGCGGCGGTGCGGCGCTTCGGTGACTGGGGTGATGCGGTCGACGACCGTGGCGGGAAAGGAGACGTTGGCCTCGATCCAGGCGGCGAAGCGATCTTCGTCGCGCCGGCGCGCGTAGGCGACGACGGCGTCGCGCGCGGTGGCGCCGTTCTGCGGCAGGTTGTCGCAGGAGAGGACGGTGAAGGGCCTGACCCCGGCCTTGCGACGCAGCCGCAGCGCCTCGGCGAGGAAGCGCGGCACGGGGCTCTCGTCGGCGTAGCCGTCACCGGTGACGGTGAGGGTGACGACCTTCGTCTCCTCGCTCGTCAGAGCGGCCAGCGCCCTCCCGGGTTCCTCGTTTGCGTAGAGGTAGTCGAGCAGGGACCCGATGACCTGAACCCGGTCGCCTTCGGGCGAGCGCTCCAGCAGCGAATAGAGGCAGTTCTGCCGCAGCAGCTCGGACCTGCCGCCGCCGCTGCGCAGGCCGATGCCGAGCACGCCCCACTCCTTGAAGCCACTGGCGGCAAGCCGGTCCAGGTAGACGGCCTGATGGGAGCGGTGAAAGGCGCCGACGCCCAGGTGCACGATCCCCGGGCGGAGGGCGCGGCGGTCGTAGCTAGGGGTGCTTATTCGCGGAAACAGGCGCGATCCGGTCTCTTGAAGCACAGAACCTCCGATCCAAAGTGGTGGCTTCGGTCCGAAGGCCGCCCTAGGGGGGTGCGGCTGCTTACCGGAGTTGCTTGTGAGGACGAGGCTCGTCAGATAACTGCCGATTCCCCGCGTACTTCGTCTCTTCCCGTATCAGGTGAACCCTAAACGTTGCACGGCCTCACGCTTCGGCAGGAATGCCTCGAGGCCCCGCCCCGCAGCCGCTGCTCTCGATGTCGCCGAAGCGATCATCAAAACTGCTTTACCGCGGTACTACCCACCGTGTTTGCGGGAACGGGCGCCCTAGCGACCGCCAGGGCGCCCGCCAGGGTCTAGCCCTGCTTGGTGATCGAGACAGCCGGAACCGTCGCGTCGACGCTCTGCATGACCATGCCCTCACCTCCCTTCGGCTGCTGGACAAAAACGCCGCCTGGAGGCGGCGGATTTCGCGCTATAAGTGGTGTCGGAGGAGGGACTCGAACCCCCGACACGCGGATTATGATTCAGACAATCTGAGCGGTGATGCGGTTTCCTACCGTCGCTCGTTCTGCTGGATGCTCTCCGTTCTGCCGGAACTCTTGGGGTTCGGTCCACGGCCCGGTCCACCGTTTCCCCCACACCAGAAGCAGAAGGCGGGGAGAAACCGATGAGTCTTACCCCTTGATGTCTAGATAGGCCGGCGGCCTGAACGCTGGCGTAGGCTAGAGAGGAGCGGTTATGGCAGATGCAAAAGAAATCGAGCTGGTCTTCGAGCCCCAGGATGAGGGCGGCTATCACGTCTATGCGCCCGATCTTCCCGGTCTTCACACCCAGGGCGACGATGTCGACGACGCGATGGCGAACGCCAGCGAGGCGGTCGCTCTCTACGTCGAGGGCCTGCGCGAAGACGGCGAGCCGCTCGACAGCGGCGTGATCCGCCGCTCGATTCCCCTGCCGGCGGGAGCCCACGCCAGCCGGTCGTCTCCGGCGGGCGCCTGATCAAGGCGCTTGGCAAGGAGGGCTGAGTAAATATCAATGACAGCGCTACTCTGGAGAGCGGTGTCTGCAAGCACGCGAGAGCGGGGGTCTTGTGCGCCCGCGAGGGCGTGGAGTGCGGCTGTTCCGAATCGTCGAGGACAGCCAATCCGACCACGGCTTGATGATTTTGACCTTTGTCTTGAGCCGACGGGAGCGTCGTTCCATAGCGATGCTTCGATCACAGAGGCCAAACGCATCACCTTCATTTATGGCGGTGGGAGCTCGTCTATCCAGGAATACGAACTCCTCTTCGGATACGCACCCGCTCACGATCTGCAGGCATTGCGGAAGAGAGGGGGCATCATCGTGATGGCGCCGACGATTCCCGCTTGGCTCTACAGCAAGGCGGCCGAAAAACGCCGGGGCGGTCCTCTAAGTGAGAAGGAGCGGTCTCAGATCTGGCGGGAGTACGGACCCGATAGTGGTGCCGTTGCGGCTTATGACGCCAGAACCGACAGCTTGGTTCTGCCGACCGTAGATGTCAGTCCGGACCCTCTGCATCCCGTTCTTCACGAGCTCGGGCATGCAATGACGTTTGAACGGGCTTGGCAGGATTTCCGTGCGCTCAAATGGGTGCTCGATTGTCTTCCCCGCCGGATTCAGGACCATCTTGCCAACGGTTACCCCGAAGACGACAGCGACGAATCCATTCGCATTCGCGTTGCCGAGGTTCTGGCAGAGGCCTACGCGATGGTCCTCGCGGGCCGGCTGTCTGAGCTGCCTGACGATTTGGCGTCCGCGCTGAGCAGCATTGTTGCTGACATGGGTCAGCAAGCTTCTACGTCCAGGGGGAAAGTCGATCCTCGCGCAGGACGAACTGCCACGTACATACCTCCGGAGACCATGGTCCAGGCTGGTCCAGAGCAACAGCGATCCGCAGATCTACCTCCGCTTTCGCGCAGTGGAGATCGTAGGCTCCTTGAGCGCCAGGCACGTCCCTGGCCTCCAGTCGAGAAGTAGCGCCACGGTCTTTTAAGGTCGCGTTGCGCCTTCCGCTGGCACGCCCGGCTAAGGCGTTACGCCCGGCTGGGCAAGAAGTGCTTCGCGCTGCTGATCGCCTCGGCGATGGCTCGCGACGAGTACATCACCGGCGCCTTCCCCTCGGCATCGGGGGAGCGTACTTTGCAGCCTGCTAGGAACGCCTTTTCCGTCCTCGTGCGCGTTCCCATTTCGCAGAAGGACGCGATGGGATTTTCCTTCTGCTGGCGCAGACGGTGCAGAGGATTTCCAGTGGCTCGTTCCGGTAGACGCATTCGGCGCCACCTCGAAGCGAGCCGCCGCAACTGTTGCAGCAGCAGGGTCGGCCGACGAGCGTCAGATACCAGCGGTCCGGATGCCTTTTTCTGTTGCGCTCGATTGCGATGTGCGCTTGATGGGCTTCTCGCTTCTTCTGTCGGCTTCGGTAGCTCATTTGCGTCTTTGTGCTGCTCGGCTTTCGGGTCGTGGGGGGTAAGGGGGGACCGCGCCGGGAAGGTCAAGGCACGAGAGAGCTGCCCTTACCGGACCGTGAAACAAAAACTTGTGCCTGCGCCTGCTGCTGAGAGGAGGGCTAGTTCCTCTCGGATCTCGTTCCCATACGGGGCTTTTGGTTTACGCGCCTACGGTCACTTCAAGACCTGGCTTTGTCCGTTCCATCTGCTCCGCGGCGGCTCATCATCAACGCTGCCGTCGATCCCGCCTGCTTGCCCACAGCACCCACGGCCATGTGCAGCTCGAACGCAAGTTGTAGAGCCAAGCCTTTCAGTCGCGGCTGACGCTAATCGGGTTGCAGAATTCCGCTATTTGCGGGTTGTAAGGAGGGTGTATTTGGGCCAGCCGGTTGGGTTACGTCTACGAACATAGGTTCGGTCCGACCGGATTGCCATTCTCTGTCTATGAGTAGACCTAACAGCCGGACCGTCACCCCTGACGGCGACGATTGGACCGTGGACAAGCCGGGTGCAAGTCGAGCGAGTTCTCGGCACGACACTCAGCGAGAAGCAATCGACGCAGCTCGTGGCTACCTAAGAACGAAGGTGGCGGAGAGCTGAAGATCAAGGGAGAGAACGGGCGCGTGCGCGCTCAGGACACTGTCCCTAATGGAAACGATCCGCGTAGCTCTCGGGGGTAGGCGGTCATCACGTAGAGGGTCCTGCTGGTGATAGGGCAAGTTGCCTGATTCACCAGTGGGACCCTCTCTCGGGTTGACCCGGGCTAGAGACTCCAGTGCTACGCCCGGGTCGCCGGGCCAGGCCCTTGCCACTTTCCTTGCCACCCCCCTGCCAAATCGGACCCTCTCGACCTCGGAAAGCGGCGCATTCCCCATTGTGCTGCGATGCCGGAGGAGGGACTCGAACCCCCGACACGCGGATTATGATTCCGCTGCTCTAACCAGCTGAGCTACTCCGGCGGGGAGGATGATGGTAGCGATGGCGCGGCGGGGTGGTGGAGCTCCTGAGACGGGGTGGGCGGCGATTCGGCCGGTGCTGGTGGCGTTCTTGTTGGTGGCCGATGCGTTTGCGGTTTTTTCGCTGGCGATCGTGCGGCCGGAGGATTGGTGGGCGCCGTTTGCGGCCTTCGGCACCGTGTTGGTGGGGCTGGTGTGGTTCCAGGTCTGGGCGATTCGGCACCGGCACGACGACGACTGAGAGGGGCTCGGCGGCGAGTGCGTCGATTGCAGGGGAAAGTCTGCAGCGATTGGGCATGGTGAGTAGGCTGGAGCCGTGCCTGCGGATCTGGACAGAGCGGTGAAGACTGTCGTTCGGCAGTGCATGGGAATCCAGCCGGGCGAGGACGTGCTGGTGGTCTGCAACCCGGTCACCGAAGAGATTGGCGCGCTGATGCGGATCGAGGCGCAGGGGGAGGGCGCGGACGCGACGCTGGCGGTGATCTCCGAGCGCGAATCCGCCGCGGCCGAGCCGCCGCGCGCGGTGGCGGCGGCGATGGCCGCGGCCGACGTCGTCCTGGCGCCGACGATCCAGTCGCTCTCCCACACCGACGCCCGCAAGGTCGCCAGTGAGGCGGGCGTCCGCGTCGGCAGCCTGCCCGGCGTCACTGAGGAGATGCTGAGCCGGCTGATGACCGGCGACCTGGAGGAGATCCGTCGCCGCAGCTGGGGGCTCGTCACCGCGATCAACCGCGCCTCGGAGGCGAGGATCACTTGCGCCCACGGCAGTGACCTGCGGATCGGCCTCGAGGGGCGCCTCGGGACGGTGGACGCCGGTGAGCTCGGCAGCCGCGGCGCCTTCGGCAACCTTCCCTGCGGCGAGGGCTTCATCGCCCCGGTCATCGAGGCCACCGAGGGCGTGCTCGTCATCGACGGCTCGATCGCCGAAGTCGGCCTGCTCGACACCCCGACCGCGCTGACCGTGCGCGAAGGGCGCCTGGTCGAGGCGATCGGCCCCGACGGGAGCCGGCTGCTGGAGCTGCTGACCGCCCACGGTGAGGAAGCGACCAGCGTCGCCGAGCTTGGGATCGGGACCAACGAAGAAGCCGAGCTCTGCGGCAACATCCTCGAGGACGAGAAGATCCTCGGCACCTGCCACGTCGCCTTCGGCGCCTCCGCCGCGATCGGCGGCACCGTCCAGGTGCCGGTCCACCTCGACTGCGTCGTGCTCGAGCCGACGATCGAGCTCGACGGCGAGAAGATCGTCAGCGCCGGCGAGCTCCTCCTCTGAGGACGCGCACGGAGATGCCGCCGCTCCTCGCCGTTCCCAACGTCTCCGAGGGCAAGGACGAGGAGCTGCTGGGCCGCCTGCAGGGCGCCTTCGCCCGCAAGGTCAGGCTGCTCGACCGTCACACGGACGCCGATCACGGCCGCAGCGTCTTCACCCTCGCCGGCGGGCCCGGGGCGCTGACCGCAGCGCTCGCGAGCGGCGCCGCGGAGGCGATCGAGACGATCGACATGCGCGGCTACAGCGGCGCCCATCCGGCGATCGGCGCGCTCGACGTCTGCCCGGTGGTCTGGTTCCTCCCGGCGGGTCGCGACGCCGCCCGCACCGAGGCGGTGGCGGTTGCCGAGCAGATCGGCGGCCTCGGCGTCCCGGTCTTCCTATATGGCGAGCTGGCGCGGGAGCCGGGACGGGCCGAGCGCGCCTACTTCCGCAATGGCGGCCTGGCGGAGCTGTGGCTGCGGATGGAGTCGGGGGAGCTGCGGCCGGACTTCGGCCCTGACCTGCCGCACCCGACCGCCGGGGCGACGCTGGTGACGGCGCGGCCGCCGCTGGCGGCCTTCAACGTCGAGCTCGACAGCGACGACGTCGAGGTCGCCCGCTCCGTCGCCGCCGGCCTGCGTGAAGCGGGCGGCGGCCTCAAGGGGGTGCGGGCGATGGGGCTCCTGCTCTCCAGCGGGCGCGCCCAGGTCTCGACCAACGTCCACGACCCGCTTGCGGTCCCCCTCCGCGAGGTCGTCCAGCGGGCCCGGGAGCTGGCGGCGCCGCTGGGCGCGCGGCCGGTCGAGGCCGAGCTGGTCGGCTTGATCCCGCAGGCAGCCCTCAGCGGCTACCCCGCCGACGTCCCGATGCGCGGCTTCGACCCGCAGCGGCACGTCATCGAGGCGCGGCTGGCCGAGGCGACCGACTAGATTTCGAACTGCATCAAATTCTGGCTCTATAACAACCAGAATTTGATGCAGTTCGCTCTCATGGCTCAGACGAGGAAGAAAAGACAGCGCAAGCGCCGCGGCACGCAGGGGGGCCGGGTCGACCCGAACGTGCGGCGCGGCCGTCCCCGCACTCGCGAGGAGGCGAAAGCGCAGGCGCGCGCACGGCGCAAACCCGCCGCCAAGGAGGACATGCCGCCGACCTGGCGCAACTCG
>Ga0126313_10001870_pt1 | contig 11425 bp, 14 predicted proteins | sample Plot105A_FD_89954 | JGI IMG/M metagenome (GOLD analysis project Ga0126313, IMG submission 89954) | Serpentine soil microbial communities from UC McLaughlin Reserve, CA, USA - Plot105A | ecosystem: Environmental > Terrestrial > Soil > Grasslands | place: USA: UC McLaughlin Reserve, Lake County...
TCGACGGTCGCGGGGACACCCGACTGCAAAGCCTTACTCTTCAGGACGGACAGGGCCGGCAGGAGGAGGTGCCCGCCGCAGCGGTGTTCATTCTGATCGGCGCTCACCCCCACACCGAATGGCTGGACCCGGTCCTCCGCCTTGACGAGCGCGGATTCGTCCTGACCGGCAGGGATGTACGCGCGACTGACTGGCCGCTGGAGCGTGAGCCGTACCCCTTCGAGACCAGCCGACCAGGCGTCTTCGCCGCCGGTGACGTTCGCCACGGCTCCGCCAAACGGGTTGCCGGTGCGGTCGGCGAAGGATCTGTCGCTGTGGGATCCGTCCACCGCTACCTGGCCGAGCTTGCCTCGCTCAAAGGACAGCCGCCGTCATGATGCCTCGCAAATCTGCCTGCACGGGGAACGCGAGTCTTCCTATTTCGAGGTGATCACAGAGGCCATTCTGCGCGCCGAGCAGCGGTCCTGGCGTCCCGGCGTGCAAGGGTCACTTCCCAGGCGGCGGGCCGGGGGAGGTCGGGACAGCGGCACAGGTGTGTGAAGCAGGGTGTTGTCCGTCGTCCGTTAGGCGCCGCGATCCAGTGTGCTCGAGGCCGGGGGGTCACACGCGGCCTTCGGCGACCTGGCGCAGGACCGTGTTTCGCTGAGCGTAGATGGGTATTGCGGTAGGGCAAGCACACTCTCGAGAGGAACAATGTGGAACTTCAAAATTTTCCTTCCCGCTCCCTACACGACGTCGGCCTGGCCGCGTGGTTCGGCGGCACGCTCGCTAACGCGGTGGGCCTGAATCGGGCCGCCGGGGAGACCGACCGGTACAGCACCGCCGGGCGGGTGACCAACGCCGGCTGGGATGCCTGGACACCGGTCAACGCGGCGGCCATCGGTGCGCATGTCGTCGGGGCGGTCGGCCAGCTCCTCGGCAACAGGGACCGGGTGGCGGCGCAGAAGGGCGTGGCCGCGATGGCGGTGACCAAGACCGTACTGACCGCGGCGGCGCTGGGGGTCACCGCATACAGCCGGGTGTTGGGGCGGAAGGTGTCGCAGCAAACCGACGTTCCCGTCGAGTCGGGCACCGAGCCGGCCGAGACGACGCCGCCGGACGTGGCCAACGCGCAGCGGCAGCTGAGGGTGCTGCAGTGGGCCGTACCGGCGATCACCGGAGCGATAATCGTGGTTAGCGCCTACGCCGGTGAGCAGCAGCGGCCGGCCGCCGTCCAAGGTGGGTCTGCTGCAGCGGCGGAACCCGTCGCCGTCAAGGAGGGTCTGCTGCATCGGCTGATCCCGGCCGCGGTCCAAGGTGGGTCTGCTGCATCGGCTGAACCCGTCGCTGTTAAGGAGGGTCTGCTGCATCGGCTGATCCCGGCCGCGGTCCAAGGTGGGTCTGCTGCAGCGGCTGAACCCACCGCCGTTAAGGAGGGTCTGCTGCATCGGCTGATCCCCCGCAGCTGACGCCCGGGATTGGGTTGGGCGTCGGGCGGTTTGTTGCGTTGCCCCAGCGGACGGTGTGGCGGAAGGACACCTCTGAGGACCGCTGCTCTGCTCCGCATGAACTCGCCGGGGCCGGCTGATTTGGATTGTTCCCGTCCCTTTCCCATGTGCAGACGGCTTGGCCTGCGAAGCGGTTGTGCTGGGCGGCCTCGGCGATCACTCAGGCGCGCGCGGATGCCAGGTGGTCCTAAATGATCTCGTTGCGACCTTCGATCACGACGTTTCGATGTCCGATTTTCTGCTCCCGGGCGGCTATGAGAGTGCCTCTCGCCGCGTCTGATCATGGCCGCGCCGCGAGGAATCGAACCTCCAACCCGCTGTGTAATTGATCTTGTACTCCGCCCCCCCGGATATGGACGATCGTAGGGCCGCCGGGCGCCCGTCACGGGTGCTCAGTGCAATCAGCCCTGCTCAGGGCCCAGTGGGGAACAGGCGCACTGCGCCCTACGGAAACTACGTGGGCTGTCGGGATCGCACAGCGGCCACGACCGCCCATACGAGTAGGCCCAGGAGAAGAACCACGAGCACGACCGGTGCGAGCAGCAAGGCGAGAACCAGGGCGAGCACAATCAGTACCTTCGTCCTTGTGCTCAGACCGGCGATCGCGCCCTTCACAGCACCCCAGACGGGGTTTCTGCCTCCCGCAACCGCCTTCAACCCACCGGCCGCGGCACCGGTCAACGCGCCCCCGCTACTGGCGATGCCCTCGAGCTTCCCGCTGAGGCGGTCCACCGGACCTGACGCCGCCTTGGCGCCTCTGTCGATCAGCACGTTCGCCAATCCTCGGAGGCTTGACGTCAGCTGGTCGACTGGGCGTGCCGCCGCCGATTGCTGAACGGGCCTCGGGCCTGCAGCGAGGTAAGCGCTCTGCCGCGACGTTTTTGGGTGAGCCAGAACTTCAGACATTTCGTGCGCGCCCCCGGAGACAGCCTCGGTCATCGCGACCCGTGTGGGTGTAGGTAGAGGTCATCAGTCGCCCCTTTCGTGCGGCCCACATCGGGGTACCACAGTTACGGCATCGCTACGCGGCGTACAGACACTCTTCACACGTAGCAGGACGGGTCGTCTTTCTGATCCACCCTAGTCCGGATGGCGCCAACGGGAAGGGTCCGCGTGTCTTCAACTCGCGAGCGCTCAGTGTGGACGTGAAGGATCGGATCATGCGGCTCCGGTGGACCTTGACCAGGAAGGGTATCGACGCCGGCACGGAGACGATCGCCGCTCCTGGCGGTGGCCGTTGATCCGGTGCCGACGGTCTCGACTATCTGGCAGATCTTGGCCCGCCGCGGCTTTGTGACTCCGCAGCCGCAGAAAACGGCCGGCTCCTCGTGGAAGATGTTTACGCCGATCAGTCCAACTAACGCTGGCAGGCGGAATCACCCATTGGGGGTTGGCCGATGGTGCCGAGGTGGAGACTTTGAATCCTCGACGACCATTCCGACTCTGCTGGCCACTATGCCCGGCGGATCACCAAGGGCGGCGACGTCGGTTGCCAGCTTCCGCACTGAACCGCCCTGAGGTTTCCCCGGTTTCCTGGGGTTCTCGATCTTGGTCTGATTAGACCAAGAGGGGAGCTGGATTGTGGTTAGACCGAGCATGTTCGCGCGGAATTTGAGGCGCGTGCGGCGGCCTGTATCGAACCTCGGAGGGTCGCACGATCGCCGACGTGGCCAGCTCGGTCGGCAGGAAGAGCTGACGAAGACCGGCACCCAGACCGGGACTGGGGGGGTGAGTTGGCTATGTAATTGATCTTGTAGCCTCCCCCGATTCCAAGATCGTAAGGGCGGTCCGGTCGAGACTTAAAGAACCCGGCTGCCGTCACACTGCAGGTACGGAACGCTGGAGCAATCCTGGTCGGCGTTGATTCTCACAATCATTAAGGGCCCGTCGGCTCTCCTCGGCACGCCGTCTTCGCCGTACCCCGGCAGGCCGGTGTGTACATACACGTGGAGCTTCATACCACTCGATCGAGCTCAATGTGAAAGGCACGCGGCGATCCACGCCGGCCCCAGGAACTGTCCTATTCGCGGGCCGGTGACCGAGCCCGCCGGCATGTGGTGATAGTGAGGCCCAGTTCTGCTTACCCGGGATCGACGCGCACAAGGCTGGGCTAAACACCAAGCTAGTTCGGAGGCAACCGGACGTCCACGGCTGCTACCCGTTGGCCCGTTTCCCAGCTCCGCTAGCCGTTGCCGAGCCCCATTGCGCCCAAGCCGGCTGCACCACGTCCTTTTCCTCGATAAGCATTACAACGCATGCACACTTCGTAGTGCTCGTGGGTTTCCGGGTTCTCCCGATCATCCCAGTCGTGCATGAGAAGACGGCACTTCCAAGGCTTGGCCACGCTCACATTGTGCTCCTAGCTCAGGCGCGCGGGGAAGGAGGCCGGCTGGCCGCTCGCTCCGCCGTCCCGGCCGGCTCGCGGCCGTTGACAGTCAATATCACACCTGCGACAGTGACGAATACCGGGCCCGATCACAGCGGCAGTCATGCAAAAGAAAGGTTGCGGAGGATGAGAAAGGTTGCAATCACCCTGATAGGTGCTCTACTCGCTTTTACAGCGGGGACCGCCTCTGCCAGCGCTGCTCCCATCAACGTGGACGCTAACCCCCGTGAAGATGCACAGCCTGGAATTACGGTTACTGTCGTTGCGGTTGTGGGGGAGACGCAAGTCTTAGAATCAATCACGACTGGACTGGGTAGCGGGGAAGGGGACAAGAACGCAGGTCTCTGCGCCAGTGGACTTATCCACACAAGCTGCACGCCTGCCGACGAAGCCAGCGAGCGCTGACGCGGCGCAGCCGCTCGCTCTGGCTACCGCCCCGCTCACGGCCCACTGGGAGAGGTTTTGATCAGGTCTGGCGCAGGTCGTCTCAAAGGAGCTGAAAGGAGAACTCCTAGACGACCTTCGATCCCGACACCGGCTGTACAACAGACGCCAAAACCAGCCGAGCGAATCACGTTAACGCCAGACCCAAGATCAACCCCAACTACCCGCCGAGAAACCTCACACCCAGAATCCGACTCGTCGCACGGTCAACCGTCACAACCGCGCGCAACCTCTGATTCGAGGCCAGGCACCTGTGAACAGAGTCGCCGTAGTCGAACTGGAACCGCAGCGCCCCATCCTCCTCGGCCGTACCGCGAGCAATCCGGTGACCGCCGACATGCGCCCACACGTCCGGAGCAGTGTCGGCTTCCCCAGCCTCCATAAGCGCGCGGAGACCCTGCCTCCACGGCAGCGCCGCCTAGCCGTTGTCTGCGCCGGGTTCACGATCAAGCTCCACTCGGCGGGACCCCTGACCACCACGGCGTCAGCCGCCAACGGATTTGGGAGGCCGCCGGACATGATCCGTCGTCAGCTTCGTCGCGGATCGGGTGATACGTGTACACCTGCCCGTCGGCGGCTGACCGACCAAACTGCGCGTCCAACAGCTCCTCGCGCAGCGACCGCCGGCGCGGATCAGAAGCCTTCTCGGCTGCAATCTGGACCGCAATCCGGTCCTCACCCGGAGTGTGGCGGAACCTGTGCGGGTGAAGGTGATCAACGCCGGCTTGAGCCCGCGGCGCCTCAGCATCTGACTCATGCCGCTCTCGGTCATGGGGGCGGCGCGGTTACCGATCCACAGCTCTGGAATCTTGGCCAGCTTGTGCTTGACCCGCTCCCGCAGGTATCGATCCAACGCGGTCCCGGTCTTGGAACCGAAGGGCACCGCCCGCGGCCGCGAGCCCTTGCCGACGACGTGCACAACGTCGTGGAGATCAAGATCGACATCGGATAGTTTCAAGCCGGCCATCTCACCCACGCGCAGGCCGCAGTCGACAAACAGTCTGATCATGGCGTGATTGCGGCGGGAGTCGAAGTTCCCGCCCGTGACTTTCAGCAGCGCGGCCAGCTCCCGCTCGGTCAGGATCGGCACCGGTTCCTCAGGCACCGGTGGCTGATGCATCTTCCGCATCGGCGAGACCTCGATGATCGCCGGGCGAAGCGAACCGCGATCCTGCGATGGTGCCGGCGCACTCCACCCGAATGTCATCCCGGCCCACAGCGATTTCGCGCAGGTCACCCATAAGTGCTTCAACTCTGGGCGCTGGGCTATGAGTAGCGCCTCACCGTGGAGCTTGGCCGAGAGAATCCTGATCCCTGGTTGACATGCCCCGAAGTTTATCGAACCTACGTTCGGGCGCGGGGTCGTCGGCTAGGCGGCGAGCAGGGTAAGGCGCCATCGCAGGCCCGGGCCAGCGGGTAAGTCGGCGGCTGTAGCCTCTCTTGGCGTGCTGCCTTCTCGCTCTTGGGCCCTGTTGGCGGCCAGTCTCTTCCTGGTGGCGTTCGTGGTCCGGCTCGTACCTCTTCTGGTGGGAGGCGGGCTCTGGGGGCTTGGTGACTACGACGATGGAGTGCACTATGCAGCCGGGGCCGGCCTTCTGCATGGGCGCTTGCCCTACCGGGACTACATGTTTCTGCACCCACCTGGGATTGTGCTGGCCGCGGTTCCGGTGGCAGGGATCGGTGGGCTAATCGGCGAGCCTACCGCCTTTGCGGCAGGCCGGGTGCTGTGGATGGCGATTGGATCGGTGACATGCGTGCTGGTCGCCCGGTTCGTGTTACCGCTTGGCTTGGTCGCGGCAGCGATTGCTGGGGTGGCGTATGCGACCTTTCCACCGGCAGTGATCGTTGATCACATCATGAAGCAGGAGGGACTGCAAAACCTTCTGTTCGCTGCCGCACTGGTGGCGATTGCCTTGCCCGGGCGGGGACGGACTCGCTGGCTGTTTGCGGCCGGTGCTCTGCTCGGTGTTGCCACGATGGTGAAGATCTGGGCAGTCACTGCGGTGCTACTCGTCGCCGTCTTCTTGGGCTTGACTCAAGGGTGGCGCCGAACCTGGATCTTCGTCAGCGGCGTGGCCGCCGGCGGCATCGTGGTCGGGCTTCCTTTCTTTCTGGCCGCCCCCGGCTTGATGTGGGAGATGGTGGTCCTCGACCAGGTTCAGCGGCCCTGGTACGGGACGATCTCGCAGAGGCTGGCCACGATCACCGGCGTCACGTTCTGGTCGCCCAGCTCAAGCTTCACGGCGGCAATAGCGGTCGCCGTCGTGACGATGGCTATCCTGCTATGCGCCGCGTTCACAACTCCTCGGCTGCGGCTTGCGGCGGCGCTCTTTGTCTTGTTCACAGTTGTGGTCCTTGCGACTCCGTCACCGCATATGCACTACGGGGCGCTGGTCGCGGTACCCGCCGCGGTAGTCGTCGGAGGTGGCGCCCAGAAGCTGGCCGATGCGAAATGGTCTCGCGTTATCTCAGGGTTGGCTGCCGCGTCGCTGCTTGTGGCCGGATTGTTTGTGCGGGCGGTGCCTGCTCTTAGGTATGATCCCGACTTCAGGTACGAGCCCGGAATGTACGGGATCAGGTTTCCGTCAGCGACGCTGCGGACAGCCGTCTTGGCGGACAGATGTGTGACTAGCAACGACCCCACGATGCTCGTAATGCTCGATGTGCTCCACCGAAACCTCTCCCGCGGCTGTCCGTTCGTTGTCGACGTATCGGGCGCCTCTTACCACGGTGAGCTCTGGACGGGTGAATCGCGCTTCGTCAACGAGGCCTGGCAACGCTACGCCCTCGGTGTGTTGCGTAGCGGTGACTTGGTAATCATCAACCGCTACGCGCCGTCGGGCTTCAGCCGTACGACACTCAAGATCATCCGCGGCTGGCCGACGGTAAAGAAGGCGGGGGGCTGGCGCCTGCAGACTCCACGCCCGCCGGATGCTGGCGGCTACTGAAGCCGTCTCTTCCATATCACGACGCGCGCCCAGCGCTGCGCTTACCGCCCGCCCAGCTGGCGGTGGCTGTGGTGTCCCGCTGGACTACGGCGAGCTTGAGCGCTGGACGCGCGTGGGGTACGAGCGCGGGACGAAGGCACGCCATGGAGAACGCTGAATTTGCCGCTGGCGGCCTCCAAAAGGCGCGCCAGGGAGTCATGCGAGGAGACGGCAGGATGCTTTGACCGGTGTCGAGACGTGATGGATAGCCTTTGCCGGTGTCGTTTGTCACTTCGATTCGGCGCCGCTATGTCAGCTTGATCATCTCGGCATTGCTGATCCTGGTTGGGTCGCCCCTCGTGTGGTCAGCGCGAGGCGCGGATGGCTGGTCCCAGTCCGCGCTTATTGAAGTCGGAGCAGCCATCGCCCTGCTCGGCCCGCTCGTTTTTCTGGAGGAGCTGCTGCCGGGAAGCGTGAAGCAACTGAGCCAGCTGCTCAAAGAGTCCGAGCGATCTTATGTCGAAGTTCGTAGCCAACTTCCTACGGGAGTGAGCGAACGGGCAAATTGGACGAGATTCTCGCCTCCGTGACGACGAAGGCCAGCGAAGGTCAAGTCTCAAAGGAGGACGTTGCAGATTACTTGGCCAGCGGTGAGAGGACGATCGCGCTTGCTGCGATGCGAGGCGAACACCGACTGATTACCGGAGACGTAATCGCAGAGTCAATCGATCACTCCAGAAGCGGTATGGAACAGTTTTACGCACTGCTCGTCGCGAGGGAGGGTTGGTCCTCGCTGCCACCGGTTACCAAGCGGCAGGTCGTGCAGGCTATTGAGCGTGACGGTCAAGGTCGCAGGTTTATGACTGCGGGCACTGCCCGGGCCGTGGTCGCGAAGGAAGTCCTGGACCTTGCTCGCCAAGAAGGCACGTTATAGCGCTCGCCCGGCGGTTCACCAAGATCAGGCGACCTCAACAACGAGCAGCCGCGGCGGCCGGCCCAGCCTCCGGCAATTCGAAACCGACCCCGCGAAGATTTCCTGGGCCCGCGAGCATCAAGGCCTGCGCCAAGAATCGGCCAGAAACGGGCGCCCGAGGGAACCCCGGACATAGTGAGGCCCAGCACCTGTCCTTCCTAGGATTGGCGCGCACAGGGACCGGGCTTCAACCAGCGTAAGGCGGATGGTGAACAAAGGAAAACCGTCGAGCGCGGCCAGCCGGCGAATCCCGATTGGCCTGAGCTGACGTCTTGCCTAAGTCGCGGGCGGGCTGGCACGCTGTTCCGATAAATCGAGTCAACCAGGGGGAGATCGTCATGACGTATCGCAAACTATCGAGGGCCATGATGGTGGTCGCTTTGGGCGCTGCTGTCTTGATGGCTTTCCCAACAACTGCCACCGCACAGCCCCGAGTCCAGCAAGAGGGGTATGTCGTCGAGTGCTCCGGTACGGGCGACGGCTTCACCGCCTTCGTGACGTTGTATGAGAACTCGCAATTTGGTGACGAAGCAACGGTCCGAATAGAGACAGGTGAGACCACGCTGTTTGGTAGCAGAACCGATGGCCCGTTCCTCACCGATGGCACCATCGACGAGATCGTCGTGGCACTGACGGACGACAGGACTTATTTGTTTGCTGGTTTGGCGACGGTCAGCGGCAGTTACACCGTTTCCGGAAAGCCCACGCGGGTTCACGACGTCACCAACGAAGGGGAGGTCATCGTCATAGACGTCGGCACTCGTACGCCGTTGGCCGTGGATCTCACCTTTGAGTACGCCGGCACGACGATCGCCCTCGACTGCGGCCCCGCGTTCGCTTACGATGTGAACTCACTCGAGCGGCGGTTCGGCACCCCAGGGTAACGATCAGGGCCAGCCGGGCGACGCTGACAGAACGCTGCGAGGATCGTCGCACTCGTTGCCCCTTTGGGTGCGAAGTCGCCCCAGAGAGACGACTATCCAGCATCGGCTGGCCAGCGCGTGAATCACCAACGGGCCTAGACAGGTGCCTTGGGACAGGTGGTCCCTGACGGTTCTGTGTCAGGTGATGTTTGACAGGGGGTCTAGGAAACTAAGGGGATCGGCCGCGACCGCGGAGGCCAAGCCCGGTTTGGCTCCGGCATCGATCTGAGCCTGCTTCACCCAACCGCGCAGCGTGTCCCGATTGATGCCCAACTGCTCGGCGACCCGGCTACACGCCCCGGTCACCGACAACAGCAACTGCTCATCGGCCAGAAGGTCCTCGACCAGACGGATCGCCCGATCACGAAACTCGACCGGATACTTCTTCGGTGCTGACATGACTCCACCCTCCCGTGGGATCAATGCCTCCACCAAGCCGCGGCGGCTCAAACCCCCATCCTGATGCTGATCAACGGCCTCGACATTCGCATCATCCACGCCACCACCGGCGAGATCATCAAAGAGCTGATCCTCAACCCAGACATCGACTACCAAGCCCAGGGCGTTCCCAATCCCCGACCAAAGCCGAGTTAGGGGTTCGAGGTGTCGCCTATGTCTTGCGACATCACAAAAGTGCGCCGCGAGGGAATCGAACCCCCAACCCGCTGATTAAGAGAAGCCAGCGAAGGCGTCGTAGGGGCGTTCGTAGGCTCGCGAAGGCGCAAACGGTGCCCTGTGGATGACTGCGGATGTTACTGCGTTGCTGTCACTGCTGCTGTCACGTTGGGAGGGCTCGCGCGACTGCGCCTGTAGGAACCGGCCGCGCATTCTCAGGGCCCTGTCCGCACTCGCGCCGCACCTGTCTGGATGGGAACACGACCAGGTCGAGCTCGAGGTGTCATTGAAAGACATCGAGGGCCCAGACCAGAAGGTCACCCTTCAAGCCTGGCTAGCGGGACGGGCGCACCTCGTGGCAACCTCCCACGAGCGCGACCTTGATCATGCCCTCGCGGTGGTACGCAGAGACCTGATCCGCCAGATCGAGGACGAGAGGTCTCGGCGCGAACCTCGCAAGCGCCGGAAGACGCGCTATCGCACGACCTAACCCGGCCGGGGATGGTCCCTGCGGTCTGCCGTGCCCAGGAGGACGGCGCTGCCTGTGACGGATCGGCTTGCCGCCCTCGAAAGCCGCTGGACCGCACTGCTGAACCGGGCGAGGTCAGTAGTGGGTGAGCACCCTGGCGGCCTGAACGACACCGGAACAGATGCAGGCTCGGTTCTCAACGCCGAGCTCGCTGGCAGCGCACCACCGCAGGCTGATCGCATCGTGCGCTGAGAGCGGATGTCCGCAAGTGCGGCAGAGGTCGGGCGCAAAGGTATCGGCGCGGACAGTTGGCGAATCACTATGCATATCGAAAGTCCATAGAGGCCCCCATTGCAAGGCCAGATATTCAGCGCCAGGGACCTACCAACCGGATGTCAGCAGCAATGTTCTCTGGTAGTCCCCACAGTACGCGCGCCACGACATCTGACCGAACCGAGCGCCAAGCCACCTCAAAGCAGCCGACGAAGCCACCGGAACGCGAAGGTCGATGCGGTCAGCCAGCACCAAGATCAGCCTTCCCGCGAGATGCAGAGACCGCCGACCAGCGGCTGATGACGCCGGCCCTGCCCCCGCCACCGCTCCAGGCGGAGGCCACCGCTGGCCTGGCCACCGACTTCAGGATCATCCATTGCGGGTGAGTCGCATGGTCGCGGCCAGTGCGACCCACCCAACAGCGCCACAGGCAGCAGAACCATTCCGGGATCCACCAGGCGAGGCGATCGGTGTGGTCACGTCGGCAGATCAGGCAGAAACGGACTTATGCGCTCCTCTTCGGTTCGGGCTTCATCGTCCAGGTCATGAGCTTGCAGCATGTTGACGCCAGAGCCGCTCGGATCTGATCCTGAATCTGGACAGTCGAGCTGCTAGAGGAGCAGGGTTATGCCGACCGATGCGACGTCGTCCGCGGCAGGGCAGACCAGGGTTGGTTCGGGTTGTGGTGCTTTGGCGGTATCTGGTGAAGTCGATGATGGGAGAGGAGTTGAACTCCTCTAAGGTTGCCGACCGTGGGCAGCTCGGGGACCGGCAGTTCGCCGTTGTGGACCGAGCCACCGGCAAGGTCGGGCGAGCTAGAAATCCGCGGAAGTGGGGCAACTTCTTTGACTTTCGGGCGAGCTATGCCGAGGCTCCGAAACTCGGAGAACGGATTTCCCCGGTTCGGATCACGCTTCCTGGCGGGGAA
>Ga0126313_10001871_pt1 | contig 11423 bp, 14 predicted proteins | sample Plot105A_FD_89954 | JGI IMG/M metagenome (GOLD analysis project Ga0126313, IMG submission 89954) | Serpentine soil microbial communities from UC McLaughlin Reserve, CA, USA - Plot105A | ecosystem: Environmental > Terrestrial > Soil > Grasslands | place: USA: UC McLaughlin Reserve, Lake County...
CGAACACGACGTGACGGCCCGAGTGGGTGACGGGCTGGAAGGCGACGCTCGACACCGCTGGGTGGGAGACGCCGAAGCGGACGATCTCCCCGATCTCGTGCTCGTTGAGGCCGCGCTCGACGGCGCCGACCAGCGTTACGCCGAGGCCGGCCTCGGCACAGGCGTCGAGCGCGCGGCGCTTCTCCTCGCGCAGGTCCCTGCCGCGGATCGCGAGGTGGGTGTCGAGCTCGAAGCCGTCGAATTGGAGGTAGATGTGCGGCCGCAGCCGCTCGAGCTCGCGGACGAAGCGGCGGTCGCGGGCCAGGCGGATGCCGTTGGTGTTCAGCATCACCACCCGGATCCCGCGCTCCCTCGCCATCTCGATGAAGCGAACGATGTCCTTGTGGATGGTGGGCTCGCCGCCCGAGAACTGGACCACCTCCGGCTCCCCCTCCGCGCGCACGAAGGCGTCGAGCATCGTCGCGACCTGCTCCACGGTCAGGGAATAGCCGTCGGGCTGGTGGCCCGAGTCGGCGAAGCAGATCGGGCAGTCCAGGTTGCAGCCGGTGTTGACCTCGATGATCCCGAGGCAGGCGTGCTGCTTGTGCTCGGGGCAGAGCCCGCAGTCGAGCGGGCAGCCCTCGGCCACCTCGGTCTGGAACTCGAGCGGCAGCGTGCCGGGCTTGTTGTAGCGCTGCTGCGACATGTAGAGCTCGGCGTCCGAGTAGACCAGCGCTTGGAACTCGCCGTGGTCGGGGCAGCGCTTGCGCAGCACGACCCGGTTGTCGCGGACCAGCACCTCGGCGTCCACCACGACCTTGCACAGCGGGCAGACCGACTTCGTGTACTCGAGGAAGACCTCTTCCCGACTCCGGCGGACCATGTTGGCCATCAGCCGGCGCGCTCGAGCGCCAGCTCCACGTCCAGCTGGACCTCTCGCCCCACGATCATCTCGAACGGCTGCCGGGCCCGGAGGCCGAAGTCGTGCCGGTCGAGCGCGCCCTGGAGGTGGAGCACGGGGGCCGGGCCTTCGTGCAGGTGCCCTCGTAGCTCGGCCGGCCGTCGCTGGCCGTGCAGCTCGAACACCGCCGCCACGCCGATCTCGCCGTCGGGCAGGGACTCGACGCTCACCCGGATCTGGGGATAGGTCTCCACCTCCAGGAAGTCCTTGCTGCGCAGGTGCCAGTCCCGCGGCGGCACGCGGGTTGAGATCGTCCTCGCGTCGATCCGAAGCTCGCCGCGCTCGACCGAGCCGTCGGGTCCGGTCTCGACCTCCCCTTCGACGCCGTCGAACCTGCCCTTCACGTAGTAGAGGCCCATCTTCTTGACGCGGAAGCCGACCCGGGAGCGCTCCGTCACGACCCGGTATGACCCGGCCGGCATCTGGCCGTTCGCCGCCTTTGGGGCGGCGCGCTTCTGCGTGGTCTTCGAGTGAGTCGCCATCGCGTCTCCTCCGTCTCGATGTCGGTCGTCAAGGGATAGACCGGCCCCGGCTGGAGACGATTCATGGCGTGCTCGCTCGCAGAGTCGCCAGGATTCGCGGCGTGGCGCGCGTGCAAGCACACCGCCGGCTGGCGGTCGCCGGGGTCGGCGCTCTCCGCGCCCTGGTGCCTTCAGTGCTCGCCGCCGGAGGCGCCTTCCGCGTGCAGGTCCTCGCCGCGGCGGCCGGCGCTGCCATGGCGACCGGCGGCGTCGCGCTCGGGCTAGTGGGCCTGCCGCGGAGGCGCAGCTCGGAGCTGCACAACCTGCTGGCAGCCTTCGGGTTCTTCCTCCTCTGCGGCGGCGTGGTGCGGATGCTGGCCGGTATCGGTCTCTACCACTGACCGGTCAGAACTCGCCGCGGAGGCGGTCGATGACGGAGTCCGCGACGTCCGGGCACGGGTCCGGCGAGAGGTCCATGAGGCTCTGTAGCGTCCGCTTCAGCGTGCGCAGCACCCGCCGGCAGTGGGGGCACATGCTTACGTGGTCCTCGATGCGTTCGCGCTCCTGGGCGCTGAGCTCGTCGTCGAGGTAGTCGGAGAGGTGCGCGTGCGTCCAGCGGTGCTCGCGCATGTAGCGGCGTCGTGCGAGCAGTCGGCGGATCATCGCTGAGCCTCCAGGTAATACCCATCGATCGCTCGGCGCACGGCAAGCCGCGCGCGGTGCAGGCGGCTCTTGAAGGCGGCCTCGCCGAGCTCCATGATCGCCGCCGCCTCCTGGGTAGAGAGCCCCTCGACGTCGCGCAGGATCAGCGGCGCCCGGTACTCGATCGGCAGCGCCCTGATCGCCCGCTCCAGCAGCTGGCGTACGTCGTGCTGCTCGGCGCGGAGGTCCGGTGCCTCGCTCCAGTCGGGCGCCTCCTCGATCGGCTCGTCCTCGATCGAGGACACCCTCCCGGCCCGGGGGCCTGCGCTCGGCGCGGCGCTTGGCCTCGTTGATGCCGATCCGGTACAGCCAGGTGAAGAACTGCGCGCGGCCCTCGAAGCGGGAGATGCTCCGCCAGGCGCGCAGGAAGGCCTCTTGGGTGACCTCCTCGGCCTCCTCGGCGTCGGCGACGAAGCGGAGCACGACGGCATAGAGGCGGTCGGCGTAGCGGCGGACCAGCTCCTCGAACGCCCCCCGGTCGCCGGCCTGGGAGCGCTCCACGAGTCTCGGCTCGTCGCTCTTGGCCGGGGGAGCGCTCACGCCCCTAGCTTGGCAAGCCGCGGCGGCCGACGAGGGGGGCCGGGGTAGCCCGTCTCGGCGTGGCCTTTACCGCGGGCGGGGGAGCTGCATTAGGCGCCGCCGCCGAGGGGCTCGCGACGGATGCGGTCGATCACCGCGGGGGCGACGCTATCCGGCCGCTCCCGCCGGCCGAGCTCGCGCAGCTCGAAGAGCAGCACGACGAAGCTCCGCAGCATCGGGCCGCATTCGGGACAGAGCTCGGCGTGACGCAGGAGCCGGAGCCGCTCCCTGGGAGAGAGCTCATCGTCGAGGTAGTCGTGCATGTGCCGCTTGGCCCAGCTGTGCTCGAGCTTGTCCCTGATGCGACGTCCAAACCCCATCACTGCTTTGGACCGCAAGCGCTGCGGAAGGATTCGCGAGTCAGGCTCGGGGTCGGTCGATTGCGGCCAGTGCGGCGAGCAGCGGACGCAGCAGCCGCCTGCCGCGCCGGTTCAGCAGGCGGTGGGTCCACCACTCCTCGGCCGCGCGGGCCTGTCCTTCGGTGAAGGTCGGGTAGGCGTGCACGACGGCCGCGACGTCGGCCACCTTGGCGCCCTCACGAACGAGGCGGGCCAGCTCGGCGATGCTTTCGCCGGCCGCGGGAGCGGCGACCGTGGCGCCGAGCAGCCTGCCGCGGCGATCCGCCACGAGCTTGGCGAACCCGCGCGTCTCGGCCGCGGTGATGGCGCGGTCCGAGTCGGCGTAGTCGTGACGGAAGACGAGCGGGGGCTCGCCGAGCCGCTCCGCGGCCCCCTGCTCCGTCAGTCCCACCGCGGCGAGCTCGGGGTCCGAGAAGACCACCCTCGGGATCGCTCCGTGGTCGACCCTGCGCCGGGCGCGGAAGAGCGCGTTGAGCGCCGCGAGCAGGCCGTGGTAGCCGGCGACGTGCGTGTACATCAGCTACCCAACGGCGTCGCCGGCGGCATAGACGTGCGGCGCCGTCGTCCGCAGCCGATCGTCGACTCGCACCCAGCCCCGCGCGGTCCTCTGGACGCCGGCGTGCTCGAGGCCCATGCCCTCGCTGTCCGGTTGGCGACCGACGGCCACCAGCAACTTGTCGTAGGCGAGCCGCTCCGCGCCCACCAGCAGAGCTCCCGCGCCGCCCTCGCCCGCCTCCAGCTCGTCGACCTCGCGGCCAGCTCGGACCGCGACGCCGTCGTCGGCGAGGCTCTCGGCGATCAGCCGGCTGGCCTCGGGTTCCTCGCTCGGCAGCAGCCGCTCGGCGGCCTCGACGATCGTCACCGCGCTGCCGAGGCGCGCGAAGGCCTGGCCCAGCTCGACGCCGGTGGGTCCGCCGCCGACGACGGCGAGCCGCCCGGGCCGCTCGCGGAGGTCGAAGGCGGTCTCGTTTGTCAGCGCGTCGCCCTCCTCCAGACCGGTCAGCGGCGGCCGCGCGGGACGTGAGCCCGTGGCGATGATCGCCTTGCGAAAGCGAAGCGACCGGCCCTCAACGTCCACGACGCCGGGGCCCTCGAGGGAGCCCTGGCTCCGGATGACCTCGACGCCCTCCCTGCGCAGGTACTCGGGTGTGTCGTGCCTGCCAGCGGCGGTGATCGCTGCCCGCACCCTCTCCATCACCCGGGCGAAGTCGAGCTCCGGCTCGACCGGCTCGAGGCCCAGCCGATCGGCGGTCCGCATGTCGTGGGCCAGCTTGGCGCTCGCGAGCAGCGCCTTCGACGGGACGCAGCCCCAGAACAGGCAGTCGCCGCCCGGTTGCTCCTCCCGCTCGACGAGTGCCACTTTGGCGCCGAGCCGCCCCGCAACGATGGACGCTGTCAGGCCGGCCGCGCCGCCGCCCAGCACCACCAGGTCGTAGCGATCACCCACCGCCGATTGGAGTGCGACAGGCGTCAATCCGATTCAAAAGGTCACGACCTGGTAGCCCCGCCCGATCAGGCCGTGGATGCTCGGATGGCCCTCGTAGTCGCCGAGCAGCTTCACTCCCTCTTCCTCGACCTCGTCCTTGACGCCGAAGGCTTTCGCGCAGTAGGCGCAGGCCCCCTCGACTTGGTCGCGGACGTCCTCGAACAGCCGGTGGTACTTGTGGTCCTCCTCGGACAGCTCGGCAACCCACTTGGTGCCGGCGCCATCGAAGATCACCACCGCCTCATCACCAGTCTCCTTGAACTCCTTCGCGGTGGTGAGGGCGTTCACCACCCGGCCCAACCCCTCCGCGCTGTCGGTATCCGCGAAGACGATCGTCGCTGCCTTGGCCATGCCGCCTCCTAACGCTCGCTCCGGAAGTACGACCGCGCCCCGGCGTGATCGATTCCACCTGTTCGCTACCTGGGGCGGTTGCTGGGGAAACGCCGGCCGTGGAACCGTTACCGGTTCGACCACGGTCAAAGAAGTCGTGATGCGCCTTCAAACCGCGGCTCTGCTCGTCGCCGCCGCGCTGACGCTCGGCGCCTGCGACATCGGCGGCTCCGGCGGCGCCGGATCGCGCCCCGAGGAGTCGGAGGTCGACTTCGACCTCTCCGGCTGGAAGACCGACTTCTCGAAGCACAGCGCGCCGCTGTCAGAGTTCAAAAGCGGCGGGCCACCGCGCGACGGCATCCCCCCGATCGACGACCCTAAGCCAGTCTCGCAGCGGAAGGCCGACGAGTTCCTCGACGACCGCGAGCCGGTCCTAGCGGTCCAGGTCGGCCGGGATGTGCGGGCCTACCCGATCCAGATCCTGGTCTGGCACGAGATCGCCAACGACGAGCTCGGCGGAAGGCCGATCGCGGTCACCTACTGCCCGCTCTGCAACTCCTCGCTCGTCTTCGACCGCCGCGTCGCCGGCCGGACGGTCACTTTCGGAACGACCGGCAATCTACGGAAGTCCGACCTGGTCATGTGGGACCGCCAGACCGAGTCCTGGTGGCAGCAGCTGACCGCGGATGCAGTGGTGGGGAAGCTCACCGGGACCCGGCTGAAGGTCCGGCCCTCGCAGACGCTCTCCTGGGGGGACTTCAAGGCGCGCTACCCGGACGGCGACGTTCTCTCTCGCGACACCGGCGCCGACCGCGACTACGGCCGCAACCCCTACGAGGGCTACGACGACCCGCGGACCGCCCCCTTCCTCTACGAGGGCAAGTCCGATTCGGCGCTGCCGGCCAAGGAGCGTGTCGCGGCGGTCTTCGCTGGCGGCGAGGTGGTCGTCGCGCCCTTCTCGCGGCTTGAGCGCCGGCGTGCAATGAACGAGGAAGTGGGGGGCGTACCGACGGCCATCCTCTTCAAGAGCGGGGTCGTGTCCGCCCTTGACTCATCCTCGATCACGGACTCCCGGGACGTGGGCACCGCCGCCGCCTTCGACCGCCGCCGGGGCGACCGTACGCTCGACTTCGAGCCGGCCGCCGCTGGGCGCTTCCGCGACCGCCAGACCCGTTCGGTGTGGGACATCACCGGCCGCGCCCTGTCCGGGCGGCTGCGTGGCGAGCGGTTGAGACCGCTGCGCCACGACGAGCAGTTCTGGTTCGCGCTCGCCGCCTTCGTGCCGAAGGCACGCATCCTCGGGGACTGAGCGGCGGATCACCCTCGTCTGGCCCGTGACCGGCGCGATGGCCGCGGCCTGCTGGCCCTCGGCGGGCGCGCTGAACCGCCCTCGATCGCGGCCGGGTCGCGACGGGCTCGAGCTCCCTGGCCGTGAGCCAGTCGTCGCGGCCGTAGCCGGGCGGACGCAGGTCGGCCGGCTGACCGTCACCCGATCGGCACTGACTCCGCCACGCAGCAGGTGATGTAGAAGCGAGCGAGTTAGAAGCGAGCGAGTTAGAAGCGAGCGAGCTCGAACCCTGGGAGCTCGTCGTCTCGGGCGGCGTCTCGACGAGTGGGACCCACTCTTGCCGGACGTACCCAACAGATGGAACAACTTGCTCAACGGCAACGACACTGCAGGGCCGAAAGACGCCGACCAGCGCAACGCCGAAGGCGATCGCGAAACCCCCCATCCCGGCGCCATGCAGCTGCTTCATCGTCGTAGTCACCCAGACGCGTCCGGAAGCCCGATCCAGGAGTCGCGAGCGTCTCGGTCACGCTTCGAGTGATGACATAGGTGGGGATGACGACGAGGAGGATCAGGACGAGCGGGCGGCGGCTCTGGTCCCTGAAGGCCATGGCGGTGGTGGTGAGGGCTCGGGTGAATATCTTCACGACCTTGTTCCGGCCGCGGACCAGAACGCGGCCGGCGCGACCGCCAGCGTTCCGATCGTCACGGCGGCCATGCTGAGCCAGTCCGCGCTCGGGGATCCCTGGCCGCCATCCGCGGCGTCAGGAGCTCCGCCGTGTCCCGCGTGGGGGTGTAGCCAACGATGGTGCTCGAGGTCATCCGTCGCCGCGTACTTCTCGTCAAGCTCCAGACGGCGTGCCCGTGCGGGGGCCAGCGTCAGCACGTCAGCCGGCCGCCGGCGCCCAGCCGGCGAGCTCTGAGTCCATCGTCCGTAATGCTCCGCGAGCGCCTGAAAGTTTGTGACCTCCGACGTGGTGCCTGACTCGGACGATCGCGGACCGGAGAAGGCGTCGACCGCGAACACGAGGATGACGAGGATCGACCCGTCCGAGGGCGATCCGATGAGGACCGGCCGAACCTACTTAGAGCGCTCCCCCCGTCGCATCTCGCCGGGCATTCTGTTTTGCCAGAGACCGGCCACGGTCCTGGATAGAGGTCGCATAACGACCACTAAGCGGGACGGTTCCCCGAACCGGCAGCCAACGGCATGTCGCGCCAGAACCCTCTACGAGAAGCGACGGGGGGGAGCGCCCTAGGGCCTAGCGGCGTCAGGTAGAGCGCGTTCTGGCGAGGGGTGTCGGTCGCGGCCGTTAGACGCGCTGCTCCGGGCGCTCAAGTGGCCTCAGCACCGAGGCGTGGCGATCGCGCGGGGTCTCTAGCCCTTTGCGTACTCGGCGAGGCTTTCGAACTCGACACCCCGGAACGTTTCGTCGCCGTCCACCCAGGCGTCATGCCCGGGCGCGACCTCATACGCATCGCCTGCGCTGATGTCGACCTCCGTGCCGTCGTCCATGACTACGTGGAGCCGGCCCGAAATGGCGTAGCCGACGTGGGCCACCTGACAGCTATCCGTCCCGACGATCGGCTTGACGGCCTCCGACCACTTCCAGCCAGGCTCAAATGTGGCGCGACCGACCTTGTTCCCGGCAATCTCGACCGGCTCGAGTTTGCCGTTGTCGAAGGACCTCGTTTCCTCCGGTGAATCGAAGCTCTTGGCCTGGTTCGGCACGACTGCCTCCCTCGATGGCGCGTTGCGCTTTCGCGAGCAAGCTACCGCGCCGCCCCAGCGCCGGCCCGCGTCAGCCCGCGCGCTCGACCGCCGCGCTCCCGGGCGGGCGTCTCAAGCGACCGCGGCTGCACAAGGTCGGGATCGACGGGGTCGCCGACGGTTCGTCAGCCAGACGTGACGAGAGCCTTACGGGTGCGGGCGATCGCGCCGGGCACTGCGACAATCGGGATGATGGAGACCCGGGAGCCACGCGGCACGGTGCTGGTGGTGGATGACGAGCCGACCATCACCGAGGTGGTGTCGCGCTACCTCCAGCGGGCGGGCTATGAGGCCCGGGTCGCCGCGGACGGCCCGACCGCGATCCAGGCCGCCGGCCAGGAGCCACCCGACTTGGTCGTGCTGGACCTGATGCTGCCCGGCATGGACGGCTTGGAGGTCATGCGGAGGCTGCGGGAGCGAGACAGGGTCTCGGTGATCCTGCTGACCGCCAAGGGCGAGGCCACGGACCGCGTGGTCGGGCTCCGCCTGGGCGCCGACGACTACGTGGTGAAGCCGTTCTCGCCGGCGGAGCTGGTCGCGCGCGTGGAGGCGGTCCTTCGGCGCGTCGACGAGCCGCCGGAGCCGGAGGAGCCGATCGCCTTCGATCGCGTGGAGCTCGACCCCGTCGCGCGTCGGGTCACGGTCGCCGGGGAGGAGGTGCAGCTCACCGTCCGCGAGTACGAGCTGCTGCTCCACTTCATGCGCCACCCGGGGCAGGTGTTCTCGCGCGACCGGCTGATGGACGCGGTCTGGCAGTACTCCTTCTACACCGACAGCTCGACCGTCACCGTCCACGTCCGGCGCCTGCGGGCGAAGATCGAGGAGGACCCCTCGAACCCGCGCTGGCTCCAGACGGTCTGGGGGGTCGGCTACCGCTTTCAGCCGTGAGCGCGCTGCGCGGAGCGGGCCTCCTGCTGGTGGCCTCTGCGGCGGGCGGGCTCGCGGTCGGCCTCGCTTACGGCGGGCACGAGGGCCTGCTGACGGTGGTCTTCCTCCTCGGCTCCGGCGCGCCCGCCATCGCTGCGGTGCACCTGCTCGTCCGCCGCCGCCGCGCGGCCGGCTCACTGTCCCGGCAGTTCGCGATGGGCGTCGGCGTCGCGGTCGGGCTGGTGACGGTCGGGATGATCGTGGTCGACCTGCTGATGTTCATCTCGGCCCACGACGCCTTCCTGATGATCCTGCTGCTCGTCTTTGCCGGGATGCTGACCTCGTACGCTACCTGGGTCGTCGCCCGGGGAGCGAAGGACGACGTCGATTCCATCCGCGAGGGTCTGCGCGCCGTGGGCGAGGGCCGCCGCGACGTCCGCATCCGCACCGGGGCGAATGACGAATTGGCCGAGCTGGCCGCCTCGGCCAACCGCATGACGGCGCAGTTGGCCGAGCGAGAGGCGGACAGGGACGCCGCCGAAGACGCTCGCCGCAGCCTCGTGGCCGCCGTATCACACGACCTGCGCACGCCGCTGACCTCCCTGCGGCTGCTGGCCGAGGCGGTGGAGGACGACCTCGTCGACCCCGACACCCGGCATCGCTACCTCGGGCAGATTTCGGTGCAGATCGGCTCACTGTCGACGCTCATCGAGGACCTGTTCGAGCTCTCGCGTCTCGAGGCCGGCGACATCCAGTGGTCGATGCAGCGCGTCCGCCTGGACGACCTCGTGGAGGAGACGGTCGAAGCGATGAGCCCTCAGGCCGCGGCCAAGCGTGTGGCGGTCCAGGCCAGCCTGCCCGAGGAGCTCGCCCCCGCGCGGGCAAACCCGGAGAAGGTGCAGCGGGTGCTGTTCAACCTCGTGCAGAACGCGATCCGGCACACGCCGCCGGACGGGGCGGTCACGGTGGCGGCGGAGCCGAACGGCCGCAACGTCGAGCTCGAGGTGGCCGACACGGGCGACGGTATCCCGCCGGAGGAGCGCGAGCGCGCCTTCGAGCCTTTCTACCGCGGCGGCGCCGGCGAGGCTCGCTCGGGCGAGGGCACGGGGCTCGGCCTCACGATCTGCCGCGCCATCGTAGAGGCCCACGGCGGGCGGATCTGGTTCGCCGAGTCCAGCAACGGGACGCGCGTGCGGTTCACTTTGCCGCGTGCCGCCTGACCCAGAGCTGGTTCTCCGCCGCGTCCGCTCCGTTCCCGGAGATCACCTCGGCCAGCCGTTCGGGCACTCGATCTGCGGGTAGTCGCCGACGTCCGCCAGCTCCGTGACCGCCGCCTGCGGGCACACCGCGCGCAGCCCTCGAGCACGGCCGGCACGGCCACCTTGGTCGCCCAAGCCCCAGGCGTGCTCGAGCGGCTTCGGCCATCGGGCGAAGGCGCGTGCCAGCGGTCCGCGTTGCGCTCGCGCTCGTCCACGTAGTGGATCAGACGATGGGCGATCCGGCGGCCCCCGTCGCGTTTGAGCAGCGCCCACTGGTCCGGCTGCGTCGTCGGCCGAGAGGGGACGGGCGGGCGAGAACAGCAAGGCAAACTGGCGGCGGAAGAAGCGCTCGCCGGACTTCTACATCCGCGCGCGTATGCGAATAGCCGACCGCCGTTCTGCTCGCTCCCGAGATGGACGAAGACCGGAAGCTCCGCCCACCGTCGAGCAGCGTTTCGCTTCCCCCAATGCAAGCGGGAGCGTCGATCCGATGGACTCGAGTGCTGTCCCTAGGGATTCCAGATCGGCGTGAAGCCAGGAGTGCCCGGGGTGTTGCCCGCAACCGGGCCACCGAACTCGTTGTACGCCTGGGGGTTCGCGTTCGCCCCAGCCTGGTTGTTGCCGGACAGGAGTGAGGTACCGGCGTCCGGCTCGATCGCCGCAACCCCGTTTTCGCCGTTGTGCTCGTCCGCGTTGAGGACGCCATCGCCGACGATCGGGCAGAGGAACGGTTGGGCGCTTGCGGTCCCGGCCGTCGCCAGGGCTACGACAATGACCGCGGCATAGACGACCAATCGCTTTCCCATCTTCAGAACCCCCTTGAGAAATCGGGAACCCCACCAGGCTCCCGCACAGAGCTTGCCGTTTTCTAACGAACTGCTTAACGGAGACTGAACGCGGTTGAGACCGTCTTCGCCGACTTCGTGGACGCCACGAAAAGAGCGCGGGCCGAGGCCAGGATCACTGCGGTCGGCTACATGCGCCAGGCGATGGCTCGCGACTGGAAGGCCGCGATGACTTTCCTCGAGCGCACCGACCCCGAGCACTGGTCGCGCCGCGCCCGGGTCGAGCACTCCAGGGACGTGCGCACGAGCTCGGTCGAGATCCCCGACGACCACGAGCGCATGGCCAAGGTCGCGGCGATGCTCCGCGAGGTCGGCGCCCTGCCCGACGATAAGGGCTGATGCGGCGCGGGAGCGGGCGGCTGACCGGCATCTCGCCCGAGTGGGACGAGTGGATGCGCCGCCGCGCGCGCCGTCACCCGGCGGAAGGGGGTGCCGATCCCCCCTCGTGCCTCGTCCACCCGCGGCTACGGGAAGCAAAAACGATGCGCGCGAGGCATCTCGGAAGGAGCGCGCTGCCGCCGCAGGCAGAACACGAG
>Ga0126313_10001873_pt1 | contig 11421 bp, 12 predicted proteins | sample Plot105A_FD_89954 | JGI IMG/M metagenome (GOLD analysis project Ga0126313, IMG submission 89954) | Serpentine soil microbial communities from UC McLaughlin Reserve, CA, USA - Plot105A | ecosystem: Environmental > Terrestrial > Soil > Grasslands | place: USA: UC McLaughlin Reserve, Lake County...
GCCGCGCCCCGGACGGTAGTGTCCCTCCGCGCCGTGAGCGCGACGCGCGTCCTGATCCTCAGCTGGGAGTACCCACCGATCGTCGAGGGCGGCCTCGCGCGACACGTGCGCAAGCTCTCCGAGCAGCTCGTCCGCGACGGCGTCGAGGTGCACGTGGTGACCAGGGGAGGCGGCCGCCTGGACGCGCACGAGCAGCGCCACGGCGTGATCGTCCACCGCGTGCGGGAGCCCGACTTCCCGCGCGGCGACGTCGACGCGTTCATCGCATGGGTCGACCACATGAACGACGACATGCGGGCCGCGGGGCTGGAGCTCGGCGGCGGCTTCGACCTCGTCCACTCGCACGACTGGCTCGTCGCGGCGGCCGCGCGAAAGCTCGCCCGCCGCTGGAAGGTGCCGTGGCTCGTCACGGTGCACGCGACCGAATACGGCCGTCACCAGGGCTGGGTGAAGAAGCACCCGCAGTCGCACATCCACGGCGTCGAGCGGCGGATGGTCCGCGGCGCCGACCGCGTCATCACGTGCTCGGCGTACATGCGCGAGCACGTCGCCGACGCGTTCGGGATCGCGCCGTCGGGCGTGACCGTGATCCCGAACGGGATCGACCCGACCGACCTGCAGCCGGTGTCCGACCTGCCGCGGCTGCGTGCGCGCTTCGCGGCGCCGGACGAGAAGCTCGTCCTGCTCGTCGGCCGGCTCGTGTACGAGAAGGGCTTCCACCTCGCGCTCGAGGCGATGCCGCGGCTGATCGAGCGGCTCGGCGGCGTCCGCTTCCTCGTGGCGGGCACGGGCACCGCGGAGGCCGAGCTCAAGGGCCAGGCGCGCGAGCTGGGCCTGATGGAGCACGGCACGTTCGTCGGCTGGACCGGTGACGACGTCCTTCACTCGCTCTACCGGATCGCGGACCTCTGCGTCGTGCCGTCGATCTACGAGCCGTTCGGCCTGGTTGCGCTGGAGGCGATGGCGTCGGGCTGCCCGACGATCGTCGCCGACACCGGCGGCCTGCGCGAGGTCGTGCCGGCCGGGCAGCGCGTGGGCCTGCGCTTCCGCGCGCGTGACTCCTCCTCGCTCGCGCGGATGGCGGAGAAGCTGCTGGGAGACGACGCGCTCCGCGACCGCCTGGTCGCGCAGGCGCGCGAGCACGTGCTGCAGTTCGACTGGGCCGACGTGGCGCGCCAGACCGCCGCGGTCTACGACGAGCTGCGCGGCGCGCGGGTCTGACGGCGCGGGGCCGGGTTGTCCAGGTTCAGGTTCCTGACGACCGCGCGCGGCGAGACCTCCTCGTCGACGACCGCGTAGGACGCGACCACGGCGCCGGCGCCCACCCGCGCGCCGGCGAGCGCGACCGCGTGCGCGGCGAGGCGGGCACGATCCTCCACGTGCGCGTCCCCCTCGGCCCGCGCCCAGGCGCCGATCACGCACTCCCGGCCGATCGTGAGCGTGCCGGCGAGCATCGCGTGCTCGCCCACGACGCTGCCCGCGCCGACCCGCAGCTCCCCGCCCCGAGCCTCGATGCGCGCACCGTCGCCGAGCGCCGCGCCCGCCTCGATCACCACGCGCGCGCCGCGCTCGGCGCGCACGACGACGTCGCGACCGATCAGCACGCCGGCTTGCAGGACGACCCGCGGCCGGCGCCGTGCACGCAGGAGGCGTGCCTTCGCGCGCCACGTCGGCCGCGGCGGAACGACGGCGTCGGCGCCCACGGTCTCCATGCCATGCCATTGTGACCGGGCGTCCACTTGACCGCCGAAGGGTTCAGCGTCTGACACGCCCTGCCGACACGAGCGTGTACCGATCCACCGGAGTCCTGGGGGATGCATGGCCGACGACGTGCTGCTGGCGCTGGCGGGCGCGGCGAAGAAGAAGAAGAAGCGGAAGAGGAAGCGCTGCCGCCTGGTCAAGCGGACCAAGGTCATCAAGGGCAAGCGCAAGGTCGTCAAGGTCCGCAAGTGCCGCCCGAAGAAGAAGCCGGCGAAGAAGCCGGCACCGGCCTACAACGCGCCGGCGCCCGCGCCGCTGCCGGCGCCACCTGTCCCGGACCCGCCGGCGCCGCCGCGGCTCAAGACGATCCAGTCGCCGATCGCCGTCTACCAGGGCGCGTTCGGTCCGCTCCAGGCGGAGCGGCTCGCGTGGCGCGCCGGCTTCGGCCCGCGCCCCGGCCAGGTCGCGCAGCTCGCCGCCATGGACCTCGAGGCGGCGGTCATGTCCTTCACGCGTCCGGAGGGCGAGGCGCCGCTCGACGGCCCCGAGCCGCGCAACGGCGCCAACCCGATCAACGCGGCCTCCGACGAGGGCGCGTTCACCTACTGGCTGGACCGCATGGTCCGCTCACGCCACCAGCTCGTCGAGCGGCTGGCGCTCGTGTTCCACGACTGGTGGGCGACGCGCCGCGACGGCGTCAACACGAACGCCGAGATGCTCAACCAGACGAACATCTTCCGCGCCCACGGCCTCGGCAGCTTCCGCGACATGACGCGCGCGGTGACCACCGACCCGGCGATGCTGCAGTTCCTGGACGGCATGTCGAACCGGCGCGGCGCGGTGAACGAGAACTACGCGCGCGAGCTGATGGAGCTGTTCACCCTCGGCGCCGACCGCGGCGCGTACACCGAGACCGACGTGCGCGAGCTCGCACGGGCGCTCACCGGCTGGCGCGCGGACTACAACAACGGCTGGGTCAACTGGCGCTGGGACGAGCTCGGGCGCTGGGACTTCCAGAACAAGACGATCTTCGGCCGCACGGGCCGCTTCGACTGGCAGGACGCCTGCGAGCTCGTGCTCACGCACCCGATGCACCCGTCGTTCTTCGTGCACAAGCTGTGGAGCTACTTCATCCCGACGCCGCCCGACGCCGGGACGTCCGCGGCGCTCGAGCAGCACTACGTCGCGACCGGGCTGCAGGTCCGCCCGATCGTCGAGGCGATCCTCTGCTCGCCGCAGTTCTATGAGGGACCGCGCATGGTCAAGCCGCCGATCGTGCTCTCTGCGGGCCTGATGCGCGCGACGGACCGCGGGATCGAGAACCTCGAGTGGTGGTACAAGAGCGACCGCACCGGCCAGCGGATCTACTACCCGCCCGACGTCTCCGGCTGGAACGACCAGCGCTGGCTCGACACCAACACGACCGTCGGGCGCTGGGAGCTCGTCGGCGTCGCGCTCGCCGGCAAGATGGTCAAGAACCAGGCCGCCGACACCTACCCCGAGCAGTCGGCGGAGGAGGCGGTCGCCGCGGCCCGCGCGTTCTGGGGCGATCCCGACCTGACGGCGGAGAGCGTCGAGCAGCTGCTCGCGTTCGCCCGCGCCGTCGTGCCGGCGACCGGCACGCCGCTCAACCTCGCCCGCCTGCGCGCGCAGCGCTTCAACGCGCTCCGCCAGCTGATCGCCGCCGGCCCCGACCACCAGACCTGCTGAGGAATCCATGAACGCCTGCCACTGCAAGGAACACTCGCGCGCGGCCGTCATGCGTGAGGCGGCAGCCGGCAACGGCCTACGGCCGATCGAGCCGGGCATGCCGATGCCGGCGGGGACCGGCCTCTCGCGACGTGCGTTCCTGGCGCGGTCGAGCGGCCTCGCCCTCGCCGTGTTCGGCGGCGGCGCCTTCGCGCCGCGCGCGTTTGAGGAGGGGATCGCGGACGCGATGAGCGCGGCACGCCAGAGCTCCGTGCTCATCTCCGTCTTCCTCGACGGCGGGCTCGACACGCTCGCGCTGCTCGCGCCGGCCGCCGACGCCGCCTACCAGGCGCTGCGCCCGACGCTCAAGATGGCGCCCGACGCCGGCTTCGCCTTCCGCGACGACCCGCGGCTGCAGTGGCACAGCGCCGCCGCGCCGCTGAAGGCGCTGCACGAGGAGGACAAGCTCACCGTCGTGCCCGCGATCGGCTACTCCAGCCCGAACCAGTCGCACTTCACGTCGCGCCACTTCTACGAGGTCGGCGAGCTCAACGAGTCCGGCCAGGTCGGCTGGCTCGGCCGCTGGCTGGATCGAAACGGGCGCGCCGACAACCCGCTCCAGGGGCTCTCGCTGGACACGACGCTCGCGCCCGCGCTGGCGGCGGCGAGCATGCCGGTCGCCGCCGTGGCGTCGCCGACGAACTTCGCGCTCGGCACGGACGGCGTCGGCGCGGGCGTGAAGACGAGCATGAACCAGGCGTACGGCACGCTCGGCCGCCTGGCCACCGGCGACCCGCAGTTGGCGGTCGCCCGTGGCGCGGCCGCGCAGGTCGTCGGGATCCAGGAGTCGCTCGCGGGCCTGTACGGCCAGCCGATCGCCGACACGCCGGCCGCGGCGACCTATCCCGCCAACAGCGGCTTCGCGACAAAGCTCCGCGCGCTCGCGAAGATGCTGCACATGGGGCTGCCGATCCGGTGCGTCGCGCTCGACGGCAACGGCGGTTACGACACGCACGAGAACCAGGCGGCGACGCTGACCGCCAACCTGACGCAGTTCTCGCAGGCGCTGCGCGCGTTCCAGGCCGACCTGGAGGGCCGGCTGGAGAACGGCGTCCCGCTCGCCGAGCGCGTGATCGTGCACGTCTGGAGCGAGTTCGGGCGGCGGCCGGCCGAGAACGGCTCCGGCACCGATCACGGCGCCGCCGGCGCGTCGCTGCTGATGGGCTCGACCAGCAACCTCGCCAAGGGCATGGAGGGCGAGTACACCGGCGTGACCACGCTCGACAACCACCAGAACCTGCGCATGAGCACGGACTTCCGCTCCGTCTACAGGACGCTGCTGGAGGACTGGCTCGGCGGCGACATCACCGGCGTGCTGCCGAACGCGTCGCAGTTCAGCAACCTCGGGCTCATCAAGACGTGAGGCGCCGCGCCGGGCTGCTCGCGATCGTGCTCGCGGTGGGCGCGGCGGCGCCCACCGCGGCACCGGCCGCACGGCCGGCGTGCGGCAAGCGGATGGCGTGCAAGGGCAAGGTCCGTGCGATGCGGGCCGGCGTCCCGCTGAGCTGGACGCGCCGGGCGCTCCAGCCGGGCCGGGACGGCGCGCCGCCCGCCGCCCAGCCGCCGGCGCAGGCGCCGGGCACCAAGCCGGGCGTCCCGCCGCCTCCGCCCCCACCACCACCACCACCACCGCCGGACGACCCGCGCTACCTCCAGGTCGTCGCGCGCGACTCCGACCCGGTGCGCTGGGAGCTGCAGCTCTCGCGCCCCGCGCTGCTCTCCGGCAGCGTCCAGGTGGAGTTCAACAACCGCTTCGCCGAGGACCCGCACGACCTGTGGCTGAAGCTCGGCGCGAAGACCTACGAGTTCCCAACCGTGCAGAGCGGCGAGGCGGCGAGCCGCCAGCTCATGCTCACGCCCGGCACCTGGAAGCTCTGGTGCGATATCGAGGGCCACGAGGAGCAGGGCATGGTCGCCTACGTCAGCGTGAGCGACGGGTAGGAGCCCCGTCAAAGAAGTCGGCACGCCCGGAGGCGGCGGACGCACCGCCTGTTCTTTGACGGACTCCGATCCGTCGGGGGCTCCGGCTAGCCTGCGGCGCCCGCTTGACGTAGGACCCGCTCCCGAGAAAGGACCCGCTCCGCTTGACCCTGCCGTCCTGGCCGGCCGATCGACCGCTGCGCGCGTGGCAGCAGGCCGCGGCCGACGCCGTCTTCTCCCACCCCGGCGACGCCTTCCTCGCCTCCGCCACGCCGGCCGCCGGCAAGACCACGTTCGGCCTGCACGTCGCCCACCGGATGCTGCAGGAGGGGCGCGTCGCGCGGGTTGCCGTCGTCGCGCCGACCACCCACATCGCGCGCCAGTGGGCCGCCGACGCGGCGCGCTACGGCATCGACCTCGAGCCGAATCGCCCCAACGCGGCCGGGCCGGAGCCGCGCGACCGCCACGGCGTCGCGGTGACGTACCAGACGGTCGCGGCCGGTCCGGCGGTCCATCGCCGCCGCTGCGGGGAGGCGCCGACGTTGCTGATCGCCGACGAGCCGCACCACATGGGCGAGCAGGCGGCGTGGGGGCGGAGCACCGTGGACGCGTTCGCCCCCGCCCGTTTCCGGCTCCTGCTCTCCGGCACGCCGTTCCGCACCGACGACACGCCGATCCCGTGGGTGGAGTACGACGCCGACGGCTTCTCGCAGGCCGACTACGCCTACGGCTACACGGGCGCGCTGCTCGACCACGTCTGCCGGCCGGTCACGTTCCACCTGATCGACGGCGACATGGAGTGGATGTCCGACGGCCGCCGCCGCGGGGCCGACTTCGGCGTCGGGCTGCCCGCCGCCGAGGCGGCGCGCCGACTGCGCACCGCGCTCGATCCGGACGGCGACTGGATCGCCCACGTGCTGCGCGACGCGGTGCTGCGCCTGGAGCGGATCCGCGCCGGCGAGCACCCGGACGCCGGCGGGCTCGTCATCGCCGCCGACAAGGAGCACGCCGAAGCGCTCGCCGCGCGGCTCGAGCGCGTCGCGGGCGAGCGGCCCGCGGTCGTGACCAGCGACGCGCCCGACGCCTCCGCGCGGATCGCGCGCTTCGCCGCCGGGCACGACACGTGGCTCGTGTCGGTGCTGATGGTCTCCGAGGGCGTCGACGTCCCGCGCCTGCGCGTGGGGGTGTACGCGACGAGCGCCCGCACCGAGCTCTTCTTCCGCCAGGTCGTCGGCCGCTTCATCCGCCGCACGCCGGCGCCGAAGGACCAGATGAGCCACGTCTTCCTCCCGGCCGACCCGACGCTCAAGCGGCTCGCCGCCCAGGTGGAGGAGGAGCGCCGGCACGCGCTGGACCTCGAGCCGAAGGCGGAGCCGCTGGAGGAGCCGGTGGAGCGCGTGCGGTCGGAGCCGGGCGACGTGTTCCGGGCGCTGTGGTCGAGCGCACACGGCGAGGCGGAGATGCTGCAGACGACGCAGCCGGGGGAGACGATGTCGCTGTTCGCGGCCGATCCGCCGCCATCGGCCGCGCTCGCCGCCTTCACGGCGCCTGCCCCGGCGGTCAGCGCGCCCTCGCGGCCGGCCGAGGAGACCGCGCACGAGCGGCGCGAGCGCCTGCGCGACGAGCGCCGCGCGCTCGTCTCCGCGCTCTCGCGCCTGACGGGCGAGCCGCACAAGGTGATCCACGCGCGCGTGAATCGCGAGACGGGCGCCGCCTCGGTCACAGCCGCATCGGCGGCGCAGCTCGAGAAGGGCAACCTGCTCCTGGAGCGCGAGGCCGCGCGCCGCCGGTAGGTGCGGCGCGCCCGCGTCGGCCGCCTCGTACCTACAACCTGGTGCTAGACTATCCAGGATATGACCACTCCAGATACAACTCCTTTCGTCATCCGGGCGGACGAGGCCGAGGTCATCGCGGGCGGCTCGATCACGCTCCTGTCCGAGACCGGCAGCGCCGGCGGCGCGATCGCCGTCAACCGCTCGTTCCTCCCGGAGGGGTACAGCGGCGTGCCGCCGCACTTCCACGAGCGGACGACCGAGATGTTCTTCCTCCTCGACGGCGGGCTGCGAGCGCTCGTCGGCGAGCAGGTGCTGACGCTCGGTCCCGGCGACGTGCTCGTCGTTCCCGCCGGCGTCGTGCACGCGCTGGCGCCGGCCGGCGGCACCCACGCCGACTTCCTGGCCATCGCCACGCCGGTGACCGACCGGTTCGACTACTACCGCCTGATCGACCGCGTGCAGGCCGGTGCGGCGAAGCCGCAGGAGATCCTCGACACGCAGGAGCGCTACGACAACCGCTTCGTCGAGAGCGCGGCGTGGAACGAGGCACGGGCGGCCGCCTGATGCGCATGGGCGAAGGGGTCGAATGGGCGGTGCACAGCTGCCTGGTGCTGGCCTGGCTCGGCGACGCCGAGCCGGTGTCGACCGGGCGGCTCGCCGCCACGTTCGAGCTGCCGCCGGCGTACCTGAACAAGCAGTTGCAGGCGCTGTCGAAGTCCGGGATCCTGACTTCGACGCCGGGTCCGCGCGGCGGCTTCCGCCTCGCGCGGGCGCCCGAGGACATCTCGCTGCTCGACGTCGTGACCGCCATCGAGGGACCGGATGAGGCGTTCCGGTGCCAGGAGATCCGGCAGCGCGGCGTCGGCGCCGGCGTGCCGAAGCGGCAGTTCCGCGAGCAGTGCGCGGTCGCGGCGGCGATGCGCCAGGCGGACGTCGCCTGGCGGCGCACGCTCGCGCAGCAGTCGCTCGCCGACGTCAAGCTCAGCGCCGACCGCGCCGCCCCGCACACGGCCGAGCTGATGCGCGAGTGGCACGCGGGCGGCTAGCCACCCCCCCATTCGTCGGGAACGCGGACGAAACGCACTAGGCGTTTGCCGCCTGCCTGCCGAATACTCAGACCAGACGCATGACCGCCGACTCGCCCATCCTCGTGTTCGGCTCCTACGGCGAGCTCGACGTGTTCGCCTCCGTCACCGAGGCCGAGCGCGCGATCGATCCGTGGGCCCTCTCCGACGCACAGCTCGCCGCCGCGGACGCGAGCGGCCGCGTGCTGCGGGTGCTGTCGGTGGGCGCGAGCGTCCGCCTCACCGACACCGGCGAGTCGGAGCCGGAGCAGATCCGCGCCAAGCTCGCCGAGCGCCTCCGTGAGGACGGCAACCTCGACCGCCTGGTCGAGCGCGCCATCGAGCGCTTCGGCTACCGCCGCTAGCCCGCTTCGACCAGCGCGCCGGTCACGAGGACCTCGAGCTCGTCCGCGACCCGCTCGAGCGGCGCCAGCGAGCGCTGGGCCCGGGCCAGCACGATCGCGCCCTCGACGGCCGAGACGATGAGCGTCGCGATCCCGCGCGCGCGATCGGCCTCCACGCTCCGGCGCTCGAGCGCGCCGGCGAGCAGCTCCTCCCACTGCCGGAAGGCGACCCCGGCCGCATCGCGCGCGGCCGGCGACCGGTCGCCCTCGAGCGTCGCCGACACGACCGGGCAGCCGGACGCGAAGTCGGTGCTCCGGAGCAGCTTGCGCCACAAGGCGACGAACGCGCGGACGGCGACGACCGGGTCGTCGTGGGCGAGCGCCCCGGTGAGCGCGCCGGCGGTGTACTGGCTCGCGTAGCGGGTCGCCTCCGCGGCGAGCTGCGCCTTGCCGCCGGGGAAGTGGTGGTAGATCGAGCCGCGCGGGGCGCCGCTGTGCTCGATCACGTCGGAGAACGACGTCCCGTGGACGCCCCGCTCGCGGAACAGGACCGCGGCGCTCTCGATCATCCGCTCTCGTGCATCGGGTGCCATATGACGATCGACATAGTAGTCGGTTATGATGCGCGTCATAAAGCATCCGATGAGAGGAGTTGCGGTGCCGGTCTTCGAGCTCACGTATCCGGAGGGCGCCCTGGAACCCGATGCGCGCGTCCAGCTGATGGACGACCTGACCACCGCGCTCCTGCGCGCGGAGCGCGCGCCCGACACGCAGTTCTTCCGCGACATCACCTGGTCCTACGTGCACGAGCTTCCGGCGGGATCCGTGCTTGCCGCCGGCCGCCCCGTGGACGGGCGGCCGACGTTCAAGCTCGACGTGACCACGCCGGAGGGCGCCCTGTCCGATCGCCGCCGCGCAGAGCTGGTGGGCGAGGCGACGCGGCTCATCCGCGAGGCCGCCGGCATCGCCGAGGACGACACGCTGCAGCGCGTCTGGGTCCTGATGCACGAGGTGACCGACGGGCAGTGGGGCGCGGGCGGTCAGGTGATCCGGTTCCAGAACCTGCGCGACATCGCGCAGGCCGAGCGCGAGGTCGCCGCGGGCGGCTAGCGCTGCGCGGCGATCACGAGCCGCGTGTCGGTGCCGAAGCGCGCGCCGTTGAAGTCGCCGTGGCACCTCGCCTCGGCGAACCCGGCGCGCGCGAGCATCGCGAGCAGCTCGGTCGCCGTGTAGACACGCACCGAGAACGTGCGCGACTCGCGCGCTCCCGACGTCTCGATCAGCGTCTGGGTGACCTGGGCGACGCCGGCGACGGGCTCGAACGTGCGCTGCTCGAGCAGCAGGCGGCCGGCGCCGAGGAGCTCCCAGTCCTGCTCGCGGAACGTGCGCAGGAGCAGGTCGCGGTGCATGATCTCGATCACCAGCCGGCCGCCGGGTCGCAGCACGCGCCCGATCTCCGTCAGCGCCCTGGTGTCCTCCTGGTCGCCGAGGTACCCGAGCGAGGAGAAGAGGTTCACGGCGGCGTCGAAGCTCGCGTCGGCGAACGGCAGGTCGCGATAGTCGGCGCGGACGAGCTTCGGCCGGCGCGAGTTGCCGGCGCGCCGGCGCGCCTCGTCGAGCAGCGCCTGCGACCGGTCGACGCCGACGACGCGGTAGCCGGCGTCCGCGAGCGGGATCGCGTGGCGGCCGAACCCGCACGGCACGTCGAGCAGATCGCCGCCCTCGGGGCAGCCGGCGAGCCGGGCCGCCGCGAGCGCCTGCTCGGCCGCCGTCTCGTCACGTACGGCGCCCGCATAGGCCCGCAGGTAGAAGTCGCTGAAGAACGCGTCCCACGTCTCGGTCGTGCTCGGGGCCCCGCGCTCCACGCCGTCCGAGTCTAAGGCCGCCGCCTGCGCGGCCCCGGGCGCCGGTCGGCGATACTGCCGCCGTGACCGACCGCAACGTCCTCGGCGGGGAGCTGGAGCCCTGCGGGACCGACCCCGTCACCGGGTTCTATCGCGACGGCTGCTGCAGCACCGGCCCTGAGGACCTGGGGAGCCACACGATCTGCGCGGTCGTGACCGCCGACTTCCTCGAGCATCAGCGCTCGATCGGCAACGACCTGGTCACGCCGATGCCCCAGTACCGCTTCCCGGGCCTCGTGCCGGGCGACCGCTGGTGCGTGACCGCGGTGAACTGGTTGCGGGCGCACGAGGACGGCGCGGCCGCATACGTCGTGCTGGCGTCGACGCACGAGCGCGCGCTCGACGTCGTCCCGCTCGAGGCGCTGCGCGAGCACGCCGTCGACGTCCCGGCCGACCCGGGCGCGCTCGGCGGGTGAGCCGCTAGTCCGCCGCGATCGTCACGTTGCGCCCCGCCTGCTTGGCGGCGGTGAGCGCGTCCTCGGAACGCGCCTGCAGCAGCTCGGCGGGCTCCTCGGTGTCCCAGCGCGCGACGCCGGCCGAGCCGGTCTGGTCGCGCGGCGTCGCGGCGCGGACGCGATCCATGACCTCGATCGCCTCGCCCAGCCCGCAGTTCGGGAGCACGACCGCGAACGTGCCGCCCTCGAGCCGCGCCATCACGTCGACCTCGCGCAGCTCGTTGCGCCACAGCGCGGCGGTCTCCTTGATGAGGCGATCGCCCTCGCGCTCCCCGCGCAGCATGTTGAACGCGCCGAGGTGGTCGATGTCGAGCATCGCGAGCGAGACCGGGTAGTCGTTGCGGCGGGCCCGCGCCAGCTCGCGCGGGAGCTCCTCGTCCCACATCCGGCGCGTCGCGAGCCCGGTCAGCGGATCGGTGAACGAGAGCCCGGCCAGCCGCTGCCGCAGGGCGGCGTGCTCGATCGACACCGCCGCCTGTGCGGCCAGGAGCCGCAGCACGCCGCCCGGC
>Ga0126313_10001874_pt1 | contig 11419 bp, 10 predicted proteins | sample Plot105A_FD_89954 | JGI IMG/M metagenome (GOLD analysis project Ga0126313, IMG submission 89954) | Serpentine soil microbial communities from UC McLaughlin Reserve, CA, USA - Plot105A | ecosystem: Environmental > Terrestrial > Soil > Grasslands | place: USA: UC McLaughlin Reserve, Lake County...
CGGACCCGCAAGAGCTGGCCGAGCTGCTGGAGCGGGTCCGCGCGGCCGTCCAGCAGGGGCCGCTGCCGGTGCGCAAGAGCCTGGTCGACGCGCTGGTGGAGGAGATCCGCGTGCGCAGCCGCGACCACATCGTGCCGGTGTTTCGGCTGTCGAACGGCCGCCACCGGGCTGATGGCGCGGTTCGCCCAGGGGTAAGTTGGGTAGCCCCGACCGGATTCGAACCGGCGCTACCGCCTTGAGAGGGCGGCGTCCTAGGCCGCTAGACGACGGGGCCGTGACGCTGGGGTGCCAGGACTCGAACCTAGACTAGCGGGGCCAGAACCCGCCGGGCTGCCAATTACCCCACACCCCAGGGCCGTTCGTGGACCGACGGCCCACAGGCTCGGGCATGATAGCGGTGCCCGGCGGCATCCCTCAACCGGCCAGGCCGGCGGCCCGCTCCAGGCGGGCCAGGGAGCGGGCCTTGCCGAGCAGCTCCATCGACTCGAACAGCGGCGGGCTGACCAGCCGGCCGGTGATGGCCAGCCGGACCGGCTGGAAGGCCGTCTTGGGCTTGAGCTCCCGCTCCTGCTGGAGCCCGCGGAGGGTCTCCTCGATCGCCGCCGCCGTCCACGGCTCGACCGCCTCCAGCCGCTTGGCGGCGTCGACCAGGAACCCGCGGGCCTCGTCGGTCAGCACCTTGGCGGCCGCGGCCTGGTCCAGCTCGACCGGATCGCTCAGCAGGAAGCCCACCATGCCGGGCGCCTCGTCGAGGCGGGTGATCCGCTCCACCACCAGCGGGGCGGCCCTGGCGAGCAGCTGCGGGTCGGCGTCGGGGAACCCGGCGGCCTGGACGAACGGCAGGGCGCGGCGGGCGAAGTCGGCCGGCTCCAGCCGGCGGACGTAGTGGCCGTTGAGCGCGTCGAGCTTCTTGGTGTCGAAGGCGGCGGGGTTGCGCGAGACCCGCTCCAGCGAGAACACCCACTCCAGCTCGGCCAGGGTGAACAGCTCGGTGTGGTCGTCGAGCGACCAGCCGAGCAGGGCCAGGTAGTTGACCATCGCCTCCGGCAGGTAGCCGGCGTTCCGGAACCCCTCCACGCTCACCTGGTCGCGGCGCTTGGAGAGCTTGCGGCGGTCCGGGCCGACGATCAGGGGCAGGTGGGCGAACGCCGGCGGGGTGGGCCGGCCGAGGGCGCGGAACACGTGCACGTGCAGCGGCGTGGAGGGGAACAGGTCCTCGCCCCTGATCACGTGGCTGATGGCCATGTCGACGTCGTCGAAGACGGCCGAGAAGTGGTAGGTGGGGATGCCGTTGGCGCGCATGATGACGAAGTCGCTGAGGGAGGCGTTGTCGAACCTGACGGTCCCACGGATCAGGTCCTCGACCACCGTCTCGCCCTCGTCGGGCAGCCGGAAGCGGACCGCCGGCCTGCGGCCCTCGGCCTCGAAGGCGCGCACCTGCTCGGTGCTGAGCCCGCGGCAGCGGCCGTCGTAGCCGGGCGGCAGGCCGCGGGCCTCGGCGGCCTTGCGGCGCTGCTCCAGTTCCTCCGGCGTGCAGTAGCACGGGTAGGCGTCGCCCTGCGCCACCAGCGCGTTGGTCGCCGCCCGGTAGCGGTCCAGCCGCTCGGTCTGCACGTAGGGACCGTTGGGCCCGCCCTTGTCGTAGCCCTCGTCCCAGTCGAGGCCGAGCCAGCGCAGCCCGTCGACGATCGCCTGGGCGCTGGCGGCGACGTTGCGCTCGGCGTCGGTGTCCTCGATGCGCAGCACGAACGCGCCGTCGTGCCTGCGGGCGTAGAGGTAGCAGTAGAGGGCGGTCCTCGCGGTGCCGACATGCAGGTAGCCGGTTGGCGAAGGCGCGAACCGGGTCCGAACGGTCTGGCTCATGGCCCGAATGCTACGCGAGTTCGTTTGGACGCGGTGCTGAGCTGTAAGGTATGGGCCCCCCAGCTCCACCCGTGGCACCGCCGTACCCCCCCAACGGTGAGGAGGCCTGCGTGCAAGCATCCGAGGATGCTTCATCTCTGCGCGTCGCCATGGTGGCACCCCCCTGGTTCCCGATCCCGCCGAACGGCTACGGCGGCATCGAGGCCATGGTCCACTGGCTGGTCGAAGGCCTGGTCGCCCAGGGCCACCAGGTCACCCTGATCGGCGCCGGCGTTCCCGACACCTCGGCCCGATTCCTCCAGACCTACGAGGAGCCGCAGGCCGCCCGCCTGGGCACGCCGTTCCCCGAGATCGTCCATGCCCTCCAGGCGGAGGAGCTGCTCGACGAGCTCGACGTCGACGTGGTCCACGACCACTCGATGGGCGGCCCGCTGACCGCGCGGGCCCGCCGCGCCCCGACCGTGCTGACGGCCCACGGCCCGGTCACCGACGAGCTGGGCGAGTGCTACCGCCTGCTCAGCCGCCACCACCTGATGGTCGCGATCTCGGAGTCGCAGCGGGCCAAGGGCCCGCACCTGCCGTGGGCGGCCACGGTGTACAACGCGATCCCCGTGGACGCCTACCCGTTCGAGACCGAGAAGGACGACTTCGTGCTGTTCCTCGGGCGCATGAGCCCGGAGAAGGCCCCCGACCTCGCCATCGAGGCGGCCCGGGCGGCCGGGCGGCGCATCGTGCTCGCCGCCAAGTGCAACGAGCCGCCCGAGCACCGCTACTTCAAGGAGCGGGTCGCGCCGCTGCTCGGCCCCGACGCCGAGTGGTTCGGCCACGCCACCACCGAGGAGAAGAAGAAGCTGCTGGCCAGGGCCAGCTGCCTGGTCTTCCCGATCCAGTGGGGCGAGCCGTTCGGGATCGTGATGGTGGAGGCGATGGCCTGCGGCACGCCGGTGGTGGCGCTGCGCGCCGGCTCGGTGCCGGAGGTGGTGGCCGACGGCCTCACCGGCTACATCTGCGACCGGCCGGGTGAGCTGCCCACCGCGATCCAGCGGGCCGGTGCGCTCGATCCCGGGGCGTGCCGGCGGCACGTGCTCGAGCGCTTCGACGTGCCCGACATGGTGCAGGGGTACGAGAGGGTCTACCGCCGCGCGATCGCCGCCGCGCGGGTCCCGGCGGCCTCGAGGTCGTAAGGTCGAGGGCTAGCGCGCGGCGTCCTCGTCGACGACCTCGTTGGCGAGCACGCCGATGCCCTCGACCTCGACCTCGACCCGGTCGCCGGCCTCCAGCGGGCCGACCCCGGCCGGGGTGCCGGTCAGCAGGACGTCGCCGGGCAGCAGGGTCATGACGCGGGAGACGAACGCCAGCAGGCTCGCCACCCCGCGCTCCAGCTGGGAGGTGCGGGCCTGCTGGCGCGGCTCGCCGTTGACCAGCGTGCGCAGGGCGAGGTCGCTGGAGTCCAGGTCGGTCTCGATCCACGGTCCGAGCGGGCAGAAGGTGTCGAAGCCCTTGGCCCGCGTCCACTGGCCGTCGGACTTCTGCAGGTCGCGGGCGGTGACGTCGTTGGCGCAGGCGAAGCCGAGGACCGCCTGGATGGCGTCGCCCTGGTCCAGCCGGCGCACCAGCCGGCCGACGACCACGGCCAGCTCGCCCTCGTAGTCGACCCGGCCGGCCCAGCCGGGGCGCACGATCGGGTCGCCCGGCCCGATGACGGAGGTCGACGGCTTGAGGAAGATCACCGGGTCGGCGGGGACCTCGCCGCCCATCTCGCGGGCGTGCTCGGCGTAGTTGCGGCCGACGGCGACCACCTTGCTCGGCAGCACGGGGGCGAGCAGGCGCGCCTGCTCGACCGGGAACCGGTCGCCGGTGTACTCGAAGGCGCCGAAGGGGTGGGGCGCGATCGCGGCGACGACGGTCTCGTCCTCCATGACCCCGAAGCCGACGTCGCCCTGGCGGCTGTAGCGGACGATGCGCATGGCGGCAGCACGCTCCTCTGGTGTCAGGTGCGAAGCAGCAGCGCCTCGAGGGTCAGGCCGGTGCCGAAGGCCAGGCCCACCAGCCACTGCCCCGGCCCGACCTCGCCGGAGCCGAGCATCGCCTCGAGGATGAACAGCACGGTCGCCGAGGAGCGGTTGCCGCCGTCGGCCAGCGCCTCGCGGGAGCGGGCGAGCTGGGCCTCGCTGAGGTGAAGGCGCCGCTGCACCCGGTCGAGGATCTCGGGGCCGCCGGGGTGGACCGCCCAGTAGGCCACGTCCGCCGTGGTGAGGCCGTGGGGCGTGAGCAGGTCGCCGACCAGCTCGGCCAGCCCCCGCTCGACCAGCGCGGGGACGCGCGGCGACAGCTCCATGTGGAACCCGTCGTCGGCGACCAGCCAGCCCATGCGCATCTCGCTGCCGGCTACGGTCCTGGTGCGGGTGCCGATGATCTCCGGGCCGTCACCGCCGGGCCCGACCAGCGCGGCGGCGGCCCCGTCGCCGAACAGCGACTGGGACACCGCCTCCTGCCGGCTCCGCGCCGGCTGCAGGTGCAGGCTGCACAGCTCCACGGAGGCGACCAGCGCCCGCTGGCCGGAGGCCGCGGCCAGGGCGGCCGCCGTCCGCAGGGCCGGCAGGGCCGCGTAGCAGCCCATGTGGCCGATGGCGAGACGCCGCACGCCCGGGGCCAGGCCGAGGTCGGCGGCCAGGTGGACGTCGAGCCCAGGGCCGCTGTAGCCGGTGCAGGAGACCGCCAGCAGGTCGGCGACCTCGCCGGCGGCGTCGGGCCCGGCCCGGTCCAGGGCGCGCCGTGCCGCCTCCGCGCCGAGCCGGCGGGCGGCGGGCGCGAACGCCTGCATGCGAGCGGCGGTCGTCGGCAGGCCGGCGCAGAAGTAGAAGGCGTCGATGTCGACCGCGGACGCTCGCCGCTCCACCCCGCTGGCCGCGAACACCTCCGCCCAGGCCGGGTCCCAGCCGGGCAGCCGGGCGAAGAACCCGTCCACGACGTCGGCCTGCTTGTAGACGTGGCCGGGCAGCGCCGTCCCCAGCGCCTGGATCCGCGCGGTCATGCAGAGGCCTTTCTGATCCGGGGGCTATCGCCTTCGGCGACCCGATCGACCTGGGCACCCCGTCGGGGTTCCCCGGACCCCTCCGCAGCCCCCGGAAGCCCCTTACGATAGACGCCCAGGTAGGAGGCGCGGCGGTCCTTGCCGGTGGCGAACTCGGGCACCGCCAGGCGGCGGGTGAGCAGGCCGCGCGCGACGTCGCCGGGGCCGATGCGGGGCGCGAGGCCCTCCACGGCGACCGCCTCCAGGCCGGCGGCCCGCAGCAGCCGGTCCAGCTCGCCTGGCCGGATGAACAGGCGCCAGTCGTGGGTGTCCCGCGGCACCATGCGCAGCACCCGCTCCAGCCCGAACACGGCCGTGAACCAGGACCAGGGGGTGCGGTTGATGGTGTCGAAGGCGAACCCGCCGCCGGGGGCGAGCACGCGGGCGAGCTCGGCGACGGCCGCCGGCAGGTCGGGGACGTGCTCCAGGACGTCGGCGGCGACGACCGCGTCGAAGGCCCCGTCGGCGAACGGCAGCCGCTCCAGCAGGCCCTGGGCCGGCCGGAAGGCACCGATCGACCGGGGCACCCCCTCGGGGTTCCCCGGACCCCTCCGGCCGATGGCGCGGCGTGCCACGCCCAGGCTGCCGAGCGAGCGGTCCAGCCCGACCACGGTGGCGCCGGCCGCCGCCAGCTCGCGGGCGACCAGGCCCCCACCGCAGCCGGCGTCGAGCACCAGCCGGCCGTGGAGGTCGCCGAGCCGCCGCAGGTAGAACTCGACCCTTGGCCGGTTGATGGCGTGGAGGACCGCGGCCGGGCCGGCCGGGTCCCACCACAGCTCGTCGATCGCCTCGTAGTACTCGTTGTCGATCGAGCAGCGGGCCGGCGCCACCGGCCGGGTCTGGTCGATCGCGAGCGCGGGGGCCCTCACGGCGACGCCCCGGGGCCGGCGGGGCCGCCGAGCTCGACCCGCCCCAGCCACTGCAGGCTGGCGTCGTGGGAGGGCGGCAGCAGCAGGCCGGCGTGGGCGTCGCGCAGCAGCCGCTCCAGCGGGCCGGTGCGCAGGTAGCCGCTGCCGCCGGCGGTGCGCAGGGCCAGCGTGCAGACCTCCAGCGCCGTCTGGCAGACGAACAGCTTGGCGGTGGCCATGCGGCCGTAGTGGGCGACCGGGTCGGGGTCGGGCGGGCGTCGCACGGCCGAGTAGAGCGTGGCCCTGGCGGCGTCCAGGCGCATGCGCATCTCGCCGACCGCCTGCTGCACGCCCGGGAGCTCGCTGAGGACCTGCCCGAGGCCCTCGTTGCGCCGCTTGGGCAGGCCGCCGATCACGTGACGGTAGGCGGCCTCGGCGGCGCCGAGGAAGACGCTGGCGAACGACGGCCACGACCAGTGGGAGCCGGTCAGGAAGGTGAGCGCCACCGGAAAGCCCCGGCCGACCACGCACTCCGGCGGGATCTCCAGGTCGTCGACGGCGATCGCGTGGCTGCCGGTGGCCCGCATCCCCATCGCCTTCCAGTCGCCGAGCACCCGCAGGCCCTCCGCCGGCTTGGGCACCAGGAAGCCGACCGGCTCGCGCTCGCCGTCGGTCTCGACCGCGGCCGACAGGAACAGGTGGGTCGCCCGCGGCCAGCCGGTGAAGAACGTCTTGGTGCCGCGCAGGCGGAAGCCGCCGTCCGGCAGCGGGGTGGCGGTGGTCGCCTGGTACCACCAGTTGCCGCCCGACTGCGGCTCGGAGAAGCCGCCCGCCAGGATGGCGCCCTCGCTCACCACCTGCTTGAGGAACGGCTCGACCCGGTCCCTGAACCCCTCGACCAGGATGCCGACCCCGTGCAGGTGCATGTTGACCGCCAGGGCGGTGGACGGCGAGCCCTCGGCCAGCCGGCTCTGGGCGGCGACCAGGTCCAGCGGGCCCGCCCCCATCCCCCCGAGGTCGGCGGGGACGGTCAGCGCCGTATAGCCGGCGGCCACCAGGTCGTCGAAGTCCTCGTGGGCGAAGGCGTCGGCCTCGTCGTAGCCGGCCGCCCTGGCGGCCAGCGCCGGGACGAGCCGGTCGGCCAGGTCGACGATCTCCTGGCGCGGCTCGGTCGGTCGTGGTGGCTCGTGCATGACTGGCTCCTGGACGGGGACGCTCGCCGGCTACCCCACCAGCCTTCCATGAACCCGGCCAGAAGACGAGCGGCCGGGGCGGCGCGGTAGGCTCGGCGGGTGACCCACCCGCTGCCCGGCCTGCTCCTCGACGCCGCCAGGGGGCGGCCCCCGGCGCCCGACGGCGCCGTCGAGGTGCTGCCGCCGCTGCCCGGCCCGGTGAACGCGGTCCTGGCCTTCACCGCCCATCACGTGGTCGTCGCCGGCGTCGACCCGGCGCTGGTCGCGTCCCGGCTCCCACCCGGCGACCTGTCCGCCCCCATGGGACCGGCCTTCCTGAGCTGGCTGGGAGCGCGGCTGGGCAGCCGGCCGGGCAGCCAGGACGTGGTGCTGGCCGCCGAGGGCCTCGGCGGCCGGCCGCCGCTGGAGCTGCTGCCCGTCGCCGACCCGGCCGGCCACCCGCGGGCCGCGATGGCGCTGCGCTACCGGACCGGCGTCCAGGCCTGGACCGACCCGCGGCGGGCCGGGATGCTGCTGCTCGGGGCCGGGCTGGCCGGCCGCCGGGAGCTCGCGTTCGAGGTCGAGCCGGCGTGGCGCAACCGCGGCCTCGGCCGGCGGCTCGCCGCGGCCGCCCGCCACCTGACCCCGCCGGGCGAGCCGCTGTTCGCCCAGGTCGCCCCCGGCAACGCCGCCTCCCTCCGGGCCGTCCTGGCGGCCGGCTTCCGCCCCCTCGGCGCCGAGGTCCTGTTCCACCGCACCCCATGAGCGCCGCGGCCGCCGCCCGCGGCCGGCACCGCGCCGGGCCCGGCGGCTCCCGGTCGGTCGCCGCCCCGAGTGGTGCCGCGGCCCTAGAGTGGAGGGCCTGCGAGCGGGAGGCGGCATGGACGAGGCGTTGGCGCTGGCCGACTGGCGGCGGCGGGTGGCCGCCCTGTACCTGGCCGAGCCGACCGGGGGCGAGGCCGGCGCGGCCGCGTTCCGCCGCGGCCGCGACCTGCTGTTCCGCGACCACCCGCAGTCGGCCCTCGACCCCGCGCAGCGGGCCGGCTTCACCGGCCTGGCCTGGTTCCCCTACGACCCCGCCGCGCGCGTGGCCGCCGAGGCGGGACCGCCGGATCGCGACGACGAGCTGGCGATCGACACCGGCGGCGAGGACGGCACCGTCCGCTACCGGCGGGTCGCCCGCCTGACCACGCCCTACGGCGGCCTCACGCTGTTCTGGACGATGGGCTACGGCGGCGGGCTGTTCCTGCCGTTCCGGGACGCCACCGCCGGCCGCGAGACCTACGGGGGCGGGCGCTACCTCACCGACACCATCAAGGGCACCCACGGCCGGGGCCTGGAGGTCGACGGCGGTCGCCTCGTGCTGGACTTCAACTACGCCTACAACCCCTCCTGCGCGTACAACGCCCGCTGGGCCTGCCCGCTGGCGCCCCGCGAGAACCACCTCCAGGCGCCGGTCCGCGCCGGCGAGCTGGCTTACCCGGGGGCGGTCTGATGCTGGAGCTGGGCCGGCTTCAGGTGGTCCCCGTCTCCGACGGGCTGATCAGGCTGCCGCCCTCCTACTTCGGCAACGTCGACTGGCAGCGCCACCAGGCGCTGCTCTCACCCGACGGCACCCTCGACCTGCCGATCGGCACCTTCCTGGTGCGCGGCCCCGAGCAGACGGTGCTGGTCGACGCCGGGCTCGGGCCGCTGCGGGACGACGGCTGGCGCGGCGGCGAGCTGCCGGCCGGCCTGGCCGCGGCCGGCGCCAGGCCCGAGGACGTCGACCTGGTGATCTGTACCCACCTCCACATGGACCACGCCGGCTGGCTGGTGGCCGACGGCGCGCCGTTCTTCCCGCGCGCCACGGTGCGGTTCGGCGCCGCCGACTGGGACCACTTCGTGACCCGCCGCGCCGGGGCGGAGCGGACCTGGCAGGCGATGGAGGCCCTGGACCGGGCCGGCCGGCTCGAGCCGGTCGCCGACGACGGCGAGCCGCTGGCCCACGGGGTCACGGCCCGCCTCACCCCCGGTCACACCCCGGGGCACCTGTCGCTGGTGCTGGCCTCCGGGACCGACCGCGCCTACCTGCTCGGCGACGCCGTCCACTGCCCGACCCAGATCGAGGAGCCCGACTGGGTGAACATGTCCGACGTCGACCCGGACATGGCGGCGGCCGTCAGGGCCTCGCTCTGGGACGAGCTGGAGGCGAGCGGCGACCCCTTCACCGCCGCCCACTTCCCCGGCCTGGAGTTCGGCCGCCTGCTGCGGGGCCGGGGCCGGCGCTTCATCCCCGCCGGCCTCCGGTCGCGCTGACCCGGCCGGGGAGGCGGCCGGTTGCGCCGGCGATCCGGTGGGCATGCCTGTGGGATGACCGGGTTCGACGTCGCGGAGGTGTGGGACCTCGACCTGCGCGAGGTCTCGGGGATCTGCGAGCGGCCCGCTGGGCAGGGCCGGGACCGCCAGCTGCTCGCCGTCGGCGACCAGACCCACGAGATCCTCGTCGGCGAGCTGCGGGTGGGCGGTCCCGGCCGGTTCGAGCGGCGCGACCTGGCGCCGCTGCTGGCCGGCGCGGGCCTGCGGATCCCTGACAGCTCCCAGTGGGAGGGGATCGACACCGACTCCACCGGCCGGGTGTTCGTGCTGCGCGAGGTGCCGGGCACGGTGCTCGTCTTCGACGAGGCCCTCGAGACCCTGCTGCACGTCTTCCCCCTGACCGTCGAGGACGACCCGGCCGAGGTCGAGGCGTGGGAGGCCGACGAGAACGCCCTCGGCGAGGGGCTGCTGCTGCTCCGCAACGGGAACCTGTTCGTCGTCAAGGAGGACAAGCCCCGCCAGCTCCTCGAGTTCGGCGTGCCGGGCGCGCGGGCCGAGGGCCTCCGCGACGACCTGCCGATCGCTCACGCCAGCGAGTTCCCGACCCCGCGGGAGCCCCGCGTCACCTTCCGGCTGCTGACCGCTTGGGACCTCGGCGGCGAGGCGATGGACCGCATCGGCGACCTGAGCGACGTCACCGTCGGCCCGGACGGCCGCATCTACGTCCTCAGCGACGAGTCACGCTGCATCGCCAGGCTGCAGGCAGCCCTGGACCCGGGCGACCACCTGGTCGAGGTCGACCGGATCTGGCGGCTCCCCGACCGGCTCGTCCAGCCGGAGGGCCTGATCATCACCCGCGACTGGGAGGTGCTGGTCGCAACCGACCACGACGAGCCGCGCGAGAACCTGTTCCTGCTGCGCGGCCTCGACGCCTGACGACGCGACCTGGGCCGGCCCGGGTCAGGGTCGCAGGAGGACCTTGACGGCGCCGTCCTGCTTCTTCTGGAAGACCTCGTAGCCGTGTGGCGCCTCGTCGAGCGGCCGGTGGGTGGCGAAGGTGTCGACGCCGAGCGGGTCGCCGTCGCCGGCAGCGGGTCGGCCATGCCGCCGTTACCCGCCGACGGCGCCGCAATCACCTGACCGGCTGGACCTCGTACCCGAGCCGCTCCAGGTCGGCCACGATCTCGCCGTGGTGGATGGAGTTGCGGGTCTCCAGGGTCAGCCGGATCTCGACCTTGTCGATGTCCAGGTCGAGCCCGGAGCGGTGGTGCTCCACCGACAGGACGTTGAGGCCGAGCCGGGCCACCTCGGCGGTGAGGGTGGCCAGCTGCCCCGGCCGGTCGTCCACCACCACCCGCAGGGCGACGTAGCGGCCGGCCGACGACAGGCCGTGGTCGATCACCTTGGTGAGCAGCAGCGGGTCGATGTTGCCGCCCGACAGCAGCGCCACCACCGGGCCCGAGCCTCCCACCTTGCCGGCGAGCACGGCCGCCAGCGCGACCGCCCCGGACGGCTCGACCACCGCCTTGGCCCGTTCCAGCAGCAGCAGCAGCGCCTGGCTGATCTCCTCCTCCCCCACCGTGACGACGTCCTCGACGTAGGCCTGCACGTGGGCGAGGGTGAGCGGCGAGGGGGACTTGAGCGCGATCCCGTCGGCCATGGTGGTCATCCGGTGAAGGCGCACACAGTGGCCGGCGTCCAGCGAGGCCCGCATCGCCGGCGCGCCGGCCGCCTCGACGCCGATCACCCGGACCTCGGGCCGGGCGGCGGCCAGGGCGGCGGCGATGCCGGCGATCAGCCCGCCCCCGCCGACCGGCACGACCACCGCCTCGGCCTCCGGGGCCTCCTCGGCCAGCTCCAGCCCGATCGTGCCCTGGCCGGCGACGATCAGCGGGTCGTCGAAGGGCGGCACGAACACCGCGCCCTCGTCCTCGCCGAGGCCCTTGGCAGTGGTGATGCAGTCGTCGACCGCCTGGCCCTCCAGCCGCACCGTGGCGCCGTAGTTGCGGGTCGCCTCGACCTTGGGCAGGGGCGCGTTGACCGGCATGAGGATGGTCGCCGGGTGGCCGGTGAGGCGGGCCGCCAGGGCGACCCCCTGGGCGTGGTTGCCCGCCGAGGCGGCCACCACCGGGGTGCCGGGCGGCAGCCGGGAGATGCGGTTGTAG
>Ga0126313_10001875_pt1 | contig 11416 bp, 8 predicted proteins | sample Plot105A_FD_89954 | JGI IMG/M metagenome (GOLD analysis project Ga0126313, IMG submission 89954) | Serpentine soil microbial communities from UC McLaughlin Reserve, CA, USA - Plot105A | ecosystem: Environmental > Terrestrial > Soil > Grasslands | place: USA: UC McLaughlin Reserve, Lake County...
GGGCGACCCGCCAGTAGCTGTAGCGGTTGCTCTCCACGCTCACGAGCCGGGAGGGCGTGGCGCCGGTGGGCGGCCTGCGGAGCTCCGGCCGCGCCTCGTTGGTTGCCGTCACGGCCACTCCGATCACGACCACGGCCGCCACGGCCAGCGCGAGCACCGTACGGCGAGGGGCGTGGGGCTCCTCGGCGACCGGGCGCTCGGCAGCGGCCTGGCATCCCGCCACGAGCGCGGCAGCGGCGGCGATCCCCGCCAGGAGCACGAGCGCCGCGGCGCCCTGCACGTCGTGGTTCCCGCCCTCCTCGAGGCCGCGCACCCAGGGGAAGACGCCGACTGCGACCGCGCCCAGCACGCCGGCGCCGAGCGCGACCGCGATCGCTACGAGCTGCCCGCGCCTCGGGAGCAGGAACGCGAGCACGGCGAGGCCGGCGACGAGCGCGACGAGCGAGCCGCGCGAGAAGGTCAGGTAGACGCCGGCTCCGAGCGGGGCGCAGGCCGCCGCAGCGGCGCGGCGCAGCCCGAGGGCGCGCGACGGGTCCCCCGCCAGCCGTGCGGCCAGCACCAGTCCGATCGCGCCCACGAGCCCCATCGCGTTCCAGTAGGTGAGCGGCTGCTCGAGCCGCGCGGCGGCCGACTCGGAGCGCTCCAGCTCGACGACCCACGGCACCAGACGCTCCGAGAGCCCGTAGCCGATCACCACGAGCGCGCCGGCGGCCAGTCCCGGCTCGAGCCAGCGCGCCGGGCGTCCCGGGACCAGGAACGCCGCGGCGGCCACGAGCGCGCCGAGGTAGAGCAGCACTCGCTGCGTGTCGTCGAGAGCGGCGCTCGACACGGGCGTCCAGGCCATCGAGAGCGCGGTCCACGCCGCCAGCAGCGCGGCGCCGGCGATCGCGACCCTGCCCGGCGCCGACCGCGGAAGCGGCCGCTCCGCGAGGAGCGCGGCCAGCACCACGAGCAACCACACGCCGATGGCGGCGGCGAGGCGCGCGTCGTCGCGGAACCCGCCGGTGAAGAAGGCGAGCGCGGTGGGCAGCGCGATCAGCGCGCAGGCGGCCCCCGCGCGAGCGGCGCCGGTCATCGCAGCAGCCGTGCGAGCACGCCATGGAGAGGGCGCCGGTGGGCGGACGCTCCGGTCTCCCCGAGCCGGCGCACGTAGTGGCCATAGGCGTTCTCGAGCGCATCGACGTTCGTGCGCTTCGGCTGCCAGCCGAGCTCATCGCGCGCCTTCGAGATGTCGAAGTAGAACGACGCCGGCGCGGAGCGCCAGTGCCACTCGTTGAAGGGCGAGCGGCCGATCGCGTCGAGCGGCCGCAGCACGCCGCGGATCGTCCAGACGGGCACGGGCTGGAGGCGCGCGCTCGAGCCGACCCGCTCGATCAGGCCGTCGAGGTCGGCGCGCACGGTGCCGAACCCTGCCGAGCCGATGTTGTAGTCCGCGTTGGCGCGCCGCTCGATGGCCGCGAGCGCGGCGGCGCAGAAGTCCTCGACGTCGCACATCTGCACCCGGTTCTCGCCGCGCCCGAAGAGCGGCACGCGCTTGCCCGCGCGCACGCGCGCGAAGATCACGTCGAAGAGCCCGAGCCTGCCCTCGCCGAGCAACGTGCGCGGCCGCAGGCTGCCCACGGTCAGGCCGTCCGCTCGGCGAGCCTCCACGAGCCGCTCCGCCTCCGCCTTGCTGCGCCCGTACGGCTCGAAAGGCGCGAGCGGCGTCTCGGTCGTGACGGGCAGGTCGACCGGGACGCCGTAGATGGCGCTGGACGAGATGTGCAGGACGTACGCGCCCTCCGCGGCGGCGGCGTCGAGCGTCACGCGGCAGCCGTCCACGTTCACGGAGCGGTACTCGGCCTCGTCCGCTCGCGTGACCGGCACGAGCGCCGCGTTGTCCACGACCACGTCGCATCCCCGCGCGGCGCGCGCGACGGCGACCGCGTCGCGCACGTCCGCCCGCACGAACTCGTGCGCGCCCGGGTGCTCCGGCGGGTTCACGTCCAGCGTGCGCACCTCGTGCCCCGCGGCGGCCAGCGCCTTGGCGAGGTGGGCCCCGAGGAAGCCGGTGCCGCCGGTGACGAGCGCCCTCACGCTAGGAGAGCGCGCTGATCAGCCCGGAGCTGACGCCCCAGAGCACGATGCAGGCCTGGAGGGGGCGGTCCTGCCACACGACGACGGTCGGGTCGTCCGGCAGGCGCGAGCCGTGGTGGATCAGGTACAGCACCCGGAAGACGCCGTACATCACGAAGGGCACGGTGAGCAGCATGGCCTGCGAGCGCGCGCCCAGCACCGCGTACAGCGAGTAGGCGACGATGATCGACGGCGTGACCACGGCGATCAGCTCGTCCACGAGCGCCACGGAGTACTGCTCGAGCACGGGCCGCTGCGGGTGCACGCTGCCGCCCATCGCCACCACCTCGCCGCGCCGCTTGCCGAAGCCGAGGAAGAGCGCCAGCAGGCCGGTGCACAGGAGCAGCCATTCCGAGATCTCCACGTCGATCGACACGAGCCCGGCGTAGGCGCGCAGCACGAAGCCGCCCGCCACCGCCATCACGTCGATGAAGAGCTGGTGCTTCAGGAAGGTGGAGTAGGCGGCCTGGAGCGCGATGAACCCGCCCAGCGTGGCGAGCGTCTCCCAATTGACCAGCGCGGCGATCGCGAGCGCGGCGACGTCAGCCACGACCGCCACGACGATCGCCGTCCTCGGAGAGAGCTCGCCGCGGGCGATCGGACGCCCCGCCGTGCGCGGGTTCATGCGATCGGTCTCCGCGTCCACCGCGTCGTTCACGAGGTAGGCGGCGCCGCTCGCGAGGCAGAAGGCCACGAACACGGCGATGGCGGTCGAGAGCGGGCCCACCTCGACGAACTGGCCCGAGTAGAGCACCCCGCCGAACACGAACGCGTTCTTGACCCACTGCCGCGGGCGCATCCCCTCGACGGCGAGCCTGGCCTTGCGCAGCACGCCTGGGGAGCGGACCGCGCTTGCCTCCACTAGAGCTCCTGGCCGTTCTCGATGCACCAGGCGATCGAGCGCCGCATGCCCTCGCGCAGCTCCACGCCCGGCCGGTAGCCCAGCTGGTCGCGAGCCTTGTCGACGCTGCACGCGATCGTCTTGTTCATCTCGCTGAGCACGTGGATCTTCTGGTGGTACACGCCGGCGCGCTGGAGCGTGGCGTCCACGGCCAGAGCGACCTCGCTCGCGACGGACGGGAGCTTCATGCGGTCGTGCGCGACCTCCATGCCGAACTCGTTCTCGAGCAGGTCCTCCACGGTGTCGATGATCTCGTTCATCGAGTACGGGCGCTCGTCCGCGAGCCAGTACGTCTCGCCGGCGGCGCGCTCGCTGCCGGCCGCAAGGAGGAGCCCCTGCGCGGTGTTGTCCACGTAGGACATGCTCCGGCGCGCCTCCCCGCTGCCCACGATCGGCGCCTTCCCCTGGCGGATCATCTGGAAGAAGGTGCTCTGGCGAGGCGGCTGCTCCGGCCCGTAGAACCAGCACGGCCGGGTGATCACGGTCTCGACCGCGCCCGACGCGTTGGCGGCATTGAGAGCGTCCTCCATCAGCTTCTTCGACTTGCCGTAGGTCATGTACGGCCTGTACGGCGAGGACTCGTCGAAGCGCTCCTTGGGATCTCGGCTCACACCGGCCGGGCTGTTCGAGGAGGTGGCCACGACCCGCTTGACGCCGGCGGCCGCGGCGGCCGCGAGCAGGTGCCGCGTGCCGTCCGTGTTGATCTCGTAGAGGTCCCTGAGCTTGTCCGGGTGGATGATCCCGGCGAGGTGGAAGACCGTCGCGCCCTCGGAGCCCGCGCAGAAGCGCCCGACCGCGCCGGGGTCGCGGACATCGCCCTCGACGAGCTCGATGTCCGGGTAGCGCTCGCGGATCGGCGCCTCGGGGGTGCCGGGCAGCACCAGCGCGCGCACGCGCGAATAGGAGGGCGCGGCGCCGTTCTGGGGCAGGTCGGGATGGCGCTCGTGGAGGAACTGCACGAGCCGGTTTCCAAGCCAGCCGGGGAAGCCGGTGACTAATGCGGTCGTTGCGCCAGCACCGGGCCGTGCCCGGTGCGCAGCGATGCTTTTCTCAGATGGCATAGGCGGCTCATTTATACAGTTGCCCGCCTTGACGCCGGTGGCGGCAATCACCCTCCTGGCGCTTCTCCTGCGTCTGCCCGGTCTCGACGAGAGCGTGTTCGGCGACGAGCTGTTCACCTACGAGATCGCCACGAGGCCGGGCTTCGGGGACATGCTCCACGGCGTCACGGGGCCGCTCGAGATCTCGCCGCCGCTCTACTTCGCCCTCGCGTGGCTGTGCGCCAAGCTCGGCGATCCGCACGTGTGGATCCGCGTGCCCGCGCTCGTGGCGGGCGTGGCGCTCGTGCCGGCCACATACGCGCTCGGGGTGCGTACCGTGGGCCGCGCGGCCGCGCTGATCGGCGCCGGCGTCGTGGCGCTCAGCCCGTTCGCGATCTACTACTCGAGCGAGGCGCGCGCCTACTCGCTGACCACGCTGCTCGTGGTGCTGGCGGCGCTTGCGCTGCTCGCCGCCGTCGAGGACGGCGGCTGGGCGCGCTGGGGCCTCTTCGCGCTCGCGGCCTGCGCCGCGCTGTACAGCCACTACACGGCGATCTTCGCGCTCGCCGCCGAGGTGGCCTGGGCGGCGTGGGCGCATCGTGGGCGCGTCCGCGAGCTCGCGCTCGCGTGCGCGGCGGCGGCCGCCGGCCTCGTCCCGTGGGTCCCGTCCTTTCTCGACGACCGCACCGCGGGCTTCCAAACCGCGATCGAGAACATCAACCCGCTCACGCTCTCGTTCTTCTCGCGCTCGCTCGGCATTGCCGTGATCGGCAACCCGTACGTGAGCCTGCGCGAGACGCCGGGCCGCGCGGTGGTCGCGCTGCTGTTGGTGGGCCTGCTCCTGGCGGCCACGGGGGCGGTCGCGGCTCGCGGCGAGCTAATGGCGCGGGTGCGCGCCGAGCCCCGGCTCGTCCTCGTCGTGGCGCTCGCGGCCGCGACGCCGCTGGGCGCGGCCCTCTACAGCATCCCGTTCGCGAGCGTCTACGTGCCGCGCACGCTGCACGCCTCGCTGCCGGCCTTCTGCCTGGTGGTGGGCGCCCTGGTCGCGGGCTCGCCACGCAGGCTCGCGCTGCCCGCGGCGGCGCTCGTGACGGTCGCGCTCGCGCTGGGCACGGTCGCGCTGCTCCGTGAGCCGCCGAAACCGCCGTACCGCCAGGCCGCGGACTGGATCGCCGAGCGGAGCCGGCCCGGCGATCCCGTCCTCCAGGTCGGCCTGATCGACTACGGGAGCCTCGACCTCCACCTCGAGCAGCCGTTCGAGCTCTACAAGCAGGGCTGCGAGCAGCCGACCACGGAGCCGGGGCAGATCCTCACGGCCGGAATCGACTGCACCGGCGGGGACGAGGGCTTCGAGCGCGCGCTCGGCGGGGCGCGCGAGCGGGTGATGGTCGTGACCTACGGCTCGGCGGGGCGCCTCGACGTGCCCGGGCTCTCGGACGGCTTCCGGCGCGTCTCCAGCCGTCTCTTCGACCACGGGCAGTTCCCGATCGAGGTGCGAGAGTTCGCGCGCCGATGACCCCTGGACGCTCGACCGCGCTCGCAGTGGGCGCCCTCACGCTGCTCGCGCTCGGCCTTCGCGCCGTGGCGCTCGACGAGAGCTTCTTCGGAGACGAGCTCTTCACGCACCTGATCGCCACGCGCCCCGACCTCCAGGCCGTGATGGCGGGCGTGCGCTCGAACCTCGAGATCACGCCGCCGCTCTTCTTCGTCGTGGCGTGGCTCTTCGGCAAGCTCGGCGACCCCTTCGTCTGGCTCCGGTTCCCCTCCCTGATCGCCGGTGTCGCGACGGTGCCGCTCCTCTACGCGCTCGGCGCCCGCACCGTGGGCCGGGCGGCCGGGCTCGTCGCGGCCGCGCTGTTCGCGCTGAGCCCGTTCGCGATCTTCTACGCGAGCGAGGCGCGCGCCTACGCGCTGATGACGCTGCTGGTGGTGCTGTCCACGCTGGTGCTGCTGCGCGCGCTCGAGACCGGCGACAGGCGCTGGTGGGCGGCCTTCGCCCTGCTCCAGGCGGCGTCCATGTACACGCACTACACGGCCGTGTTCGTGCTCGCCGCCCAGGCCGGCTGGGCGCTCGTCGCCTACCCCGAGCGGCGCGTTGCGCTGCTCGTGTCGAGCGGCGTGGCGGCGCTCTTGTTCGCGCCCTGGGTGCCGCTGATGATCGACGACTCGAATGCCCCGAACCAGCGCATCATCGGCGCCTTCGAGCCCTTCGGCCCGAAGACGGTCGCGCGCAACACGGGACGGCTCGCGGACGGCGGCCCGTTCGCGCCGCTCACGGACCTGCCCGGAACGCCCGCGTTCGTGATGCTCGGCCTCGCGACCCTGATCGGCCTCGTGGGCCTCGCGCTCGCCCTGCGCCGCGGTCCCCGGCCGAACCTGCGCAGCCGCGCCGCTCTCGTCGCCGCGCTCGCGCTCGCGGCGCCGGTGGGCGCCTCTCTTTACTCCGCGGTGAGCGAGGACCTCTACGTGGCGCGCAACCTGATCTCGTCGCTGCCGTACCTCGCCCTCGCGCTCGGCGCGCTCCTGACGGCGTTGCCTCGCCGGGCGGCGGTCCCCGCCCTCGTGCTCGCGATCGGCGCCCTCGCCATCGGCGGTCTCGGGACGCTCGAGACCGACACGCAGCGCCCGGACTACGCGGCGGCGGCGGACTACGTGGAGGCCCGGGCGCGTCCCGGCGACGTGGTGCTCGACCTCAACCCGTTCCCCGGCCCGCCCTCGAACGCGCTCGACGTGCACCTCGACGGCTCGCGGCCCGTCTTCAAGCTCGGCTATCCGGGCCAGGAGGAGCGCGCCGTCCGCGCGGCGCGGAGGAGCGGCGGCCGGATCGTCTACGTGCGGCCCGAGATCGGCGTGGTTCGCGGCGCCGTGCCGGAGTCGCTCCAGTCGGGCTGGCGCGAGCTGGCCGCTCAGACCTGGTCGGGCTGGTTCCCGCTCACCGTGGTCGTGTACGAGCCGCGCGGCTGACGCCGTGCCTCGCGCCGCACGTGGCGGCGCGCGGCCATGAGCTCGCGGACGACGGGGAGGATCACGCGCGCCATCCTGACGCGCGAGCCCTCGCGGTCGGTCCAGACGATCCCGGTCTCACGGAGCCTGTAGCCGAGCGCGCGCGCCATCGCGAGCACCTCCGCGTCGAAGGTCCAGCCCTCGAGCCGCGTGCGCGAGTAGGCGTCCTCGGCCGCCTCCGCTCGCCACAGCTTGAAGCCGCAGAACAGGTCGCTGGTCGGCTCGCGAAGGAGGGCGCGGCAGAGCTGCTGGAAGCTGCGGCCGGCGATCCGCCGGCGGAGCGGCTGGCGGCGGCCGAGGCGCGCGCCCGGGGCGAGCCGCGATCCCACGACCACGTCCGCCTCCTCGACGAGCTCGAGCATCTCCGGCAGGGACGGCAGGCAGACGGCGCAGTCCGCGTCGCAGTGGAGCCGCAGCTCGCCGCGCGCCTCGAGCATCCCCCTGCGCATCGAGTAGCCCTTGCCGCGGTTCTCCTCGTTCTGAAGGACGCGCACGCGCTCGCCGTCGGCGACCCGCTCCAGGCGCTCCAGCGTGGCGTCCGTGCTCGCGTTGTCCACCACCAGGAGCTCCCAGTCGCCGCCGCGCTCGTCGAACCAGTCGCGGAGCGCGTCGACGGTCGCCAGGATGCCGCGCTCCTCGTTGAAGGTCGGCACGACCACGGAGATCCAGGGGCGGGACACGGTGCGGCAGTGTATGTCGGCGCAGGTAAGCTCATCGCCCGACGTGACCGACTCGCGCTGCAGCATCTGCTCGGGCGGGCTCTCGCTCCGGTACCCCGGCCGACCGGGCGCTGCCGGCGCGGACGCCTTCGTCCCGACGAACCACCGCCCTGGAGAGCACGGGGACCTCTGGGCCTGCCGCGAGTGCGGCACGGTCCAGCAGGCCGAGCTGCCGGAGGGCGAGGAGCTCCACGACCTCTACCGCGCGATGGACGACGAGGCCTACCTGAGCGAGGAGGCCGGCAGGCGCGCGACCGCGCGGCGGCTCCTCGACCTGATCGGAACGCACGTGCCGGCGGGGGCGCTCCTCGACGTCGGCTGCGGCCACGGCCTGCTGCTGGACGAGGCGCGCAGCCGCGGCTACGAGGTCACCGGCATCGAGCTGTCGGCCGGCGCCGCCGACTACGCCCGCGGCGTCCTCGGGCTGGAGGTGGCGGACGAGCCGCTCGAGCGCTTCGCCGCCGCGCAGCCCGAGGGCCGCTTCCAGGTGGTCGTGCTCGCGGACGTGCTCGAGCACCTGGACGACCCGGTGGAGGCGCTCGCCGCTTGCGAGCGGCTGCTCGCGCCCGGTGGCGCACTCTGCGTCATCACGCCCGACCCGGCGTCGCGCACGGCGCGGCTCGCCGGACCGCGCTGGTGGGCGTACGTGCCCGCCCACAAGTTCCTGATCCCGCGCGCGACGCTGCGCGAGCTGATCGAGTCGCGCGGGCTCGTGATCTCGGAGGACGTGCCGTTCGTGCGCTCGTTCGCGCTCCGCTACTGGCTCGGCGGGCTGGCGGAGCGGAGCGGGCCACTCGCGCGCGCGGTCGGCCGGCTCGGCCGCGGCGCCGCGGCGGACAGGAGCGTGTCGCTGTCGCTCGGCGACGAGCGCGTGCTGGTGGCGCACAAGGTGGAGGTCGCGCGTGCGAGCGAGCCGCTGATGCGCCCGCGCGGAGGCGCGATGTCGGTGCACGTGGTGCTTCCCGCGTACAAGGCCGCGGAGACGATCGACGTGGTGGCGCGCTCGATGCCCGTCGAGGCCGCCGACCGCGCGCTGCTCGTGGACGACGCGAGCCCGGACGAGACGTCGGCTGTGGCGCTTCGGAGCGGGCTCGACGTGCTGCGGCTCCCCGCCAACCGCGGCTACGGCGCGAACCAGAAGACGTGCTACGTGCGCGCCATCCTCGACGGCGCCGACGCGGTGGTGATGGTGCACGCGGACAACCAGTACGACCCCGCGCTGATCGCCCACATGGTCAAGCCGATCGAGGCGGGGATCGCCGACGTCGTGATGGGCTCGCGGCTGCTCGAGGACGAGGCCATCGCCGGCGGGATGCCGCGCTGGAAGTGGGTCGGGAACCGCTTCCTCACCGCGCTCGAGAACGCCGCGTTCAACCGCGGCTACTCGGAGTACCACACGGGCTACCGGGCCTTCTCGACGACGTTCCTGCGCTCGATCCCGTTCCTCCGCAACTCGGATGGCTTCGTCTTCGACCAGGAGATCTTCGCCCAGATCGTGGCCCGCCGCGCACGCGTGATCGAGCTGCCGATCCCGACGCGCTACTTCCGCGAGGCCTCGAGCGTCTCGTTCGGCGCGAGCGTCGAGTACGGCCTCCGCACGCTCGGCGTGCTCGCCCGCTACAGGCTCGACGGCCGCGACGAGGGGCGTTGGCCGATCCTCCGCCGGCCCGCCGCGAGGCTCGAGCCCGAGGCGCGCCGGCACGCGCCGCTTTGAGCGCCTCCGTACTGGTCGTCTGCGCCGAGCCGATCGGCGAGCGGATGGCCGGCCCGGCGATCCGCGCGGCTGAGGTCGCGCGCGCCCTCGAGGCGCGGCACGACGTGACGCTGATGCCGACCGCGTTCGACGACCTCGACGCTCTGATCGGCGCCGCGGGCGAGCACGACGTGCTCGTGGCGCAGGAGCTCCCGCCGACGCTCACCTCGCGGCTCGCCCGCCTCCCGACCAGGGTGGCGCTCGACCTCTACAACCCGATCGTGATGGAGGTGCTCGAGGCCGTCGTAGGCGAAAGCCCGCGCGTGCAGCGGCGCATCCAGGGGCTGATCGGGATGCGTGCGCTGGCGCAGTGCGCCGTTGCCGACTTCATCGTCTGCGCGAGCGAGCGCCAGCGCGACCTCTGGCTCGGCGCCATGGCCGTGAACGGCCTGATCGACCTAGAGCTCTACCGGCGCGACCCGGCGCTGCGCTCGCTGATCGACGTGGTGCCGTTCGGTGTGCCCGACGAGCCGTTCCCCGGGCCGGCCGGAGACCCGGTCCTCAAGGGCGTCCGGCCCGGCATCGCGGCGGACGACCGGGTGCTGCTCTGGGCGGGCGGCATCTGGGGCTGGCTCGACCCCGCCGTGGCCATCCGCGCGGCGAAGCTCCTCGAGGAGGGCGGGGGGAAGGCCACCCATCTGGTCTTCATGGGCACGGGGCGTCCGTGGCTCGATCGCACGAGCCAGGCGGAATACCCGGACGCGGCGCGCGAGCTCGCGAGCAGCGAGGGACTCCTCGACCGGCGGGTTCACTTCAACGAGGGCTGGGTCCCGTACGCGGAGCGTGCGCGCTGGCTGGCCGAGGCGGACCTCGGCGTGTCCGCGCACCGCGACAGCCTCGAGGCGCGCTTCTCGTTTCGCACGCGCATCCTCGACTACCTCTGGGCGGGACTGCCGGTCGTGACCTCGGCGGGGGACGCGCTCGGCGACCTCGTGGAGCGCGAGCGCGTGGGCCGCGCCGTGCCGCCGGGCGACGCCGAGGCCTTCGCGGCGGCATGCGCGGAGCTGCTGGACGACGACGAGGTGCGCGCCGGCACGCGCGAGCGGATCGCCGCGCTCGCGCCCTCGCTCCGCTGGAGCGAGGCCACGCGCCCGCTCCTGGACTGGTGCGAGCGCGCCCCCGGCCTCCCGCCGCGGCGCGTGAACCGGGCCGTCCTCCGCCGCGCCGTGGCCGGGCAGTACGCGCGCACGCTTCCCGAGACGGCGCGCACGAAGGGCCCGCAAGCCGCGCTTCGCCAGGTGGGCCGGCGCGTGCGGCGCGCCTTCTCTCCTGGCGGCGGCGGGCGCTAGCGTCCCGCCTGTGAGCACCGTGGCCCAACGCCCGCCGCGCGCGGGGGACCCGCCGGCGCGCGGCCGCCGGCTGGACGCGCTGCTCGGCAGGGTCGGGATCGACCGCTTCGAGCTCGGCGTGCTCGTCGCGCTGGCCGGGTTCTCGATGATCGTGTTCGCCGCCCTCCTGACGAAGGGGCGCGCGCTCACCGGCGCGGACGGCGTCCTCGCCGCGGACCAGCTCCAGTACTTCGCCTGGATCAGGGAGGCGTCGGAGAACGTCCTGATCGGGAACAAGTTCGACTTCCTGCCGGACAGGCACACGTTCCTCCATCCCGGCTTCCTCGCCTCCGGCGGCGTGCACGCGCTGACCGGGCTCTCGGTGCCGCTGTCGTTCCAGCTCTGGAAGCCCGTCGCCGTCGTCCTGATGTTCGCGGGGGCGCTCGCCTACGTGCGCCGCCTGCTCCCGGATCGCTCGGAGCGGCGGGTGGGCCTCGTGCTCGTGCTCTTCGCCGTGATGCCCGCCTCGGCGATCATGGCCTCCACCGGCCTCGGCACGCCGCTCCAGCAGTACTCCTTCGACTTCATCACCGGCGAGATGTGGTCGGGCCAGTACC
>Ga0126313_10001876_pt1 | contig 11414 bp, 12 predicted proteins | sample Plot105A_FD_89954 | JGI IMG/M metagenome (GOLD analysis project Ga0126313, IMG submission 89954) | Serpentine soil microbial communities from UC McLaughlin Reserve, CA, USA - Plot105A | ecosystem: Environmental > Terrestrial > Soil > Grasslands | place: USA: UC McLaughlin Reserve, Lake County...
CTCGGCGCGACCGCCGGCGAGCCGGGCGCCCCCAACCTTCTGGACCCAGGTCAGCGAGTCAGGGCCCATCGACTCAGGCGCATCCAGCGTGTCGTCATGGCAGATTAGGAACAGGAAGAGCACTTGCGCTTCTCCTTCTTCGGAACTCGAGGCGATCGCCTCCAGCCCTACTGACCGGGCCCGGCTCCCCGATGCATCGGCCCGCGGCTTCTGCGGTTGAGATCGGTCATGAAGCCGCGACGATGCCCGGGTGTCTTTTCATCATCCGTCGGACCTGGTCAGGCACCAGCAGGGCGGGCTGTGAGTGTCGCTAGAGCCGTCTCGGGGTTGGCGACGCTCACCCGATTGACAAAAGTGTCCAATCCGAGGCCATCGAAAGAGGTCGTTTCCCTTATCCAGATGGTTCGACCGCTTTCCTGCCATTCATCATAAGCCCCTTGTCGACGGGTTTGGAGCGACTCGCGCGGATGGGACGCACGGACACCAGAGCTCGCTCCGCTCCGCGGACTCGACCTCCGTCGCGAACTGTGCGCCCAGCGCGCGAACCGACATGCCGCGACGACACGTGACGCGACTCCCTCCCGGATTCCGTATACGCGACCGGCCGGCGCGGTGGCGCCGTGCCACGCCACTCACTTGACGGACGTCTTGGACCGACTGCGCCTGGGCTTGGTCGTCTGCCTCGGGATCGCTGCCGCGACCACCCCCGTCCGCCGATCCCCGTGATCACCCCCCGGCTGACCGTGGTCTCACCGCTCCGGCCGTCGGCATCGCGCTCCGCTATGGCGCTGGCCAAAAATGGCCGCATTCGATCCCGTCCGTCTCTCGTAGGAACCCCGGGGGCGGGGTCGCCGGATGCCAAGTTTCTCAATGTGAGCGCGGGTCCGCGTGGACGCGGAAACGCGAACGGCCCGCCCCTTGGATCGGGACGGGCCGCTCTGCGTCGAGGAGGCGACGATGGCGACGCTCGGGCTCAGTTGGTCCTGCCGCAGTTGACGGTCACCGTGTGCGGGACGTTCATCGCGGTGCTGGCGCTCGTGGAGGTGAAAGATGCCGGCTTGTAGAAGCGGACGTACGCGTACTGGCTGTAGTACGGGGACGCCACGGCGGTGATGAGCTGGGCGTCGGGCCCCTCGACCTGGGCGGTGATGGAGCACTTGCTGAGGTCCCGGTTGCCCCACGAAGTGATCGAGTAGTACGGGCTCCCGTAGCTGTACATCGAGCTCGCGGGGTCGCTCCCGGCGACGAACTTGCCGGTAGCGTCGTACCGCGCCCAGTGGACGTCGTCGGCAAGGAACTGGTAGGCATCGGCGGCCGCGCGGCCGCGCCCGCCGACGACCGTGCTGTAGTTGGCTCGGGTGGTGTTGTTGAAACCGCCCAGGATCGACGCGGCGGCGCCCCCGGAGAGCCGGTTGCTGCCGCCGGCGGCGAAGCCGTTCGATCCGCCCTCGGCGTAGTTGTACGTGCCGGCGAGGAGGTTGCCGTTGGAGCCCCATCCATTGCCGATGCCGACGACAAGGTTGTCCGAGCCGGTGCGCTGGTACCCGAACGGGTTGTAGTCGCGGCCCACGACGAGGTTGCCGGTACCGTCCATTCCGTTGGCGTCCGTCCCGTCGCGCTTGAGCACCTGCACGTTGATGCCCTTGAAGATGACGGTGGGCTTGCCGCCGATCCCCGCCGCCTGGAACTTCACATAGGGCAGCAGGTCGATCAGGGTCTGCTGATCCGCCGCCGACGCCGGGACCTTCACCGGGCTCCCGGCGTTGCAACTGCCGGTCGACCCGCCGGAGGTGACGGCCGTGCCGGCGGCGTCAGGCACGCACATCCACTGGCCGGCGCTGGCCGGCGCGGCGTTGATCGCCGCGAACGCCGCGGCCAGGGAAACGACGGTTGTCCTCGTCCTGAACATGGATCCTCCTCGAGCTTGGTGGAGGCATGCTCGCCCGACCGCGGCAGCCCTCGCGACTATGGCCGCCATAGGTCTTACGCACCTATGGCGGCGGCAATCTCCTTGCGGCCCCGGATGCCGAGTTTGCGATAGACGTGCACGAGCGTCGTCTGCACGGTGCCGACGGTGACGAAGAGGTGTTGAGCGATTTCCTTGTTGCTCAAACCGTCGGCGGCCAAGCGCGCGATCCGGCCCTCGGCCGGCGTGAGCGCGTCCGCGCCCGAGAGCACTGAGACGTCCCGCAGGCGCGCTCCTGAGACGCTCAGCTCCTCGCGCGTCCGAGCAGCCAGGTGCTTGACGCCGCTGCGCTCGAAGTAGTCGAGCGCCAGCCGCAGCTGCTCGCGCGCCTCGACCCGCTGCCCGGTCCGGCGCAGCGCGGCTCCGTACTCGAACCGGGCGCGCGCCTCGTGCCAACGGTAGGAGGACTCTGCGAGCATCGCGACGGCACGTACGTGGTCGGCCGGGTCGCCCGTGACCCGGGCGAGCGCAGAACGGTGCACTCCGGAGCCGAAGCGCAGACCGAGCTGGTCGCTGCGGTCGGCGAGCCCGCGCGCGACCGCCAGCGCCTCGTTGCGCCTGCCGACCCCGACCAGGCAGTCGACGTAGTAGGGCGCCAGTACGACGAGCTGCGGGTTGGGCTCGATGCCGCCGAGCCCGTTCTGCTCCCAGTCCGCCTCGAAGGTCGGCAGACCGGCCGCGAAGTCGCCGCGCCAGCAGGCGATCTGCGCGCGCCGCAGCGCGATGACGTGCCCCGCGTGCGCGAAGCCAGCTTCCGCCAGCGCGTCCAGCTCGGCGTCCGCCGCGTCCAGCTCCCCGAGCTCGATCAGCGTCTCCGTCATGTTGACGACCATGTGCGTGCGCATGAACCGAGATACGGCGGGATGGCTTAGCCCGACGCGGAACGCGGCCTCCGACTCCCGCAGGTCCCCGCGCAGCGCCAACACCCACCCCATGGCGTTCTGCGTGGCGGCGAACAGCGCCTCGTCGCCGGTCGCGCGGGCGTGCTGCATCCGCTCCTCGGCGAGCGCCTGCGCCTCGTCGAGCTCCCCCGCCTGGATCATCCACTGCAGCGGGTCGCCGAGGTCCAGGCCGGCGACCGGGCCCGGCGCGGTGCCGTCCTCCCCCACGCTGCGCCGCAGCATGTCCATGACCTCGTGCGTCGAGACGCCGCGTAGGAAGTGCGCGGCGCCAGCCATCCCGAGCGCCATGCGCTGGGCCGGCGTGTCGCCGGGCAGGTCGCGCGGCACGCGCTCGATCATGCGCAGCGAGGCCTCGAACTGCATCTCTCCCCACAGCGCCTCCGCGTGGAGCATGTCGAGGATCAGGCGCTCGTCGGCCGTCGTCTCGACCCTGCGGACGGCTTCGACGGTCTTCTGGACTAGAGCGTTGTCGGCCTGCGAGTACGCCGTGGCAGCGAGCTCGATCGCGGCCCGCACGTGCTCCGGGGTCCCGACGCTCTCCTCGAGGGCGCGCGCCAGCGTGGCCTGCGCCGCCTCGTGGCCGGTGATCCGCTGCCAGCGGCCCAGCTCGAGCAGCAGCTCGCGCCGCTCAACCAGCTCGGCGGCGCCCTCCGCGACGGCGCGTTCGAGGTAGCGCACCGCCGCCCGCGGCGCTACGGCTGCCACTGCCTGATCGGCCGCGGCGCGCAGGATGCGCAGGTTGTCCGGCTCGCCGGCCGGCTCGCCCGCGAGCAGGTGCGCCGCGACCTCCTCGGCCGGGGCGCCGCGTGCCTTGAGCGCCTCGGCGGCGACCGCATGACCCGACCGACGCGCGAAGGTTCCGAGCTCGTCGTAGACGGCGGAGCGCATCAGCGGGTGTAGGAAATCGACCTGCGTCCCGGCGGCGACGAGGACTTGAGCGTCAATCAGCGCGTCCGCCGCGCTCGCCGCCGCCATCGGCCGGAGGCGGGCGACGCGCGCCGCATCGGCCAGCTCGGAGCCCGCGGGGAACAGCGCAACGGCGTTCGCGAGCGCGACGGCGTCGGCCGAGATGCGGTTGACCCGGCGCAGGACGAACTGCGCGGCTGACCTCGTCGCGAGCTCGTCCAGCGGCGCTCCGGGCGCGCGCTCGAGCGCACGCGAGAGCTCCGCGAGCAGGAACGGATTGCCGCCGGTCACCCGGTGCGCGTCCGCCGGGCTGGCGGCGTCCCCGAGGACCGCGGCGGTCGCCGCCTCGCTGAGCGGCTGCGGGGAGACGATCGACGCGATCTCACGGAAGGCGTCGAGCGGGCTCGTCGCGGCGCCGCGGTCGCGCAGCCGGGCGCTGCCGACGAGCAGCACCGGGACGCCCTCGATCCGCTGCGCCAGATAGGCCACGAAGCGGCTGCTCTCGGCGTCGAGCCAATGCATGTCGTCGATCGCCATCACGACTGGCGCGGTCTCCGCGAGGTTCGTCGCGAGCCAGGACAGCGCGTAGAGCGGGTCCGCGAGGTCGTCGTGCTGCATCTCCCGCAGCCCGAGGACAGCAGCGGCGAGTGACGCCGGGCCGGACAGGGCACGGACTCGCTCGGCCTCGGTCAGCGTTACCACGGGCGCGAAGAGCTGCCGGACCGCGCCGAAGGCGAGCTCGATCTCGAGCTCGGCTCCGCGCGCGGTCAGGACCCGCATCCCCCCACGCTGGCGCGCCGTGGCCACCAGCGCGCGCAGGAGCGACGTCTTGCCGATCCCCGGGACCCCTTCGACGAGGACCGCCTGACTCCGACCGGATACCGCGAGGGCGTCGAGCCGGCCGATGAGCGCGTTCAACTCGGCGTCCCGCTCGAGCAGGAAAGGCTCCTGCACCATGGCCTCAACCCTATGCACATCTGACGGAACTCGCTCCGGGTGTGACACCGGTGTTACACTGATGACCATGCCTACCCGCCGCCGTCGCCATGCGATCACGGAGACGCCGCCCGTCCAGGCAGCGCTCGACGAGCTGCGCGAGGCGCTCGGTGACGACCGCCTCGAGATGGGCGAGCTGGTCATCCTCGGCGCCGAGCAGAAGCTCGCGCGAGTGCAAGCGGACCGAGACGACACCGCCGCGCTTCGCCGTCGCCTTGCCGATCGGATCCGCCGGCGCGAGATCCCGGCCGACCGCGCCGCCGCCGACGAGGTGCGTCGTGCCGGTTGGGCACGGCCGTGACGACGACGCTTCTGCTCGACAACTCCGCGTGGGTCCGACTCGGCGACGCGGCGCTGCCGGCGGAACGTGCTGATCAGATCGCCGAGGCGCTCGAGTCCGGGAGCATCGCTGGGTGTCTCCCGTTCCTGCTCGAGGCCGGGTACTCGGCGCGCGACGCTCGCGAGCACGACCAGCTCCTCGCCGAGTTGCTCTCGCTCCCCCAGTACCACTTCGATGACGCGGCAGAGAAACGTGCGCTCGACGCGCAGGCCCAGCTCGCGCGCGCCGGACACCATCGCCTCCCGCCCGTCGATGTGCTCATCGCCGCACTGGCCGACCGTCACAACGTCGGCGTGCTGCACTACGACCACGACTATGACTTGATCGTCGAGAGGACCGACCTCAGATTCGACAGCGTATGGCTCGCCGCCCGAGGCGCGCTCTGACGGCCGGCGGCGCTGACAGAAAGCCCGCGGAAGTGTCCCCTTTTTACGACCCCGCACGCCTCAAACGGCGCTACAGAGCTGCAACCCGGACCGATCATAATCCGAAGGTCACAGGTTCGAGTCCTGTCTCCGGCATAAAGTACCTGCAAATTGATTAGTTCTTCGGCGGACCGGTTCGCGGCGAACACGCGGATTCCCGACCGCCGTGTTGCAGCTCGCGTGTTGCAGCTCGGTGCAGGGCTCGCAACGACCAGCTTTGCTCCGCCTACTTCGACCCTCTCCCGAGGGTCACCGGCGCTGTCGCTACGAGCACGAGCGGCGATCGAGGCGGGGCGGGGCGGAAACAATCCCGTTCGTCAGGACCCAGAAGTGCCCCATACTGATCTGCTTCTACGCCGACTGCACTTCCTTCTGCGGGAGCGCACCGAGAAGGCTGATCCGACTCACGGAGCACCGCCTTGCGGCAGTGGCAGGCAAGAAATCGCGCTCGACTCGGTCGGGAAACGCGCATGCGCGACGTGCGGAAGCGCTAGACGCGATATAGGAACGTGTACACCGCGGATCGACCGCTCTGGGCCCAGCCTTCGAGGCAGTAGCGACACGTGGTTCCGTCGTCAGCGGGCGCGTCGAGTGTCTTCGGCGGGCGACCTTCAAGCACCTCAGATTCGATGCTGCGGCCCGCCAGCGGGCCGTCCTTGAACATCGCGGTGATCGTGGGACCGATCTCGGCGCCGGGCATCGGGTGCGTACTCCTCGACCAGGTCTACAGGCTCTCGCGGAGCGCCCGGGTGACGGCATCGCCGGTGGTGCGCACCTCGAGCTTGGCCTCCAGGCGCGCGAGCCGCTCCCGGATCGCGTGAAGGCTCAGGAACAGCTCCCACGCGAGTTCGGCCTCGCCCTCGATTACGGCGGCCGCGCGCAGCACCTCGCTCTCGCGCGCGCTCAGGCCGAGCCGGTCGAGGGCGTCCGGGCGGATGTCCGCCACGACTTCCTCGAGCAACAGAGCATGCGGATCGCCGGGCACCAGGCAGACGGTGAGGCGTCGGCCGGCGCGCTCGCTGACCAGCGGCGGGCGCGGTGGCAGCGCGAGCCACTCCGTGACCGGCCGGGGCAGCCATCCAGGATGCTCTGCGGCGCCGAAATGCTCGGCCAGCCAACGCCCGCCTTCCGGGCCCGAGAGCGCGATCTCGCCGTCGCGGTCGAGCAGGATCACCGCCGTGCCGGGCGGCGGATCGTCGGCCAGCGCGCGGACGAGGCGCCCGCGCGCGTGCGTGGCCCGCAGGGCACCCTCGAGCTCCGGGCCGGCGATGTCGAGCACGTCGCGGTCGCGCTCGGAGAACCCACGCTCCGTTCGCCCGAGCCCGGCGACGACCGCCTCGCCGCGACCGGTGCGGACGCCGATCGCGATCTCGTACTCCACCCCCGACGTGTGCAGCAGGTCGCCGTAAAGCTCGCCGTGGGTGAGCGCGCGGGGCTCCACCACCTCCGACAACCGCAGGGCCGGGCGCCTGTGGGTCGCGTGCGCCGCGAGCAAGGGATGGTCGCGCGCGTGCCCGACGACCGCCTCGAACGCGCCGGCGGGCTCCGCCCCGACCGGGGTCGCCTCGTGATCGATCGCACCCGTAGCCAGCTCGACGCGATCCCACGTCAGGACGTCCGCAGGAACGAGCTCGGCGAGCGCCTCCAGGGCATGACGCCGCAGCTCAGCCTCCGTACGGGACCCCACGATCGATCGCGCGAACCCGTACGCGGCGCCCACGTCAGAGTCGGCGAGCCACGGCATGGCGATGCCCATGACGTTACACCCGCCAGGCGGTCCCGTCAGCTTCCATGACCGCCCTTCGCCGGCTCCTTGTCGTTGGCTCGCCGGGATCCGTCGAGTAGAACCAGTGCCCCTGTAGCGACGGGTGAACCGCTGAAGCACGCGCTCGACGTCCTGGCCGGTCATCGGGCAGCTGACAAGGCCATCCGCGGTGATCCGCTGCTCGAACTCGAAGGTCGAGCCGTCCTGACGGCGATAGACGTACACGGGCACGCTCAACGGCTCCGCTCACAGACGCGACCGGCCCCACAGTCGATCCCGTTTGCCTCGAGGGTGCGTTGCCTCGTCGCGCTGGCGCGGGTCGGCGTAGAACCGCTCTCGGGCCGGGACTGTTGGCCGCAGGGCCAGCCTCGAACTCCACCCTACTCTTAACCGAGCCGACGCGCGCGACTTTCGCCGATCGATCTCGCCACCGCTGGGAGCGGTTCACATCAGCGGCCGACGGGCAGCACGTAGCGGCGCGGGGCATCGCTTGTCGCCCCGGATCCGCCGCTCAGCCGAGCGTCACGAAGGCCTCTGGCGCTTGCGGCGTCGCGTGTTTCTCCCGCCTCTTTGACGACGCGGTAAGGCAGGCTCCCGCAGCGCTCAGGACCGCACGATCGAGAGCCGGATCGGGCGCTCGCACGGCGCGGCGCGAGCCAGCGCTGGCTGTTCCTTTGGCGCGTCGGCGGCCGCAAGCGAGGCTATGTGGGCACTGGCCTCGCGTCGCTGGGCGTCCGGAGTCACGAACGACCACCCGTAGAGCCAGAGCGCCGACTTGTGCTCCTCGGGCAGCTGACTTGCCTGGATCACATCGTCCTCGATCGACGAGAACGAGTCCCCTTGGTTCATCCGAGCATCGATCTCGCAGCGGAGCTCGACGAGCGTAGCCATGGGTACCCTCATCCCGTGTCCGCTCGGCAAACGCAACGCGAGTACCGAGGTCCACATCGTATGAATCCCAGTCTCCCCAAGTCGCGGCCCGTTCGTAAGAGCTCGATGGCAATGAACAGGCGCGCAATGCGGGGTCTCCGCGATCCGAGGGTGGTTCACGCTCGGCGAATCGTGCGAGAGGGCCGTGTACAGTGTGCGTGTCGTCGCGGGGTTCTGTTCGTTTCTCTCCGCCTTGCGCGTCTTCGCCTCTGAGGGAAGCGAGAACCGGGGCATCATGCCCACCTCGTCACACGATGGCCCTGCGGTCGGAGACGGCCGCGGTCAGCTCAGTGCCAGCATTTCTCGTGCGGTCGTGCGCCTGTTCTCAGAGCACACCGGCAGGGGGCCGACGAAGGCTCGGACCACGATCGACGCGAACCTCGTCGTCGTGCTCTTGCACGACAGCATGACCCACGCCGAGCAGACGCTCGCCCAGGCCGGCAAGGAGGTCGAAGTCCTGCAGATCCGCAGGACCTTCCAAGAGACGATGCGACCGAGCCTCGTCGAGGCGGTCGAGGGCCTGACCGAACGCAACGTGGTGACGTTCATGAGCTCGAATGCCATCGATCCCGACGCCGCCGCGGAGATCTTCGTGCTGGACCGCGCGGTCTGACCCGCCAGGTCCGAAGTTCGGTCAACCGCGCAGGCCGCGCCGCCAGCCGGCGACTCCCGTCGAGCCGTCCCGCGGCTCGGCGAACGCGGCCCGCGACGGATCTTCGAGCCACAGCAGCTCGTGGCTACCGAGTGGGGCCGGACTCGGTTCCGGCCCGGCGATGCGATCCGGAGCGGGCTCGGGCACGCTGCGGGGCGCCTCTTGGGTGGAGGCCTCGGGCTGCGCCTGATCGCGACGCGGCGCGGCAGCGTCGGGCTTCGAGCTCGGCGGCTTCACGGCGCGGCCGTTGCGTGCCTGGGAAACCCCGGCGGAGGCGGCGGCGACGGTTCTTCGAGCGTTCGCAGCGGGCGTGGTTGGTCACCCGTCTCGACATCGGCCATCCGCGCGCGCGCTTCCTCGAGCATCCACTGCCGGCGCGCCGACGCAGGAAGGCGCTCAAGCCGATCGACGAGAACACGCAGCCTCGTAAGGCGGCGGTCGAAGCTCACGGCTCAGGCCGCCCGGATCGCGAGCCGTCCCGAACCGTTTCCGCTCGCGCCCGCAGCCTGATCCCGTCCAGAGCGCAGGAGCTGCGCCCAGACCTGAGTGCCTCCTCCGGCGAGCCGCTCGACGCCCCAGCGCTCGCTGAGCATCGCCACGAGATTCAGCCCGAACCCGCCCCCGGCGTCCAGGTCCGCCGGCTGTGCCGCGATAACGGCATCAGAGCCGGAATCCTGCACACCGACACGGAAGCAATCGGGCATCAACTCGACACTGACCAGGATCTCGTCCACTGCACCGGAGCTGTGTCGCAAGCTGTTGGTGACCAGCTCGGACACCAGCAGCTTCGCGCTCTCCACAGCAGACGCCGCCACCCGCCGCTCCAGGCACTCCACCACGACGTCTCGAGCCGCGCCAGGCGCCCCAACATCCAGAGCGATCACCACTTCGACCAGCTCGCCATCGCCCAGACGGTCGGCCGCCCGAGCCGAGGAAAGACGACTGTCGCGCAGCCGGACGTTCTCGGCACGCAACTCGAGATTCTCAGCCTTCAACGCCTTCGCACCGCGATGGAAGTTCGACACCGCCTCGCTGAGCGTGTCGATCACCACCGCCTGACGCCGGCACTTGGCCTGCAGGCTCTCCCGCTTCGCCAGCGAACCGGAACCGTTAGCCGGCGACACGAGGTGCCCGTTCGCCGAAGCCGTCCGATCTGACTGCATGAGGCGTCGCCTCCCCGGAACCCCCGTCCAGCCGAACCAGTTCGCCTGACCGAGCGGAGTGTCCAATAAAGGGCGAGAAATGGGCCTCGGCGGTTCAAGTCCGGTGGTCACCACCGGCCATGCCCCGCCAGGACACGCTCCCCTTGAACCATCCAAGGTAGCGCGTCCGGCACGCACTCACGCGCCGTGTGCGAGAGCAGTTCCACGCCTGTCGTTCTTCGCGTCCACAGGGAGGCGGCGACCCCCCTCGGCCGCGTCAATGGCAACGGATGGTGCCGGTAGGTCGTCGCCGCCGACGGCGCCGTTAGTGCCGTTGCCTCGTCGCGTTGGCCGCTCCGTCGGCAGTACTCCGCGCTTCGGCCGGGGATCGCTGGCCGCAGGGCCAGCCTGGCCTGACGCTACTCCGTGTGACGCGCGACTACGAGGGCCCGGCGTCCTCGGGCATTGCGCCGTCGGTCCGCAGGATCTCCAGCAGATTGCCGACCTTCTGACCTCGGGCCAGCGGATCAGGCAGTGGGAGCTGGCGCTGGACCGTGTAGCGGTTGCGGCGCCCGTTTCGCTCCCGCGAGACATAGCCGGCCGCGATGAGGTCGGCCACGATGCGGTGCGCGGCGCGCTCGGTGATCCCGACGGTGTCCCCCACCTCGCGCAGGCGGACGTCGGCGTCTTCCGCCAGGCAGATCAGGACCTGCGCGTGGTTGGTCAGGAACGACCAGGAGATGGGTTCGACCATCACTTCTAGATTAGTGTTTCTGGATTCGCATGTCATCTATACTGGGACACCCAACCGAAAGCGCCTCCTGATGCCTCACTCCAAGTGCGTGGCTTGCAAGACCCGCCTTTACAGCTCAGGAGCGCCGGCCGAGATGGTGGGTGAGCTCTGCCCCAGCTGCGGCGGACTGCTGGAACCGGTCGGCAGCCTCGTCGAAGTCGTCGGCTTCCGCCGGATCACCCGCCGCCCAAACCCGCTCGAGGCCGACATCGCCAAGGCCATGGCGCTGCCGCGGCCGGACACCCGCGCATGAACGAGGAAACCATGCGCGACCGACACATCCCCCGACTCTGCCGATCCTGCACCGCGCCGATGGCGCGCCAGCAGGACGCCTGCTGGCGCTGCGGCGTCGAGCGGACGACCACCGCACCGTCACGTCCGGCGGCCGACCCGATGGCGGCGGCCCTCCTGAAAGCCGAGGTCGAAGCCCGCGTCAGCGAGCAGCGCTGGATCGACGAGGGCGGCACCTACTCAGAACCGCCCGCTCGGCGCGTCGCGGCCTCCGTGGGGCATTGACCATGACGTTCAGCATCCTCACGAACGACGAAGCCGACCGGCCGCCTGTACCTACCGACCGATCGGCGAGCGATGCCACCA
>Ga0126313_10001878_pt1 | contig 11408 bp, 14 predicted proteins | sample Plot105A_FD_89954 | JGI IMG/M metagenome (GOLD analysis project Ga0126313, IMG submission 89954) | Serpentine soil microbial communities from UC McLaughlin Reserve, CA, USA - Plot105A | ecosystem: Environmental > Terrestrial > Soil > Grasslands | place: USA: UC McLaughlin Reserve, Lake County...
CGCGCTCGCCGAGCGGTACGAGCTCGAGAAGATCAAGACCATCGGGGACTGCTACATGATCGCGGCGGGCGTTCCTACGCCACGCGAGGACCATGCGCGCGCGCTCGCGCTCATGGCGCTCGACATGCTCGAGGCTATGCGCTCGAGCGACGAGGTCGGGCATCTCGGCCTCGAGCTGAGGGTCGGCATCAACTCGGGGCCGGTGGTGGCCGGCGTGATCGGCCGGAAGCGGTTCCTCTACGACCTCTGGGGCGACGCCGTGAACACGGCCAGTCGCATGGAGTCCTACGGGACGCCGGGGCGGATCCAGATCACTCGGGCGACCTACGAGCTTCTGGCCGACGAGTTCGAGTGCGTGCCGAGGGGAACGATCGCGGTCAAAGGGAAGGGCGAGCTCGAGGCGTGGTACCTCCTCGGTCCAGGAGGCGGCCGCCCCTCAGCCGCCGACGACGGAGCCCGCGAGCCTGCGCTCGCCGACCCGGGCGACGCCTGACTACCGACAGCGCCGGACGGCGCTTATAAATGTCCTGGCGACGCGGGATACGGCGTGCTGCACGTGGCCAACCGGCCGGAGGCCGAGGCGGCGACGAGTAGTGCGGCCCTCGAGTCCGCGGGATTAGTGGCTCGGGCCGCGCTCCCGGAGATCCGCGAAGCAGGAGTCGCAGATCGTATGGGTCAGCTTGTGCGAGCCGAGGTAGCGAAGGCGCCGCGCCTCGTCGCCTGATGCGCTCCACCGGCCGCCGACGGCATGGCGGTCACACCAGGCACAGAGCCGGATCAAGGAGTCGTCCCCCAGCGCAACCACGAGCGCCGCGCCGTCGTCCATCGGTGCGTCGGTCCCCACCCGAACAACCTGACGCCCGGGCGAAGCAGTGTAAATAGGCCGTACGGCCCCATTTTTCCGTACGCCGCGGAGAAGGTCGACGGGAAGCTCCGCGCCCCGGTGCCGCCGGCGCTCTTGTCCCGGCCCGCGCCGCGGCATACGATCTGCCCGTGCCCCGGTACATCATCGAGCGCACCTACACGGTTGTCGAGAACGAAGTTCCGACCGTCGCAACGCGGTCGAAGCGGATCGCCCGCGACAGCTATCCGGAAATCGTCTGGGAGCACAGCCACGTCGTGCTCGACGCCGACGGCACGCCCAAGTCGTTCTGCGTCTACGTCGCCCCGAGCGAGGAGATCGTCCGCGAGCACGCCGAGAGGCTCGGCGACCACACCGTGATCGCGGTCTACGAGATCGCCGGCGACGTCACGCCGGACGACTTCCCCCTCGAGGACGACAACCAGCCAGCGAGCTAGCCGCCGCGACGCATCCGCTCCACGTCGGTGACGTGGTACGCCGTCTGGAGCGCGACCGCCAGCCGGCGGTTCGTCTCGGGGCGGCGCGGGTCGTCGGGGGTCATGAGCGCAAGCGCCTCGCGATAGAGCGCCACCGCGTGGTGCTTCGCCCAGCCGCGGCCTGCGTCCGCAGCCGCGGCGAGGAAGAAGTCCGCCGCACGATCGGTGTCGCCCGCTTCGCGCCAGTGTTGCGCGATCGCTTCGGCCGCGGCGGCCGCCTCGACGGTCGCCTCCTCCAGGAAGCGCGCGGCCGTCTCATGACGCTCCCGGCGCTTCGCCCGGGTGAGGCGCTCGTACGCGACGTCGCGGAGGAGCGCGTGCTTGAAGCGGTACTGCGCGTGGCCCTGGATCCGCGAGACGCTCTCGCGGCGGACGAAGTCTCTGCGCTCGAGCGAGCCGAGGAGCGCGCGCAGATCCTCCCCCGCGGGTGCGGTCAGAGCGCCCTCCCAAAAGATGCGGCCGATGACGGACGCGTCGAGGAGGAGCGCGAGCTCCGCTCGCGGCAGGACGTCGAGGCGCGACGCGACGATCGCGCGAATGCTGGTCGGCAGATGCTCCGCGTCGGGCCGTTCGGTCATCGCGGCGGTCATCTCCTCGATGAAGAGCGGGTTGCCTTCGGCGACGTCGAGCAGCCTCGAGATCCGCTCCGCGACGCCCTCCCCGAGCAGGCGCTCGGCGAGTTCCTGCGCGTGCTCGTCTCGGAGCGGTTCAAGCGGCAGCACCAGCGTCGCAGGCAACCCGCCGCCCCAGGTCGGTCGTTGGCTCATCAGGTCGGGTCGGGCGACGGCGAGCAGAAGAACCGGCGAGTCGTGGAGGAGCGCCGCAAGCTCGTCGAGGAGGTCGAGCGTGCCAGGGTCGGCCCACTGGAGATCCTCGAAGACGAGGAGAGTTGCCTCACGGGCGGCCATCGCCTCGACGACGCGGCGCGCGGCGAGGAAGAGCGTGTGGCGGTCCGGCGCCTCGGTCCCACTCCGAAGGGCGAGCAGCGCGGCGACGTGCGCGGCGAACTCGGGCGCCTCGCCATTCGAGACGAGCTCGCCGAGCGCCGTGCCGAGCTTCTCCGTGGCGACGTGGCCTGGGTCGCTGTCGAAGATGCCGGCGACCTGCTTCAGGTGCGCGGCGAAGGCGCCGTAGGGCATGCTCGCGCCGTACGGCGCCGACCGGCCGCGAAGCGTCCTGCCGCCGAGCGTCGCGACCAGCTCGCCGAACTCCCAGGCAAGGCGGGACTTGCCTATCCCCGGCGGCCCGACGACGGTGACCAGATGGGCGCGCCGCTCGCCGACGACGCGGTCCCAGGTCTCCTGAAGCATCCGCAGCTCCCGCTCGCGCCCGACCATCGGCAGGCTCGAGAGCGTGCGCGCGCCGGCGGGCGTCATGACTGCACGGGCGATCCAGACTGGGATCGGCTCCGACTTGCCCCGCGCGCTCACGGGCTCGCCGGCCTCGTACTCGATTGCGCCGCGCGTGCTCCGGTACGTCTCGTCGCCGACGATGATCCCGTTCACAGGTGCGTTCGACTGCAGCCGCGAGGCCGTGTTCACGATGTCGCCCGCGACCATCGCCTCGCCGAACCCGGGCCGCGCCCCGACCGCGACGACCGCTTCGCCCGTGTTCACAGCGATCCGCGCGCGCAGGTCGAGGTCGGGGTCGGCGGCGTTCAGGTCGGCAAGCGCCGCCCGGACCGCGAATGCGGCGCGGACCGCGCGCTCGGCGTCGTCACCGTACGCGACCGGCGCGCCGAAGACCGCCATGACGGCGTCGCCCACGAACTTCTCGACGAGGCCGCCGAACTGCTCGATCTCCGTTCGAACGCGCTCGTGGTAGTGGTCGAGGATGGCGCGGACGTCCTCCGGATCGAGGCTCTCGGCGCGCGACGTGAAGCCGACCAGGTCGACGAAGAGGACGCTGACGATCCGCCGCTCCTCGCCGCGGGCGACCGCGGCCTCGAGCGGCGCGCCGCAGGCGAGGCAGAACCTCGCTCCCTCAGGATTCTCTTGGCCGCAGTGGGCGCAACCCATGTGGACCAAGCGTACGAGACGCCGCCAAGTGCGCCAAGGGCTCGGAGCCGAGATGACATTTCCCGCCCGCAGACGTCTATGAGGTGATGCGACGTACGGTTCGTCGACCGAGCGAAAGGAGAGGGAGATGCGAGGCCAGGTGGTCAACGTCGAGATCTCGGTGTCCGACACCGAGCGCGCCCGCGCGTTCTGGAGCGGGCTCTTCGGCTGGGAGTGGCAGGACTTCAGCGGTCCGACCGAGTACCACATGACGCGGGCGGACGACACGACAGGGGTGGCGCTCTCGAACGCGACGCCCGAAACACGCGGGACGCGCGTCTACTACGACGTCGAGGACATCCAGGCCGGCATTACGCAGGTCAAGGAACTCGGCGGTCGGGCGGACGAGGCGATGCCCGTTCCGAACATGGGCTGGTTTGTCACCTGCCGCGACCCGGACGGGAACGACTTCGGGCTCTGGCAGTCGGACGAGGACGCGCCCATGCCGGCGGAAATGGGGTAGCGGCCCGCCCCCTACCCCCCGGAATCAAAGCAGCGACGGTTCCCAGCCTCCGAGGGCATCCTCGAGGCAGGCCGCTGCAGCGAGCGCGACGTCGTCGTGCCACGGCGGGCCACGCACTGCACGCCGATCGGGAGCCGCTCCGGCGACCAGCCGCACCGGACGACCGCGCAGGGCCACCCGGTGAGGCTGAACGGCGTCAGGTAGCTGAGACCTTCGCCGGTCCCGAGCGTCTCGGTCCCGCCGTGCGGCGGCGCCGGCCACGCGAAAACCGGCGTCACGAGGACGTCGAAGCGCTCGGCGTACTCGAGCATCTCGGCGCGGTAGCGATCCCACGCCCGGAACACGCCGAAGAGGTCGGCCGACCGCATCCCGCCCGAGTAGGAACGTCACACGTTTCGCGTCAGCTCGCCCTCAGGCGGCGGGGAGGTCTCGAAGACGTCGCGTCCGGCGTCGGCGAGCGCGTCCGCCGCTGCACGAACGGCCTACGCCGTCTCCGGACCGGGCTCGAGGCCGTTGTCGGAGCGGACGCCGACGCGAAGGCCGCGAATCGCGACCGCCTCGACGCTGCCGACCGAGACCGGCGGCACGCCGCCATCGCGGCCGTCGGGCCCCGCGACGATCCGAAGGGCGAGCTCGAGGTCGCGCACCGATCGCGCGATCGGACCGGCCTGCGTCCGCAGGTCGCTGACCGGCACGAGCTGCGCCGTCGGCTTCAGCGTCGCGAGCCCGCACCAGGCTGCGGGGAGACGCAGGCTGCCGCCCGAGTCCGTCCCGAGGCCAAAGGGGATCCGCCGGCAGCAACGATCGCGCACTCGCCCCCCTGCTCCCGCCGGGCGTCCGGGCCGGGTCGTACGGGTTGTTCGTCCGCCCGTAGAGGGGGTTGTCCGTCTCGATCCCTCCGCCCCACTCGGGGCAGTTCGTCTTCCCGAGGAGGATGGCGCCGGCCCGGCGCAGACGGGCGACCGCGGTCGCGTCGGACGACGGCGTTCAACGTGCGGTTCACCTCATCGATCCGCGCAAGGTGATCCTCCACGACGTCGACGGCCGAAAGCTTCCGTACGCGGAGCAGCCGCGCGAGCTCGCTCGCGGTTCGGATCTCGACTCGCGCAACCTAATGCCACGAGATCGGGGCCGACCAGCGAGCGTCGCACAGAGCGTCAGCCCGCGGGCTCGGCGGCCCGCTCGTAGCGGGTGATCAGCACCTCGCCGGCCGGGCGCGACTCGACCAGGCGCAGCGGACGGCGCACGCCGTCGCCGAAGAGCCGCTTGCCCTTCCCGAGCACGACGGGGAACACCATGAGCCGGACCTCGTCCACCAGGTCGCTCTCGAGCAGCGTTCCGACGAGCTGCGCGCTGCCGTTCACGAGCACGTCGCCGCCCTCGGCCGCGCGGAGCTTCGACACCTCCGCGGCGAGATCCCCGCGGATCACGGTCGTGTTGTTCCACCCGGGGTTCTCGACCGTGCTCGAGGCGACGTACTTCGCCATGCCGTTGAACTTGTCGGCGAACTCGCCCTCCCGGTCCGGCCACGCGGCCGCGAAACCCTCGTAGGTGACGCGCCCGAGCAGCAACGCCTCGCTCGCCATCACCTCGTCGAGCTTGAACTTGTCGCCCTCGGGCCCGCGCTCGAACTCGAACGCCCAGCCGCCGCGCTCGTGACCCTCGGAGCCGCCGGGGTCCTCGAACACCCCGTCGATCGTGATGAACTGCGATACGACGATCCTCCCCATCGCTCTCTCCTCTCCAGTCGGCCTTCTCCGTCGAGACCCGCGGGCGGGGCGGAACTCATCGGTCGCCGCGCCTATCATCGCGCGGTGCCGACGATCCTCTGCTTCGGCGACTCGAACACGTGGGGCTTCATCCCCGGCACGGGCGAGCGGTTCGCTCCCGACGTCCGCTGGCCGGGCGTGCTCGGTCGCGAGCTCGGCGCGGACGCGCGAGTCGTCGAGGAGGGCCTGTCCGGCCGCACAGCCGCGGTGGTCGATCTCGTCCGGCCGCACCTGACGGCGCTCCCGTACCTCCTGCCCGCGCTCGAGTCCCATGCGCCGCTCGACGCGATCGTCTTCATGCTCGGGACGAACGACGTGCAGGACCGCTACACGCGAAGCGCTGGGGCGGTCGCGAGCGACGTCCTCGGCCTCGCCGAGATCGCCGCCCGAAGCGGGTGCGGCGCCCGAGGAGACGCGCTCTACGTCCTCCTGGTCGCCCCGCCCCCGATCGCCTCGCTTCCCGATCCGCTCTGGGCAGCCGAGTACGGCACCGGCGTCGAGAAGTCGCGTGAGCTGCCCCGCCTGCTCGAGGCGGCAGCCGCGTCGGGAGCCTTCGGCTTTGTCGACGCCGGGCGAGTCACGCGCTTCAGCGAAGACGGGATCCACCTCGACGCCGCGGGGCACGCCGCCCTCGGCGCCGCGGTCGCGGACGCGCTTCGCACCGTCCTAGCGGAGAGCGGGTAGCACCTCGGCTGCGAAGAGCTCGAGCGACCGCATGACCTTCTCGTGCGGCAGGTTCCCGAAGGCGAAGAGGAGGCAGATCTGGCGCAGGCCGAGGCCCTCGACCTGCGCGAGGAGCTGCTTCCGCACCGTCTCAGGCGAGCCGCAGACGACGATTCCGGCCTCCTGGATGTCCGCGAACGTCTCGGGCGCCTCCATCAAGCGCGCGAAGATCTCGCGATGGAACGCGTAGCTGTCCGGCAGGAGCGCCGGATCGGGGGGAAGCGCGGCGTCCGCGAAGAGGAAGAGCATGTGCGAGAGCGCCGGGTCGCAGTCGGCGACGGCCTCCTCATCCGTCGGCGCGACGTAGACGTTCCGGAAGAGCATGAACGTCTCGCGCCCGATCGGGTGGCTGCTCTCCGCCGCGACGCCGAGATAGTGCTCGAGCTTCTCGCCGACGAGCTCGGTCGGGAGGAAGATCGTCGACATGCCGATGCCCTGGGACGCGACCCAGTCGATCGTCGCGGGGCTCTCGGCGGCGGCCCAGAGCGGCGGGTGCGGCTCCTGGAGCGGCCGCGGATAGATCGCCGTGCGCCCGAGCGAGTAGAAGTCGCCGTCGTGCTCGACCTCCTGATCGGTCCACGCCTTTCGCATGAGCTCCATGCCCTCCTGGAAGCGCGGGCGGAGCTCGTCGAAGTCCATCCCCAGCTTCTGCACCTCCTGGAAGTCGATCCCCCGCCCGACGCCGACCTCCAGCCGCCCGCCCGAGAGCACGTCGAGCATCGCGGCCTCCTCGGCCAGGCGAAGCGGTTCGTGGAAGGGGACGACGTTGACCATGACGCCGATGCGGATCCGTTCCGTCCGCGCGGCGAGCGCGCCGAGCATGACGTTAGGCGACGGGAGCACGTTGTACGCCGTGAAGTGGTGCTCGGAGAGGAAGATGCAGTCGAAGCCGAGCCCCTCGGCCGCGAGCCATTCCTCCATGTGCTCGTCATACACGCGCGCGGCGAGCGCCCGGTCGTAGCCGCGCGGGTCGTTGTCGTACGGGTAGTGGCAGAGGTCGAAGATCGACACTCCGACCCGGCCGAGCTGGGAGAGCGGCGTCGTCACGCCGCGCATCTTCTCAGCAGAGGCTCTAACGGAGCCACTAATCAACCAGCTTGCGCTCCATCGCGTGGATCGCGAGGCGCCACAGCGCGAGCCCCCAGATCACGAGCACGGCAGCGCGGAGGGGATCCCAGGCGTCGAAGCCGAACGCGGCGTGGCGGACGAGCACGACGAGGTGGTGGAGCGGGTTCAGCGCGCCGAGGATCTGCGCCCAGCGCGGGAGGTTCTCGAGCGGGAAGAACGTCCCCGCCACGAGGAAGAGCGGCGTCAGCACCGCGCTCACGACGTAGTTGAAGTTCTCGAACGACTTCGCGAAGCCGGCAACTGAGATGCCGAAGCTCGCCCAGCCGAACCCCGCGATGAAGTTGATGAACGGGACGAGGAGCATCCCCCAGGCCGGATCGAGCCCGAAGAAGATCGCGACGATCATCGGCACGCAGCCGTAGACGCCCGCCCGCGCTGCGATCCAGAGCGCCTCGGCGGTCACGAGCTCCTCGGTGTCGACGGGCGCCGCGAGGATGGCGTCGTACGTACGCTGGAACGAGTACTTCACGAACGTCCCGAACATGGCCGGGAAGGCACTCGAGAAGAGGACTGCGGTCGCGACGGTGCCGGTGCCGACGAACTCGACGTAGTCGTAGCCCCCGATCTTCCCGACCAGCGAGCCGAACCCGAACCCGAACGCGAGCAGGTAGATCGTCGGCTCGACCGTGGAGGAGAAGGTCGACGAGCGCCAGTACGACGAGTAGTTGATGACCTCGCGGACGAGGACTCCCGCGAGCGCCGAACGCTCGAGGCGACCCAACCGCTTCGGGCGCGGAGGCGCGGGCGCGCGTACGGCGGTCGCGCTCACTCGATCTCCTCGCCGGTCAGGACGACGAAGACGTCCTCGAGGTTGGTAGGCCGGCGCTCGCCGTCGGGCGCGGTGCCGTCGGCTTGCTCGATCCCGAGGACGGAGATGCTCGTGCCTGTGCGGCGCGTGCGGAAGCCGGCGCCTGCCGCCTCCCGCTCGACCTCGGCGAGCCGCGAGGGCGGTCCGTAGATCTCGACGGCCTCGTTGCCCGCGTGCGCCCTGACGAGCTCGCTCGGCGGGCCGGCCGCGACCGCCTTCCCGTGGGACATGATCGTGACGGTGTCGGCGAGCCGCTGGGCCTCCTCGATGTAGTGCGTCGACATGAGGATCGTGGTGCCCTCGGCGCGCAGCGCGTCGATCAGCGCCCAGAGTTCCTGGCGCACCTGGGGATCGAGCCCGACGGTCGGCTCGTCCATGAGCACGAGCCGCGGCCAGTGGACGAGCGCGCGTGCGATCAGGAGCCGTCGGCGCATCCCGCCCGAAAGCTTGTCGACGCGAGTCGCGCGCCGGTCGCGGAGGTTTGCCATCGCGAGCGCGCGCTCGATCGCCTCCCCGCGCCCGGAGCGGGGGATGCGGTACAGGTGCGTGAAGACGAGGAGGTTCTGCTCGACCGTGAGCGTCGTGTCGAGGTTGTCCAGCTGCGGGACGACACCGCACTGGGCGCGGGCCTGCTTCGACTCGTCCGGAAGACCGTAGCCCAGCACCTCGAGCTCGCCCTCGTCGGCGATCGCCTGCGCCGTCAGAAGCTTCATCGTGGTCGACTTCCCGGCCCCGTTCGGGCCGAGGAGGCCGACGCACGTCCCGGTCGGGACGTCGAGGTCGAGGTGATCGACCGCGACGATCGGACCGTAGCTCTTGCGCACGTTGCGCAGCCGGATCGCGAGCTCCGGGGCCATGCGGCCAGGATGCCACGCGACGCCCAGCGCGCCGCGAGGCAGGCTCAGCCCTTCTAGGTGCCCGTCGCCGAGAAGTGCATGTAGTGCTTCGGACCGCTCCAGTAGCCGCCCCAGCCCCAGCCGACGGACGCGAAGGCGCGGACGACCTTGTCGCCCGCGTGGATCATCCCCCGGTGGTGACGCGTCCGGTCGACGTACGACTGGCCCGCCTTCGGGGAGGCGATGCCGTTCGAAACCCACGGGTTCTGGATCGGATTCACGTCGACGGCCTTCCCGTACGCGTGCTGCGACCAGCGCGTCGTCCCGGAGACGTAGCGGCAGTTGAACGCCGACGTGTTGTTCGCGTTCATCGAGCGGCGGTCGCTCCCGCCGTACGCGTCGACGGGGCGCATGCGCCGGATCCGGAATCCCTTGTCGAACAGCACGTGCATGACGCGTCTGAGCTTCCTCGCGTGCCTGCGGTGAACGATGAGCGTCCCGCGGTGGACGTCGCCGTCATACCCCCAGCGGCTGACGCGGAGGACTCGGAGCCGCCGGATCGGCACCGGACAGCCGCGGTGCCACGAGACGCCGACCATCCGGGCCTTCATCTCCGGCCCGATCCGCGAGATCGACGCGTGGAAGGTCGCCGCTCCAGAGGCCGTCGCCGCAGCGAGGCAGGCGGTGCAGGCGGTCGCGAGCAGGGCGAGCCGCACCGGGGGATCGTAGGACGCACTTCGGCTCGAAGGGGGGTCAAGGATCGGTTCCGGCGCTCGATACAGAACGTATGCGCCGCATTGTCGCTCTCGTCCTCGTCGCCCTCGCGGTTTCGCCGGCCGCGGCGCGGGCGACCACGCTCGGGTCTACGGCGATGCCGGCCGCTTCCGGGACATCACGGGCCAGCGGTCGCTGACGAAGCACTACTTCCCCGCTTGGGGCCGTGGCCGCAGGTGATCGGACCCGCATTCGAGGAGTACGGGCCCGTCCCGATGATCGCGATCCAGACGAAGGGCTTCGGCGGCGAAGGCGAAGCGATCACACCCCTGGGGATCGCGCACGTGGGGACGACTACCTGATCGAGCTGAACGAGGCCGCTGCCGCCTACGGCGGCAAGGCCTACCTCCGCCCGCTCCCCGAGATGAACGGCCACTGGAACAAGTACTGCGCGTACAACGCCAACGGCTCGAGGCGCGACAGCGCCCATTCACAGGCGGCCTTTCGGGATGCGTTCCGGCGCATCTACGTGATCCTCCGCGGCGGCGATCAGGCGGAGATGAACGAGACGCTCCGGAGCTACGGCATGCCCGGCGTGGGCAGAAGCCTTCCGGCGAACCCGCAGATCCGCGTCATCTGGAACCCACAGTCGTTCGGATCGCCGAACGTCCCGGGGAACATGCCGCGCGCATACTGGCCCGGAAGCCGCTTCGTCGACATCGTCGGGAACGACCTCTACCGCATGCCCGGCGGCGCGACGTGGACCGCGAACGCACGCTTCTTCCGCGAGCATCCCGACAAGCCCTACGCCTTCCCCGAGTGGGGCCTCTGGGGGCATGGACGATCCCGGGTTCATCCGGCGCATGCACCGCTTCGTGACCCAGCATCGAAGGGTGGCGCTTCTTGCCTGGTACAACGGCGGAGCGCCTACCGCCGGTTGATCACGCCGCTCGGCTGATCCTCCGGCTACTTGCCGGGCGGAACCGTCTCGTCGCCGGGCGTCTCGCCCTCGGGGTGCTTGCCCGTCCGGCCCGGGGCGCTGTCGTAGGCGCCTGCGGGATCGTGGGCGTCCGCCTCGGCGTCCTCGTCGCGCCGCTCGCGCTCGATCTCGCTCACGCCCGAGCGCTACCCGGGGACGGCGGCCCAGAAACGACGGAGTCCCGCCAGGGCCGGAGCGCTGGAGGCCCCGCCCGGGGCGAAGGCCCGCGCATCGGCCGGGCGAAGGCGCGGTCGGAGGCCCCGCTCGGCCGCAGGCCGCGCATGGGCCGGGCGAGGACGCGGTTCGTGGCGTGCTCGGATTAGGAGCGGAGGGGCGTAGCGTCGGAGCGTCTCAGCGACTTCGCACTAGGAGCGCAGGCCCGAAGGGCCGGAGCGCTGGAGGCGCCGCCCGGGGCGAAGGCCCGCGCATGGGCCGGGCGAAGGCGCGGCTCTCAGCGACTTCGCACTAGGAGCGCAGGCCCGAAGGGCCGGAGCGTTCACCCCGCGACAGCAACAGGCTCGGTTTCCGCGCGCCCCTCGAGCCAGCGCCGGAGGTCATCGGGCGGAACGGGCCGGCTCAGCAGGTAGCCCTGC
>Ga0126313_10001880_pt1 | contig 11403 bp, 10 predicted proteins | sample Plot105A_FD_89954 | JGI IMG/M metagenome (GOLD analysis project Ga0126313, IMG submission 89954) | Serpentine soil microbial communities from UC McLaughlin Reserve, CA, USA - Plot105A | ecosystem: Environmental > Terrestrial > Soil > Grasslands | place: USA: UC McLaughlin Reserve, Lake County...
AAACTAACGCCAATTTCCGTGAAAGCATTAGCACAGGAGTCTGGTAAGGAAGCATCCAAAGCTACAGATGGTGACTTTGCCACAAGGTGGTTAGCAAACGGTTATGGCCAATGGATTGGTTCACATTCAATGGTTTATATCCTATAACTAAAGTAGGACTGACCGGCTATCATTAGGACCAAGCATATATGTTTGAGATAACAGAAAATAATTTATCAACCAAGCAAATAGACCGCAAAGAACTCTAATAGAATACGAACTATCAGACTTGAATATACAAAGCAATAAAGTAAAAATTACAGGACATGGTAATAGTGGAAGTGATTATAACTCTTATAGAGAAATTCAGTTTTACACTGAGTAACCCCTCTTACCAGCTCCCGCATTGGTCTATCCACTAAATAAAATAAATATTAAGATTTAGTTATTTCTGATTAGTTGCTTTGATAATCTCCACAAATTATAACACTTTTTTTTAGTATATCAAATTGAGAAGTCTAAATGCAGACTTTCAGATTTTTCTTAATTACTTTTCATCGCCATACTTTTAAGATAAAAAAATTATTATGAAAGATTTATACTACTCATAAAATAGGTCTACGTTGCTTTTAATAATAGAACTTCAAAAGTTAGATATTTTGCGTAAAGGTTTTAGTATTATTATTCTTATTTTATCCAACACTATATTTTTTATTTATGCTGAAGTCAAATGCATTTTTTCCAAATTATTGGAGGAGTGGTTAAGTAAGCCATAATTTCACTTCGCTAAGTTTGTTAAAAAAATTGTGAAAATGATTATTTTATCATAATGCATTATATAACAACAAAAGGTATTTTAAATTATGAATAATGATAATGGTTCAGAGGCATTAAAGTGGTCTTCTTGGCTTAATTTTGATAAAGCCACTATTACTGAGATACCAGAATCTGAAGGCGTTTATAAAATGCATGCAAGTATGAAAATTCTAATTATTGGAAGTAGTTATAACTTAAGAAAATCATTATTAGAATCACTATCAGATTCTTGTTTAAACAAGTCGACGCGATTTAGCTATACTGTAGCAGAATCATCTGAGAAAATAAAGAAACTTCTCTTAGATGAATATCGTACTAAGCACAGTGGTAAATTGCCATTATGTATGGAAACTTGAATTTAAAGTAGATCATGTTGGATTAAACATCGAATAGATAAACAAATAGTATCTAATAATAGAAAGATGTTAATGAGTGAGTAAATATTAAACTTAATTTGAAAAATAAAAAAGTTTATTTTTTGACCAATATGTTAGGAAATAACTATCAGTTTCTTATATTCTATATAACCTCTAGAAGATAGCAATTTGATTTGATACTACAGTATTCTCATTATCAGTTGTTGATCAGATGGGCATCTAAGATGTCACGGAATAATATAGAAATTTTATTATTACTCGAGGTTGTATTAGTCGTCTCTCGTAAATGATATTCACAAAGAAATCAACGTATGCTTTTGTTATTATAATTGGAATTGCATTAATTATTGGAGTTTCAGCGTTCAGTTCATATTCCTATGCTTTTTCGGATAAAGATATTAATGAAAAAAAAACAATAACAACAACCACAACAACTACCCAATTAACATCTAATTTAAATAATTCGAAGATAAAAGATTTAAAAATTATGTTTGCAACCGATGGACTATTTAGTGATGCTGGTTGGGGAGCCTTTGGATATAATGCTGCACGAGCAGTAGAGAGCAAATATGGATTTCATATAGATTTTGAAGAAAATGTTGCTATTCCAGATATAGAATCTAAATTAACCAAATATGCAAAAAATGGTTATGAATTGATTATTGCTCATGGATTTGAGTGGGGCAAACCTGCTATAAAAGTGGCTAACAATTATCCTGATACAAAATTTGTAATTTTCACAGGACTAGTTAATTCTTCTAATGTTGCCTCAATTTTTCCAATGCAACATGAAGGCACATATCTCTTGGGTGCACTTGCAGCAATGTTGTCAAAAACGGGAGTGATTGGATTTGTTGGAGGTGAAACATACCCTAATTTAATTAATATCTTTGAAGGCTACAAGCAGGGAGCTAAAGAGATTAATCCAAATACAAAAGTATTATCAAATTACTTAGATGAGTGGGATAGTCCAGCTAAAGGAAAAGAAGCTGCAATCTCTCAAATAAATTCAGGTGCTGACTTTTTATTACAAGTAGCAGATACATCTGGCTCAGGAGTTATACAAGCTGCTAAAGAAAAAAAAATATTTGCATTCGGTTCTATCTCTGATCAATATAAACTCGCACCAAATACAGTTCTTACATCATTTGTATTGGATGAAGGAAAAGCATTTGATCAAGTTATTAAAATGATTCAAAATAGTAACTTTACTGGAAAAATATTCAAACCTGGATTGGAACCTTACAAGAAAGCATCCGGTGACGGGATTATCTATATCGCACCATTTTATGCGTTAGAGAATAAGGTTCCTGAAGAAGTAAAAACTAAATTTAAATCTCTTAAAGATGATATTATCAACAAAAAAATTCGCATACCAGAGAGATATGACATAGCCAAAGTTGATTAGGAAAGAGTAAAAAATGGATTTAAAATAGTATCTGTAAATAATATTTAGTGGAGGCGTAATATCAAATAACAAATGATGGAGATTTATTTTCTAGAAAGAGAAAGGAAATAGGAATTATAGCTGTAATAGCAATAATAATTTCTTCATTCGGTTTATTTTTTTATCAACAGAATATAACAGAACACAATATAAAGGAAAGCATATTCAAGCAGTTTAAAGACCGCCAGATAGAATCTACACAAATTATTTCCCAGCATATTGGCTCAGATCTGAAATTGATTAATTCTCTACTCCAGGGAATAGCAGATTCCCCTCGTTTTCAACAAGGGGAATTATATGGTGATAAAATTTTACAAATTGTTAAAGATAAATTTTCTCAAGTTAATAGCATTACCCAAATTGATGGGTTGTTTATAGTTGATAAAGATAACATAATGACAACTCATATAGTGTCTGAAGGAAAAAGAAGTTTTGTTAATATAGATATGTCATTTAGGAATTATATAAAAGATACAAGGGATACATTACAGCCAGTTTTTTCTGATGGATTTAGAGGAATTGACGGTACTTTTAGGATTGCATTAACCGTTCCAATAATAAATAGTGATAGTGGAAAATATATAGGAGTTGTAGGAGTAACAATACCTACTGAACCATTTTTTTCTCTATACGGAAATATTCATGATGTTAATTCCCAATTTTTAGTTGTATTTGACAAGGCAGGGACAATACTTGCCGTCGGTGCAAATAACTCACTACTTGCACAGAACTTTTTTAAAGATACAGTACAGACTTTTGTTCACCATAATCCAATCTTAACCAATCTTACACAAAACCTATTACAGGGTCGTCCAGGGAATGCTACCTATGATTATGGAATTGGTGAAAGATTCACCACCACTTACCCAGTATTAATCGATGGAAAGCCAGTCTATTTTATCGAGATAGTCACTCCTACAGATATAATTTATTCAGAAATTAACAATGTCTTATTTGGAGAGAAATTACAAATGTTTACTTTAATTGTGGGTACAGTTGCAGCAATCACTACTCTGATAATGTTTCTAATAAAATGGAATATAGTACTTAATGATGAAGTCAAAAAAAGAACAAAAGAATTACAAGAATCAAATAAACAACTTTCATTATCAAATCAAGAAATTGCACAGGTCAATGAAGATTTAAAAATTCATGATAAAATGCAAAAAGAATTTATCAATGTTGCTAGTCATGAGATAAAGACACCTATTCAGGCTATTCTAACATTTTCGCAGCTATTGCAAAGATATCCTGAAAGACAAACAGAATTCACACCAGCGATAAATAGAAATTCCCTTCGACTTCAAAGACTTGCCAATGACATTTTAGATGTAGCTAAAATTGAAAGCCGAACATTAACGTTAAATAAAGAAATATTTGACCTCAATGAAGCCGTATTAAATATTATTAAGGATTATAACTCTATTATTGTAAAGGAAAATCACAATGTCAAACTACTTTTTTATCCATCTAAAGACGATTTATTAGTGGAAGCTGATAAAGAAAGAATTGCCGGTGTAATCTCAAACCTTATAAGTAATGCTATTAAATTTACCAAAGGAGGCGAAATATTTGTTTCTACTGAGAAAGAAGATAATAATAGTAATAACCCCTTTGCATTAGTGACTGTAAAGGATACAGGTTCAGGAATAGATCCTGAAATATCCTCTAAAATATTTTCAAAGTTTATTACAAAATCTTTTGAAGGGTTAGGTCTAGGATTGTATATATCAAAAAATATTGTGGAAACTCATGGTGGAAAGATTTGGGCTGAAAATAATAATAAAAATAATAATAATAATAATAAGAATGGTAATAGCGGAGCGATATTTTATTTTACTTTACCCTTAATTAATGATATAAAGTCATCAAATAACACTATAGATAAATAAAGAAGAATGACATATTAAATATAATAAAATAATGAGCGAAAATAAAAAAATTTTGCTCGTAGACGATGAGGCCGATATAGCTTTGGCTTTTAGTCTCGGATTAGAATCTAATGGTTTTTCAGTTGATGCATATACAAGTTCAATTAAAGCATTAGCTAATTTCAAATCAAGTTTTTACAAATTGGCACTTTTAGATATAAAAATACCGGAAATGGATGGTCTTGAATTATATAAAAAAATCAGAGAAAAAGATAAAAAAATAAAAATATGTTTTATATCCGCATACGACGTAGATCATCATATAGTTAAAGAATATTCATCTTGTATTATTAAAAAACCAATAACAATAGATGATTTAGTAAAAAAAATAAATAAAGAAATGCAAGAATAGGATCAGATTTAGAAAGGATTATTCTAAATTAAAATCTCATTTAAGATATATTATAATAAATAAATTTAAATCCATTTTCAATAACAAATTAATAAATTCTAATTATCCAATGATTCTTTTTAAATGAATGCCAGAAATTCAAGGAATAGAAATGCCTGATCATAACTATAAAATATACTGGCATTATTTATTATAATATGTCACAGGCTGAATGGTTTACAACTTATTTACAATATGAAAATCTTAAAGATTTGTTAAGTGTTATCCTTTATACATCACAGTCCTTTATGACTATAACTCCTTTACTTTATCATATAACATATCAAAAAAAAGAAATACTATTTATTCATACTGGAATAGTTGGAGGCATTGTTTCACATTATCATATTATTGAGGATAAACCAAGTAAAAAATTTGTTGAATTAAATAAAATGACAGGCGATTTTGACTTTGTAGATAGTGTTGGTAGTAATACTCAATCAATTTATGTTCCTATAATAAGATTGATAAAATCTACACTGAGATTTCCGATAGGACAACAACATGGCTAAAGCTTAAAGCATAAAATAAAATAAAATCTGTTGGTACTTGTTTATTTACAATAACTTTATTATATAGATGGTATACAGAGATATATAAAAGGGGGTGCTGGTGGTTTCAGTGCATTCCGATGCTTAGAATCCTACATATTTTAATTAGGTTTCAGACGTGTTATCTAATTCTTTGTTGAATTTAAGCTATATATCCAAAAGGCCGTAATAGAATTTTCAAAAGGAATCTCCCTACAGGTATATCGATTAATTGTGAGACTATAAAAATCATGATCAATTAAAGTTGGTCTCTTATCTTAATGGTGAAGGACATACTACTTATATCGATTTAAAAGAGAGTAAAAATAAATCAATCTAAAAGATAATTCTTTGACTGTTAATCTTAAATTTAACAAAAGTAATGATATTTCCCAAGTAAAGTTTGATGATGAATATTATGTCTGTGGCTATTTGATAGATAACTATAAATTTGTTACTACTAACACAAAATCAAATCTTACATTATATGATTGTGATGAAGGAAATATTAGTTTAACTTCTACTGATAAAGATACAGAAAAATTATTCTATACACTTAAATTTAGTAAATCTAATATTATCTACAAAACTAAAATTAGTAGTAGTCAATTTATTACAAAAGAAAATCCTAAGGAAATAAAATTGAGAATAGATGTTCCTATACATGATAACAAAAAGATAAATGATATGTTTGTTGTAGCAATGATAAAAGGTGAATATCAAATTAAGCAAATTGATGTACAAAATGAGATAGAAAAAGGAGATAAACAAAGTAACAGTAATAGACTTTCAATTCCATTTACTTTTAGTAGAGATACCGAAGTTGGAACAATAGAACCAGGAGATATGTTTATTGCATGTGTTACTTCTGATGAATTTCCCGGTAAAAATTCAGATTGTGAAAAAAGAATAATAACAGATTTGTTTAATACAGATCAACCAATATGTGCAAGATATGATACCTATTGCGAATAATATATAATGATCAATAAAATAATATTTTTCGATATTTAATATAACATTTTGAAAATATCTAAACTTACAATATGGGGAACTTTTTTAATTCTAAATATTTTAAAAGGATAAAGGATTAAATGAAATTATATAGTAGCTTTAATATAGAATATTGTGTTATATGTATTATGGACCAAGGAGAACCTGGAGTAGACTATGACGATCCTAATTTAAATCCCCTAATATGTGACTTGTGTAAAGAGACCTTTGATAGTTTAGATAAATTAGGAGAACACCAGAAAAAAGAACATACTATGTAGAGTAACGCTTCACATTATCTTCATTGGAAATATCTAAACTATATTAGATATCCTAGAACCCTTTTCCATTTTTTTTCATTACATTACCAATTTACATTTATCAAATTAAATAATATGGTCTTTTAATAAAGACATAGATAGTTTATTAGGGAAGAAGGGTCTTTCTTTAAATTTATTCTCCTAATTCGTTCTTTATGATTACAGTAAATTTACTATCTTGTAGTATAAAATAATAGCATATCATTTTACAATGATAGAGTTAAATCTCATGGCGAAAATTGGAAATGAAATCTAATTGGGGATGTTATAACTTTTGTATTTCTAATCAATCAAATTTTCCAAAAGTAAAACAAAGATAATGATATCTTTGACCTGAATAAAATAAACTTAGTTCGAACTGTTAATTCTATTGACTTGTCTTGTAAGAGTGAAACTCAAAGAAGAAGAATTGAGAGAATAAGTTATTCTTATTGAAAAAAGCCAATACAATGGCAAAACTATTCAATAAAATATAACACATTAATATCGAGGCAAGAAAAAGTGGTGAAGTAATCAAAAGTTAAGTAATTATAGTTTAAAATTGCTATAACTGTTAAATTAATTTTATAGTATTCGAAAATCTTCTTTTACAGTTATAAATACGATATGTGTATTGGTTCTTTCTACAAAGGGCATTGATAAATCTTTTTTTACAAAATTACTTAGCTCTTTTCTATTTCTAAACTTAGCAACAATTATCATGTCAGTTAAGCCAGTAATATCATAGATTGCGCATACATTTTGGTATTTGGATATGATCTTTTCTACTTCAACCACTTTATTTTTAACAGCAGTAACTTCAATTATTACCGTTAAATCATATCCTAATTTTTCATGATCAAGTAGTGCGGAATACGATTTTATAATACTATTATTTTCTAGCTTTTCAACTCTCGAAAGAACAGTAGGGGGAGAAACTCCAATTTGTTCAGCAATTCCACGATAGGATAATCTGGCATCAGAAATTAATTTTTTAAGTATCTTTATGTCTAATTCATCCACCGAGATAGTAGCCATTATAATTTTTGTCGCCTTTAGTTTTTAGTACTTATAAATATTATTAAGTATTTAAGAGTTTGTAGTTTTTATGCATTAACAAATACTAGAAATATATTAATATACATAAAACTCTTCAAGTTAAGGATAATTACTATAATGGCAATAATCAAATTTAGTCACATTATCTTTAATCACGGGTTGAAATAATTATATAACAATGAATGTGAAATTTTTATTTAAATTATAGCTTTTATCAATGTTCTTATAAATTGTAATCTAAAATGATGCTATTATTTTTTTTTCGAGAATATAATATGAATTCGATTAACGTATGTCAATAAATCCAACCATTTTCTTGTCATATGTTAATTAAATTTATGATCTACTTTATATTTTAGTGTTGTTAGAATACTATATGCAGATAGCTCATACAGATTTAGATCAAAATAAAAAACAGATTGAAATATTAAATGAATTAGAACAAGCAAATATAAAGTGGGTTAGATTGAATTTCTGTGATCCATTTGGTTATTTACAACAAATAAGTGTCCACAGTGATGAAATAACAGAAGAATCATTTAGAAATGGTATTCCTAGACTAGATGGAAGTTCTATTAAAGGCTTCAAAGAAATACAAGAATCAGACATGATACTTAAACCAGATCCATCTACTTTTGCTATTTTGCCTGATTATTTTGATAAAGATCATCACAATAAAGATAAAACATATGCTTCAAGGGGCGCTCGTATGTTTGTCGATATCTATGAAGGTTTTAATAATACACGTTACTCGAGAGATCCTCGCTTTATTGCACAGAAGGCCGATCAAATTGCAAAGAATAAAGGTTTTGAGAAAAGCTATTGGGGTCCAGAATTAGAATTTTTTGTATTTAACAAAATAACATTGTTGCCAACTCCTATGTCAGCAGTTAATTGCTCTGGTGGTACTGGATATTCTATTGAATCTGCTGAAGCTCCTTGGGGTCACGGTAATGAAAATGGTGGAGGATACACAATTCCTTTTAGAAGTGGCTATTTTCCTGCTCCTCCTGCAGATAGTTTGACAGATTTTAGGGATGAAGTATCTGACACATTACAACAATATTTTGGAATAAAGGTTGAAGCCCATCACCACGAAGTAGCTACTGCTGGACAATGTGAAATACAATTGTCATTTGACCAGCTTGTTCCTATGGCCGATCAAGTAATTACATACAAAAAAACAGTAAAGGAAACTGCTGCAAAACGTGGAATGATTGCAAATTTTATGCCGAAACCAGTTGCACTCGATAACGGATCTGGAATGCATGTTAGTCAAAGTCTATGGACAAGGCATAAAAGTGAAGAAATAAACTTGTTTTATGATGCTGCAGACGAATATGCAGAATTAAGCCAAACAGCACTTTACTACATTGGGGGATTGATAGAACATGCTGAGGCTCTATGCGCTTTAACTAATCCTACCACGAATTCCTATAGGAGATTAGTGCCAGGATATGAGGCTCCCATAAATGTTGCATGGAGCAAAATGAACAGATCGGTAAGTATCAGAATTCCTGCTCATTTTAGAAATATGAAAAGAAGAAAGAGGATAGAGTACAGAACACCTGATCCTAGCTCGAATATCTATCTTGTGGAGGCAGCATTGTTACTGGCAGGTCTAAATGGTATTAATAAAAAATCTTCAACACCTGATCCTGTAGATGAAGATATCTACAAACTCCCGGAACATAAAAAAAGAGAAATCGGAATCAAAAAATTACCCACATCTTTACAAGATGCGATAGAGTCATTAGAATGTGACACAGAATTTTTAAAACCAGCATTTACCGATGATTTTATCGAAATGTATTGTGATATTAAAAAAGATGAACATACAAAAGTTGCATCAATTCCATCTCCAAGAGAGTTCTATATGTACGGAAACGTCTAATAATTGTTATATTTCTAGAGTAGGACACATATTATGCCATATTCAAAAGATATATTGGAACTAAAAAGACATCTTTTAAGAGCAGCTGAATCCTCTAATAGCTATTTTGATCTAACTAAACTGATAGTTGACGTAAGGAAAATAAATGATTCGGAAATTCCATATTCAGGGCTAGGAGCTCGATCTCCCAATGATTATTTTCCTTCTATTAAAATAATTGGATCAACGCTAAGATCTAAAGAAAATGATGATTTTACCACCTACAAAAATATTGATACTAAATTCACTTTAGGAGGAAGATATTCTACCAATTTCATCACTTCAGACGTACCATTTTTTGTATCTGGAATGAGCTATGGCTCATTAAAACTTCCTGCTAAAATAGCATTGCATCTTGCGTTAAATAGGCTTGCTAAAGAGGGAATAAAGGTCATAATGAATACAGGTGAGGGAGGAGCATTACCATGGGAACTATATGGTTCTGAAGAGTCATGGTCAAATGTTTCTAAGAAAAGACACGAGAATATATTAAGCTATGCTGACCGATTATTGAAAGAGCACCATTTAGAGTCAACAGATAGGGATAATCTCTTCTGTCGTTTATATCCACTAATTACCCAATACGCTTCGGGAAGGTTCTGGAAGGATCCTAGTTATCTCTTGAATGCAGATGGTATAGAAATAAAAATTGGTCAGGGTGCAAAGATAGGTCATGGAGGATTATTACCCGGTCCGAAGGTAACAGACTTAGTTGCTGAAAACAGGGGAATACCATCATATAAAGCCGCACATTCACCTTCAAGACATCTTGATATATTGGGACCTGAAGACCTTGTAGCAAAAATTCTGGAGCTGCGAGAAATCACTGATTGGCGAACTCCGATAATTGTAAAGGTTGGATGTTCTCGAGTCTATGACGATATTGAAATTATCCTAAAGTCATATGCAGATGCAGCATCCATAGATGGTTTTGTAGGAGGAACAGGAGCTGCTCCATGGGAACTTCGAGATATCATTGGAATAAATACGATACCTTCTCTTAAACCTGCAAGAGAAGCAATTGCAAATTATTATTCTACAGATAATAAGAGAGACGAATTTAGATTAATAGTTCATGGTAGTGTATGGGATTCAGAGAGAATAGCCAAATGTATTGCATTAGGGGCTAATGGTGTTGGTATAGGAACAGGCTTTCTTCTTTCAATGGGATGTACTCTTGTACAAGATTGTTATACAAATGTATGTCCAGCTGGATTAACTGGATCCTATGAAAAATTGGATATACAGACAAGTGTAAATGGAATAGTAAATTATGTTAAAGGTACATTACTTGAACTTAAAAACATTGCAGGTTCAGTAGGACGACAAAGTATTCATGATCTTAGAAGAGAAGATCTAATTGCAACAGATGAATTAACTAGTCTGATTTGTGAATTGCCATTAGTAAACGGTAGGACTTTTAAAGATCCAATAAAGGAAATGGTAAAGACGGTTATTGATAATAGAAAAAATTTGAAAGAGCATCAAGTGGATGAGTATTGGAGGATGAAAAAAAAAGTTGAATGATGCAGATAAATTTATCATTAGAAAAGCTGTCTTGGAGCTTGCAAAGACAGGTACTCCACGATTTACTTCAATAGATGATGATGTTAGAAATCTTCCCAAAGTTAATTCTAAAGCAACAAAT
>Ga0126313_10001881_pt1 | contig 11403 bp, 14 predicted proteins | sample Plot105A_FD_89954 | JGI IMG/M metagenome (GOLD analysis project Ga0126313, IMG submission 89954) | Serpentine soil microbial communities from UC McLaughlin Reserve, CA, USA - Plot105A | ecosystem: Environmental > Terrestrial > Soil > Grasslands | place: USA: UC McLaughlin Reserve, Lake County...
CGACTCTTAGCGCGTTTCCGCGAATGGAGATTGGCGGAAACCGCATTGCCCCGGTCCTAACAGGTATGGGGGAGGCCGCCAACTATTATGTGGAAGTTAGCCCCGGTCCTATCGCCTAAGCACCCCCACAGTAGGACCGGGGCTATCGGGGGTTTCCGGGAACACGCCTTGTCGGCAACTTGGTGAATAGAGGTGCCCCTGCCCCTGGCTGGGCGCCAGTTCTTCTATAGGTGCGCCGGGTGATCCCAGGTGGCATCATCCATAGTGCCGGCCATTGGAGAAAGGCGAGGAGTTGGCAAGGAGGAATTTCTTCTGTGTCTGCGGAACACAATAAGACATTAGTCCGCCGTCTCTTCGAGGCGTTAGAAGACGTGAGTAGGGGCAAGGCCGACTTAGACACGTTGGACAAGATTCTGGCTCCCGACCTCATAAGCCACACTAAACTGATTCCCGGTCAACAGCCCGGCCGCGAAGGCTACAAGCAGGCGGCCGGCGAGCTTCTGGCCACCTTTTCCAACCAAAGGTTCCTCATTGAGCAGCAGGTAGCCGAAGGAGACAAGGTGGTGACCCGCTTAATCGTGCGCCAGATCCACGATCGAAGGGAGATTATGGGTGTCGCGCCTACCGGCAGGGAGGAGAGCCACAAAGCTATCTTCATCCACCGCATTTCTGAGGGCAAGATCGCCGAGGAGTGGAGCTTGGCAACGCTCGGCCTAAAACTGAGGAGGCAGCATCTAGAGCAAGAGATACGCGAGCGTGAGCGCGTCGAACAGGAGCTACAGGTAGCCCGAAGCATCCAGCATGCCTCACTCCCTGAGGAGGTGCCCGAACTAGAGGGTTGGGAGATCACCCCACACTATAGGCCCTCCCGCGAGGTGGGAGGAGACTTCTACGACTTCTTTGAGCTACCCAACGGACGCTTAGGTATTGTAGTTGGTGACGCCACGGGTAAGGGCGGGCCAGCGGCCCTGGTGATGGCCAGCGCCCGCAGCATGCTACGTGCCGTCGCCCAGGCCTCTAGCTCGCCGGGGGAGGTACTGAGAAGGGTCAACGAGCCGCTGGCCACTGACATACCTCGCAACATGTTTGTCACCTGCTTCTACGCCATCCTTGAGCCCGAGAGCGGTAGCTTGAGGTACGCCAACGCCGGCCACGACCTGCCCTACCTACGCCGTAGGGGCGACGACGCAGAGGAACTAAGGGCAAGGGGGATGCCCTTGGGCCTTATGCCGGGGATGAGCTACGAGGAGAAGGAGATCACTCTGGAAGTCGGCGACGGCGCCCTTCTCTACAGCGATGGGCTAGTAGAGGCGCATGATCCCCAGCGCCGTGAGATGTTCGGCTTCCCTAGGCTTCGGGAGCTTGTGGCGGAGCACGATGACGATGATGAGAGGTCGCTGGTGGACTCTCTCATAGGGGAGCTCTACTCCTTCGTTGGGGAGGGGTGGGAGCAGGAGGACGACATCACCCTCCTTACGCTGCGACGTTCAGCGGCTCGCAGCTGAGCGTCCAGGGCCTCCGGGGACATAGGAAAGTGGGTTTCCAGAAATAAACCTTGTCGGCATTGTCCCTGCGACCGTCCGTGAGTCTCTCCAGCCTGCTCTCCAGGCTAGAGCGACACCGCCCCCAATGGGGCAGCGCCGTTCTTCCGAAAGACCGGCGCCCCCTCGCTGCTGGCCTGTACCTTCGTCTAGTGGTACGCATACGGTTATGGCGGTAACGCTGGACGAAGAAAGCTCCCGCCGCACCTGAGCCAACTCGTGCTCGGCCCGCTCCAGGCGCTCCTGGTGGGCCGTGAGGCCTAGCGTGGTTGGGTTACCCTCGGGGTCGGCGAGCGTGACCTCGTAGTCCGTGGGCGGGTTCTTAAGCTCCTCGCGCCGGAGGCACTCGTCTGCCTCGCGCAGCGCACATGCGTACCGCTCGACCTGCTGGGAGAAGCGGATCGTCGCCGTGTCCACCCGCGTCTCGGCGTTCACCCGCCCCATCCACGTACTGCAATCAGGTCTTCCCAGAGCATGTCCGTAGCCCCGGACGTCCCGCTATGCCCGCCTCTAGCGACATCTTTACGGACTTCTTCTGAATCCTGCCGGGCACGCTCCTGAAAGCATCGTATTTGCAGGTAAAACGTCGAATTAGGGGAAAGGCCCGGCGAGAATGTAGGGTCTTTTGGAAGCAACATGGCAGCAATCCTTTATGGCGACGACCGCCTTCCCTGCATATTCAGCAGGACATCGTTGCAACGATAGTGACCATCAAGAGTCCCGACTGCAGGCCACCTCTGACCGGCAGCCAGCACGGCTTCTATTGGGAGTGCGATCTTTGCGCATCTTCGAAGCTGGTCTTGTACGTCCGGTAAGAGACGTTTGTGAGATACTATAATGCTGGCATGATGCTGCGAAGTTCAGGACGGATCATGGGCACCGCAGCGCTCATGGTGGTGGCTATTCTTCTCTGCTTCGGGCATTTTCTCTACTCGCACCAGCTTGCGATAAGTTCGAAGGTTCCCACAGGCTCAACTGCAGAGCACTCTTCTTACGCAGCAGGTAAAGGGGCGATCGGAGATAGGCACACCATGGATGTGAGACACCTTACCATGCTCATGGAGGAGGTGGACACCGAAGATAAGCATCCGGTAAACGCTAGCTACTTCACCGTACTCCTCGTAGCCATCTTCGGGTCGTTCTTTGGGTTGCTTCTTATCGAGCGTCGCCTCCCGTCGGTTATTCTTCGTGGCCGTCCCGGAGGACCCACAGCTACCCTTCTAGAGGTGTTCCGGCTGTAAGCAAGCTCTCCCTGCTCCGGCACGAGGAGCAAAGGAGTGATCGGTCGGCACCCCGAAAGGAGGGTTAGAGTGTCTAGTGACAATGAGCCGACGCATGAGCGGTATTTCGAGAGATTGTTCGGTAATTTCTTCAGCGGCTCCGGCCGCACCCAGCAGGAGGATAAGGTCCGGGAGTATATCCTCCACCGTCTGAATCACGGTGCACACCTAGCCGAGATACTTCAGGAAAAGTACGTGCTCAGGAATTGCTCCCAAGACGAGGTGGACGAGATCATTCGGGACCCCAGGCTCATTCACGAAGACCGGGAGGGACTGAAGCAGTTGTTCGAGTCTGGCGAGCTGGACCCTATCTCCATCAGGCGCCTGCGATAGTGCCACCACTCCTCCTGGTTAGCGGAGACCCAACCTTCGTCGAGGCCCCTAGGCCTGGCCAGAAAGTGCGGGTTCGTCAGTCGACTAAGGGCCTCGGCGGGAGGTAGGGTTCGCATGATAGATCTTCTTGGAAAGCTCTTCGGCCCCATGAGCGACTTTATGGGCGGTGCACTGGAGTTGTTTCACTCCGTGGGTGCCCCATGGTGGCTCTCAATCGTCTTTCTGACGGTGATAGTGCGCGCCGCCCTGTTTCCGCTCGCCGTAAAGCAGGTCAAGAACATGCGGGCTATGCAGGACTTGAAGCCTGAGATGTACGAGATCCGCTCTAAATTCAAAAACGACCGACAAAGGCAGCAAGAGGCGTTGATGGAGCTATACAAGGAGCGACGGGTGAACCCCCTGGCGGGATTCTTGCCCGTGCTGGTACAGGTGCCCGTGTTCATAACGATGTACTACGTCATACGCGGTCACGAAGAGACTTTCCCAAGCTTCGCGAGCGGCGGACTCTTCTGGTTCACCGACCTCACCAGGACGGATCCCTACTTCATCCTGCCGGTGCTCTCGGCCTCGATCCTCGTTTTGGCAGGAGAGATATCCTCGAGGAACGTCAACCCCTCCCAGAAGAATATGATGCGGTTACTGCCGGTGGTCTTTACCGCGTTTGTCGCCCGCTTGCCTGCTGGCATGTTCGTCTACTGGGTGACGTCCAACACCGTGACGCTGGTCCAGAATTATCTGATCTACCATCGTAGTCCCGGCCGTAGGGATCATTCGAGCACCTCCGATCACCACACGGAAGAAAGGCTCGACGGCGGAGATTCCCGATCCGCGAACAACCGGACGAAGCAGAGCACGCGGAAGGCTCGCAACCAACGCAGAAGGAGAAATAAGTGAAAGAGGTCTACGAGATATGTGAAGCGGGCTGTTAGCTACCGGCGATGGTGCTCATCAGCGCTGATGACCTGGCTGACGACATGAATCATGGAGGCAACATACTAGGCACCCGCGTAGGCCAGGATGAGCTCCGTCAGGAAGCCCGCCAGGAAACCCACAGTAATTCCCCAGCCACCCCAAGCGGGTGCACCGAGCTTGCGCCCCGTCTCGAGGAGTTCGTTGACGACGAGCACTACCGCCCCGCCGGCAAGCGCGAGGAACAGAACGGAGATTAGTTCCGAAGTGTAGCTGAAGCCCACGATCGTGCCCAAGAAGGTCGGCCCGCCGCCGATCAGCCCGCAAAGGATGAGGAAACCCGAGTTCACCTTGCGCTCGGTTTTCTCGGTAGCCGAGGGGGCTGCGATACCAAACCCCTCCGTGGCGTTGTGCTCCCCGAAGCCTACGATCAGCGTCAGGGCTAACGCCAGCTCGCCACCGGATGCTGCGCTGCCTATGGCGAGGCCCTCAGAAAAGTTGTGCAGCCCGATACCTAAGGCAATCAAAAGCGCTAGGCGACGAGCTGAGACCCCACCTCTCAAGAAGCGCCGCGAGTAGTACACGAGGCCCAGCAGACCAATGCCGAACCCCAGCCCCAGGATTTGAAGCAGTAGTAGGAAACCGGGTTCTTGTTCTTCCAGAGCTTCTTCTATGGGCTCGAAGGCGTGCTCCATGATCTCGACGAAGAGGAAGAGCAATATTCCTATGGCGAAAGCGTTGAGAAGGGCCAGATACTTATCGGAGCCCACCCGAAGTCGGGCCACCGGCAAGCCAAGGAAAATGGTAAGTCCAGCTATGCCACCAAGTATTACCGTTCGTAGGTAAGACAAGATCCCTTCCTTTGTGCCTCCGTCATCAACCAACTCTGCTAGGGTCTGTCTGACCGTTCATGAGGTCGACGAAATCATCAGCGAAGCGATTACCACCGCTTGGTAGTTGAGAGCCCGCTTCTGGTAGCGGGTGGCTACACTCTGTCACTACTTGAGTCTGTTGACGCACCGCACCACCACCTGCCGCCGGGCGTAGGTGCTTTTCTCGAAGCTCAGCGGCCTGCCCTCCGCCTTTGATCTAGCTCACAAACCCGGCCACTGCTCCTTGACTCCCCTACGCCGCCCACTTTATTCTTTCCACTCACTGCAAATGATTGTCATTTGTAGAAACGGGGTGCGAGGAGGAGGTAACAGCCTGTGTCATACTTGCAGTCGATGATCCTAGGAGGTCTAGCCGGTCTCACCATCTTCCTTGGTCTACCTGCAGCGCGGCTCAGGCTGGCGTCCCGGCAGTACCTGTCGTTTCTCAATGCTTTCGCTATAGGGATACTGCTGTTCCTTTTTATCGAGGTCATGGAGCATGCGGTCGCGCCCGTGGAGGAGGCGCTGGAGGAGGGAGAGCCTAGCTTTCTGTTGTTCCTCTTGATAGTGGCCCTGGGCTTCGGTGCAGGTCTTCTGAGCCTTGTGTACTACGCGCAGCATTTCCTGAAGGGCGGCGAGTCGATGCGGCGACTGGCGCTTCTGATCGCCGTGGGCATCGGGCTGCACAACTTCTCCGAGGGTCTCGCCATAGGGAGCTCGGCGCAGGCGGGCGAGCTGGCGCTGGCCTTGACGCTCGTCGTGGGCTTCGGGCTGCACAATGCCACGGAGGGTTTCGGCATCGCGGCTCCTCTAGCTGACGAGAAAGTCGTGAGTTGGGGTTTCCTCGCTATTTGTGGGCTCATCGCCGGCGGGCCGGTATTCCTAGGTACGGTCGTGGGCTTCTGGTACACCTCGGAGCTGCTCTCGGTTCTGTTTCTCGCCCTGGCTGGTGGTGCGATCATCTACGTGGTCAACGAGCTGTTCGGGGCGGGGCGCAAGCTCGGCGCGCCCGGCTGGGCTGGCTGGGGGATAACTGCCGGGATTCTGGTGGGCATCATCACCGAGTTCATTCTGGAGGCCCTGGGCGGCTAGGCTTTGTCTGCTGGTTCATAATGCCAACCAGATCATCAATGCGGCGATCACAATCACGGCTCGGTATTTGAGAGCCCGCTTCTCGTAGCGGGTGGCGCCCCCGCCAGTGTTTGAGGCGATTTACGCAGCGTTCGACCGCGTTGCGCCGACCATAGACGCTCGCATCGAAGTTCGGCGGTCGTCCGGGATGCTTAGCACGTCGCTTGCGTCGGTCACGTCGCTCCGGGATAGTGTGCCCGATACCCCGCTTTCGCAAAAGCTCCCTGCAACTTGGGAAGTCATACCCTTTGTCGGCGATGAGATGATCCGGGCGTTTGCGTGGCCTGCCTATACCCGAAAGACGTGGTACCCAGATGCCATCTAGCACCCTTCCAAGCTGGGTGCTTGAGTGTCTCTGTCCGGGCGTGAGAAACACCGATAGTGGCCTGCCTTTACCATCACAGGCGAGATGGACTTTGGTGGAAAACCTCCCACGGCTTGTGCCGAGCGCTTCCCCTAGCGGGTGGCAAAGGCCCTTTTTGCGTCTTTGTGGCTTGGTCTTGTGCGTGCTCCCGCAGCGTGGTGGTGAGCCCGCACGACCGTGTCGTCCACGCTCACCTCCCACTCGACCTCGTCCGCCGCGTCCGATTGGCTCTGGACGCGGGCAAGCAGCCGATCCCAAGTACCATCCCTCCTCCAGTGCACGAAGCGATCGTAGCAGGTCTGCCAGGGACTGTAGCGAAAGGGCAAATCCCTCCACGGTGCTCCGGTACGCAGCCTCCAAAGGATGCCGTTTACGGCTTTGCGGTGGTCGCTTCATTGGCCGCCACGTCGGCCGTTTTCGGGAAGGAGCGGAACGAATTGTTTCCAGGCTTTGTCGCTAATCTCTCCGCGTCCGATCATACTCACTCCTCCTCGTCGCGGGCTCTTTATCGGCAGAAGCTATCACGGGTCCGCGTGTTCGTCAGACAGGCCCTAGCTGGCCCGGAGGCGGGATCTCAAGTGACCCACTTCCGACGCCTTCTCGAGCGTGTCTCTAGTCCAGAAATACCTTCAGGTCTCCTTTCGAGCTACGTGGTTAATATATTGGAGAATAAAAGTCCTCACGTTACAGAAGGCTTCTGCAACATCCGGTGCTATCTGGTGGACGATAAGCGTAGGTAGATTTGTCGGTTAGTTTTGACCACTCCTCCGCCCACTTCATCGCGACCTTCTCTGGCGTCGGCTTGGGAGTGCGACGAACGACCTCGACGCTCAGGCCAAGCACCTTTTCCACCCAGTCCTTGCCCCGGCCCTTGTAACCGGCATCCACCCACAAGTGAGAGAGGCGCGGAAGGCGATCTCGTACACCCTTCAGCAGCAATTTGATCCCGTCCTGATCGGGGACCTTGGCGGGCGCTGTGGACCTTGGCTTTGAGGACCAATCCCTCCGTATCTACCAAGAGATGGCGCTTTCTGCCGCGCACCTTCTTCCCCCCGTCGTAGCCTCGCGCCTCACCACCCACTCCGGTCGTCTTGGCCGCCTGTGAATCGACAATCCCAGCGCTGGGCTATGGGTTCTACTCAGCTGCACCCGCAAGCGTTCACGCAGAGCTGCGTTGAGCCACTCAAAGGTTCCATCTATGCGCCACCTCCTAAACCACCAGTAGACACTCTCCCAAGGTGGGAAGTCGCGGGGCAAAAGACGCCAAGGACAGCCGCTCCTGAGGACGTAGAAGATGGCGTTGAGGATCTCGCGGGTGCTGTGGGTTTTCGGTCGTCCCCGCTTGTTGGGAGGCGAAACATGGAGCTTAAGACACCCCCATTCGGCGTCGGTGAGATCGGTGGAGTAGCTTCTTTTCATGCTCAGGAGCGTACGTCATCGACCTGTCCCACTCGCTTTTCCAAACAGTTTCTCTAGAGACTATCCGAAAAGGCACGGACGCGCCTGCAACGTAGCCTTACGGGCCACCGAAAAGAGGCTCTTCGGCCCCTTTTGACCTCCGTATACCGGCCAAATCCACGCTCGCAGCGTTGCTTGTACCCTTTTCGGACAGGTTCTCTAGGCGACTCGGTGAATAAAGGAAGGCCCGGCGAGCTACGACAACACCTTAGAGCCAACAAGCGCCCGGCAGCCAATACCAGAGTACCGAGTAGGGCGGCTACTGATATCCCGGTAAGCTCTCCTGGTCGCCCGTAGCTCTCCCGGCCTACCCTCCGGGCTAGAGCCTCACCTTACACCGCCGGGGCCTCCCCGTACCACCGCGGGCCTCGTCCCAGCCGGCTTCTTGCGGCCCAGCGGGGCGAGGGCTTCATCGCTCTCCCGGAGAGTTCGGCAACGAGAGGAGCCTGTGGATTTTGGAGTACGCGACCGAGGTGAGCTTCGAAGAAGGTCTTCCATTCAAGGGCTGCCGGATGCTTTGCAAATCCTCCATCATCCTCTCCCTCTCCTGGTCGACCTCTCGTTGATGCTCTCGCACCTGCTCAAGGTCCTCCTCCAGTTTCTTATAATCCTGCTTAAGACGTAATATCTCTTCTTCCAGTTCGTCAGCTCGGTGCTGAGTCTCTAGGTTTTGCCCCTGATCTTGGAGTGGTCTGGCTACCGGTTGGCTTTTCGGTTCCTTAAACTCTTCATGCGGCTGCTGCACTAGGCCATCACCCTCCCCTCCTGTCCTTAGCCCCCAGCGTTCCCCATATAAGGAGGTCAAATAGGCTTGCTCCTCGCGCCCATACTCCCTGCGTACCTCACCTAACCGTATTAACCGTTGCACTCCGAGCAAGATGTGGAAGACAAAGATGGTGATGATAGCAACGAAAACCACTAGAGCGGCTATGAGTATGGTGTCTGGCGACCAGGGTAGCATTAGTACTCCTTTCCCTTTCTGTCCATTATGCACAATCCTTCGCCCCAGATTCAATTGGCTAGGGAACTGACAAGCTTTGTCAGACCTTAAGAATAGGCAACCCGCCCTCTTAGCTCTAGACGCAAGCTTCTCTAAGGGTGCAACGGAACTAGCTTGATGGCATTATTAAATGCTGCGGGAGAAGAGAAGGGAGATATGTCATGGGTGCTGGCAGCGTTATCCGGCCAAGGTTGGTAGAGCTCGCAATACTAGTGCTCTTGTTGCTTGCGCTGCTTGGCGGGTGCGCTGCTAGCAGTCAAACCACTGGCGATGGTGAGACCACAAGTGACGGTGAGACTACTGGTGGTGAGCAGACCAGTGCTTGTCCTCAAACCACTGATGACGAGCAAACGACCAGAGGTGAGCAAACCAATGGTTGTCCTCAAACCGCTGGTGACAGTGAAACGACTAGGGGCAAGCAAACCAGTGATTGTCCTCAAGCTGCTGGCGGTACTAAAGAAGAGACCGCCGGTCCTACGGTGAGCCGTCGCGGCTCAGACCTCCTGCGACCCAGCTTCGTCGGAGAAATTTCCGGCACGTCAGCTTTCATCGGCATCGCATTCCCTGGGAGCACAATCCCAGCCGAGGGGCCCGACGAGGGGATGGAGGTCATCGTTTTCATAACAGATGGTGATCCAGACAAAACGGGCCTCTTGGGGGCATATGGGGAATGGTTCCGAGGTTCCATAAACGAAGAGGGGGCCCTCGATAGTTTAGAATCAGATCTTGGCGTTGAGGTTTGGGGACCGGTTACGGAGAGGACGAGCACCGGCACAGTCAGGTTCCAGGAGGACGCCATCTTTTCGTATCGCGCGGACCTGGTCACCGAAGACAGTGATGCTGGGCTGTACCGACAGGAGGGAGAGGTCGAGGGGATAGGATACACTGCCGGCTGGATCGTGCTGCCCGATGGCCGCATTCGTGGTTCGAGCTTTCCTCCCTACATCCCGTGTTACGTGCCGGAGAAGAGTCTTCCTCCCTCAGGGGGAGGCAAATAATACTCGGCAGAGTAATGGAGAAAGGTCTGTCCAGTACAAGCAGCCGACAGGTTTGTGCGAGGGGAAAGGAGTGGACTGATGCTACGGCAATCCTTAACGCTTCTCCTCGGGCTAGTAGTAGCTCTCCTCGTCGTCACGCACTCAGCCTCAGCTCGGCAGACACCTAAAGCTCCCAAAGCTTCTCAAGGCGCTCCTCAAGGTGCATCATGCCCTCCGCCAAATCAAGTGCTAGAAGGCGTATGGTCCCCTGATCGCCTCCTCGTGCTCAATCCCTGCCAGACCATAACCGGCAAAGTAGATATTTCCGACCTACCGCAGTACGTTGCAGACGACGGCGATGTACACATCCAGTTCGCCCCGGACAAGCAATACCGAAACCTGCTCACCGATCAGCAGGAGACTAACGGGAACATGGTGGTGGAGCTGACAGCCCGCGACGCCGGTCATATTCCTGTGTTGCCGGAGGGCCCCAAGCTCACTTTGTGGGGGGCGTTGGTTTACGATACAGGTCACGCTTGGACCCAGATTCATCCCGTCTTTGGGGTTTGCGTCGAGGGCGGATCCTGCTATACAAGCGGGCCCCAGTTTGGGGGTACTCCTCGAGGACACACCGGTAACTCGAGGGAAGATTGTCGGGACGAGGACGGCAAACTTTGCCGCGGATACGAAGGACAGGTGCCAACGTATGAAGAAGTAGAGGAAGAGAAGGCCGAGCCGACTTAAGGCGCTGCTACCTCCGGGTTGTCCCCGTAAAGTTCTGTAGATTAGTGGCTCGCCAGCGAATAGAGGTCATACGGAACCCGGCTGTATAGTGGCGCCACGCCTGATGCTCCACCGAGCGTTTCGTCCTCGTCACCTTTCACTGGCGCTTTGAAGCAGTGAGTGGACAAGCGGATTCGGTAGCATTGGACAAGATGGTCGGTATCGGAAGTCGACCGATCGAGCAGGAGCGACGATCTCTATAGATCATCGTAGAGTGAATGCTGAAGAGCCATGTGTGGGTGGTGAGAATCCTCCCAACCGAGAGGCGTACCTGAGGCTGGCCACGGCTCTTACCGGCCAGGAGCCCGAAGAGTGGGTTAAGGGCAGACGCTCCCAGGACACGCGGAGCTATACCTGTCGGCTTCTGTCAGAGAGAGCTGACCTCTGATGGCTCCACGGGGGAATTCCTCGTTGTGGACGTCAACATAGTAATTTTGTGGTTTCCACAGAAGATCTCTAAGCAGCGCACCGTTCACATCAGTACATCCGCTAGAGGAGCGATCCTCGGGAGGCGGGTCTAGTTTTACGACGGTAGGACCGGCCTCTTTAGCGGTTCCCTCATGGATATGGGCCTTCGTAGCGGGCTTGATGTCGGAGGCTTCAAGCGAATAGCAGAGCCTATCCTCCGAAATAATGAGAGCAACATGGGCCGTCCCGCTGCCGTCTTCGTCCTGGGGTCGGCCCCCGGGGTCGACGGCCGGCCCCTTCGTCGTGAATTTAGACCCGCCTCCCCCGGTCAGGTCGGCGTCAAGCCC
>Ga0126313_10001882_pt1 | contig 11402 bp, 14 predicted proteins | sample Plot105A_FD_89954 | JGI IMG/M metagenome (GOLD analysis project Ga0126313, IMG submission 89954) | Serpentine soil microbial communities from UC McLaughlin Reserve, CA, USA - Plot105A | ecosystem: Environmental > Terrestrial > Soil > Grasslands | place: USA: UC McLaughlin Reserve, Lake County...
ACCACCGCCGGGCACGCCCGGCAGCAGCTGTCGGCGGTGTTGTCCGGTGCGCCCGCCGGACCCACTCCTCCCCCGCCGCCCGCCGCCTCGGCGCCGCCGCCCCGCGGCGCCCTGCCCGCGGAGAAGGTGGAGCGGATCGACGCCGACGACCTCCGCAAGCTGGCATCTGCCTCGAAGGCGCTGCTGACCTCGGTCGCCCGCGACGCCCGCGACCAGGCCCGTCAGCTGGCCGACCGGCGGCGCGAGCGCCGGGGGGACAGCGGGCCGGTGGGCCCACCGACGGCCACGACCCCGCGCCGTCGACGGTTCAAGCGCCGCTGGGTCGTCGTCCCGTTGCTGGTGACGGTCGCGGTCGTGCTGATCGTCCTGGTCGGGCTCGGATTCCTCCTGGCGGCCGCCCTCGGCCTGCTCTGAACAGCCTCAGCCGGCCGACGCGCCCGCCTCGTCGTGGCGGCTGCGGCGCAGGTGCAGCCGGTGGCGCCGGGCCTCCGGCGAGTGGACGACGGTGACCGGGCACGAGGCGTGCTGGGCGCACTGGATGCTCACCGACCCCAGCAGCACGTGGGCGAACCCCCCGTGCCCGCTGCTGCCGACGACGAGCAGGTCGGCGTCGTGGGACTCGAGGGTAAGGACGTCGGCGGCGGTGCCCATCGCGGCGCGCAGGTGCACCTCCGGCGGCGGCTGGGGCCCGTTCGGCACGACCTCGGCCACGAAGTCACGCAGCCGGTCGAGCGCCGCCTCGCGGATCCTTTCGGGCTGGTACGCCGCGACGGCGTTGAAGTCCATCCAGTAGTCCGGCGGCCGGTACGCCGACACCGCCTCGACGGGTACGCCCCGGCGCGCCGCGTCATGCAGCCCGAACAGCAGCGCCGCCCGGGCACCGGCGGAGAAGTCGATCCCGACGACGACCCGTGGCCCGTGCAGCCCCTCGTCGTCCGACACGGTCATGACGTCACCTCTTCCGTCCCCATCACCAGCAGTTCCGCGCCGGTGCGGACGGCGACGTCGGCCACCGTCACCGGATGGGTCACGGCCGCGACGCGCGTCCGGCCGTGCACACCGGTCTCCTCGACCGCGCGCTCGACCATGGTGGTGAGCGCGCGTTCCATCTCCGCCCGGCCGTCGTCGAGTTGCGTCGGGTCGCCGGGCCATACCGTGACGGCCAGGAGCGTGGCGTCCCGCCGCTCCGCCTCCCGCAGGGCCCAGAGCAGCGCCTGGTACCCGCAGCCCGTCGGCCGGACGTCGACGAGCACGAGATGGCGGACGGGCTGCTCCGTCATGCGACGAGCGTGCTCCGGCCCGGGTCGACCGGGCAAGGGCCCTTGGTCGTCCCGCTACCCGACCAGCCCGGGAACGACGTCGGCGGCGAGCTCGGCCAGGAGGCCCTCCGGCTCGGCGCGGCAACGCGCCACGTCGGCCTCGATCTCGGTCAGCGCGTGCGCGGCGGTGAATCCGGCCGCGCCGAGGCGGGCGGGGCCAAGCGTCACCACACCTGCCAGCGCGAGGCACGGCACCCCGGCGGCGCGCGCCCGGGCGGCGACCTCCGCCGGCGCCTTGCCCGACAGCGTCTGCTCGTCGAGGGAGCCCTCCCCGGTGACGACGAGGGCGGCGCCGTCGATCGCATTCGACAGCCCGACGAGGTCGCACACGAGACCGGCACCCGGGACGACGCGCGCCCCGATCGCCATCGCCCCGGCCGCCGTGCCGCCCGCCCCGCCGGAACCCGGGACGACGGCGACGTCGGCTCCCAGGTCGCGGGAGAGGACGGCGGCGTAGCGGACCAGCGCGGCATCGAGGGTCGCCACGTCGTCCGGAGAGGCGCCCTTCTGCGGCGCGAACACGCGGGCCGCGCCGCGGGGGCCGGTGAGCGGGTTGTCGACGTCGGACGCGACCACCAGGTCCACGCCGGCCAGCCGCCGGTGCAGCCCGGCGGCGTCGGCCCGGGCGAGCTGGGCGAGGCCGGCCCCGCCTGGCGGGATGTCGTGCCCGTCGGCGTCGAGCAGCCGGACGCCGAGCCCCTGCAGCATGCCCGCGCCGCCGTCCGTCGTCGCGCTGCCGCCGATGCCGAGCACGACCCGCCGCGCGCCGGCATCGATCGCGGCGAGCACCAGCGCGCCGACCCCGCGGGTGGTCGCGGTCAGCGGGGCCGGCGGGGCGAGGCCGATGCCGGCCGCCGACGCGAGCTCGAGGACCGCCGTCCCGTCGTCCGTGGCGAAGGTGGCCTCGACCGGGCGACCGTCGGGACCGCTCACCCGCGCTGTCCTCGGCGAGTACCCGGCCCGCAGCGCGGCCGCGACCGTGCCCTCTCCCCCGTCGGCGACCGGGCGCACCACGAGCTCGGCCGCCGGCAGCACCCGACTCACTCCCGCGGCGATCGCGGCGGCCGCTCGATCGGCGGCGAGGCTGCCCTTGAAGGAGTCGGGGGCGATCACGATGCGCACGGCGAGCAGCATGCCGCGCTTCGCCGTACGGTCCGCCACGTGAGCGAGCAGAGCACCGACTTCTACGCCCTCGAGGACCTGCTGGAGCCCGAGGAGATCGAGATCCGCGACCGGGTGCGGGCCTTCTGCGAACGGGAGGTGACCCCGCGGATCAACGAATACTGGGAGCGCGCCGAGTTCCCGTTCTCCCTGGTTCCGAAGATCGCCGAGCTCGGCATCTCCGGCGGAACGGTCGAGGGCTACGGCTCCCCGGGCATGAGCGCCGTCGCCGCCGGGCTCGTGGCGGCGGAGTGGGCCCGCGCCGACGGCAGCGTCGGCACCTTCTACGGCGTCCACAGTTTCCTGGCCATGCAGTCGATCGCCCTGCTCGGGGACGAGGAGCAGCGCGAGCGCTGGCTGCCGCCGATGGCGCGGCTGGAGAAGATCGGCGCCTTCGGGCTCACCGAGCCGCAGCACGGCTCGGACGCCGTCGGGCTGGAGACGTCGGCCCGCCGGGACGGCGACGCGTACGTGCTCAACGGCCAGAAGAAGTGGATCGGCAACGGGTCGATCGCCGACTACGTGATCATCTGGGCCCGCGGCGAGGACGGCGCGGTCGGCGGGTACGTCGTCGAGAAGGGGACGCCCGGTTACGAGGCGACCGTGATGACCGGGAAGACGGCGCTGCGGGCGGTATGGCAGGCCGAGATCACGTTGACCGACGTCCGGGTGCCCGCGGAGAACAAGCTGGCCGAGTGCCACTCGTTCAAGGACGTCTCGCGGGTCCTGGACCGCACGCGGTACACCGTCGCGTGGCGGGCGCTCGGCCTGGCGACGGCGTCCTACGAGCTGGCGCTGGCGCACGCCCTGCGCCGCGAGCAGTTCGGCCAGCCGATCGCCGGCTACCAGCTCGTGCAGGACAAGCTGGCGCGGATGCTCGCCGAGATCACGTCGATGCAGCTCATGTGCTGGCGGCTGTCCAAGCTCGCCGATGCCGGCCGGATGACCGCGGCGATGGCCTCGCTGGCCAAGATGAACCACGCGGCCAAGGCCCGGGCCATCGTCGCCGACGCCCGCGACATCCTGGGCGGCGACGGCATCCTGCTCGACAACCACGTGGCCCGGCACCACGCCGACATGGAGGCGATCTTCACCTTCGAGGGCACCGACTCGGTGCAGGCCCTCATCGTCGGCCGCGAGATCACCGGGCTGTCGGCGATCAGCGGCCGCAAGCCCTCGCGCGGCTGACGCTCAGCGCGCGGAGGTCAGGCGCTGGACGACGGCGGTGATCCGCTGGCACTCCGGGCAGGCCGTGCGGCCCGTGCCGACGCGCTCCCACTTCTGGGATCCCCAGATCTGCACAATGGCCCCGCAGACCGCCAGTTCGATCTCGCCGTCGAGCTCCGCCGGGAGACGGTGCGCCTCCACGGCGTGCCACGGACGGGTCCGGCCGTTCTGCTGCCCCCAGGACCACCGGTCGGGTCGGGCGAACCCCACGGCGTAACTGTCCACGTCGGACGTGTGCCCCGGGTCACAGGCGGCCAATCACCGCGGACGGAGCAATCCGGTCGGATCCGGTCCGTCGGGTCCGCATCGACGGACGACGCCCCGAGTGTTGCCCGCCGCGTTACCGTCGGGGGCGGTCGAGCGGGAGGGAGCGCCGGCATGGAACCGATCAGCCTGCTGGTGGGCGGCGTGCTGCTGGCGGTCGGCTTCGCGGCCGGTCGGATCGGCCGGCGTCGTCCGCCGCCTCCCCCGCCGATGACCCCGCTGTGCGGCTGCGGCCACGCACTCAGCCAGCACGACCGGGAGACGTCCACCTGCTACGCCGAGTTGCGCCGCGACACCTTCGACCGGCGGGGCCGCTGGTCCGGGCACAGCTGGGTGCCCTGCACCTGCCGCCAGTACGTCGGGCCGCGGCCGATCGACGAGGTCTTCGCGCCCCGCCTGCTGCCGCCGTCGGTCGACTGAGCGCAGCCGAGTACCGGATGCGCCCGCGGGGCATGACGTCCTCATCCGCCCCGCCCTCGGAGGCCCGTTGACCGCACGCCCCGCCCCCCGCTCGCCCCGCCGTCGCGCCGTCCTCGCCGCGACCGAGCCGGCCCGCACCCTGATGAGCGCCGGCGCGCTGGCCGCGGGATTCCCGTTGCTGACGCGGGCACCTCGGGGCGAGCCGCACCCCGTGCTCGTCCTGCCGGGGCTGATGGCGTCGGACGTCTCGACCCAGGCGCTGCGGGCCTGGCTGCGCCGGCTCGGGTACCCGGTCGTCGGCTGGGCGCTGGGCCGCAACCGCGGCCCCACCGAGCAGGTGAACAGCGAGCTCCCGCTGCTGGTCGACCGGCTGGCCAGGGAGCACGGAACCTCGGTGAGCATCGTGGGCTGGAGCCTCGGCGGCATCTACGGCCGCCGGCTCGCCCGGAAGGCACCGAGTCAGGTGCGCCAGGTGATCTCCTTGGGCTCACCCATCGGTCTGGCCGGCGCGGACCGCAGCCCCGGCGGCCGGGCCTACCGACGGCTCGCACCGGTCCGCGCCGACGGCCGGATCGGCGCGCCCCGGACGTCGCTCGCCCGGCCGCTGCCGGTGCCGAGCACCGCCGTCTACTCCAAGTGGGACGGCGTCGTCGACTGGCGGGCCTGCCGGCAACAGCGGGGCCCGCGGAGCGAGAACGTCGCCGTGCGCAGCAGCCACCTCGGGATGGGCCACGATCCGGCGGTGCTCTGGATCGTCGCCGACCGGCTGGCCCAGCCGCGCGACGTCTGGCGGCCGTTCGAGCGACCGACCCGGTTCGGGCTCGGCACGCTCTTCCCGCCCGAGGACTGATCCAGGACGGTCCGCTCGCACCTCCGCATCGATGCGGGCGACTCGCGGACGGCGATGCATCGAAGCTCCCCGACGGGGTACCGCCCGCCCGTGGACAGCGGGCCCTCCCTTCCACGGCCGCGGGACCCTGACGTTGCAGCGCTCCTGCCGATCGTGCAGCGCGTGGTCGGCGCGCGAGTGGCGGATCCGACCACGGCCGAGGATCTCGTCCAGGAGACCCTCGTTCGCGTCCTGGCCGCGGCCGACCGCATCGACCCGGGCATGCTCGAGCCGTACGCGATCAGCACCGCGAAGAACGTCGTCGTCACCCAGTGGCGCGATCAGGACCGTCAACGGCGCAATCTGCACCGGGCTCTCGATCCCGGCGCCCCTGAGCTGCCGGACGAGGAACTGGTGAGCCGAGAGGAGCAGACCGCGGTCGCCGAGGCACTGCTGCGGTTGCCCGAGGAGGACCAGCAGGCCCTGCTCGCACACGAGGTGTCGGGTCAGGACACCCGGTCGATCGCCGAGGAGTGCGGTTCGACCGCCGGTGCCATGGCGGCCCGCCTCCATCGCATGCGGGCGCGGATGCGGGTCGAGTACCTGCTGGCACTGGAGGGAACCGAGCCGCCCACCGACCGCTGCCGGCCCGTGCTCCTCGCGGCGTCCAGCGGCGACCGGCGGCGCGCCCGCGAGGCCGACGTCGACCGGCACCTGCTCGAGTGCTCGCTCTGCGCGCGCCTCAGCCGACCGCTCGTGGAACGGCGCGAGTGCCGTGGCGACGAGGCACACGTCCCCATCCGCACACCGTCGGACGTCGTCGTTGCGCGTCAGGCCGGCCGTGAGGTCGCGGAGCGCGCCGGCCTCGGTTGCACCGAGGTGACCGCCGTCGTCACGGTGGTCGCGGAGGTCACGGGCAACATCCTGCGGTTCGCCGGTTCCGGGGAGGTCGTGCTCGAACTGTTGGACGCCCCTCGACCGGGCGTCCGGATCATCGCCCGGGACACCGGGCCGGGGATCCCGGACGTCGAGCGGGCGGTCGAGGAGGGGTACAGCACCGGCGGCGGACTGGGCCTGGGCCTGCCAGGGATCCGGCAGTTGATGGACGACTGCACCATCGAGTCCGGCGCGGGCCGCGGCACGACCGTCTCGCTGACGAAGTGGTGCCGGCCAGATGAGCGCTGACGTCCAGGACCCGCAGACGGGCCCGTTGCCGGCGCAGCGCGGCTCGATGAACGACGCCGGGCCGCCCGAAGCGGCGCCCACCGCGCCGAGGACGGCCGTCGGCGATGTCCGACGGGACTACCTGACGGCCTTCCTGGGATACCTGCCCCGCCACGACGAGGCGGCCCTCCACCGCGCGTACGAGATCGGGCGCTCGGCGGTGGCGAGTGGAGTCGGGCTGCTGGAACTCGCGCGCGTGCACCACGAGGTCTTCCTCCGGGTCCTCCAGGACACCCCGCCCGAGGAGCTCGCCGGCGTCGTCGGCGCGGCGTCGGAGTTCCTGCTCGAGGTCCTGGCGCCGCACGACATGGCGCAGCGAGTGTTCCTCGACAAGCAGACGCCACCCCCGAGCTGAGACCCGGAGGTCTCGGCTCGGGGGTGGCGACGGTTCGGACCGAGGGTCAGTTGGTGATCTGGATCGGCCCCTGGTCGGTGGTGCACACGGTGCGCGGCGCACCATCCGCGTCCACGGCGGTGCCCAGGACCGCGACGGGTCCGACCTCGACGCCACACACGTTGGCCGCGACCTCGGCTGCCACAGCGACGTCGACCGCGTCCTCGATGGTGATGTCGCCGACCTGGACGTTCACCAGGCCGTCCCCGATCTGGGTCGACGCGCTCGCCGGCCCAGCGGCCCCGATCACGAGAGCAGCGCCTGCGACGACGGGAAACAGTGCCTTGCGTACAGAGATGGTCATGGGAATGTCCCTTTCGATTCCGTTCGGCACACCGAGAGGGCGCCGCCCCGTTCTCGCTTTCGAACTCTTCTTTTCCCTTGCACCCATGAAGACGCCGCGACCCCACGCCCGTGACGATCCGCGCCGTGCCGGCCGACACAGCCGTCATACGTCGCTGACCTGCGCAGATGCCGCCAGGAGCGACGGGATGAGAAATGTCGGAAAAGTAGGCGGATCCGCGTCATGCGAACGCCGTCGGCGCGTCCGCCCGTGCGCCAGGACCGTGCGTGCGGTCAGCCGATGTCGGCGAGGAAGGCCAGCACCCGCTCGCGGACCAGCAGTGCGGCGCCCTCGTCGTAGGCGGCGAGGCTCTCGTCGGTGAACAGGTGCGCGTCGCCGGGGTAGAGGAACAGCTCCGCGCCGTCGACCGTGGCGGCGAGCTGCCGGGCGATCTCGACGTCGCCCCAGTCGTCGTCCTCCATCGTGTGGATCTGCAGCGGGAGCCCCTGCGGCCACGCGCCGCCGAACTCCTCGGGCGGGATCGTGCCGTGCAGCAGCAGCGCCCCTTTCGCCCCGGGCCGGGTCTGGGCCAGCAGCTGCGCCGGCATGACGCCGAGGGAGAACCCTGCGTAGACGACGTCCGCCGGCAGGCTCTGCGCCGCGAGCCGGCCTCGCTCGAGCACCGTGTCGAACCCGATCTCCTTGGCGTGCCCGACGCCACTGTCGAGATCGGGGAACGTCCGCCCCTCGTAGAGGTCGGGCGTGTGCACCACGTGCCCGGCGGTCCGCAGCTCGTCGGCGAACGAGAGGATCCCCGCCGTCAGCCCCTGCGCGTGGTGGAACAGCAGCACCTCGGCCACGATCAGCCCTCCGCGTTCGCCAGGTCGCCCAGTGCCCGGACGAGGGCGGCGACCCGGTCGCCCCCGAGGGAATCCGCCAGCGCCGACTCGTGCGCCTGCACCAGCGCCTCGAGCCGGGACAGCCGGGTGCGCCCCGGCTCCGACAGGTGGACGACGACCTTTCGGCCGTCGTCGGGATCGGGCAGCCGGTAGGCCAGGGCGGCGTCCACGGCGCCGTCGACCAGGCGGGTCAGCGTGGGCGCCGGCAGGTGGAGTGCGGCGACCAGTTCGCCCATCGATCGACCGGACGCGCCGGCGAGGGAGCGCAGCAGGCGGTAGCCGTCCAGGGTGGCGCCGTCCTCGGCCAGGACGGTCGCAACGCCCCGCGCGACCCGCCGCTGGGTGACCGTCAGCAGCTCGACCAGGTCGTCCGAGACCCGGTCCGGCTGCGCTGCGGCTGCGGCATCGACGCCCGGCACCATGGCGGCACCATACTCATCGGGTGCCCAGCCAGCCCGGACTCCTCGATCCGTGGGAGGTCCTGCTCACCGGACCGCGCCCGGACGTCGTCCGGGTCGGGTTGGCAGTGCCGCTGTCCGGACCGCTGGCGATGACCGCCCCGTCGGCCCTCGACCTCGCCGGCCTGGCCGCCGACGAGATCAACGCCGCCGGTGGCATCGCGGGCCGTCCGGTCGAGCTGGTCGGGGTGGACTCCGGCCGCGCCCCCGAGGTCGTCGCGGCGGAGGCGGCGAACCTGCACCGGGCCGGAGCGTTCGAGCTGCTCGTCGGGTTCCACACCAGCGACGTGCACCGCGCCGTCGAACGCGCCCTGCCACCGGGCGCCCGCTACGTCTTCACCCCGCCGCACGAGGGCGGGACCCGCCGTCCCGGGGTCGTGCGGATCGGCCAGTCCCCGCTCGAGCAGCATGCCGCCGCCCTGACCTGGCTGGCCCAGCAGCGGCGGGCACGGCGCTGGGTGCTGCTCGGCACCGACTACGTGTGGCCCCGTGCCGTGCACCGTGCGGCGCACCGGGTGCTGGCCGACGTGGGCGCCGAGGTGGTCGGGGAGGCGCTGGTGCCGTTCGGCCCCGGAGACCCCGCTCCCCTGCTGGACCTGGTGCTCCGCAGCCGTGCCGACGCCGTGCTGCTCAGCCTGGTGGGCCGCGACCTCGTCGCGTTCAACCGCGAATTCGCCCGCGCCGGCCTCGACCGCAGGGTCGTGCGGCTGTCGGGAGCGCTGGAGGAGAACGGGCTGTACGCCCTCGGCGGCGACGCGACCGGCGAGCTGTTCGCCTGCATGCCCTCGTTCGCCGCTGCCGACGACGGCGCCGACGAGGGCCAGTTGGCGCTGGAGGAGCGGCACGCCTCCCGGTCGGGCCCGGCTGCCCCGGTCGTCTGCGCCTACGCGCGCGGCGTCTACGACGGGGTCCGGCTGGCCGGCGCACTGGCCGGGGGCCGGCCGCAGTCGGCGCGCCGGTCGGCGCCGCGGCTGGCATGTGCCGACGGTCTCGCCTTCCGGGAGCTGAACGGGAGGCACTGCGCCTGAATCGTTACTTCCACATGGAAGGAGTTGGTTCTAGTCTCCATCCGGCCCGGCTGCACGCCGGACGCAGAGACGTAGGAGCCCCCATGAGCGACCACCGCACCACCCACGACCCGTCCGGCCCGGCCGGCGCCGTCCCCGGCCCGAGCCCCGCCACGGGCGATCCCGGCGTCGAGGCGTTCGGCTACCGCCAGGAGCTGAAGCGCTCGCTCAGCTTCAGCGACCTGCTGATCTACGGCCTGGTGTTCATGGTGCCGATCGCGCCGTTCGGCATCTTCGGCGGTGTCTTCCAGGCGTCGGGCGGCATGGTCGCCCTCGCCTACGCGATCGGTGGCCTGGCGATGGCGTTCACCGCCGCCTCGTACTCGCAGATGTCGCGGGCGTTCCCGATGGCCGGTTCGGTCTACACCTACGCCGGGCGCGGCATCGCCCAGCCGGTCGGCTTCATCGCCGGCTGGATGATCCTGCTCGACTACGTGCTGGTCCCGGCGCTGCTCTACTTGATCGCCGCGATCGCGATGAACTCGATCTACCCATCGGTGCCGGTCCTCGTCTGGCTGATCGGCTTCGTCGTCCTGAACACCGTGGTCAACTACTTCGGCATCGAGTTCACGGCCCGCGTCAACAAGATCATGCTGATCGGCGAACTGATCGTGCTGGCCATCTTCCTGGTCATCGGGGTGGTCGCGCTCGCCTCCGGTGAGGGGCGCGGCTTCGACTTCTCGCCGATCTACAACAGCGACACCTTCTCGCTGAAGCTCGTGCTCGGCGCGGTCTCGATCGCGGTGCTGAGCTTCCTCGGGTTCGACGGCATCTCGACCCTGGCCGAGGAGAACAAGGAGTCGGCCCGGAACATCGGCAGGTCGATGATCGCCGCCCTGGCCCTGGCCGGCGTCCTGTTCATCGTGCAGACCTGGGTGGCCGCCCTGCTGGTCCCGAACCCGGAGAAGCTCATCGCCGAGGGTGACGCCGCCGGCACCGCCTTCTACGACGCCGCCGGTGTGGCCGGGGGTTCGTGGCTGGCCACGCTGACCGCCGTCGCCACCGCGATCGCGTGGGGCTTCGCGAACTCGCTGGTCGCCCAGGCCGCCACCTCCCGACTGCTGTTCGCGATGGCCCGTGACCGCCAGCTCCCGAGCTTCCTCGCCAAGGTCCACCCCACCCGACGCGTGCCGGTCAACGCCACCCTCGTCGTCGCGGCCATCTCGCTGGCCCTCGGCTGGTACATGACCACCCGGGACGACGGCATCACCCTGCTGTCGACGCTGGTGAACTTCGGCGCACTGACGGCGTTCCTGCTGCTGCACGTGTCCGTCGTCGTCCACTTCATCGTGCGGAAGAAGAGCACCGACTACTGGCGGCACCTCGCCGTCCCGGTCCTCGGCTTCGGGATCCTGCTCGCCGTGATCATCAACGCGCAGGTCGCCGCCCAGCGGCTGGGCTTCACCTGGCTGGCGATCGGTCTCGTGCTCATGGGCGTCCTCCTCGCGATGGGCCGCAAGCCCGAGCTGAAGGCGGAGGAGAGCCTGTGACCCTCGAGGTCGTCGCGCTCGACCCGACGCCGGAGCAGTTGCGGTACACCTTCGGCGGCGGGGAACCACTGCTGACGGTGCCGCCGGGCACGGTCGTGGAGCTCACCACCGAGGACTGCTTCGGCGGCCGCGTGCGCAGCGCCGAAGACCTGCCGAGCAAGGTGTGCGAGTTCCCGTACCTGAACCCGGTCACCGGGCCGATCTCGGTCGAGGGCGCCGAGCCCGGCGACACCCTCGCCGTGCACCTGGTCGAGATCGCCCCGGCCCGCGACTGGGCGGTGTCGGCCACGTTCCCGCACTTCGGGGCGCTGACGGCCACCCACAACACGGCGATGCTGCACGACCCGCTGGAGGAGATCGTCTGGGT
>Ga0126313_10001883_pt1 | contig 11398 bp, 9 predicted proteins | sample Plot105A_FD_89954 | JGI IMG/M metagenome (GOLD analysis project Ga0126313, IMG submission 89954) | Serpentine soil microbial communities from UC McLaughlin Reserve, CA, USA - Plot105A | ecosystem: Environmental > Terrestrial > Soil > Grasslands | place: USA: UC McLaughlin Reserve, Lake County...
CCGGCGACGGGCTCGGGATCATGTGCCGCAACCACCGCGGCTTCGTCGAGGCGACGCTGGCCGCGGCCAAGCTCGGCGCCAGCGCGCTCTACCTGAACACGATGTTCGCCGGGCCGCAGCTGGCCGAGGTGACGCGGCGCGAGGGGCCGAAGGCGCTCGTATACGACGAGGAGTTCGAGGACCTGCTCGCCGGCGTTGACGAATCGGTGCAGCGGATCGTCGGCTGGTGCGACGGCGAGACCGACGAGCCGACCCTGGAGAGCCTGATCGCCGCCGGCGACGACTCCGACCACAAGCCGCCGCCCGAGAAGCCCAAATTCGTGATTCTCACCTCCGGCACCACCGGCACCCCGAAGGGCGCCCAGCGCTCCAGCCCCGACGGGCTGATGGCGATCGCCTCGCTGATCGACAAGATCCCCTTCCGCACCGGGATGACGATGATGATCGCGGCGCCGCTCTTCCACTCCTGGGGCTTCTTCCACTTCGTGATGAGCCTGCCGACCGGCTCGACGATGGTCCTGCGCCGCCGCTTCGACCCGGAGGAGACCCTGAAGGCGGTCGAGCAGAGCCGCGCCGATGTCCTCGCCGCGGTGCCGGTGATGATCCAGCGCATCCTCACCCTTCCCGACGAGGTACTCGAGCGCTACAGCCTGCCCTCGCTGCGGATCACCTCGCTCTCGGGTTCGGCGCTGCCCGGCGAGCTGGCGATCGAGTGGATGGACCGCTTCGGCGACAACGTCTACAACCTCTACGGCTCGACCGAGGTCGCCTACGCGACGGTCGCCACCCCGGAAGACCTGCGCGCCGCCCCCGGCACCGCCGGCAAGCCGCCGCGCGGGACCAAGATCTGCCTCTACGACGAGCACGGCAAGGAGGTGGCGCGGGGCGAGGTCGGCCGCATCTTCGTCGGCAACGAGATGGCCTTCGAGGGCTATACCGGCGGCGGCGGCAAGGAGATCATCGACGGCCTCTACTCGAGCGGCGACGTCGGCCACTTCGACTCCGAGGGCCGGCTCTTCATCGACGGCCGCGACGACGAGATGATCGTCTCCGGCGGCGAGAACGTCTTCCCGCGCGAGGTCGAGGACCTGCTCGCTGACCATGACGCGGTCGAGGAGGTGGCGGTGATCGGCGTCGAGGACGACGAGTTCGGTCAGCGGCTGAAGGCCTTCGTCGTGATCCGGGGCGGGGTGGAGGTCGATGCCGGGGTCCTGACCGCGCATGTGAAGACGCATCTGGCCTCCTACAAGAGCCCTAGGGATATCGAGTTCCTGGATGAGCTGCCGCGGAATGCGACTGGCAAGGTCTTGAAGAAGGACCTGCGCGCTCGCGATACTCAACCGTCTGCTTAGTCCGGGGAGCCGGGAGAGTGCCTCCCCGGACAACAGCGGGGAGGGTCCGGGGAGGCACTCTCCCGGCTCCAGCTCGAGGCCGTCGTAAATTGCGGGCTCTTCGGCTCAGGGTCAAGGGAGCTTCCGGCGCTGGTAGTAGGTTGCGCGGGAATGAGCGAGCCCGCTAGGCACTTGGAGCAGGTCGGCGAGGCGACGCGTGCCATGCGCGGCGTTGCCGACCAGGCGCTCGAGTGGGTGCGGGTCAGCGAGGGACGCGTTGCCGCTGCTGAAGAGCGGGCGGAGGCGGTCAAGGGTCAGGTCAAAGAGGGGGCGATGCTGACGCTGCGAAAGATCTCCGCCGAGGCTCGTGAGCGGATCGCCGCCGAGCGCCGGGCCCGGACCGAAGCTGAGTCCCGCATTGCCGCCGCCGAGGCCTCGCGCGACCGGGCCGAGAGGTCCTTCGAGGAGCTGCAGCGGCGCTCGCAGGCCGAGCGGGAGGAGATCGTCGCCCAGACTTCGAAGGCTCGCGAGGCGGCGGAGCGCTCAGCTGCCGAAGCGAAGGCCGGGGCCGAGGCCGCGAGCGCCGAGGCGCGCCAGGCGGTCGAGATCGAGTCCAAGGTCATCGTCGAGGAGGCGCGTCAGCGGATCCAGGCTGAGGCCGACAAGCGCATCGCCGCCGCCGAGCAGCGTGCGGCCGACGCCGAAGCCGCAGCCGCCGAGTCGCACGAGGCAGCGGTGAAGCTGGAGACCGAAATCGAGAAACGGGTGATGGCCGGGACCGAGGACGTGCGGCGCGAAGCCGAGGAGAGCGTCCAGCGGCTGCTCGAGAAAGTCGAACGGGAGGCGGAGGAGGCGGCCCGCGCCCGCGCCGAGGACCAGCTGCGGGTCGAGTCGGACCGGATCCGGGTCCAGGCGCAAAAGCGCGAGGAGCGGGTCCGCGAGGCCACCGAGGACGAGATCAAGGCCAGCGTCGGCAAAGCCCGGCGCCAGGCGCGGGCGGCCGCCGAGGAGATCGCCCCCTCGTGGCTGCGCGACGAAGAGTCCAAAGCCTCGACCGCCGGTTACCGGACTTTTTGATCTAACCTCGCCTGCGCAATGCGCGAGGTGAGGATCAAGGACACGCTGAGCGGCGAGCTGCGCCAGCTCGAGCCTGGCTCGGAGGTCGGGATCTACGCCTGCGGGCCGACCGTCTACAGCCGTATCCACATCGGCAACGCGCGGCCTTTCGTCGTCTTCTCGCTGTTCGCCCGCTTCCTGCGCTCGGAGGGCTACCGGCCGAAGCTGGTCGTCAACGTCACCGATATCAACGACAAGATCTACGTCGCCGCCCGGGCGGCGGGCAAGGGCTCGGCCGAGTTCGCGGCGGAGATGACCGCCGCCTACGTCGAGGACACCGACCGGCTCGGGGTGGGACGGCCCGACGCCGAGCCGCTGGCGAGCGAGACGGTCGAGGGGATCGTTGTCTTGATCGCCGAGCTGGTCGCGAGCGGCTACGCTTACGAGTCGGGCGGCGACGTCTATTTCCGGGTGCGGAGCTTCGGCGACTACGGCAAGCTCTCCAACCGCCGTCCCGAGGACATGGACCAGGGCGAGGACGCCGGCTCAGCCTCGCTGAAGGAGGACCGGCTCGACTTCGCCCTCTGGAAGGCGCACAAGCCCGACGAGGACAGCAGATGGGACTCACCCTGGGGCCCCGGCCGGCCCGCCTGGCACATCGAGTGCTCGGTGATGGCCGAGCGGGAGCTGGGCGCGAGCTTCGCGATCCACGGCGGCGGCTCGGACCTCGTCTTCCCCCACCACGAGAACGAGATTGCCCAGTCGGAGGGCGCCGGCCGTCCCTTCGCCCGGATCTGGATGCACAACGGGATGATCGAGACCGAGGCGGCGAAGATGTCGAAATCGGAGGGCAACATCTTTCAGCTTTCGACGGCGCTCGATGCTTACGGGCGCGAGGCGGTTGTCGCCTATCTGATCTCTGGGCATTACCGGCAGCCGCTGGCTTTTGGCGAGGGGCAGATGGAGGAAGCGGTTGCCCGCGTTGAGCGGTTGCGGAACTTCTTCAGAGAGCACCCGGTAGGGGAGGCCAGGGAGGGGTCGGCGGGCAAACAGCGGGGAGGGCCCGGCGACCCCTCCCTGGCCTCCCGAGTGACCGCTTTCAAGGGGGCGCTCGCTGATGACTTCAATACGCCTAAGGCTCTCGCCGAGGTTTTCGAGCTGGTTGGGGAAGCGAACCGGGGGGAGGTCTCCGGGGCGGCTGCGGCCACGGAGTTGGCGGAGATGCTGGAGCTCGTTGGTCTCAGCACCCTTACCCAGCCGGAGAAGGGTGCTGAGGGCGACGAGCGGGCTGCGGATCTGATGGAGGAACGGGAGCAGGCTCGGGCGGCGAAGAACTTTGCGCGTGCTGACGAGCTTCGGGATGAGTTGGCCGAGATGGGGTGGACCGTTAGGGATTCCGCGGACGGTCCCAGTCTGGTCCCGAAGACCTAGATGGCGAATCAGCTCATCTACGGTCGCAACCCGGTTGCCGAGGCTGAGCGCGGCCGCCGGCGGGTGCATCGGGTCTGGCGGGCGCCGGAGACCTCGACCGAGGAGCTGGAGCGGCTTTGCGGGTCGCCGGACCATCAGGGCGTCGTCGCCGAGGTCGATCCCTACCCCTACGGCGACCCGATCGGGCTGCTGAAGCGGGAGGGCGCGCTGCTGGTGGCACTCGACCAGGTCCAGGACCCGCGCAACCTCGGTGCCGTCTGCCGCTCGGCCGAGTTCGCCGGCGCCGCCGGCGTGATCGTCCCCGAGCGGCGCTCGGCTTTGGTGACCCCGGTCGTCTGCAAGGCCTCGGCCGGCGCCGTCGAGCACCTCGAGCTGGCCCACGTCCGCAACCTCGCCGACTGGCTGGCGGAAGCGAAGGACGCCGGCTTCTGGATCTGGGGCGCCGACGCCGAAGCCCAGCAAGCCCCTTGGTCGACCGACCTGGGCGGATCCACCGTGATCGTCTTGGGAGGGGAGGGCAAGGGACTTCGCCCCCGGGTAGCCGCCGCCTGCGACGGCCTCATCGCCCTGCCACAGCGCGGCAAGGTCGAGTCCCTGAACGTCTCCGCAGCCGCTACGGCCGTGCTGTTCGAGGCTCTTCGCCAGCGGACCGCCTGAAGCCTCAGGCGTCCCGCCCTCTCCTGCAAATGCAACGGCGGTTGCAAGAAGTCGCCATTTGGGGTTGACAGAACTCTGCCTGGCGGTAAGACTACGGCCGCAATAAGGGTGAACCTCAGCTTGAGGTAGGCCCGAATGAATAGGGCGCCTCTGGGGAGGTAAGTGGCGCCACGACCCTTCAGCAAGGAGAAGGATCTGTGGCACTATCGTCGCCTACGCAGGAATTGCCGCTTGCGGTTGCCCAACGCACCGCTCGCCCCGCCAGCTCTAACCCTCAAGTAGAGCTTGATGATCATTACCTCGTCGCCCTCGCCAAGACGGGACGTCCCGACGCCTACGACACGATCGTGCGGCGTTACAAGGGCTTCGTCCGTCTCAAGGCCTCGTCCTACTTCCTCCTCGGAGGCGAGTCGGACGACCTGATCCAGGAGGGGCTGCTCGGCCTCTACAAGGCGATCCGCGATTACCGGACCGACCGAGAGTCGAGCTTCCGCAACTTCGCCGAGCTCTGCATCACTCGCCAGATCATCACTGCGGTGAAGACCGCGACCCGCAACAAGCACACCCCGCTGAACCAGTACGTCTCGTTCAGCCAGACCCCGGCCGCCGCCGGCGACTCGGAAACCACCCTCGACGAGATCCTGCCGGGGCCCAGTGTCCACGACCCGGTCAACCAGGTGATCGCCACCGAAGAGCTGGAGAGCCTCGTCTCCTGCCTGTCCGGCGTCTCTGGCGTCCTCTCCGATCTCGAGAGCCGGGTGCTGTCGCTCTACCTCGACGGCCACTCCTACGAGCTGATCGCCGAGCGCCTCGAGTGCGACACGAAGACGGTTGACAACGCCCTGCAGCGGGTCAAGCGCAAGGTGGGGACCCACCTCTCGTCCCGGGAGGTCGCCGCCTGACCTGCCCTGACCTGCGCATCTCGGCGTCCTCAGTCGCTCGCGTGCAGAGCGCGCTTCGCTCCCTGCGTCCTTGATCTGCTTTGTCAGGGCAGGTCAGCAATCACGTACTCGAGCAGTTCGCGCCCGTGGTCCGAGGCGACGACGAGGTCGTCGGCCTTGACTCGGACCCGGTGCAGCGACTGCATCCGCAGCACGTCGCCGTCAGTGCGGTGGTTGGGGAAGACGCCCGCGTAGGACACGCCAAGCCGCTCGAGGTGATCGGCCAGCAGCGCCGTCGCGGGCTTCTCCAGCGGCAGGTCGATGTAGATCGCGTCGAGGTTCTCGCGGTGGAAGAGGTGGTGGCGCTCGCCGCCGATCGCCTGCTCGAGGTCGGCCCCTGGCTCGCTCACGGTCAGCAGGGCGAGGTTGTGGTCGCGGTCGACCTCGGCGTGCAGCCGCGTGCATGGCGGCAGCTCGGCTCCCGCCGGGGGGTCGGCGACCGTCCCCCGCAGCTCGCAGAGCCGGATCGTCCGCTCGACGACCTGACGGTGCCGCTCGGGCGCGTAGACCGCGCGCTCGTGGCCGTCGTTCAGCTTGGTGTAGAAAAGCGCCGCCGACTGGCGTCCCTGGCGGCCGCCGGCCGCGTCGTTGGCGACCGAGGCCGGGATCCAGCCGAGCAGGAAACCGGTCTCGTGCGCACCGAGGTCGATGTTGGCCTTCTGGCTGTAGGGGTGGGCGGCCGTTGCCTCGCTGTACATGCCGGCCAGCCCCCGCTCCCGCGCCCAGTCCATAAGGAAGCGCTTGGTGCGGGTGAAGAGGTGCTGGCCGCGGGCCGCGGGCAGGGTCACCGCCTGACCCGAATGCCCGACCGCGTCGCCGGCCGCCGCCAGGCTCATCCCGAGGTGGCAAAGAAGCTCACCTGCGGGGGTTTCGGCGACGCAGGCGACGTAGGTGCCGGCGCCGATCCGCGCCCCCACCTCGTCCGGGTCGTAGACCCACCGGACGTCATAAGTTTGACCATAAGCGGCCTCGATCGCGCTCGTCAGCACGGTACCCTCGTCGGGCCCCAAGAACCTGAACGTCACGTCCATTACGGACATCATCGCCACCACGCCCGCCTAGCTCAACCTGGGAGAGCGCCTCATTTGTAATGAGGAGGTTGCCGGTTCGATTCCGGCGGCGGGCTTTCTTCCCGATACCGCGGTTCCCACATCCCCGGCGCGACTTTCCCCTCGGCTCCTGTTTACGCAAATGGCGCTAAGCGCTACCGGCAAGGGAAAGTCAAACGAAGGAGGCAGGGAATGCAGCAGCAGAAGATGTTCGAAAGGGGAGACGGGCATCGCTCGCGCATGTGGGCGGTTTCGCTCCTCTGCGCGATCAGCGCCATGGTCCTCGCCATGGCTGGGTCGGCACAGGCGTCGGTGATCAGCGTCGGCAGCGTCCTGCCGGAAAAATTCACCGCCACGGAATTCACCCGGGTGCAGACCTTTTTCAACACGGCATTGCCTCAGACCGGGGCGAATCTCGCCTCGCCGGTCAACGGCGCGATCGTCAGCTGGCGGATCCAGGGCGCGAGCGGCGGACCCTTCTACCTGCGGGTGCTTCATCCCAACGGCAAAGGCGCCTTCGAAGCCGCGGGCACCAGCCTGCCGGCGATCCCGGCCGGTGAAGGGCTGCAGACCTTCTCGACCAACCTCGAGGTCCAGGCCGGCGACCTGATCGGGATCGACCCCACCAACAGCAGCGACAAGATCGGCGTCGCCGAGACCTCCGGGGCCAGCTTCGCCTCGATCTTCCCGACCCCGTTCGACGGGTCGGTGGTACCGCCGAGCGAGACGTTCAGCGGCAAGGAGATCGAGCTCAGTGCCTTGATCCAGCCGGCGCCCGAAATCACGGCGGTCGCGCCCAGCTTCGGGCCGATCACCGGCAGCACCCCGGTGAAAATCACCGGCAAGAACCTGGGCGGGGCCACCGCGGTCCTGTTCGGCACCGTTCCGGCGACCAACGTCACCGTCGTGTCAGATACCGAGATCACCGCCACGGCTCCGCGCAGCGCCAAGCCGGGCAAGGTCGACGTCTCGGTCACGACCCTGGCGGGCAACAGCACCGACACCCGCTACGACGACTACGTCTATCGCGCCTGCGTGGTTCCGGCGTTGCGGAACAAGACGCTGAACAAGGCGAAGACGTTGATCAGGCGCGGCGGCTGCAAGCTCGGCCACGTGAAGAAAGCCGAGGCGCCTAAGCCGAGCAAGGCCGGCAAGGTCCTGAAGCAGGCCCCGAAGCCGGGCAAGATCCTGGTACCGGGCGCGCGCGTCCGGATCACGCTGGGCAAGTAGGACGCTGAGGAGGGCCTGGCCGCCGCGGGCGGCTAGGCCGAGCCTTCGCCGCCGAGGAGCCTCGCCTTCTCGGCGGCGAACTCCTCGTCGGTGAGGATCCCTTTCTCGCGCAGGGTCCCCAGCCGCTCCAGTCGCGCCAACCGCGCGTCCTCGGCGCTGACGGGCATCGCGGTGGTCGGCGCCTCGGAGCTCTCTTCCGAATCCCCGCCGCCGTCGCCGTGCAGCCGCTCCGGCAGCCGCAGCTTCGAGGTCTGCTCGCCGACCCGCTCGCCGATGTTGGCATCCTTCACCGCGCTGACGACCTTGTCCCTGGCGCCGCCAAAGGTCTCGTCATAGGTCGCCTCGGGGAACTCCTCCTCGGTTTGCCTGCGCAGCTCGTGGATCCCGAAGGCCGCCATCGCGGCGATGATCAGGGTGGTGAGGAAAGTCCGCAGCCCCTGGGTGGGGCCGGAGAGGAAGTAGATGCAGACAAGGATCGCCAGCCCGGTGTAGACGTAGGCGGGGTGCAGGCGCAGGGTCGGCGCCAGGAAGCGGCGGGTGGCGCGGGCGCCGTTGGTGGGGGAGGCCAGCCAGCCGGCGGCGAGGAAGAGGAGACCGATGACGATCACGGTCTTGGCGATGCTGGTCATCAGCGAGGTGCCGATGTCCCAGGCAGCTTCGGCCGCGGGCGTGGCGCTTTCCACCGTGACCAGCTGGTCGACGACGATGCCGCCGGCGATGTGGCGGACCACCACCACCGCGAAGCCGGCCGCGATCAGGCCGACGCCGCTGAGCAGAACGGTGACCCAGCGGCCGTCACGCGATAGGTAGATCGCCCCGCCGAAGGAGGCGAGGGTCAGGAGCGAGAGCAGCAGCGCCAGGCCTTTGATCGCGACCGCGATGTCCTGCGCCGTCTTCAGCTCGTCGGACTCCAGGATCTCGATCTGGGCGGCGTCGGGCGGCAGTTTTTCGGCCAGGCTTTCGCCGATTCCGATCTGCTCGGCGAGGTTGGTGAGCAGGCTTCCGAGGTTGAGCTTGACGTCACCGCCCTCGGTTTCGACCGCTTCTTTCTTGTTTTCCAGCACGGCGAGGAGCTGCTCGTGCGTGGTTCGGTTGGCTTCTTCCCAAAGATCCTGGGCGGTCGAGGTTTCCAGCGCCTTTTCGGCGCCCTGGCCGGCCACCTGGCGCAGCCCGCCGGCAGCGGGTCCAGCCAGATCCTTGGTGTCGCCGGGAAGGATTTCTTCCAGTTCTTTGCTGACGTCGACGTTTTCGTAGAGCTGGTCGACGAGGTAATCGCTGAGCGCCGCGCGGATCGTCTTGTTCTCGAGCAGGCGTCCGCTGGTGTGGACCCAGTCGTCGGTGTTGAGCGCCTGGCGCTCGGTCCAGATCGCGAAGACGCTGAGGAAGGCGAGGAGCGAGCCGAGGACCACGAGGCCTCTGACCAGCCTGCGGCGTCCGCGGCTCATGACCGGATGGTATACGTGAACCATGAAGCTAGAGGGAATTCACCACATCACCGCGATCACCGAGGACGCCCAGCGCAACGTCGACTTCTACGTCGGCGTGATGGGTCTGCGGCTGGTCAAGAAAACCGTCAACCAGGACAACCCGACCGTTTACCACCTGTTCTTCGCCGACGAGGCGGGGGACGCGGGCTCCGACCTGACCTTCTTCGAGTATCCGGGCGCGCCGTTGGGCAGGGCAGGGGACGGGATGGTCCACCGGATCGTCTGGCGCGTCGGCTCCGCCGCGGCTCTCGACTTCTGGGCCGAGCGGCTGGGGGCCAACGAGACCGAGTCCGGGCGCGAAGGAGAAGGCCTCGTCTTCGCCGACCCCGAGGGGCTCGAGCACGAGCTGCTGGTGGCCTCCGTTCCAGACCAGCCGCTGATCGCCGACCACCCCGAGGTGCCGGCCGAGATGGCGCTGCAGGGCTTCCATGCGGTGCGCGCCTACGCGTCCGCGCCAGGGGCGAGCGAGGGGCTGCTGCGGTCGCTCGAGTTCGAGCAGGTCGACGATGGCTGGGAAGCCCGCGGCGAGCAGCGCGGCGGCCGCTACCTGCTTGACGAGCCGCCGGGCGAGCGTGGGCTGCAGGGCGCCGGCAGCGTCCATCACGTCGCCTGGGCCTCGACTCTCGAGGAGCTTTTGGACTGGCGCGAGAAGGCCGTCGCGGGCGGCGCCCAGCCGACGCCGGAGATCGATCGCTTCTACTTCCGATCGATCTACTTCCGTGAACCCAGCGGCGTCCTCTTCGAGATCGCCACCCTCGGGCCCGGCTTCACCGTCGACGAGCCGGTCGAGCACCTCGGTGAGAAGCTCTCGCTGCCGCCGGCCTTCGAGCACCTGCGCGACGAGGTCGAACCGAACCTGCGCCCGGTCGAGAACCCGCGCCTCGAGTCCCAGGGTTGACGGCGGACTTCACCTGGCGCGACGCCGGGCGCACGGTCGTCTTCCGGCGGGGCGGGGTGGCGGCGGCCGCGGAGTTGTTGCGCGAGTACGGGGTGGGGGAGTTCGAGCTGCTGAGTACGGGGCGGGCGCTGGGAGAGCTAGATGGGGCGAAAGACCTGGCGGAAGCGGCGAGTCGAGTTCATGAAGTCCCCCAAGGGCAGGTGCCGGCCGCCGCAGCCGCGTCGATGGGCGCACTCGCACCCCCTTCACATGCTGAGGAGGGGGTGCGAGTGCGCCCACTCGTAGCGCTGGGCGGCGGCCGGGTGGTTGATGTGGCCAAGGCGATCGCAGCGATTTCCGGGGCCGAAGTGGTTGCGATCCCGACGACGCTGTCCGGGGCGGAGATGACCGGGATCCATCGGCTGCCGGAAGGGGCCGAGGAGCGGGCGCGAGGGATGGTGCGCCCGTCGCTGGTGATCGCCGAGCCGGAGGCGATGACCGGTCAACCCGAGGAGCAACTACGGGCCAGCGCGATGAACGCTCTGGCGCACGGGGCGGACACCCTCTACCTGCCGCTGTCGAACCCGGTGTCGGAGATGACCGCGCTGCGCGGCGCGGCGCTGATCGCGGGGGGTCTTGACGAAGAGCGGCAGTCGCGTGACCGCGCCGCCCTCGCCCTCGGCTCGATCCTCTGCGGCTACGCGATCGACTCCGCCGGGATCGGCCTCCATCACGTCATCTGCCAAACGCTGGTCCGTATCTGCGGCACCCCGCACGCCGGAACCAATGCGGCGATCCTGCCGCCGGCCCTGGCGTTCCTCGCCGAGCGGGTGCCAGAGCCGTACGAGCAACTGGCGACTGCACTGGGCACCGAGCGCGACCGATTGGTCGAGCGGGTCAGGGAGCTTGGCCGCCCCCCGAGCCTCGGCGAACTGGGTGACGAGTCGAAGCTGGACGAGGCGATCGAGGCGATGCTCCAGCGTCCCGAGCTCGCGATCGTCTCCGGCCCGCCATCCGCCGAGGATCTCGAGCGCCTCGTACTTCAAGCCTGGTAGCGACCCCTCCTGCCGAAACCGCATGAGAGGTCGATAACCGGCTTCGTTTGCGGTCTCGGCGAGTGGGGGCGTAACTGCGGCATCGGACCCGTGTAGCGCTACGCGTGACCCCGGACCGTCTGAGCCCTGAGCGGCTCGCCGCCTACCACGCGTACACGCGCAAGCACAGCGTCAACTGGCCGCTGTACCACCTGGCGAGGCTCTTCCTGCTGCCGTTCTTCCTCGTCTACTTCCGGCTCGAGCGGCGGGGGCGGGAGTACGGGCGGGCCAAGGGCGGGGTGATC
>Ga0126313_10001884_pt1 | contig 11391 bp, 11 predicted proteins | sample Plot105A_FD_89954 | JGI IMG/M metagenome (GOLD analysis project Ga0126313, IMG submission 89954) | Serpentine soil microbial communities from UC McLaughlin Reserve, CA, USA - Plot105A | ecosystem: Environmental > Terrestrial > Soil > Grasslands | place: USA: UC McLaughlin Reserve, Lake County...
CGTAAAGTGATCGCCGGGACCTCGAGCTCGAGGTCCCGGCGTCAAAAAACACAGGAGGAGACCATGGCCCACATCAGTGGCATACCTACGCTTCCCCACAGCGGGAACGCGTACACGTTCGAGGGATACCGTTACGGCGGTGCGAACGTCTCGTTCTTTTTGTCGGACACGCCTCCGGGAGGGGGCCCGAGCCTGCACACCCACCCCTACGAGGAGGTCTTCATGGTGCAAGAGGGCGAGCTTACCTTCACGGTTGGGAGCACCACCATCGAGGCGAGTGGCGGGCACATCGTCGTCGCTCCGGCCGGTGCGCCGCACAAGTTCATCAACTCCGGAACCGGAAGGGCCCGGCATATCGACATCCACACCAGTCCGCGCATGGCTACCGAATGGCTCGAAGGATAGCAGAAGTGCGTGTGTAGCGCCGTCCGCCCACGGAGGCGAAGCAGGACCGGGAAGAGTTGGTCCTTCGGTGCCGACGACGGGGTTAGAATAGATCCGCGCGTCCGATGGTTCGTGTACGAAGGGTCGCCGTGAGCAGCTCCGACACCGTAACGAAGGTACTGCGAGGACTCCCTAGAGGCGGACGGTTGCTCGGCCCGCTGCTAGGGTTGGTCTTCCTCATCTACCCGATCCGGGCCGTGCTTGCGTCGGACCCGTCTCCCGGGCGGGTTCTCTTCGCTCTCGGTGGGGCGGCGCTCTTCGCCGGCGTCTTCCTGTGGCTGATCTGGATGCACGAACCGCTACCTTCGTCGGTGGCGGAACCCTCCGAGATCCGCAAGCGCCGGGCGGCGATAGCGTTCCTGGCGGTACTTGCGGTCGCGCTCAACCTCATCCTGGGCAGCGAGTGGCGCGTGCTCTTCTTCCACGTCAACGTCGCCGCCGGGATAATGCTACTGACCAGGGACGCCTACGTGGCGATCGCGGGGCTCGCGGTCCTCACGTTGGCCCTCGGGATCACCTCGGGCATGGCGTGGCTCGTGCTACCGACGGTCGCCATCGGCCTCTGGGCGACCGCTTTCATCCGCCAGGTCGCCGCCGTCGCGGAGCTGGGGGCCGCGAGGGAGGAGATCGCGCGCCTGGCAGTGGCCGAAGAGAGGCTCCGCTTTGCGCGCGACCTGCACGACCTCCTGGGCCACAGCCTCTCCCTGATCACGCTGAAGAGCGAGCTCGCCGGACGGCTTTTGCCCAAGGCTCCGGAGAAAGCGGCGGAGGAGATCCGTGACGTCGAGGGCGTGGCCCGGAGGGCACTGCGCGAGGTGCGCGAAGCCGTCGCCGGCTACCGGCAGCCCACCCTCGATAGAGAGCTCTACGGCGCGCGCGAGACGCTGGAAGCGGCCGGCATCGCATGCCGGATCGAGAATCGGGTCGGCGCGGTGCCGGGCGCGACGGACGCCGTTCTGGCGTGGGCGGTACGCGAGGGGACGACGAACGTGATCCGGCACAGCCGCGCCAAACACTGCGAGATCCTCGTCGCGCGCGACGGCGATGGGATCTACGCCGAGATAACCGACGACGGCCGCGGTTCTCGGGAGAGCGGCGGCGAGGCCACCGGCAGCGGCCTCTCGGGGCTCGCCGAACGCGTCGCAAGCTTCGATGGCGGCGACTTCGAGGCCCGTCCTCTGCCCGGGGGCGGGTTCCGCCTGCGCGTCAGCCTGCCAGTCACAGGCGATGCGCCGCGGCTTGCCGGAGACGAGCGGCGATGAGCGTTCGGGTGCTTCTGGCCGAGGATCAGGCGATGGTCCGCGGCGCTCTCTCGGCACTGCTCGCCCTGGAGGAGGACATCGAGGTCGTCGCCGAAGTCTCACGCGGGGACGAGGTGGTTCCGGCCGCCCGGGACTCCCTGCCCGACGTGGCGCTCCTGGACATCGAGATGCCAGGTGGCGACGGCCTGAGCGCGGCCGCGGTCCTCAAAGAGAGCCTCCCCTCGTGCCGAGTGGTCATCCTGACCACCTTCGGGCGGGCGGGTTATCTCAGGCGCGCGATGGAGAGCGGCGCTTTGGGCTTCCTGCTCAAGGACGCTCCGTCCTCCGAACTGGCCACGGCCATCCGCCGGGTGATGGCCGGCGAGCGGGTGGTTGACCCCGGCCTGGCCGCGGCAGCTTTGAGCGAGGGCGAGAGCCCGCTCACCGAGCGGGAGCGAGAGGTGCTCTCCGCCTCGGCGAACGGGGCGACCATCGAAGACGTAGCCCGTAAGCTCTACCTCTCCGAAGGCACCGTGCGCAACTATCTCTCAACGGCGATCAAGAAACTGGGCGTGCGCAACCGCGTGGAGGCGGCGCGTCTCGCCGAACGGAAGGGCTGGCTGTAGGAGCGAGGTGTTCCTCAAATCGGTGAGAGGCCGGGCGAGCGTGATCCGGCGGACTTTTCACCTTCGGAGCTCTCGCAGGTTGTCCCACAGGACGTAGAGGCCGACGATCAGCACGGCCGCGACGACCATTTGCCAGAAGAACTCGTAGATGATCACCAGCGTGGCGACCACCGCCAGCCCGATGTTGGCGCTGCTGACCAGGTTGACGAGCCGGCCCCTGAAACCCGCCTCGACGAACGCGAACAGGGCGATGCTGAAGACCAGCATGGAGATCAGGTGTTCCCGCTCGAACATGGCGATCCCGACGAAGCTAATGAGCATCAAACTGACGCTCACGGCGGCCCAGGCTTCGGCCACGCGGCTTACCCTCAGCTCGGCCTCCGAGGCCGGCTGGTGGGCGCGCAAGATGTGGGCGCGGGCAGGGTCGCGCTCGCCGGCCCTCAGGCGGCCGGCGTACTCTTCGAGCGACTCCGAGACCGCTTCGTCGGTGGCCAGCCGCGCCCGGAGCTGGTCGATCTCCCGGGAGAGCTCTGCGACGCGCCTCGTCCTCTCCTCGTACGGCGCGTCGAGGTGGGATCTCTCCCTCATGGCCGCGACCTCCACGCCCAGCTTCTTGAGCTGACGGCTCTTGTCGTCTATCGCAGCCCGCAACGCATCGCACCGCGCCGTGATGTCCGCGTGCCCTTGGAGGACGGTCTCAAGCGCCTCGTCCGGAGGAGGCACCTTGTCGAGACCGGCCCATCCCACCGGGTCGTACCAGGGGCGGCCCACGCTCTTGTCGCGGTTGTACATCGGTCCCGCCGGGGCGTCCTCCCCCTCGAAGGGATCCCGTGCGTAGAGCCCCCACATTCCCCGGTAGCCGGAGACCCAGTCCGGGGGCGGGTCCAGCATGAGCCTCGGGGGATCCCACTCCCTGTCCCCTCCCGGGCCGACCGTCCGGCCGTCTCCGCGGGCGTAATCGACGAAGGGGATGTGGAAGTAGCCGGATGAACCGTCTAAGTCCCCAGCGTACTGGCCCAGCTTCTCTCTCCAGAAGCCCCGCAGGGCGCCGGCCGTCCTGGCGAGGGGACGCGGCAGGGGGAGATCCAGCTCCGTCAGGTACTCGCCCGGGGCGTAGTAGCTGGCGTGAGAGCCGGCGCCGACGTAGATCACCGGGTGCTCGCCCACCTTCTCTACCTCCGGGTCGTCCCAGCGGCGCCTCAGGTTGTCCCCGGTGTAGTTGTGGGCGGCGTAGGCCACCCACTCCGGTCTGACCTCGCCCGTCGCCTCGGACTCCGAGAGGTAGACGAAGATCTTCTCCCAATCCGCCTCGTGGTCGTTGGCGCCGAAGAAGCCGCTCCTCCAGTCGTTGAACGGGTAGAACAACCAGTACTGCAAGACCACCCAGCCGTCCTGGCGGACCACCCGGCCGTGGTAGCGGTAATGTTCGTGCTCGGCCATGATGCGCTCGTAGGCGACCGACGCCGCGGCCGCCGACTCCCCGGGCACCCGTCCCCGGGCCAGGAGCGTGATGGAGTAGAGGGCGTCCACGAAGCGGGATATGTACCCGACGCGGGCCAGGCGGCCCGTCCCGGCGCGGAAGGCTCTTCGGGATTCCTTGAGACCCCTGGCGGCGCGCCTCCGGAACACGTTCAGGCGCGCGAGGCGAGAGGCCGGCTTGGCGTCTTGAGGGTCGGTGAACTTGAGGAAGTGCACCGCCCCGGCCTCGTCGAGGGGCTGTTGCGCGAGCCCCTCGAGGCTCAGCTTCCCGCTCGGCACGACGCGGACGGCCTCTTCGCCGGGTCGCTGGACCCACAGGCTGCAGGCCCGTACGTACGGCTCGACGTCCATCGGGTAGAACTTGTCCCCCTTGGTCGACCGGATGACGGGCTCGAAGCGCCGGAGGAGGGCTGCGGCGGCCTCAGCGTCCGGACGCTCGGCCTTCATACGACGCCCCCTGGGCTCTGCTTCGCCGCATTCCGTCTGGGATGGAACACCATCCGCACGTCCTGGGAGTTGAGGTAGAGGATCATCAGAACGCAGTAGGCCATGACGGGGTAGACGTAGCCCGGCTGAAACTCGGAATAGAGCCACAGGCACACCGCCACGCTCAACCCCTGCGCGATCGCCGCCAGGAGCCACCCCCTGCGCCGGAGGAGGAGGAAGCTCAGGGCCGAGAGTAGCGTCAAGACCGCGGGCGGGGCGAAGAAGACGAAGGACGCCGCTTCGATCGCCTGCTGTGACGGTTCGTCGATGTCGATTTGCCGCCAGTCGACCTGAGAGAACTGGTAGATGCCGAGCCCGGCCAGCCCGATCACCTCCAGGATCAACAACAGGCCGATCGCCCTTACCGGTCGGTAGGATGTCTTGTCCGGCTCCACCACGTCCCCGGTACTCCCTCTCGCCTCTTCGCCCGCCCATTCTACAGGCCGCCGTGAATCCTGGCTCGCCCGCCTGAGACTAAAGACCTAGTGTAAGAGTGGTCTTCTGCCCGATGCTCTCACCCACGTTCGCAGCTTTACTGAGAACGAAATCGAGAGGAGACGAGATGTACCAGCTCAACGAAGCCGCTTCACCCGGGCACCCCACTGTGTCCGTACGGTCTCTATCGCCCGGCGACGAGGAGGGTTTGCGCGAGATGTTCTCGCGTCTCTCCCCGAAAACGATCTACGAGAGGTATCACATGCCGTACCCGCGCGTGCCGGAATGGTTGGTCGCCAATTCGATGGAAGCCGGCGCTCGTCGCGGCGAGCTCCTCGTCGCCGTCGCGGGGGGCGAGATCGTCGGCCACGCCATGTACGTCCGCACGGAAGAAGGCCGTAAGGCCGAGATCGCCCTCGTCGTCGAAGACCGGTGGCAATCGAAGGGCGTGGGAAAGCTGCTCCTCTCCGGGCTCACACGGAGAGGCCAACTTCGGGGTGTCGAGGTCTTCACCGGCGAAGTACTCGGGGAGAATCGGCGTATGCTCGGCCTGCTGGGCGCCGTGTTCACCGAGGTCGAGTACACCATGAACGAAGGCCTGTATCACGTGCGCATGCCGTTACGGACGCTCGAGCCGGCGATGGAACCCTTGCCGATGGTTCGAAGCGCCGCGTAAGGAGGCCGGTTCCATGATCGGGTCTGAGCGTTCGTGGTTACGCAGGGGCCTCCATTGGGTACAGCTAGCTTGATCACGCAAGCCGTCGTCAGGGCCGAAGGGAGTCTCACGTGGGCAGGAAGGATAGACGCAAGGGATCTCGGGGGCGCGCGGAAAGCCGCGTGAGGGGCCGCGTGCGAGACCGTACGCGAGACCGTGCGCAAGGACGTACGAGACGTGGAGAAGAAGGTGCTGGCAGGAGACGAGTCGCCTTCGACGTGGGTGATGTCGCGGGCTACGCGGAGCGTCTGAAGGACGACGTCGGAGGGGCTTCGGGCGTGGCGGCGGCCGCTTCTGCGATCGGGGGAGCCGCCTCGGGGATCGCGGGGAGGAACCTCGTGCACGGGCTCTCAGGGAGCGATGCCGGGGGTTCGGAAGAAGACTTCAGGCGAGAAGTTAGAGAGCGTCTGGACCTGATCGAGGAACGTCTGGGGCGGCTCGAGGATGAGATGGGCACCCCCCGCGCCGCAGGAGACTCTGGAGATCCCGGGGAGCAGGGGAGCGTGCCAGATCCCGGGCATTGATAGTTAGCGGTCGGCCGGGGGAAATCCAGAAGCTCCTGACAAGAACTCTCCGGGCTCACCCCTCGTCCTCGAGGACGTCCTCGATCACGTCCTCCACTATGTCGGCGGCGAGTATGGTCTCCAGGCCATCCAGGACCTCGTCGGCGTCGAGCACGTAGGTCTCGTACCCTTCGTCCTGCACCCGGCGCCTGAGGGCGTCCATGACGTTCAGCAGGCAGCCGGCCCCCCACTTGAGGTCCTCCTCGTCGAGCCGGGAGGTCGCCACACTCACCACGGCGTCCACGCTGGCCGGCTCCAGCTGGCCGGTCTCGGGGTCGGTCACCAGGAAGCCATTACGGTCGAGGACGTCCTCGACCACCTGCCTGGCGTCGGGCATGGGCGGGATCTCGTACAAGGGCAGGTAGGCGGCGGCGATTATCCTGAGCGCCTCGACCTGGTGGTTGTGGTCCCTCTGGGCGTAATCTTGTATGACCCCGAAGAGTTCCGGGAAGGCCCCTCCGTCCGCGGGCTCCGTCATTGCCTGTCTCCTCCTGTCCGCGTTGTTCGACGCGCAATGTATACCCCCTGGCGCGAAAAGCTACCCGCGCAGACCTGAGACGCCGGGGTTCTACGTCCCCCGGTTAGCAGGACCGTCTTTGGGGAGCTGCAGGGCGAAGGTGGACCCCTCCCCCACCTCGCTCTCTACGGAGAGGCTCCCCCCGTGGGCCTCGGCGATCTGGCGGGCGATCGAGAGCCCCAGGCCCGCGCCGCGCGTGAGGCGGGACTCGTCGGCCCGGTAGAAACGTTCGAAGACGTGGGGGAGGTGCTCCTCGGGGATGCCGTTGCCGGTATCGGATACCTCCAACCGCACCCAACCGTTGTGTTGCGAGGCGGTCACCGTGACCTTGCCCACCTCCGCGGTGTACTTGGCGGCGTTGTCCAGCAGGATGGCCACCGCCTGCTGGACGCGCTCCCGATCGAAGCTCGCGCGCACCGGTCCGCGAGCCGGTACGTGGCGGATGGAAGGCTTCGCGCCGACCGCGACCTTCGCCGCCCCGACCGCTTCGGCGGCGAGGGCGTCCAGGTCGTACAGACCCGGCTTGAGCGGGGCTCCTTCGTCGCCACGGGCCAGGGAGAGGAGGTCTTCGACCAGCTTCTTCATGTGCCGCGACTCCCGATGGATGGTCGCCGCGCCCTCTCTGGCCGTCTCCGGGTCATCGAGGCCCCACTCCCGGAGCATGCGCGCGTAGCCCTCTATGGACGTGAGAGGGGTGCGCAGCTGGTGGCTGGCGTCGGCGACGAAGCGCCGCTGGCTAACGAGGGCCTCCTCCCGGCGCGTGAAAGCGGCCTCCAGGCGGGCGAGGAGGTCGTTTATGGTGGCGGCGAGGCGGCCTACCTCGTCCTTCGGGTGTTCGACGGGCAGGCGTTTGGAGAGGTCCCCCGCGGTGATCCCGCGGGCGGAGCCGACGACAGCTTCCACGGGAGAGAGCGCAGCGCGCGCCAGGAGATAGGCGCCCCCCGCCGAGACGAGCAGGGCCACGAAGATAGCGGCGGCCAGCAGGGTGGCGAACGTGGCGACGGTGGCGCCCGCCGCCTCGTAGGACTTGCCGACCTCGACCACCCGGGCCTCGCTGGGGAAGGGGATCCGTACCTCGCTGAAGACCGGCGAACCCCCGCCGTCAGGGTCCTGACCTTCACCGGGAGCCCCGAGCGCTTTGTAGAGGTAGGGAGAGAGGAACGAGCTTTCGAGGCTGGGGGGATCCACGGGCGTGGCATAGACGTAGCCCCGCTTACCGGAGGAGACCTCTACCTGGCCGCCCACCGGTTCACCGCTCTCTATCGCCCGGCGCCAGAAGGACTCTCTGGCGTCCTTGGTGGGGCCGGTGCCCACCAGGATTCGGCCCTCCCGGTCCCGCACGACGAAGAAGACCCCCTCCAGCGTGAGCCGCTCCACGTCGCGCGCGCTCAGGGACTGCCCCGTCTCTATGGTTCTGGCGACGCCCGTGGCCCTGTCGCGTACGGTGTGTTCGACTCCGGAGAGCAGGGCGCCGCGCACCAGGACAAAGACGGAGACCCCCAGCGCCGTCAGGATCGTGCCCATCACTAGCGCGTTGAAGACGGTCAGGCGCCACCGGACGGGCATCCTACTCCTCCCTGAGCGCGTACCCCACGCCCCGGATCGTCCGGATCAGGGGCCTGGGGTACGCAGCGTCCACCTTCTTGCGCAGATACCCCACGTACACGTCCACCACGTTGGTTTCGATCCCGGACTCCTGCCCCCAGACCCTGCTGAGGAGCAGGCTCCGCGAGAGGACCCGCCTGGGGTTGCGGGCCATGAACTCGAGGAGGTCGTACTCCCTGGCGGTCAGCTCTATCCGCCGCTCGCCGCGCCTGACCTCCCGGCTCGCCGTGTCGATCTCCAGGTCCGCAACCCGGAGCACCTCGTCCCCCTCCACCCGCCGGAGCAATGCCCGGAGGCGGGCCAGGAGCTCCTCCATGCTGAACGGCTTGGTGACGTAATCGTCGGCGCCCAGGTTGAGGCTGTGGACCCTGTCCGGGATCTCGTCGCGGGCCGTGAGCATGACCACGGGGACCCTGTTCCCCCGCTGGCGGAGCCTCTTCAACACGCCTACCCCGTCGATCCCCGGCAGCATGATGTCCAGGATCACCACCGCAGGCCCGAACTCTACGGCGGCGGCCAGCCCCGAAGGACCGTCGTAGGCGCACCGCACCGCCAGGCTACTGTGTTCGAGCTCGAGCTGCAGCAGCCGGGCTATGGAGCGGTCGTCTTCGACGACCAGAACGCGCGTTCCGGGTCTCATCGTATCCTCCGGGTTCCCGCCCCTATTCTACCGGACCCCTTCTTCAGGCCGCGAACGGATCCTACACCCCGTTTCTAAGAAGGTTCTAAGAAGTTTCTAAGCACTCGGCGAGTAGCCGTCGCGGAGGACGGGAACGCTTCGTAGTGCGCCGCGCGGTTCCCGTCGGGTTTCCGGATTCTCATCGAATTCTTAACCTTTTCTCATAAGCCTCTTAGAGGCTCGCCGGACAATGTGTCCCGGGCGGCGGGCGTACAGAGCCGGGGTACGGGTTAGATCATGCGACCGGCACAGCGCAAGGAGGAGCATGGTGGGTACTCATGACGAGATGGTGGAACCGGTGGCCCGGCGGCTTATCTCCCGCAGGGACTTCCTGAAGGCCGGCGGCGCCGGCCTGGCGGGAGCAGCTCTGCTCGGAACCGCGGGGTGCGGCGTCTTCTCGCAGGCCGGCCAGCAAGGGGGAGGTGGCGGCAAGGCCATCGGGCTCAACCTAGGGGATTCTATCCGGGACCTGAACTCCACGACCACCACGGACTCCGCCTCCACCGACATACTCCTGAACGTGATGGACGGCCTCTACCGGCTGGACCCGAACCAGAGACCCGTGCCCGCGCAGGCCGAGGGCGTGGAGATAAGCGACGACCAGCTCACCTACACCTTCACGCTTAGAGACGGCTTGAAGTGGTCCAACGGCGATCCGGTTACCTCCCAGGACTTCAAGTACGCCTGGTTCAGGGCGCTCGACCCCGACACCGCGGGGCAGTACGCCTACATCATCGCCCAGTTCGTGAAGGGCGCAACCGAGTTCAACGCGGGTGACGGCAGTGCTGAGGACGTCGCCATCGAGGCGCCCGACGACAAGACGCTCAGGGTTACGCTGGAGTCCCCCTCGCCGTTCTGGCTGGGTCTGACGGCTTTCCACACTTACCTGCCGCAGAAGCAGAGCTTCGTCGAGGAGCAAAGTGAGAAGTACGCCCAGAACGCCGACGGCCTCCTCTACAACGGCCCCTACGTCCTGACCAAGTTCGACCCGACGGCGGGCGTTACCATGAGGAAAAACGGAGACTACTGGGACGCCGGGAACGTTGACATAGAGCGGGTCGACGTCAGGATCGTCTCCGAGCTGAACACGGCCGTCAACCTCTACGAGTCCGGTGAACTCGACGAGACGGAGATCGACAGCCAGTACGTGGACGAGTACAGGGGCACCCCGGACTTCTGGTCTCAGACGTACTTCACGAATTTCTACCTCGTCTTCAACTACAGGCTACCGTTCTTCCGGAACGAGAACATCCGCCGCGCCTTCCAGATGGGCTTCGACCGCGAGTCTCTGGCGAACGAGATCCTCAACAACGGCTCCGAGGCCGCCCCCGGCTACGTCCCGGAAGGAATAGCGGGTCCCGGCGACCAGACTTTCCGCGAGGCCCTGGGGCCGACTATGCCCGAATTCGACCCGCGGGAGGCCAAGGAGTACTTCCAGAAAGGCATCGAGGAAGTTGGCGAGAACCCGCCCATCGAGCTGCTCGCCTACGACGACAGTACGGCGAGGGACATAGCCACCTTCCTCCAGGCCCAGTTCGAGGACAACCTCGGGGCGAAGATCAACGTGAAGGTGCAGCCCTTCGACAGGAAGCTGGAGCTCGAGTCGAACGGTGAGTTCCAACTCAGTTGGCAGGGTTGGATCGCGGACTACAACGACCCGATAAACTTCCTGGAGCTCTGGGAGAGCGACAACTCCTTCAACACCCAGAAGTACGAGAGCGAGCGCTACGACCGGCTCGTCAAGGGCGCCCGGGCGGAACCGGACTCCGCGAGGCGGATGGACATGCTGCTGGAGGCTGAGAGGGTCCTGGTCGAGGAGGACGCGGCGACGGCGCCGATGTACTTCGAAGGCGAGGCCCATCTTGTAAGGCCCGCCATCAAGAACTTCGTCGATCACCAGTACGGTGCGGGCATAGACGTAAAGTGGTGGAGGCTCGAGGGGTAGCGGCCGACCCGCGGGGCAGAGCCGGCGGTCCGCGGTAGACTTGCCTTGAGGTGGGTGAGTTGGCCATCAGGGCGGTGTTGACGCTGTGCCTGGCATCTCTCTGGCTCGTCGCGTGCTCCGGGAAACCCGACGAGTCACGCCAGAGTGAGACGAACGCGGCGCAGGAGAGGGTCATGGCGCAGGAAACCGCCAGGGACGGCCTGGTCATCGAAGAGGCCGTGCTGCGCGCCGGAGAAGAGGGCGACTTCATCCTGGTGGTGGTCAGGACCGCGGATCCCATGGAGTTCCCCCGGTGCTCGTTGATGGACGGCCCCACCAGGGACGCCCTGAAGGGTGAGGGCTCGAAGGCGGCGAGATCCGAGAGCCCCTGGCCAGACTACGGCCTGACCGAGGTATTCGACATGGGCCGCAAACACGTCACCATCTTCCACGAGGACCGGGACCGGGAGGGCGAAGTGGCCGACCCCAGGCGAACGCCTTTCTTCGTATCGTGCCAATTAGGCCGCGGTCCGGGGGAACGAGACGAGGTCCATGTCGAGGGAACCCCCGAAGACTAAAGGCTCCCGGAGCCGCTACTCCTCGGGCGCCTGCCGCCCTTCTGCAGAGAAGTTCTCTGAAGAGAAGATCTTGCCGGGGTTCAGGATGCCGTTCGGGTC
>Ga0126313_10001885_pt1 | contig 11390 bp, 8 predicted proteins | sample Plot105A_FD_89954 | JGI IMG/M metagenome (GOLD analysis project Ga0126313, IMG submission 89954) | Serpentine soil microbial communities from UC McLaughlin Reserve, CA, USA - Plot105A | ecosystem: Environmental > Terrestrial > Soil > Grasslands | place: USA: UC McLaughlin Reserve, Lake County...
ACGGTGCCGCCGGCAGGTGCGATGGCGCCGGCCAGCACCCGCAGCACGCTGGTCTTGCCGGCGCCGTCCCCGCCGACCAGGGCGGCGATCGTGTGCCCGGGGACGGAGAAGCTGACGCCGTCGACGGCCTCCCGGCTGCCGTAGCGGACCCGCAGGTCGGTGACGCCGTAGCCGCTCATCGGGCACCCGCCGGGACAGTGGTGGACTCCTCGGCCGCCTCCGTCCTGGCCCGGCCGCCGGGGGCGAGGTCGCGGCGGAAGCGGATCAGCGACAGGCCGAAGACGGCCACGCCGAGGACGGCCAGCATGGTGAGCGGGAGCACGAGCGCGTCGATGGGGGTCCCGCGGACCATGACCCCGCGTGAGAGCTGGATGAAGTAGGTCAGCGGCAGGAGGTACCCGATCCAGCGCACCCCCGCCGCCATCGAGTGCAGGGGGAACAGCAGCCCCGACAGCAGGATCTGGGGCAGCACCGTCATGAACGCCAGCTGGATCGCCTGGCCCTGGTTCTGCGACACCGTGGAGATGAGCACCCCCAGCCCCAGGGTGACGAACAGGAACAGCGTCGCGCCCAGGGCCAGGGTCAGCACCGAACCGCGGAAGGGCACGTCGAACAGGGTGTTGCCGACGATGGTGATCACCGTCAGGTCGATGGCGGCGATCAGGAAGTAGGGCAGGATCTTGCCGATGAACACGTCGGCGGGGCGGAACGGCATCACCGCCAGCTGCTCCAGGGTGCCGGCCTGGCGCTCGCGGACCACCCCGAGGCTGGTCGCCACCACGCCGATGAACACCAGGATGACCCCGACCAGCCCGGGCACCATGATCACCGAGGTTTTGAGATCTGGGTTGAACAGCACCTCCGGCTGGGGGGCCGGCTGGCCGGCCTGGGCGGCCGCCTGGCCCAGGGCGTTGACCGCGGCTCGGGCGGCGAATAGGTCGGCGCCGTCGATCAGGGCCTGCGGCTGGCCGCCGGCGACGGTGACGATCGCCGCCTGGGCGCGGCCGTCGCGCAAGATGTCCACGGCGTCCTCACGGGTGGAGGCGGGCTCGACCCGGTCGACCACGAACGGGGCCCGCAGCCGGTCGGCCGCCGCCTGGGCGTCGGGGCCGACCACCACCGTCTTGATCTCGGTGACGTCGAAGCTGGCCGCGTAGCCGAACACGATCAGCAGGACCAGCGGCATCACGATCATCATCGCGACCGTGCGGCGGTCGCGGCGCAGCTGGCGGAACTCCTTTTGCACCATCGCCCACATGCGGCACCTCCACGGACAGAAACTCAACGCTTGATGAAGTCTACGGGCGTTGAAGTATGCGGTCAACGGGGAGGTCCGCCTTATCCGGGTTTGACGACCGGGCCGCTATCCTTGGGGCACGCGAAGGGGAGTATCCGCGTGCGGTCCACCGTCAGCACGGCATCGAGCCCGGTGCGACCGGCCCGGCAGGGTGGAGAGACCTTCGGAAGCAGCCGGCTATCAGGAGGACTCCATGGCATCGGTCACCAAGCTCATCAAGGACTTCGCCCGCAGCCCCAAGGGCCAGCAGCTCATCGAGCAGGTCAAGGAGCAGGCCAGCAAGCCCGAGAACCGCCGCAAGCTCGAGGAGCTGCGCCGGCGCTACGTCAAGCGGGGCTAGTCGAGCAGGACCGCGGCGGCGCGGAGCAGCTGGCGGTTGCCGTCGGTGAGGTCGGCCCGGGTGAGGTGGTGGACGCTGTCGGCGACGACGCCGATGTCCTCCAGGGGGAGGCCGGCCTGGTCGCCGACGCGGGTGGCGCGGCGGACGGCGACGGTGAAGGAGCCGCCGGCGGTGGGGAGGACGGGCCCGTGGTCGGTGTCGCCGAGGCGTTGGGCGATCTGGGCGGCCGTCCACACGTTGGCGCCGCCGGCGCCGGTGGTGGCGCTGGTGCCGAGGATGGGGCCGAGCCGGTTGTCCTGGAACCCGGCGGCGAAGATGTCGGCCGCGCTGTAGGTGAGGGCGTCGACGACCAGGACGCCCGGGCCGCGGTAGCGCCGCTCCTGGGGGAGCTCGTTGGCCTGCCGCTCGCCGGTCAGGGGGAGGGCCTGGGAGTAGGGCTCGCCGGTCCCCACGGCCAGCCGCAGCGACGGGGTCCAGCGGCCGAGCTGGTCGGGGTCGGCGTGGCTCATGGCCAGGGTGAGGGTGGTGTTGGCCAGGGAGAACCCGGCCGGGACGACGTGGCCGGTGGTGAAGACCTGGAGCAGCAGCTCGGCGGTGGGGACGTTCCCGCCGGGGTTGCCGCGCAGGTCCAGGACCAGGCCGTGCTGGGGGAGCAGGCCGGCCAGGCGGCTGGCCTCGTCGCGGACCCCGGTCGCGTCGGTGTCCGCGAAGGACCAGACCCGCAGGTAGCCGTGGCGGCGGTTGAGGGGCCGGGCGGCGAACACCTTGGGCCGGCTGGTGGGGATCCAGGGGTCGACCGGCTGCCGGGGCGCGTACAGCTCACGGCGGGCCGCCTGGATGGCCTGGCCGTCGGGGTCCTGGGCGAGGGTCAGAGCCGCCTGGGCGGTGCCGCCGCCGGCGTCCTCCTGGTCGCCGGTGTCGATGACCCGCCAACGGAAGCTCTGGTGGGCGGTGTCGCGGCCGCTGCGGTAGGCGACGGTCACCCACTCCTCGTCCGGGGGCGGCCCGTGCTCCAGGGAGCGGGCGACCAGGGCGTTCAGGCCGCGGCTGAGGCGGGCGTCGTCGGTGGCGCCGCGCTGGTGGTCGGCGACCCGCTCCACCGCCCGGTCGATGGGGATCCCATTCCAGTGGGTGACCTGCACCCCGGCCTCGAACCCCTGGCCCCGGGGGCACCAGTCGGCCTGCCTGGAGACCACGTGGCGGATGGCCCCGGACGAGGTCCGGTAGCGCTCGACCAGGAACGGCAGCACCGCCGTCCTGCCGGCGTACGGCGCCGGCGCCAGGTAGCCGGTGTGCCGGTCACGCAGGGCGGTGAAGATGGCCCCCAGCTCGTCCTGGAAGCGCTGGGCGGTCAGCCCGGTCAGGCGCCCCCGCAGGACCCGCAGCTGCTGCACCGGGTCCACGCCGTAGCGGGCCTGCTTCTGGCGCAGGTGCACGTAGGCGCCGGACAGCAGGGTGGTGGCCGCCTCGACCAGGGCGGCCCGCTCGGGCAGGGCCGGGCTGGGGGCGCCGGCCAGGAAGGTCGACAGCGCCTGCCCGGGCGGGCGGCGGGGCCGCCGGGCCGGGGTCATGCGTAGTCGCGGAGGCCGGACAGGAGCCCGCCGTGGAACGGGTTGGCGTCGACGGCGTCGAACCAGGCGCCGGTGGCGGTGATCGGCTGGGGGGAGGGGACCGGCACCGGCTCGGGCGCGGCCAGCGGCCCGGCGGTGGTGTCCTCGGTCTCGGGCGCGGGCATGTCGGGCAGGAGCACGAACGGGGCGTCGGGGGCGCCCGGGCCGGCGGCCGAGAACGCGGCCAGGGCGTCGGCGGCCCGCTCGGCGGCCGCCTCGGGGTCGGCCCGGACCCGCTCCAGCTCGGCCAGCACCTTGGCCCAGGTGACATCCACCTCGCCGTAGTCGACGGCCCGGCGCAGCCGCCCCGCGCGCAGCTCGGTGGCGGTGGCCGCCCCGGCGGCGGCCAGCAGCGCCCGGGTGCCGTAGCGGGCCTTGCCACCGACCACGACCAGGCGGACGTCGGCCTCGGTTGCTCGGATCAGGTTGCGGTAGGGGTCGGGGTGGCGGCGGGCCACCACCAGCAGGTCGGCCAGGGCTCCGGCCTGGAGGCGGCCGACCGGACGGGGCCAGACCGCGGACAGGGCCTCGCCCGGGTTGGCGGTGACCAGGCCGACCAGCTCCTCGTCGGTGAACACCGGCGCCGCCTGGGCCTGGTTCCACAGGTCGGCCACCTTCAGCTCCCACAGCACGTTGCGGGTGCCCGACGGCGCCCAGTCCGACCCCAGGCAGAGCCGGACCCCGGCGGCCTTGGCGGCGGCGATGTCGGCGGTGGCGCCGTACAGCCACAGGTTGGAGAACGGCGACCACACCAGGGTGGCGTCGCCGGTGGCCATCATCTGGAAGTCGGGGCCGCCGAGGGCGCCGCCGTGGATGGCCATCAGCTCCCTGCGGACCAGATCCGCGTCCAGCAGCAGCTGGAACTCCTTGTGTAGGTCGGGCAGGGTGCCTTCGGCGGCATGGCAGATGAACCCGCGGTGCTGCCTGACCGCGGTGATGATGTCCTCCAGGTCCTCCGGCCGGCGGGCGACGATCGTCCGGACCCGGATGAAGTCCTGTTGGTGCCGAGGCGTTCGGTGTCGATGTTGCGGACCAGCTCCCCGTCCGGCGGGGTCGCTCCCCGCGGGTTGCCCTGGATGCAGGTGGTCCCGCCGACCAGCGCCCGGGTCTCCACATAGCGCAGCAGGGCCCGCCCCGCGGCCGCGCCCAGCAGCCGCGCCGGGGCGCTCACCCGGGTGCGGTAGGTGGGGGCGTCGTCGTCCTGCACCACTCGTTGTGCGACTGCCACGGGGTGGACCGGGACGGCTCGGTCCACAACGGCAGGCTGTTGTACAGCAGGTGGTTGTGCAGGTCGATCAGGCCGGGATAGATCAGCCCGCCGGCGGCGACTCGGGGGGCGTCCTGGAACCCGGGGGGCGCCGGGTCCCCGGGGGTGACGGCGGCGATCAGCCCGTCGTCGCCGGCGTACACCTCGCCCTGGGCGAGCACCGCACCACCGGGCCGCATCGTGACCACGGTTCCTCGCAGGACCAGCATTGGAGCCTCCCGTTCAGAGCTGATCGGCGGCCTGCTGCTCGGCCGGGGTGAGCGGCGCCGGGCCGAGCTGGGTCACCCAGGTCGGGGCGAACAGCTTGAGGTAGTTGGGCGAGGGCTTGCCGAGGTCCAGGTCGGTGGGGCGGACGGCGCGGTCCCCGGAGCTGCCCACCCACCGCAGGGTCCCGTACGGCAGGTCGATGCGGGGCAGCTGCCCACGACCCGAGCCGAGCTGGAAGCTCGGGTTGCCCAGGTCCCTGGGGTAGGTGCGGGTGGCCAGCTGGTCAAGGGCCGCCTGCCAGGAGGCGGCCGCTCCGGAGCTGCCGGCGGCGGCGAGGGGGATGACCTCCATGCCGGGCGGAACCAGCTGGGGGGCGAGGCGCTGGGCCCCCGGGCCTAGGGCCAGCAGCACCCCGGCCTGCGGGTTCTCGGCCCGGACCCGCCGCAGCAGCTCGCGGTGCAGCGCCTGGACCTCCGGCCGGTCGACCAGGCTGTTGCGGCGGCTCTGGGAGAGGTCGAGGGTGTCCACCGGCAGGGTGCGGACGATCAGGTACCGGCGGGTCAGCCCGGCGGCGCGCAGGAACCGCTCCAGCCGCTGGCCGGCCTCCCCGGACAGGGCCCGGCCACAGAACAGGTCGTCGTTGGAGGCCTGGTCGGCCAGGACGAGCAGGCTCAGGTCGCGGAACCGGCCCCGGTAGACCGCCCCGACCCCGAACGACGGGTGCGCGGTGACCCCGAGGGCGGCGAAGTCGGGCCAGCCGAAGCCGGGCTCGGCGCCGAGCAGCAGCCGGGCCAGGCTGGCCGGCGGGCCGGGGTCGAAGGCGGTGGCGGCGGCCCGCGGCGGCTCGTACGGCAGGTCGCCGGCGTCGTCGTCGTAGCCGTCGCGGCTGCCCCCGGCGGTGGACCCGTACCGCAGCTGCTCACCGGCGGCGTTGTAGCGTCCGGCGGCCGAGAACAGCTGGATGCCACGCTGGTTGTCGGTCCGGTTGCTGGAGGTCCCGCCGCGGCCCAGCCGCGGGCAGGTCCCGAACGGGAAGTCGCGGAACGGGATCGCCGCCGACCGGTACTGGAAGGGGGCGGCCAGGTTGCGGGCCACCCCGGGGTCGGCGGGCAGCCACCCGGGATCGGCCTCGACCCGCTCGCGGACCACGTCGCAGGCCCGCTGGAAGTTGGCCCTGATCGCGCCGGTCGACCCGCCGGCGGCCGAGCCCGGGTGCACCACCCCGACGACCCGCAGCCGCGCCGGCAGCGATCCCAGGCCGGCCTGCTCCAGCCGCTCGGGGTTGGCGCTGCCCCCGTGGGCACCGATCCAGGTCGCGATCGACTCCTTGGCCGCCCGGCCGACGGCGACGACCAGCCGCACGTCCCCGTCCACGACCGCCATGTCGAGGATCCGGTGGCGGTGGGCGACGATCGGGGAGCGTCGGTCCTGGGCCAGGGGACGCAGGTCGTCGGTGTACTGGCCGAAGATCGGGTACACGAAGGAGTTCAGGAACAGATACGAGCGGTCGAGGCCGAGGTGGCGCAGCAGGTGCTGCATGCGGGCGCCGGTGCCGCCGGTGAAGGAGCGGTGCGACAGCGACTCGTCCTGGGCGCCCTCCTGGCCGACCAGCACCACCTTGGCCGAGCCGTCCAGGCGGCCCCGGAAGAACATGGGGCCGTGATGCCACCGGAACGCCTCCCGGCCCACCACCGCCCGGCCCAGGCCCCGGTAGTTCGGCGTCTCGGCGAACAAGGCCGCCCAGCCGCTGGCCGTGGTCGGCCCCGGGTCGTGCTCCCACGGGTCGCCGCGCTCGTCCGCCATGTCGCCTCCCGTCTCTGCGAGTCGATCGGCATGCAACCTGCAACCGGCTCAGGACACCAGCGCCGGCCTCTTCGACGCCTTGGTGACGGCGGGCACGGCCGCCCGCTGGAGGGCGACCAGGGTGATGTCGTCCTCCTGCTCCCAGTCGGGGCCGGTGAACCCGTCGAGCTCACCGAGGAGGAGCTGGATCAGCTCGGGCCCGCCGGTGCAGTCGTTCATCAGCTCGGCCAGGCGGGGGAAGCCGAACATCCTGCGGTCGCGGTCGTGGGCCTCGACCAGGCCGTCGCTGTGGAGCAGCACGGTGTCGCCGGGCGCCAGCGTCGCCTCCTTCTCCTCATACCTCATGTTCGGCATCGCGCCCAGGGGCATGCCGGTGGCCCGGAGCTCGACCACACCGCCACGGGTGTGGACGTACGGAGGGTTGTGGCCGGCGTTGGCGTACCGCAGCGTCCCGGTGGACGGGTCGAGCACGCCGTACAGGCAGGTGACGAACATCTGCGGCGGGATGTCCTGGAGGAGCAGGTTGTTGGCCCGCTCCAGGACCTTGCCGGGCGAGGAGAACTGGGGCGCGTCGCCGCGCAGGATGCTGTGGGTGGTGGCCATGACCAGGGCCGCCGGCACGCCCTTGCCGGTGACGTCGCCGCAGACCAGGCCGATCCGGCCGTCGGGGAGCTCGATGAAGTCGTAGAAGTCCCCGCCCACCGCCTTGGCCGGCTGGTAGTAGGTGGCCACGTACCAGCCCGACAGCTCGGGCGGCTCGCGGGGCAGGAACTGCCGCTGGATGAGCTGGGCGACCTGGAGCTCCTGCTCGATACGCTCCCGGGCCTGGAGCTCGTCCGCCTGCTGGCGGACGAGCCGGCGGACCAGCTGGGCCACCCGCAGGGCCGGGGCAGCCCGCTCGGCCAGGTCCTCCAGGAGCTTGCGGTCGTCGACGGCGTAGTCGCGCTCGCTGCGCCGCGGCCCGAGGCCGAGCAGGCCGACCAGCCGGGCCTGGCTGACCAGCGGCACGACGAGCCGCATGCCGGCCGCCTGGAGCGCGTCGCGGGCCGGTGAGGCGACCTCCAGCTCGTCCAGGGCCACGGGGGCGGTGGCGGCCTCAAGCCAGGCGATGAGGGGGTCGTCGGGGCCCACCTGGACCACCACGACGGGCGTCCGCCGGGCCCGGGGCGGTGGCGCCGCGCCCCGGTCCTCCCCCGGGTCGCCGTCCTGTGGGCGCAGCCAGAGCGCCATCCGGGCGGGCTGCATCGTCTCGTCGGCGGCGTCCAGCAGCTCGCCGGCGACCGTGTCCAGGTCGATCTCGTCACGGACCTTCGCGCTGAAGGCCTCGAGGGTCTTGGCGGCGTCGTACCTGCTCCGGTAGAAGCTCCGGTCGATGAAGGCCTGGATCCGGTCCCGCGCCGGCCGGAACAACGCCGCGGCGGCCAGGGTGGACACCACCACCATCAGGCTGGACCCGCCGACGATCCGCGAGAGAGGACGCTGGAGCACCACGACGCTCGCCAGGTACGCCAGGCCGAGCACGCCGGTCAGGATTCCGTAGACGAGGGTCTGGTTGATGACCCGGTCCATGTCCCAGAGCCGGTACCGGACCAGCACCGCGGTCAGGGTCAGGGGGATGGCCGCGAACAGCACCGGGAACACCACGAACGCCAGGCCCTGCAGCTCCTGCGCGCGCGCGTTCCCCAGCGCCGCCCTGAGCCCGAACAGGATCAGGGCCGCACCCAGCGCCAGCGAGAGAGCCCATACGAGCACCCGGGACTGCTGGCGTTGCGCCGCCGAGCCGGCCTGGTGCAGCCGAAACGACTGCGAGGTGATGCCGGCGACCGGGATCAGTATCCCGAAGAAGAGCACCAGCCCGGTGGGGTCGCCGTGGAACCAGGTCTTGAAGCGGGTGAAGAGCTCCACCGCGGCCACCAGCAGGATGGCCAGCAACGGCCAGGTGACCCATCGCCGTCTGGACCAGGCGGCAGGCAGGCGGCCGTCGGGGAACACCAGCAGGGCGAAGACATAGGCCAGCCCGGCGAACAGGTGATAGTTGTCGTGCAGCCGCGCTGCCAGCCAGGGCATCTCCTGGAGGCCGCTGTGCGCGGTGGCGTTGAACACCGCGGCCGTCCCCACCATCCCGAGCGCCAGCAGTCTGGCCGCCAGGTCGTTCGGGCGGAGCCGGATGAGGAGGATCCCGAGGCCGATGTTGAGGACGCTGAACAGGTACTGGAGCAGGATCTGAGGACCGGACAGGAGGGCGTGCGAGTCGATCGCCGCCCCGACAGCCGCCGTGCGCACGCCCGGGATCCAGCGGGCCCAGGCCGGGATCTCCCGGCCCCGCTCCACGGCCACGAATTCCGCGGGCTTGGAATCGCTGAGCTCGTCCTTGAACAGGTAGTGGCCTGGCGGCGGCGCGGTGAAGGCGATCTCGGTCGTGCGAGGGCCGACGGTGGGCCGGATGTAGCGGATCGCCTCGTTCCCGCGGTAGATGGCGAAGTTGTGGCGCTGGCCGGGGTCGAGGTTCTCGAAGTGGATGACGACCCGCGTGTCCGCCCAGACAGCGAGCTCCTTCGCCTTGACCCACCGCGACCCGGCGGTCACCCGCTGCCCCAGCTCGCCGTTGCTCGCGACGGCGACATATCCCCGGTCGCTCGCACCCCACCGGTGCAGCGTCTCGTGGACGGCCAGGCTGCGGCTGGCCAGGATCGGCGGGATCCCGGACAGCAGCCAGATGACCGAGCCCGCCGTGTAGAGGACGAGGAAGACCAGGAACGCGACATTCGCGATGCGCGTCGGCGACGGTCGCTCTGGCATCCTGCACCCCCCTGCACCTCAAGCGGGCAGTGTAATCGACACCGCCATGGTGACGGCCGCGCGTCCAGGGATCGTTACGGTGAACGTGACGCCATGATGATCCCGCTCCGGTGCGGAGAGCACCATCGATATCCAGAGGAGGACAACGGCGTGCAGATCGGCATCGGCCTTCCCAACACGGTCCTGGGGGTTCCCGGGCGGCTCCTGGTCGACTGGGCCAGGCGGGCGGAGGAGCGCGGCTTCTGCTCGCTGGCCACCATCGACCGGATCGCCTACCCGAGCTACGACTCGCTGACCGCCCTCACCGTGGCCGCGGCCGCGACCGACCGGATCGGCCTGCTCACCAACGTGCTGCTGGCCCCGGCCTACCAGCCGGTCCACCTGGCCAAGGTCACCGCCTGCCTGGACCAGATCTCGGAGGGTCGCCTCACCCTCGGCCTGGGGGTGGGCGGCCGCCCCGACGACTACCAGCTCACCGGCCGCTCCTTCCACGACCGCGGGCGGCGCTTCGACCAGGACCTGGAGCTGCTGCACCAGGCCTGGGCGGGCGAGCCGGTCGCCGGCAGCCAGTTCCCGGTCGCACCGCCGACCATCCGCGGGCGGGTCCCGCTGCTGATCGGCGGCCAGCCGGCCCTGGCCGCCCCGCGGGCCGCCCGGTGGGGGGCCGGCTTCACCATCGGCGGCGCCCCGCCGGAGATGGCCGCCGGCGCCATCAAGGAGTTCAAGGCGGCCTGGGAGCAGGCCGGCGGGAGCGGCCGGCCACGCGTCGTCGTCCTGGCCTACTACTCCCTTGGCGAGGAGCACACCGAGGAGTCGCTCCACAACCTCCGCAGCTACTACGGGTTCCTGGGCGACTGGGCCGAGCAGGTCGCCTCGGGCGCGTCCCGCACCCCCGAGGTGGTCCGGAGGGCGGCCGCGGCCTTCCAGGAGGCGGGCGTGGACGAGCTCGTCTTCGACCCCACGGTGGCCGACCTCGACCAGGTGGACCGGCTCGCCGACGAGGTTGGCGACTACAACACCGCCCGGTAGCCCTCCAGCCGGTCGGCCAGCTCCCGGGGGCGGCTGAGGGCGACGCAGTGGCTGCCGTCGATCTCGTCCGGGACGATGCCGAGGCGCTCCCGGACCACCCGGCGCAGGAACTCGGGCGGGAAGAAGCGGTCGTCGCGGCAGAGCAGGAAGCGGGTCGGCACCTCCGGCCAGGCCGGTAGCGGCCATGGCCGCTCCAACAGGGTGGCGGACTGCCCCCGTGCCCGCGCCATCGACTCGGCCGCCAGGTCCGGCGGGACGTCGTGGAAGAACATGGCGATGTCGTCCGGAGGCCGGCCGTGGCGCTCGTCGTAGGCGCGTCGGGCCTGCCGGTAGCCGGTGTTGGCCCACCAGTCCCCCGGCCGCTCCCCCGGCGATGGGACCATCCCGGCCAGCAGCACCAGCAGGTCGGCGGGCACCAGGTCGCAGACCAGGGGGGCGGTGAACCCGCCGAAGGACTGGGCCACCACGATCAGGTCGCCCCGGTCGCCGACGGCCTCGACCACCGCCTCGGCGTACTCCGGCAGCCCGGCCGCGTCGTCCTCGGTCGGCAGGTCCGGAGCCACCACCTCCTGGCCCCGGCCGCGGAGCTCGGCGGCGACCAGGTGCCAGAACCAGCCGCCGTCGCCGGCGCCGTGGATCAGCGCATAGGCGGCCATGCCCGGATCGTAGGCGATCGCCCGGACATGACGTCGGCTTCGGCGAGGGCCGCTCGCCCGAGCCGCCCTGACGGTCGCCACCGGTCCCGCCATGTGCTACACCTAGTACATGTCTAGACAACTGCTGGAGCTGGGCGGCTACGACGTCGTGGTCGTCGGCTCGGGCAGCGCCGGGGCCACGGCGGCCGTGGCCGCCGCCCGCAACGGAGCCAGGACGCTGCTGCTGGAGAAGCTGCCGTTCCTGGGCGGGGTCTCCACCGCGGTGCTGGACACCTTCTACGGCTTCTACACCCCGGGGTCCCGGGCCCGGAAGGTCGTGGGCGGCCTGGCCGACGAGGTGGTGGCCGGCCTGCGCCGGCTCGGCCCGGTGGTGGAGCGGCCC
>Ga0126313_10001886_pt1 | contig 11389 bp, 18 predicted proteins | sample Plot105A_FD_89954 | JGI IMG/M metagenome (GOLD analysis project Ga0126313, IMG submission 89954) | Serpentine soil microbial communities from UC McLaughlin Reserve, CA, USA - Plot105A | ecosystem: Environmental > Terrestrial > Soil > Grasslands | place: USA: UC McLaughlin Reserve, Lake County...
ATCCGTCTGAGAACCGCGCCGACCAGTCGACTTTCGGCGGGCCTCATTGCCACATCAACTTGATGTCCGGCAACTTCGCCTTCCCGTCGCACATGGGTCACATCGCGAGTGGGACTAGCGATGGCGTGTTCATGGCGGCGACGTGCCTGCCCTAACCGACTAGCAGTCGGTCTGTCTTCTTCGGGAAAGCCCCCAACCGGGGCTTTCCTACTCTGTTCGCGAGACCTGATCCTGCATAACGCTTAGCGTGGGCGCCGCTCTCGCGCAAGCGACTCCGGCATCCTCGAGCACATTGGCGGCGCGGCATTTGCCACTGGCGCGATACCCGCCGACGCTTATGCGTCTCCGTCGCCCGGTTGCAGCGTCGATGCTCGGGCCCTGAGTAGGCCGTCCGGCGAGCGGAGCCCGCGCAAGCTGCTCGCTGTGATCGTGCGGAAGCTCGTCGCCGCCCCGCCCTCCGTGGGAGCTAGCTCCAGTCGCCCTTTCGGCGTGTACGAGTCTGATCGTCCTTTGCCCGAGGGCCAGACTGGAGCCCTGTGCACGGTCCTTGAATGGTTCGTCCCGAACTGGCAGGATCGCCCTCCATATACCGCGACGAAAGGAGGACGGCATGAGGAGATTCCTTGCTGTTCTAACTGTGGCCATCGTCGCCACTGCGGCCTCCGCCGGTTCCGCCACGGCGACCATCCACCCGCTCATGGTCGGATGGGTTTGCGGAGACGCGTCCGGGGATCCAGCTGGGCAGACGCCTGGCGAGACACACTCGGATCAGTCGACGTTCCGTGCGTTGCTGGCAAGCGGCGTCATAGTCGGTATCGACCCGGCGACGGGGCTTCCGATCTTCGACCACGACAACCCGGCGATCAAGTTCAGCTCGTTCACGGTAGTTCCCGTGGAGACTGGCACGCCGTCCAATCCCGGCGCGATCAACTGCGTACAAGGGATCTTCGCCACGATCACCTGAGATCGTGCGGAGAACGAGGGGGCGCGCTTTGCGGCGGCGCGCCCCCTTCGCCAAACACGAGGGCAGATCTAAGGGTTCGCCGAGGCGGAGGAAAGACCGGTGGGATCAGGGTCGAATTCGGGGGCGTGGACCGTCCACCCATCATCACGCGCGGCGCGGTCACGTGGGTGGTCTTCATCCCTCGCGGGGATCGCCTTCGTCGTCGTCGCCGCCGTCTTGATCGGCGCGGCACTGGCGGCACTACCGTTCATCTGGGGGATGGTCGTCGCGTTCGCCGTGGTCGTGCTCGTGGCCGCACTGGTCCTGGTCGAGCTACGACGCTTATGGGCGGCTGCGACGATAAGAGCGTTCGTGTCGGCGACCGCGCTCGACAACGGCCAGCGCCTGCTCGGTAGATGAAAGACCCGCGGGGCGGCGGGCCTTTCTCCGTCTAGGGCTCCTCTGATGAAGCCGCTAAGACAGCCTCAATGGTAGCCCGTGGCCTACGTTTTGCGGCTTGTGCGGCGGGTAGATGGGTCTCCCTAGCCGCGAAAGGGGCGAATGGCCAGCCAGGGAGCCGGGGCACAGGGCCATCGAAAATGAACTCTCGGGACACGCGGAGAGAACAGAATCAGATGCGCTTCCGAAGGGCGAATGAGGGCTTCCACGACGCCGTTGAAGATCGCGTGCAGGATTCTCAACCCGTGCCTTTCCTCTGCGAGTGTGCCGATGACGACTGCCTCGGCACCGTCAACATCCTGCCCAGCGAATGGGAAGCAGTCGCCGCCAGACCGAATCACTTCCTCATGGAAGCTGGACACCAGCACAGCGAAGGTGAGGAAGTAGTGGGCTCGCTCCGCGAGTACGAGATCGCTCGTAAGCCTGACTGAGCGACTCCGAAACCGTTGCTCCCAGCGGCTCCTGTGCGTTAAAATCTTGCAACTACATAGTCGTCCTCGGTCTCTTTGACTCGCAGGTTCGAGAGCCAGAGAAAGGAGGTGCCGTGGGGCATGGGGAGCGGACGAGACGGCTCAAGCGGACTGTGAATGACCGCGTCTCCGAAGTCTTAGAAGAAGCAGGGCTGGCGGAGGGAGAGTTTCTTTGTGAATGTGCAATCGAGCGCTGTGAGCGCACGGTTCACCTCAGTCGTGCCGAGTACGGCTCGCTTGATGGGAACCGAACTCGGCTGATCGCCCACGCGCGGTTGACAGGCAGCACCCCTCGTCGGTTGTGAGCTGATTTCGGATCGCTCGGCCATGGACGAACGTCTGGCACGACAGGCGCGAAACGAGGCGCTCATCCGCCAAGTGAACCAGCGGATCGAGCAGCTAGACAAGGCTGCTGCAGAAGCGAGCCTCGCGCCGGATGCAGCCTTCTTCGAATTCCTCTGCGAGTGCGGCGGAGACGACGGCGATTTCAGTTGTGTGGAGCACATCCAGATGACGATCGAGGAGTACGAGCAGGTCCGTTCACAAGACGACCGTTTCGCCGTTTATCCCGGTCACGAAGACGAGGGGCTCGACCGGGTGGTTGCCCGTAACGAAAGGTTCGTAGTCGTGGACAAGCGGCCGGCGGCCGAGCCCTTTGTCGAAGATGATCCTCGCGGAGCGCCATCTCGGTGATCCTCTGATGTGCTCCGCGCAGTCATAGCGCGAGCGGAGACGGGTCGGCGTTTCAGCGCCTCGACCTCGACCTCCATCCCGGGTCAAGCTGGCGCCATGACGGTATAGCCCTGCTCTCATACGGTTGGACCCAGTGCTCCCAGCTGCGCGGGGTCATCCAGAGCCCGTGGATGAGCACAATCGTGTCCGGTATAGCGGCCATAGACCGCTCCTTCCCTTGGGGTCGACAACCACGTCACAGCCGCAGGCACCTGGGGGCCACGTGCCGAGCGATGAGTGGTCAAGTCGCGATAGCCCTCTGACGGAGTCGAACCTAGACCCCCCTCACTATCGAGGGCTCGCTGGCCCCGGCGGTGATCGCAAGGCCGGCGTTTGCTCGAGCGGGGCCGCGAAGGACCGGAGGCGGAGGGCGCGCGCGATCCCGCCCTCGCCGCATCGGGGGCGCATCACCTCGCCTTCCGCCTCATTCGAGGCACGTTTGCACTCCGCGCCCGCTTTATGCAAGGGACAGAATTGCTTTACCCGCCCGCTTTACTTTGAGGAAATCTGTGTTATCTTGCGCGATCTCCGGCGGGTGACCTTACCCGCAGGTTCGCAGGAGGGGGCGGAAGCCGCAGCCGCCTCCTCCTCGCTTCCAAGGGAGAGCGTGGACCGGACACCTATCCAGGAATCTCGAGCTGATCCGGCCCCGGCCAAGCCATCGACGCTCGGCGACCGAGTGCGCCAGCTTCGGATCGCACGCGGCCTGACGCAGGCCGATCTCGCTGGAGACCGCTTCACGAAGCAGTACGTCAGTGGGATCGAGCGTGGCGCGACCCGCCCCACGAACGACACGCTCGAGTGGCTTGCCAGCCGGCTCGGCGTCGACCGTTCCTTCCTCGAGGTCGGCCTTTCCTCAGACGAGTGGGAACGGGCGCTCAGCGTCCTCTCGCGTGCCGAGGCAGCCATCCAGGCACACGACTACGATCACGGCCTCGGACTTCTAACCGAGGTCGCGGAGCGGCTTGCATCTCGAAGCGCGCCGGAGCTCGAGCTGCGGGCGCTGCTCGCCGAGGGCTGGGCGCGCATGTACCGGGGCGAGCTCCGCGAGTCGGTGGTCGCTCTCGCGCGCGCCCACGAGCTCGCGGCGGCGCCCCTCTTCACCGACCTCGACCGCGCCGAGGTCCTCTTCCGGCTCGGTTGTTGCCGCTACAAGCTCTCTTCGACCGCGACGGCTCTCGTTCTCTTCAAGGAGTCTCTCGAGCTCGCCGAGCGGTCAGGCCTTCCCTGTGACCGCCTCCGCGCAAAGATCTTCGGCTGGCGCTCGCGCTGCTACCGGCGCCAGCGCGACTGGGAGGCGGCGAGCGAGGATGTCGAGCGGGCGCTCGAGCTCTCGGAGGCGCTTCGCGACCCCCGGGGCCAGGCCGACGCCTACTTTCTCGGCTCGCTCGTAGCCGAGCGCCAAGGGCGGTGGGTCGTTGCCCGCTCGTATGCCGAGCGGGCCAAAGCGCTCTACGAGGACATCGACGACCGCGCCAACGTGGGGAAGCTCCTCAACAATCTCGGAGGGCTCAGCTTTTTGCTGGGCAAGCCCGCCCAAGCCACCGAGAACCTCAAAGAGGCGTTCGCGGTCGCGCTCGAGGTCGGGAGCCAGGCGGATGCCGCCCAGGCCGTCTCGTCGCTTGCCCAGGTGCACCTCCGGACCGGCGAGGTGGAGCTGGCGGAGCAGCAGGCTCGGCATGCACTCGAGCTCCTCGACGGACGAGTCGACTTCCTGGACGAGATCGGCAACGCCGAGCTCGTTCTCGGGCGCGCCCTCCTCGAGCAAGGCCGCCTCGACGAGGCCGAACAGCACATCCAGATAGCGGAGAAGGCGTTCGAGCAGCTGTCCTCCTCGAGCCACCGCGCCGCCGCCTGGGCTGCACAGGCGGACATCGCGGTGTGCCGCGGTGACAAGGATCGCGCGGTTGCTCTCTACCGCCGCGCGGTGGAATCGCTTCAGGACTTTCGGTTCTAGGGAGGAGGTGACCAGTGAACCGCGCAGTCGCCCTCGTCATCATCACCCAGCTCGTTCTCTTGGCGTCCGTCCTCGCGGCCCTCACGGGCTTCTCGGACGGTCCATAGCCTCAACTCGAGCTGACCTCGCCGCACCCTTGCTAATCGACGCGAGGACGCGCGGCCCCAGACCTGGGCCGCGCGCCCGCGCGCCTACCCGGAGGTCAAGGCGCCGGGAAAAGTTCGCCACGCCGATGGGGCGAACTGGTGTGCAGCCGTACGAGCCCAATCTCCGCCGCTTGGAACTGTCTAGGACGTCGAGGAGCGCAGGCCAATCTGGAAGACGATCCCCATTGCGCCTCGCTGTTACCCCCTGTGACTCCAGGGAGTAGCTCGCTGCGAAAGAGGCTCATGTTTTTGGGGGGAGGGGCAGCCGTTCGGGGATCTTGACGTCCAGACGAGGGCCACCTTGATGCGCGCTCGCATCGCCCGTCAGGCCGCCAAGGCATATGACTCGAGATCCGCAAGGAGGTTCCCGAGCTCGAAGCGCGTCGCCTCGAGAACGCGGCCCCGGTACTGGATCACAAGCGCGCCGCGGTCGGTGAGTCGGCGCCTGCTCGCCTCGAGGAGGCGCCGGTACGGTCCGAGCCCGTCGCCCGCGGCGAAGACGGCGCTCGGCGGCTCTGAGCGAAGATCCGCGTACGCGCTCTCGAGGCGGAGCCTCTCGGGCACGTACGGCAGGTTCGCGACTACGAGGTCGAGCTTTCCCGGCACGGCCTCGAGCAGGTCGCCCTGCACGACGTGGACACGGCGACCGAGCCGGTGGCGCGCGACGTTCGCGCGCGTCAGCTTGACGGCCGCCTCGAAGAGATCGGTTGCCCAGACCTCGGCGTTCGGCGCTCGCAGCGCGATCGCGACCGCCAGAGCGCCCGAGCCGCTGCCGACGTCCACAACTCTCGCCGGCTCGGAGCCGAGACGGGCCAACGCTCGCTCGACCAGACGCTCTGTAGCTAGTCTCGGGATCATGACGCGTCCCGGAGCGGTCAGGAGCCGGAGGCCGGAAAAAGACGACTGAGCGAAGATGCTGTCCACACCTTCGTTCGTGTCGCCGGAGGAATGAGTCTTACGTGCGCTGGGCTACAGGATCTGCTCGCCGCTGACGAACGCACGCAGGCTCTCGTGCTCCTCGCGGCAGGCCGGACAGCCGTCGAGGTGCGCGCGCAAGCCCGGAATTGCGGCGTCGGCGTCCTGCCCGGCAACTTCGAGCTCGACATAGCGATCGAGCTCTTCGAAGCAGACGTCGCAGCCCACGTCTGGGCCCGCCGGTCCAAGGAGCCGGCCGAGCACCTGCTTGAGATCGGGTCGCTCCATCAGTTCGTCTCCTCTAGGAATTCAAGGGAAAGACCGCACTCCTGCAAGTGCTTGCGAAGCTTGCGTCGGGCGTCGTGCAGGGTCTTGTAGAGCGCGCCGCGCGTCGAGCTCAGCCGCTCGGCGAGGACGTCGATCGGCACCCCGTTGAGGGCCAAGGCGACGAGCACGCGACGCTGGTGTGGGGTCAAGACCTCGTTGATTCCGCTCTGCACCCTGGCCAGCAGCTCGGTCTGCTCGAGCGCCGCGTCGGGCGCGAGACCCGCGCTCGAAAAGAGGCTCCAGGTCTCCGGTTCGAGCGGGATCTCACGACCTTGCCATGCGCGCTTACGCAGCTTGACCGCCGCCTCGAGGAGGGCGAATTTGTACGCCCAGGTCGTGAAGCGACTCGCTCCGCGGAAGCTGTCGAGCCGCGCCAGCACACTGACGAGGGCGTCGTCGGCGGCCTCGAGCGCGATGTCGTTGAGGTCGTCGCCGCGTACGTGAGGCAGCGCGGGCCGGCGGCGCGCCACCTCGAATCGGGCGCCGCGCAAGAGGAGGGCGTGCAGCCGCGCGACGGCCTCGTCGCGAGTCGCTCCCCCCGCACGCAGAGAGCGCAGCCACTCGTGCGACTCCGCGTCAAGGAGCGGCTCTGTCGGCGCCTTCACCGCGGGCAGAGGGACTATCGGCTCCACGAGACCGATGGGAACCGTAGCCTCCTTGAGGGCACTCATGCCGTGTCGTCGCCCTCAAGAGGGGCGAGAATCCGGACCGCGAGCTCGGGGGGGCTGCCGCGCTCAAGTAGGTCGATCAGCGCGTGGAGGTCGTAGCGCGGATCCTGCGCCAACCGCGCCGCCAGCGAGAGCGGGAGGCCCGATTGAGCGAGCTGCTCGCGACGCCAGATGACGACCTGATCGGCGCCGCGGTCTTTTGTCGTTTGCGTCCGCACGATTGGTTTGTGACCCTGGAGCGGCATTGCTTACCTGCTCTTGGCGCTGAGCGCCGTGCCCACCGGGGCTGGGAACGGATGGGACTCGACATCCAGCCGCATACGGGACGCCATTGGCCTCGGTTCGACTATCCGTGGAGGAGCAACTTCCAACTCACCCTGGGGCGGTACCACGATCACGGGAACCGACGACTTCCTGACGATCTCTCCCGCGAGCCGGCTCCGCAGGAACGTCCACGGCTTTCCTTTGCTTCTTGCACCGAGGAGGATAAGAAGCGCCCGCTCTTCTGCAGCGACCGCGGCCAGTCGCTCGGCAACGTTGCCAACCTCGGCCCGCCAGTCGACAAGGCCCACAAGTTGCTCGTCGTAGAGCACGTTGGCGAGGAGCCGCTCGGCGTTCCCTCGCACACGCAAGATCGCGTGGGGCTCCTCGAGCTTCTGGTCACCGCCGAAGCTGTCGGCCACGTGAACCGCAACGACCCTGAGGCGGAGGACTTCCGCCAGCTCTGTCGCGACGCGGAGTGCCGACCGCGCCGCGGGCGACGCGTCGATGCCACAGACGATCGTTCGCACGATCTTCCTCCTTTCCCTTCTCTGGGATCAGCTTGCCTGCGCACGACCGCGCAGCAATGGGGCGGAGGGGCCATTTGAGATAACTCGTGCGCCCATTCGGCCAAGGCGCTGCCACGCCGCCTCTGACGCAGGACCGGGTCGTACGGAGTCCGCGCAGGCGTCTACTGAAACTGAATCGTCTTGCCTTCGGCGCAGGCCGTGCACAAGCCCTCGCTTCTCAATGCGAGTGCCGCGGACAAGGGCGTATTGCAGCGGAAGCAGCGAGCACCATCGTCCCGCCTCAGCTCACGGATCAGTTCATGCTCGTAGTAACTCAGCATGGATTTCCTCGAGCTGACCGCTTACGCGGCCGCTGCCAGCTGCCTGTTGGTCGGGGTGGTTGCCGAGAGATGCATGAGCTCCCTCCGAGGCTTGTGGGTCAATGCCGCTCGGATCGGGCCCCGTGAGCTGACGTAGAAGACCTCGCCAGAGCCCGTTGCGGCGGCCTCTCGAAGCAATTCGGCCACCGGGTTGCCGGCGCGGAGGGTCGTGCTTACGGTCACGCCAGCTGCTCGAGTCTCCTCAGCCGCGCGGTCGAGCTCGAGCCTCACCGTCTTCGAGCGGCGGACACCTCACCCGCCGTTCCGCGCGTCGAGTCGCTGAGCTTGTCCTTGACAACCCCAACAAGCCTCAGATTGCCGCGGTTCTTGCGGCAATAGTCGACTGCGGCACGAACGGCCTCTCGCGAGCCGGACTCGTCGATTCCACACAGTACGGGGTGCATCTGGCTCTCCTTTCCTTGCGCTTTCATCAGCTTGGTCAGCCATCAGCGACTCGGAAATGGAGAGAGAGCCTGAGATCGCGGCGTTCGCTACCCCATCACGATGGCGGCCACGGCCGCCTGGAGTCAGAACGATGACGTCCTAGTTCGGACGTCTTCACATTGATCAGTGGCGATGACGAGATCAGGCCAACGCCGGCATGTGGGGCGAGGCAGATGGAGAGGGGGCTGACCAGAACTACATGTCCGCGTCCATGGCGGGGAACTGAATCGAGCGCCAGGCTTGCGTCAAACAATTCGAAAGGACTCACGATGCGAAGAAGGAGATACGAAAGGAGTGGTGTGGAGGCGCCACCGAAGGCTTTCCAACTTGCGTGGGTACTGACCGCGCTGACGCGGCGAAGCTCACGGCAGTCGGAGCAGGACGTCGAAATCATGCGCGGCCGGGGCGGAGAGGGGCACCGGCCGGGCGCTAACGGCGCCCGGCGTGAAATCCGCCCGCTACGGGACACAGTCGTCGATAAGCGCACTAAAGACGCCTCCATAATGTCGATCGCCCAACAGACCCTCGCCAAGAGTCGTGAACCGGTCACAAATGAGGGCGGCATCGTCCGCTTCGCGTTGAGCGTCGGCAACGAGCACACGGTGAATGCGCGTTGAGCGCGGAGCTGCTTCCTGTGCTCGGACTGACAGCGCTCCTGGCCGGCGTCGGATTCTTGATGGTTGTCGTCGGCGTCCAAAAGCACATGCTCGAATGGAAACGGCACGGATGCCCGCTGTGCGCACGCACGCGTGAGCGCGGCTGCCGCTGCCGGATCCGGTGAACCGAGTCGAACTACGCGCTCCTCCAGTGGGGTCGACCTTGACCCGTCACCACCCGTAGTGCTCATCACAGCCTCTTGCTTACGACTGAGCCAGCGAGATCGCGAGCTTAGCCACGCGTACGAGCGGCTCCGGCATCTCAGCGGAGGGCCGTGAAGCGAACTCTCTCCAGGCCCGCTCGGGTTTCCGACTGTGACCCGCGAGCCCCGCGACGGCCTCGAAGTCGGGGTCGAGGATGACGGTACGCTCCTTACCCGCGCTGTCGGCGATCAGCGCGTTAAGAGCCCGTTCTGCTGCCACGAGCTTGCCGCTCGGCCGTCTATCGCTGTCGTGAACGACGACGAACGGCACGCCGCTGGCTCGGCAGATCCGCGCGAATAGAGGAAGGTTCGGCTTGCCGCCGCACTCGATGATCGAGATCGCCTCCCGGTCGACGTCGAACCCGAGCGTGGCAAAAACGAATGGGAGAACGAGCTTCTCGGTCAGACCCTCCACGAGGACGGCTGCGCGCGCGAGGAACAGCTCGCTCCGGGCAGCGTCGAACTCGGTCAGCACGCGAAAGTCTTCGTCAGGGGTCACTGGTTCTGGCTGGAGGGCACGTGTTCCCGTCCGAGGAAGTCGTTCGACAAAGACGAGCTCATCAAGTCGCCCGACGTTTAGGAAGGCTGGCGAGTGGGTCGAATAAATGATCTGGTTCCCCCTGACCGAGAACTCGCGCAGGAGGCGGTAAAGGTAACGCTGAGCCTGCGGACGAAGGTAGAGCTCGGGCTCCTCGATGAGGAGCAGGAGACGGTCGAGACCAAGCGAGTAGCAGGCCTCGAGCGCATCGACGATCGAGAGCGCCTGTGCCGCCGACGTGGGGCGGTCTTGAGCGAGGGCGCGACGGAAGATCTCGAGAGCCCGCGACGCCCCTGCCCCCTTCGCGGTTCCGTCCGCGAGCACCGGGCCTGGCCGTGCGCTAGCGGGCAGAAAGAGGACGGGCGGCAAGACCTCGGGCTCGGTGACGGCGTAGCGCCGGGAGGTTCCCTCGAGCGCAGCCTCGCCACCACCGGCGAGCCTAACCCGGATCGAGATCTTCCCGTCACCGCCTTCCGCCACGTCGGTGGCTTTGAGCGGGGCGGCTGCAGGATCGAGGACGGCACGGATCGCAGCGAGCAGATTCGACTTGCCGACATCAGCTTCGCCGACGAGCGCGCACATCCGACCCGGCGAGAATGACACGTCGCTGGCGCTCCGAAAGCCTCTCACCTCGACCCCTGTGACGCCGAAGCTCGGTGGCTGGTCGCTGAGCGCGCCACCGTTCACGGCTGTGGCGTCAACACTCGGACGGTCCCCCCTCATGCGGATGGCGAGCCGTGGGTTCGGCGGTTGGCTGGACAGACGAGGAGCATGAGCCGGCCTGGTCCCTAAGGCTGGATCAGCCCGCGGCGGATCGCGTAGCGTGTCAGCTCGACGCGGTCGCGCATGCCGAGCTTCTCGAGGATGTTGGCGCGGTGGCGCTCGACCGTCTTCACGCTGATGAAAAGCATCTCGGCGATCTCCTTCGAAGTGTGCGCCTCGGCGATCAGCTTGAGGATCTCCAGCTCGCGTGGCGTGAGCGGGTCGAATCCCTTCTCGTGGTCGCCGGGACGATCTAGGAAGTCGCGTACAAGGGCGCTCACCGCACCGGGGTACAGAAACGACTCGCCACGCATCGCAGCGCGCGCGGCATCGACGATGTCGCGGTCGGCGCCGGACTTGAGCACGTAACCCGACGCGCCGGCCTTGAGCGCCTCGAAGAGAAACTGCTCGTTGTCGTGCATCGACAGGATCAGCACTCTGATCTCGGGCTTGCGCTTGTGCAGCTCGGCGGCGGCCTGGATACCGGTCATGCGCGGCATCGAGACGTCCAGGATCACGAGGTGGACGTCTTCCTTGAGCGCTATTTCGACCGCCTCGGCGCCATCCTCAGCCTCGGCGACGACCTCGAGATCCGAGGTGGCATTGAGCACCTTGCGCAGCCCCGAGCGGACGATTGGAAAATCGTCGGCGATAAGAATCCGGGTCTTGAGCGGGATTGGCATTAGCGGGCCTCCCTCAGCGGCACTTCCATGCGAACCTCGACGCCGCCTTCAGGGCTCGCCTTGATCGCGAGCGCAGCGCCGAGCATCAGCGCTCGTTCGCGCATGCCGCGCAGGCCGCCGCCCGGAGGCCCGCCGCCATTCATTCCGCGGCCGTCGTCGAGAACGCGAAGGACGACGCTCCCCGATCCGCGGGTGAGCTCGAGCTCGACACGGCTGGCCTCCGCGTGTCGGGCGACGTTGGTCAGGCTCTCTTGAGCCACGCGGTAGAGGGCGAGCTCGACCTCTGGTTCGAGGCGGGGAAGGTCGCTCCCGAACCGTCGCTCGATCTTGAGACCG
>Ga0126313_10001887_pt1 | contig 11383 bp, 10 predicted proteins | sample Plot105A_FD_89954 | JGI IMG/M metagenome (GOLD analysis project Ga0126313, IMG submission 89954) | Serpentine soil microbial communities from UC McLaughlin Reserve, CA, USA - Plot105A | ecosystem: Environmental > Terrestrial > Soil > Grasslands | place: USA: UC McLaughlin Reserve, Lake County...
GCGTTCAGCGCCGTTGGCCGCCAGGGGGAGACCGGCCCGGTGACGGACCCGGTTGCAGAGACGAAAGCACCAATGGGGATCAACGCCACACCGGCGGAGGCAATGCCGACCGTTGCGGAAGCTTCGTCTGTCCCGAGTGCGGAATTGTCATCTGTCCCCAGTACGGTCGCCAAACCATGTCCTGCACCGCCCGTCAAGCCGATCTACGCTGCTCCTCCGTTGACCGGTGGGGATCAATCGATGCGTACGGTCGCCCTCACCTTCGACGACGGCCCCGACAAGTTCACTTCTCAGGTACTCGACATTTTGCAAGAGAAGCAGGTCCGGGCAACGTTCTTCGTTGTCGGCCAGATGGTGGCCCAGAGGCCCAGCCTGCTGAGAGAAATCGTCGACTCGGGCCACCTGGTGGGCAACCACACCTGGTCGCATCGCACGCCCGCCTCATCGATGGGCTGGAAAGCGGCGACATTGACCAGGGAAATCGCTCGCACCGGTCGGGAGATCACTGAGGCCACCGGCCAGGTGCCTTGCCTCTTCCGCCCACCCGGCGGTGTCATCACTGGAGCGGGGAAGATCAGCCGCAAGGCGGGCCTGTCGATGACCCTCTGGTCGGTGGATACCCGGGACTGGTCCGGCCAAAGACCCGGCAAACCGAGGTTCACCGACAAGGTCCGCAAACGGGCCCGGGCTGGGCTCTCGGAGGACCACCCCATTGTGCTGATGCACGACGGCGGCGGTTACCGCGGCTGGACAGTGGCTGCCCTGCCCGGGATCATCGATGACTACCGTGCTGCTGGCTATCAATTCGTCGATATGGCAGGCAACGCCTGGTCCATTTAAGGGGTAATCAGCTAGGCAAAACGTCGTGACATGTCAAACGTTCGATTTTATGCGTGGGATGGCATTATTTACCGTTGTCTCTGACGCTCGCACATGCTCCAGTGGAAATCGGGCGCCCGGTTCTACCCGGACAGAATTAGGAGGATGGCGAGATGAAGCGCCTGAGCGGAAGGCCCAAGACGATGGTGGCGCTTGCTCTAGCTCTGGTCTTCCTCCTGTCTGGTTGTCCGGAAGGCGGGAGCGGCGATTCGGGCGGCGGTGGCTACAGCATCTCCGGCGGACCGCCCGCGGCTCACCGCGCAACACCCTGAACCCCGCGTAGGTCGGCACACTCGAGCAGGTTGCTCAGCCGCCGCGACCTGCATGCGGGTTACGTCGGTGCGACATGGGCCGAGGCGTCCGACAAGCCGTGAAGCTTGCAGGCTCGTGGGAGTATGGTCGGCGGAGATGTTGTTCTTTGCCTAGGAAGGCCAACATTTAGGCCGGGTCGGTTCAGCAGCAGCCGCCCCGGTCGCTCACCTCACATCGCAAGCCTCCGGGTTGTTGTACTTTTGAAACGCTGTGGTTGCCCTCGCTTGAGGGAAACGAACCAGCCGATCGTCGCTGGCCTTGGGTACCGACACCCATGCAGTGACGCGCCGTCAACAGAGGGTGCGTCCCGTGCACGACATGACAGGTTCGCTTCCTACCCGGCATGCGTGCCTGATGAAAGGCCGAACGATCATGTCAGTGGACTCAACCCGGGGCCGTGGAAGTGCTGAGCCCTTAGCCGCGTTTGCTGAGTTGAGCCGGATCATGTTCGGCGAGAAATCCCTGGACGAGACACTCGGACAGATTGCTGCGCTTGCTTGCGACACGATCCCCGATATCGATGAGGTATCGGTCACGTTGGTTGACCGCGAGAAGGCCAAGACCGTGGTGTTCACCGGCGAGCTGGCTGTGCATCTCGACGAACGTCAGTACAAAAATGGCGTGGGCCCCTGTCTGGACGCCGCCCTGACCGGTGAGACGGTGGTCGTCGATGTCACCGACGAAAGCCTGTATCCGGATTTCGCTCGCTCCGCCCAACGAGCCGGCGTGACACATTCCATGTCGATCGGACTTCCGGTGCCCAACAGAGTGGTCGGGGCACTCAATATCTACGCCTCGACTCCACACGCCCTATCCGAGAAAACGCTCACCCTCGCTCAGGCCTTCGCCAGTTATGCGGGCGTCGCGGTTGCGAACGCTGCCCTCTACAACCACAACGCTGAGCTCGCCGACCAGATGCGGACCGCCATGCAATCACGTTCTGTCATCGAGCAGGCGAAGGGCATCCTGATGGCCCGTCATGGCTACGACGCCGATGAGGCATTCAAGAGCCTCTCCAAGATGTCCCAGGACAGCAACCGCAAACTGCGGGACATCGCGCAGACCATCATTGACAGTAGGCGGCCCACCCGGCGAGTTGCGGATTCTGCGAACGTGGCATCGCCGGCTTCGGCCAAAGTGACACCCAGGCCGCCTGACCGAGGAGCTGCCGCGGGGTGAACGCGACACGGGGGTGACGCAGAGCCTCGTCGGTTTCGATCGACGAAGCAAGGTTAGGCCGCTGGCCGCTCGTTCGGTTCGGCATTCGATCAGTCGGGGATGGTCGGCTGGAGAGCTGCGCATGATGCTCCGCGTTCAGGACCCGAACGTCCGCTCGTGGACAGGACCATGTACCTTCAACGACGACCCCGAAGGGCCGACCGAACAGGAGAAGGCAACATGGCTCAAGACGATGCACCGCTCGACATCTATGTGGCGGCGTACGGCGACGCGACTGCTGCCCAGCAGGACTGGGACGGGCTGAAGGAACTCGCCTAGGACAAGGTGATCTCGGTCGACGCCTTGGTGTTAGTCAGTAGGGACGACGAGGGAAAGATCCACGTCAAGGACAACGCACACGACGCCGGACTCGGTGCGGCCGTTGGCGCGGTCGGTGGTGCCATCATCGGACTGATCTTCCCGCCGGCACTATTGGCTTCGGCCGCGGTGGGAGCCGGGATCGGCGCCGGCGCGGGGGTGGCGGTGGATCAGGTGCAAAAGCATCAGATCAGGAGCGACCTGGAGGAGATTCTCCCACCCGGCAGCTCTGGAATTGTGGCCGTGTTCGAAGAGCGCTGGATCGCCGATGTGGAGACTGCTTTGGCCAAGGCGGCCAGAACCGAACACCACCACGTCCACGAAACCACCTGACCCTTGACAATCGCGCTCGGCCGGGACCTCGCGCCTGGTGATGAAGCGGGCTCGTGGCGGGAATTAATGGCTTCCCTTGCCCAGGGGAACGCGGGAAGGGCTGCGAATCCCACCCATTCCAGGTGATGCAGCCCTCATGCGTGGAAAGCATTCTCTTTTGAGGCCGATCTCGCGAGAGGTGACCTGCTCGAGGAGAAGGTGGGGAAGGGCCTCAGAGTCTCGGTGAATCCGATAACTTCGGTCACCGGAGAGAAGGGATGCAGCATGTCGACTTCAGGAGTGCCTGACTCCGTAGCCGGTGGCCGAGTCGTGGTCGCGGCGAGCAGGTTGTGGGCGGGAGGTGTGGCCACTGCCTTTGTCGCGGCCTTAGTCGCCGCGGTCGGCGTCCTGCTCTTCAGCTCAGTTATGGACATCAGACTTGTGCGGCTGCCTGTGCTGTTGCAAGTTACCGACTCGCTCGCTCTGAACTACGCGGCAACGGCGTTCGTGTTCGCGCTGGCGGCAACGGGCCTGGCGCACTTGCTGACGGTCACCACGCCCCGCCCAAGCGTGTTCTTCGGCTGGATCGTCGGACTCGTCACAGTGGCCATGATGGTGATGCCGTTCGCGTTCGATGCCAGCACGGCCAGCAAGGTGAGCACGGCACTGATCAACATGATCATCGGGATTGCTATCGGAAGCCTGCTGTCTGCCGTTCTTGCCCGCACGGTTGTCGTCAACGCCGCACGGTTGAGGCAGTGACGTCTGGGGTACGCCACGCTTAGTTTTGGCGACGGATGTCGCCCTCGGTCAGCGTGACGCTGGTAATCAGGTAGCGTCACCTGGAGGTGCTCATGTTGGACCGACCAGCGGTGTTCAACGAGATGGAGCAGGCGCGAACCACATTCCATGAGCTCATGAACGAAGCGTCTGGTGCCGGCCTTCGGCGCCGGTCGAATGGCACTCGCTGGACTAATCGGCAGCTACTTTTCCACATGCTGTTCGGCTACCTGGTCGTGCGCACGTTGATGCCGCTGGTACACGCTTTCGGCAAATTGCCGCCGGCTTGGAGCCGTCGCTTCGCGGCAGTCTTGGATGCCGGCCGGCGTCCATTTCACTTGATCAATTACCTGGGCTCCTGTGGCGGCGGGCAAGTAGTGCCGACGAGGGCTATGACCGCTCTGATGGACCGGACCGTCCACGCGCTACAGCGCAAGCTCTCTAGTAAGACCGAGTTGACTCTCGCGCTGACGATGCACTTTCCAACCTCGTGGGATCCGTACTTTCGGGACACGATGCGCGTCTATGACGTCTACCACTACGGCACCCAGCATTTCGATCATCACCGGAAGCAGCTGACGCTTTAGCCTGCGCATGGGTGCGGGTCGCCGTTGCCGGCGCGCAGTAGTCCCGGACTGACCTCCGACCGGCGTACGGACCCTATGCCGAGGGAGGTTCTCTGAGTAACTGGTGGGCATTCCCCGAGCCGGCGTCTTGTCCTTACCATCGTTTCGGTGACCAGAGCTGAGCCAGCTGCCTTTTCCCTGCCTGAGAACACGGGGGCGCGCGTGGCCTTGGTAGATTCGGGAGTTGCAGAAAGTTGAACCGGCTGCTCGTACCGTCGTCGGCCCTGCTGTGGGGGTTCCAGTTCGCCTTCCTGACTCCGACCATGGCGCTGATCTTGGTGACGGTGTTTGATGCCACCCCTACTGAGGTCGGTTGGGTGCTTGCCGTCTACAACGCGAGCGGGTTCGTCGCCGCCATGGTGCTGCCCACCTATGCCGACCGCAAGGGCGACTACCTGCGGCCGATGTTGGTGTGCGGGTTGCTGACGTTGGGCCTGGCCGCCTTGTTGTTCCTATCGACGTCATTGCCGGTCGCGGTGATCGGTCTTGTGGTCCTTGGCGGCCCTGCCGGTGTGGGTAGTTCGTTGCTGTATGCCCACCTTCGCCATTCCGGCGCTAGCGCGTCCGACGTGGTGAACACTCGGGCGATCGTCTCTGTCGCCTGGGTTGCCGGACCGCCGCTAGCCACCTTGATCATGGGCTGGTTCGGAAACCAGGCGATCCTCATCGCGATCGCGGTAGTGGCTGTGCTCAGCATCGCCACGACCGCAGCGATGCTGGCCGAGCAGTCAAGGGCCGGCACGGAGCTGTCGACGCCGGCCAAGACGCCAGATGACCGTGAACAGATCGCGAAACTCGGTGTCGCCCTGATTGTGGCCGCGTTCGTGATCCTGCAGGCCACCAATGCCACCGTGGTGTCCATCCTGACCCTGTTCGTGACGGAAACACTGCGGATGGATGTGGTCTGGGCGGGGATCGCTCTGGGAGTCGCCGCCGGCCTGGAGATTCCCGCGTTGGTGCTGATCGGCCGGCTCAGCCGCCGCTATTCCAGCCTTGGCCTCATCGCCTCGGGCTGTGTCGCCGGGATCGCTTACTACGTCGGCATGGCGTACGTCTCAGGCCCCGCGCTCCTGATCGGCCTGCAGGTGCTCAACTCCTGGTTCTTTGCCGCAGTTGCCGGCATCGGACTGACGCTGTTCCAACAGATCATCCCGCGGCCAGGGCTGGCCACCGGCCTCTACATGAACACGCGCCGAGTCGGTGCCATCGTGTCCGGACCGATCATCGCCGTCGGCTCATTGTCCGCGCTCGGCTATCGCGGCATCTTTGCCGTGTGTGCGGCGCTTACCGTGGTGGCGCTCGTAGTGATCTGGGTAGCCAGTCGTACGACCAAGCACCGCCAAGGCGAGTCTGATTCGGCAAGCATCGAAGAGCCAATATCAGATGCCGGTTAGTGAAGAGTCAAGACGCTGAAGGCAGCTAGCTGCATCGAGTAGCACGTGCAGGCAGCCAGCGCAACTCAGCGCAGACCTGACCCTGTCGGCGTCGCGATTGGCCGGGCCTACCTCGGGCACCTAAGCCGCTACCTTTGTGTAGATTCACGTCCAGTCGACCAGTCAGGGAGCTCCTCGTGACCGCGTTGGGCCTGGTAGGTGCCGGACAGTTCGCCGGACAGTTCGCCAAGTTGTTCCAGCTCCACCCCGATGTCGGTGACATCTACGTGACTGACCTGTTGCCCGATCGTGCGGCGGATCTTGCTGCGCGCGAAGGTCTCGCCGGCACGGCGTCAAGCTTCGAGGCGATGCTGGAGTCCGATGTCTACGCGATTGCGCTTTTCACCCAACGTTGGACCCACGGCCCACTTGCCGTGCGCGCTCTGCGCGCCGGTAAGCACGTGTACTCCGCGGTCCCGATGGCGGTCTCGGTGGACGAGGTCGCCGAGATCATCGAGGCGGTGCGCGACACCGGCCTGGTTTACATGATGGGCGAGACGAGCTACTACAACCCGGCGACGGTCTACGCACGGCAAAGACTGGCCGAGGGCGCCTTCGGCCGCGTGTTCTACGCCGAGGGTGACTACATCCACGACATGGACCTCGGCTTCTACGCCGCCTATCAATACAGTGGGGGAGAGAACTGGAGGGCGACGGCGAGCTACCCGCCGATGATGTATCCCACCCACTCGGTGGGTGGCGTCCTCGGTGCCCTGGAGTCAGCCCACGCAGTGAGCGTCAGCTGTCTGGGTGTTCCGGATCAGCGCGGTGACGGGGTGTTCGACAAGGAGATCAGTCAGTTCGGCAACGATCTGTCCAACGCGACAGCACTGTTCGAGCTGTCCGACGGCGGGATCATGCGGATCAACGAGATGCGTCGCGTCGGTTATCCCTCGCACCTGCGCGAGTCACGGTTCCGGTGGTTCGGCACGGAGGGGAGTTTCGAACAACTGGCCACGGTGAGCTTCTGGCAGGACAAGCAAGGCGTGACCGACGTGTCGGAGCTGGTCGACTCGGTTGCGACGATGTCGCCCGACGATCCCGCGCTCGCCCAGGTCGCGCCAGAGCTGCGGGACGCGTTCATCTCCGGTTCCGCACCGGTGCACGACACGTCACGGTTGCCAAAGGAGTTCCAGGGCGCACCGAATGGCCACGAGGGCAGCCACCACTTCCTCGTCGATGACTTCGTCCGGGCCGTCACCGACAACCGCCTGCCGCCGGTCAATGCCTGGACAGCGGCAAGATTCAATGTTCCGGGGATCATCGCGCACCAGTCCGCTCTTCGAGGCGGTGAACGACTCGTCGTGCCGGACTTCGGTGGGGCACCCGTAGGGGCTCGCTCCGGGACGGGTCAGACGAGCTCGTCTGTCGAATGATCATGCTGTCAGGCCGGTGGCGAGGCCACGGCTAAGGCGATCACGCGGGACGATGTGGCCGGAGGGGGCGCCACCCTTAAGGCCTCCGCAAGTCTCCGATCGCCGCCTACGCTTACCGCGTGGTCTGGCAGCGCTACGGCGTGCACCGCGCGACCCGTCGTGGGGTCGTCTACGTCGTTGGGCTTTTGCTCGTCATCGCTGGCGCGCAGGTTGGAGTCGCCGGATGGTGGTATGCACGGGCCTGGCAGGAACGCGCCCAGTTTGTGGAAGCCCAGCGGTTGAGGGCGGCGCTGCTGACGTTCCGGCCGTCCGACCGCGCCGGGTTGGCCGAACCGGCTACGGCAGCGGACTTGGCGCCCGAGCGTTCGGTGAGGACGAATCCGAGCCGGTGCGCACCGCTTACCCTGCTCGGGGAACGGCCGCCAACCGACGGTCAGTCCTGGTCCGGGATCAACGGCTCGCCGGCCCAGCCAGTCAGACTACTGACCGTCCGGTTTCGCGATGCCGCAGCTGCTCGCCGTGAGTTCGCGGCCAAGCAGGTTGCGCTGCTGAGCTGCGGCTCGGTTCGGCTGATGTTCGCGCCGTTCGACCAGCCGGAACAACGCTTCGAGGTTGCCGGCCGACTACGCCTGCCCCTGCCGACAGATGACCGTCTTCGCTACGCCCTGGTAGCCGCCAACCAGAAGCGGTACGACTTCTACGTCCGCCGCTACGCCAACACCTTGACCTGGAGTTATGGGGCAAACGAAAGCATGCCAAAGATGCGCCAGGAGGTCGTCGACGATCTGATCGACCGGCTCAGGAAGATGTCTGAGGAATGACCGCCGAGCCGGAATAGCAGTGGCGGAAGGCGCCGGCCGACGCAATCCAGCCGGCGCCCTTCACCCATCGTCAACCGAACAGCGCGTTGACCTGTTCGTTCGCCTGCGTCAGCGATGACGGCTCCGCCTGACCCGTCAACACTGCGTCCATCGCCGGCATCATGATGCCGTCGATCTGGCTGGCATGGTCGGTAATGGGGAACAGGAAGGTTGACTTTTCCTCCAAGTGGGTGGTGAACGCCGTTATGTCGATGTTCCTGGCCTTCCAGGTCGCCTCCGCCTTCTTGGTGGCCTCAGGGATGGCCGGGAACACGACCCCCGCCTCGCCCACGATGTTTTGGCACTCTGGAGAGCCGGTGAACTCCACCCACTTTGCCGCTACGGGCTTGTTCTTCGTGCCGACCCAGATCGAGTCGGCCAGACCGTTGTACATGCTGGCGCGCTTACCACTGGGTCCGATCGGGGTTGGCACCGTTCCGACGTCCACATTCTTGTTGCCGTAGATGGTGTTGATCGTCCAGGAACCGTTAACGAGCATCGCGTATTTGCCAGCCGCGAAAATGCTCGCTGAACTCTGGCCCGTGATCGCCGGGATGGAGGGCATGTATCCCTTCTCGATCAAACCGGCGAGCCAGCCGATGGTCTCCTGGAACTGTGGCTGGTCGTAGTTGTAGTGAGTGCCCCACGGATTCTTGTCGGTATGGGTCCAGTTGTTGGAGCCGGTGTACATGCTCCACTGCGTCTGGCCGTTTCCGCCGCCCGAGCCGCCGTCGAGGCCCAGACCGTAGACCGCGACCTTGGTCTTGTCGAAGCCTGGCTCGTCGCCACGCACCCGGTTCTTGTCGACCGTTAGGTGTGCGATGGCCTTCTCGTACGTTCCGCCGTCCTGAGGGTTCCACTGCATGTTCTGCAGGTCGGCTTCCTTGATCCCGGCGTCGCTGACAAGCTTCTTGTTGTAGAAGACGGCGACGGTGTCGAAGTCCTTGGGCAGCCCGTAGCGCTTACCGTCCGGGCCCTTCCAAAGGTCAGCCAGTCCCGGCTGGTACTGGTCGACCTTGAAGCCGTCTTTCTGCAGCGTCGCGTCCAGCGGCACCAATTGCTGCTGGCTGACGAACTCCGGATACTTCGCCAAGTGGTCGGTGAAGACGTCCGGTGCGTCACCGGCCACGAAGGCGTTGGTCAGCTTGCTCCAATAGTCATCCCAGGCGAACTGGCTGATCTTGACGCTGGCATTGGGGTTGGCCTCATGAAACTTTTCTGCGCACTTCTGGTACGCGGGCAACTGCGCGTTATCCCAGAGCCAGTAGTTGATCTCACCAGAGGCGTTGGCGGTGTCGATCGCCTCGTCGCCGCCGCCTCCGCCTCCACCACCGCCGGTACCGCCAGCACCGCCTCCACCACCACAGGCAGCAAGGGTCATGCTGAGGGCGGCCACACCGATGGCCGCTCCCAATTTCTTTCTCAGCTTTGCCATCGTTGGCCAATCCTTTCGGTTAGTCCTCGAAGCTCGAGGCGGTTTGGATCACTCCCAACAGAAGGGTTGGGGCGCAATACGCGCTACTTCATGCCGGAGAACCCAATGTTGTTGACGACGCGCTTTGCAAAAAGCAGGAAGATGATTAATAGCGGAAGGGCCGCCACCAGCGTTGCGGCCATCAAACCAGCCCAGTCCGGGCTGCCGGCGGGGGTTTGGGTCCTAAATACCCCCAGCGCTACGGTGAGCACCCGAGTGCCCTCGTTGTTGCCTATGAGCAGCGGCCACAAGTACTCGTTCCACATATTGATGAAGGTAAGAATACTGAGGGTAACGATTGGCGCCGAACTCATGGGGAGAATGATCTGGAAGAAGATCCGCGCATGGCCTGCACCGTCGAGCCTTGCCGCCTCCTCGATCTCAACACTGATGCCCAGGAAGAACTGCCGAACGAAAAAGATAGCGAAGGGAGTCATGAAAAAGTACGGCAGGATCAGGCCAGGAAACGTGTTGATCAAGCCCAGGCTGCGCATGAGGATGAAGTTGGGCAGCGCGGTGAAGATCGGCGGCACCATCAGTGCGGTCAAGAACAGCGTGAACACGATATTGCGGCCCGGCCACTTCAAGCGCGCGAAGGCGTAGGCCGCCAGAGCGCTGAAGAACACCTGTCCGGCGGTGGCAACGATGGCGAAGATCAGCGAGTTACGCAGGTAGAGCACAAAGTCGACCGAGGCGCCGGAGCCGCCCTCCGCCCTGGCCTCCTCCGGGGTCGATAGCCCGAGAACGCGTTTGAACGCCCCGGTGGTGAAATCGACGGGCAGCAACGACGCTGGATCGCTGAACAAAGCAATCGATGTAGAGAAAGCCGTGCGGATCATCCAGTAGAACGGAAACAGTGTGCTCAGTATGAGCACCACCAGCGCCGCCCAGGCCCCGATCCTTCCCGGGTTGAGTCTGCGGCGCTGCGGAGCCGGCAGGGCACGATCAGCAACCATGACGCTGGATTCGACGGTTCGGGTAGCCATGACATCCCCCTCTCAGGCCAGGTCGGATTCGCCCGCGCGCAACACTCTCAACTGAAAGATGGCCACGCCAGCGAGGATGATAAACAAGATCACTGAGATCGCACTGGCGTAGCCGAACTCGTTCTGTTGGAAGCCTTTTTGGACGATGTAATACTGGATCACACGGCTTGCGTTGACGGGACCGCCACGTGTCGTCACCGCAACCGTGTCGAAGATCTGGAACGAGCCGGTCACTGTGATCACCAGCACCAGGGCAAGAATCGGGCGCAGCAGCGGCAGTGTTATCCGCCAAAACGATTTCCACTCGGTACTGCCGTCGACGGCCGCCGCCTCGTACACATAAGTGGGGATTGTCTGGAGTCCAGCAAAGACTAGCAGGGCTGTGTAGCCCATATGGCGCCAGATATTCACCCAGGCGATTGTCGGGATTGCCGTGGTGGCGTCCCCGAAGAATGCAACTCGGTTGAGACCGAGGAATGATATGAATTCGTTCACCAGGCCGATCTGGTAATCCAGCAGCCAAAACCACAGCATCGCGGCGATAACATTGGAGATCAAAAACGGCAGTAATATGATGGCGCGAACCACGGTTGACTGGGTTAGACGCTGCATCAACACAGCGATCCCGATCGCTAGAATCGTCTGAAAGCCAATGTTGTACAGGACGTACTGGATCGTGACCCAGAGAGCGTTCCAAAAAAGTGGGTCCTGGAACAATCGGGTGTAATTGTCGAAACCGATGAAGCTCGGGGTCCCAAGCAGGCTGTACTTGGTCAGACTGAAGTAGAAGCCTCGAATCGAGGGATAGA
>Ga0126313_10001889_pt1 | contig 11378 bp, 10 predicted proteins | sample Plot105A_FD_89954 | JGI IMG/M metagenome (GOLD analysis project Ga0126313, IMG submission 89954) | Serpentine soil microbial communities from UC McLaughlin Reserve, CA, USA - Plot105A | ecosystem: Environmental > Terrestrial > Soil > Grasslands | place: USA: UC McLaughlin Reserve, Lake County...
CAGGAGCTCCTACTCGACGAGACCCCGATCATCTTCTCCTACTTCTACTTCTGGCTGGCCGGGGCGCGCCCCGAAGTGTCGGGGTACGAGACCACAGCGATGGGTCACATAGACGCCAGCCAGGCGGGCCGGGTGGCCTGAGGGAGGCGCGCGGTGGCACGGTTCATCGCCAAGCGGGTGCTACTCGGTCTTATCACCCTGTGGCTCTTGAGCGTGCTGATCTTCCTTCTTGCGCAAGTGCTGCCGGGCGACGTGGGCCGGCGCATCCTGGGCCCGTTCGCCGACCAGAAGGCGGTCGACGCGCTGAACCACGAGCTGGGCACCGACCGCTCGCTCCTCGCCCAGTACGGCGACTGGATAGGCGGCTTCGTCACCGGCGACATGGGCGAGTCGCTCGCCTTCCGCCGCCCGGTTGACGACGTGATCGGCCCCGCTCTCGTCAACTCGGCCAAGCTCGCCCTCCTCGCGTTCGTCATCGTCGTGCCACTGGCGATCGTCGGCGGGGTGTATGCCGCGCTCAAGGAGGGCCGACCGGCCGACCGGGTGATCTCGGTGGGGGGCATATCGGCCACGGCGATTCCGGAGTTCGTATGGGCCGTCGTGCTGATCCTGGTGTTCGCCCTCACGCTCGACCTGCTTCCCGTGACCGCACAGGCGCCGCCCGAATCGGGATTCTTCACTCAGCTCAAGTACCTCCTCCTCCCCGCGCTGTGCCTTGTCTTCGTCCTGTTCGGCTACATCTCGAGGATGGCCCGCGCGGGCACGATCGAGTCGCTCGACTCCGACTACACGCGCACCGCGATCATCAAGGGACTCCCGCGCCGAACGGTCATTCGGCGGCACGTGCTGCGTAACTCGCTCCTGCCCACGATCGCGGTGGTGGCGACGCAGATCGGCTACCTGATCGGCGGGCTCGTGGTGATCGAGGTGATCTTCAACTACAACGGCATCGGTCAGGCGCTGTTCGACGGCCTCCAGCAGAAGGACTTCCCGCTCCTCCAAAGCACCGTGCTGATCGTCGGCATCGTCTACCTGGTCGCCACCCTCCTCGCGGACATCCTGTACTCACTGCTGAATCCGCGCTTGCGTCTCGGGGCCGCGGAGTGAGCGTGGATCCACAGCAGCCGGCGGGCGCAGGGCCCGGGACGGCCACGGTGACTGCCCCGCCCGAGATCCCGGCGCGGGCGGACGAGGCGCGCCAGGCTCGCCGCGAGCAGTTTCGGCTGCTGTGGCGCTCGAAGACGTTTATCGCCGGAGCGCTCATCCTCGGCTTCTGGGTGATCTGCGCCATCTTCGGCGAAGTGATCGCACCCGACGACCCGTTCGCCACCGACCCCCTCAACGATCTTGCCGCCCCCTCCGGCGACCACTGGTTCGGCACCGACCGCCTCGGCCGTGACGTGCTCTCGCGCGTGATCGTCGGCGCACAGGACATCCTCATCGTGGCGCCGCTGGCGACCCTGCTCGGCACGGCGCTCGGAACCGTGCTCGGCCTCCTCACCGGCTACTTCCGCGGCGCCGTCGACGACGTGCTCAGCCGGATCATCGACGCCTTCCTCGCGCTGCCGGTGATCATCGTCGGCCTGATGGCGATCGTCGCGCTCGGCCCCTCCAACGTGACCGTCATCTTCGTGATCGGTCTCGTGTTCGCCCCGGTCATCGCCCGTACCGTGCGGGCCGCCGTGTTGACCGAGCGTGAGTTCGAGTACGTCGCCGCAGCACGACTGCGGAACGAGCACACCGCCTACATCATGTTCGCCGAGATCCTGCCGAACGTATCCGGTCCGATCCTGGTGGAGTTCACGGTCAGGCTCGGCTACGCGATCTTCACCATCGCGACACTGAGCTTCCTCGGCCTCGGCATCCAGCCGCCGGCGCCGGACTGGGGCGTGCAGATCTTCGAGCAGTACGGCCTGATCAGCGGCGGCTACTGGTGGCCGGTACTGTTCCCGGCGCTCGCGATCGCCAGCCTCGTGGTGGCGGTGAACCTGATGGCCGACGGGGTCACGCAGGCGTTCGAGCGAGGATGAGCATGACCACCGCTACCGCCACCGCCCCCGCGCTCGAGCTCAGCGACCTGGAGGTGGCCTACCGCGTCCGCGGTGTGTGGCGCCCGGTGCTCCGCGGCATCAGCTTCTCGATCGCGCAGGGCGAGTCCTACGGGCTCGTCGGCGAGTCCGGCTGCGGGAAGTCAACGGCCGCGTTCGCCGCCCTTCGCTTCCTGGCCCGCAACGGCCGGGTGATGAACGGCTCGATCCACGTCGGCGGCGAGGACCTGCTCGCCATGGACGAGACCGGAGTACGCAGGCTGCGCACGACGAAGACCGCGATGGTCTACCAGAATCCGACCTCCGCCCTGAACCCCTCCATCAGGATCGGCGACCAGGTGGCCGAGGTGTTCGCGATCGCGGGCGCCGGCGAGAAGGAGGCAACCGAGCGCGCCCACGAGATGCTCCGGAAGGTGCAGATCGCCGATCCGGCGAGCGTGATGCAGCGCTACCCACATCAACTCTCCGGTGGGATGAACCAGCGCGTGGTCATCGCCATGGCTTTGGCGAACGACCCGACGCTGCTGATCCTGGACGAGCCCACCACCGGGCTCGACGCGACCGTGGAGGCGGAGGTACTCGACCTGGTCGCCGCGCTGCGCGCAGAGTTCGACACGAGCCTGCTGTTCATCACTCACAACCTCGAGGTCGTCGCCAAGATGTGCGACCGGCTTGGCGTTCTCTACGCGGGACGCATCGTCGAGGAGGGGCCGGTGCGGGAGGTCTTCGACAACCCGCGCCACCCCTACACGGTCGGGCTCTTCCGTTGCATCCCGCGCGGGGGCATTCGCAAGTACGACCAGCAGCTCGACACGATCCCCGGCTTCCTGCCGCAGCTCGGCGCCGAGCTCGAGGGCTGCGTCTTCACGGACCGCTGCGGCCTCGCCCAAGACGTCTGCCGCCAGCAGGAGCCGCCGCTCTACGAGGTCGGTGAGGGCCACCGCAGTCGCTGCCACTTCCACGAGCGCGCGCACGAGCTTCCGCGCGCGACCGCCGCCGAGGCGGTCAAACGGCCGAGCACGGAGGCCGAGGATCCGGTGGTGCGCACCGAGGGCATCCGCAAGACCTTCCACCAGGAGGGTCACGACATCCACGCCCTCGCCGACATCTCGTTTGCCCTGAAGCCCGGCGAGACGCTCGGGCTGGTGGGAGAGTCGGGCAGCGGCAAGACGACGCTCGCGCGGACCCTGCTCGGGCTGACGGCGCCCGACGAGGGCTCAGTCGTGGAGCTCGACGGCCGCCAGCTGGCTCCCGGGATCCGCAAGCGCGACCGCGAGCAGGTGCGGGCGCTTCAGATCGTCTTTCAGAACCCGGACTCCGCCCTCAACCGCCGCTTCTCGATCCACCGGATCATCGCCCGCGCGCTCACGCTCCTCCGCGGCGATCGCGGCGAGGAGCTGGAGAACAGGCTGCGCGATCTCGCGCACTCGGTGCGGTTCGACGTGCGTCTGATCCAGGCACGACCGGCGCAGCTCTCGGGAGGGCTGAAGCAGCGGGTGGCCATCGCCCGCGCCTTCGCCGGCGACCCGCGCGTGGTGGTCTGCGACGAGCCGACCTCCGCGCTCGACGTCTCGGTGCAGGCGGCGATCCTCAACCTGCTGGCCGAGCTGCAGGCGAACGAGGGCGTCGCCTATCTGTTCATCTCACACGATCTCGGGGTCGTCCGATACCTCTCAGATCGCATCGCCGTCCTCTACCTGGGCCGCCTGATGGAGTTCGGCGAGGCGGACGAGGTCTACAACGCGCCTCAGCACCCGTACACCGAGGCGCTCCTCTCCTCCGTGCCGGGAGCAGAGGGCGAGGAGCGACCGCGAATCAGGCTTCAGGGAGACATCCCGAGCGCAGCCGATCCACCCTCCGGCTGCGTCTTCCATACTCGCTGCCCGCGCTACATCGGCGATATCTGCCGCGATCAGGAGCCCGAGCTGAAAGAGGTCGAGCCCGGCCACTTCTGGCGCTGCCACTACTCCGCGGAGGAGCTCCGCGAGCTGCAGAAGACCGCGCCTCCCGGGAGGCCGGCGGCCGCCCCGGCGCCCGAGGACGAGCCCTGAGGGTCCGCGCCGCGGTCCTCGAGCGGACGGGGGCGCCGCTCGAGGTGATGGAGCTCGACCTCGCGCCGCCCGGGCCGGGCGAGGCGCTGGTCAGGCTGCGGGCGAGCGGACTCTGCCATTCCGACCTGAACGCGATCGACGGAACCGCCGAGACTCCCTGCCCGGCCGTGCTCGGCCACGAGGGAGCGGGCGTGGTGGAGGCGGCGGGACCGGGCGTGTCGCTCGCTCCGGGCACGCATGTGGTCCTCTCATGGCTGCCGGCGTGCGGCGATTGCGAGGAGTGCCGGCGCGGCCTGCAGCACTTGTGCGCGTCAGCCTGGGCGGCCATGGCCACCGGCGGCCTCTTGGATGGGACGCCGCGACTTTCGCGCGACGGCGAGCCGATCTTCCACTACTGCTTCGTGTCCTCGTTCGCCGAGCACGCCGTCGTGCCCGCGCGTTCCTGCGTGCCGGTCCCGGCCGACGTGCCGTTCGAGGTCGCCGCCCTGGTCGGCTGTGCGGTCACCACGGGGACGGGCGCCGTCTGGCGAACGGCGGGCGTCCGGCCCGGCGAGCGAGTGTCCGTCATCGGCTGCGGCGGAGTGGGGATGAGCGCGGTGATGGGGGCCGTGGCCGTGGGCGCGGCGCCGATCGTGGCGGTTGACGTGGACGAGGACAGGCTCGAGCTGGCGCGGTCGTTCGGGGCCACCGATGCGGTCCGTTGGACGGGCAGTGCGGACGAGACAGCCGAACGCGTCCGGGCGGCGAGCGGCGGCGGGGTCGAATACGCGATCGAGGCGACGGGCCGGGCCGAGGCCGCACGCGCCGCCTTTCTGTCGACCCGGCCTCGCGGCGCGGCCGTGCTGATAGGCATTCCGCACGCGGACGCCGTGCTCTCGCTTCCGGCGCCGTTGATCCCTCGCACGGAGCGGCGCGTGCTCGGTTCGATGTACGGCTCCGCCCGCCCCGAGCGCGACTTTCCAGCCCTGCTCGACCTCTACCGCCGAGGGCGCCTGCCGCTCGACCGGCTGATCTCGGCCCGCCTGCCTCTCGAGGCGATCGAGGAGGGCTTCGAGGCGCTCCGCTCGGCCCGTGGCCTGCGCGTGGTCCTCGACCTCGACGGAGCGAGCGAGTGACCGACCCGCTCGATGGTCGCATCGGCGAGGCCTGGTCGGGTGAGGTCCCGAACGGTAGTCACATAAACCTGGTGCTCGCCCGACGCGGCTCACCCACCGCCGCAGCCGCGGCTGCAGTGCTGGCGAGCCCACGGCCGGGCCACCTGCCTATTCTCGCCTGCCTCAAGGGCGCCGGGACGCCCGTCCGGCCGGCGACGATCGTGGTCAACAAGGTGACCATCGACGGAGACGGGCTCGCGCGTATGACCTGGGGGGCGGCCCAGCTGGGAATCGCCCAAGGCGTGCTCGACGCGGTGGCCGAAGGCCTGCTCGACGCCGTGGAGGCCGTCGACGTGATCGTTCTCGTGGCGGTCTGGGTGGACCCGGACGCGCACGACGAGACGGCGGTGCGCACCGCAAACCGCGAGGCCACCCGCGCGGCCGTCGCCGACGCGCTCGAGCCGCCCGCCCCGGAGGCCGTGCGGGCGCTCGCCGAGCAGCGCGACGAGGCGACGAACGCCTATTACGCGGGCGACTGAATCGGTGCGCATCGCGGGAATCGAGGTCCGCCGCTACGCCTACCCGCTCGACCCGCCTTTCCAGGCCGCGTGGGACCCGGCTCCGCGTCACGCCGTGGAGGCGAGCGTCGCGATCGTGCGCTCGGAAGAGGGGCTGGCAGGCTACGCGAGCGGCGCCGCCCTGCCCGACGCCGCCGTGCTCGAGCCCCTACTCGTCGGCCTCGACGCCCGGCGGGTGGAGGTGGTGCGCGAGATCTGCGAGACCGTCGACTTCCATGGTGGCCGCCCGTGGACGGCGGAGGTCGCGGTCTGGGATCTCGCCGCCCGCTCGCTCGGGCAGCCGCTCTGGCGGTTGCTCGGCGGGCGATCGGAGCGCCTGCTCGCCTATGCGTCGAGCGGCGAGCCCACGAACGCCGAGGAGCGTGCGCGGCGCGTCGCCGCGCTGCGCGACCGCGGCGTCAAGGCCGTCAAGCTTCGCTTCCATGATCCGGATTGGCGGCGCGACGTCGAGCTCGTCGAGCGGGTGCGCGAGGCGGTGGGGACGGACGTCGAGCTGATGGTCGACGCCAACCAGGGGTGGCGAATGGCGGGCGATCGCGAGGCCCGCTGGGACGTCGCGACGGCGACCCAGTGCGCGCGGGCGCTCGAGCCGCTCGGCGTCTACTGGCTGGAGGAGCCGCTGCGCACCGACGACGTCGACGGCTACGCGACCTTGCGGCGACGCACCTCGCTGCGGATCGCGGCCGGGGAGATGGTGCGCGGAGCGTTCGAGGCGCGCGATTTGATCCTGCGCGGTGGGGTCGACGTGGTCCAGCCCGATGCGGTGCTGGCTGGCGGGCTCGGCGGCTGCCGGCGGATCGCCGCGTTGGCGGATCTGGGCGGCCGCGTCTTCACGCCTCACACGTGGTCGAATGGCCTCGGGTTCCTGGCGAACCTCCACCTCGCGCTCGCCGTGTCGACCTGTCCGTACGTGGAAGTGCCGCTCGACCCGCCGGCGTGGACGCCCGAACGCCGCGACTGGCTCCTCCCCACCCCGCTCGAGATCGCCGCCGACGGGACCATCGCCCCGCCGACCGGCCCCGGCCTAGGCGTCACCCCCGACCTCGACGCGCTCGAGGCCTACCGCGTCGACTGATCGATCACCATGGCGCACGGCATCCACCTGACCGGGGCCCGGCTCATCGACGGCACGGGCGCACCCCCGCTCGAGCCCGCCACGGTGGTCATCGAGCAGGGGCGCGTCACCCGGATCGACACGAGCGCCGAGCGCACGCCCGCCGACTTCGCCCAAATCGATCTCGCCGGCAAGACCCTCATGCCGGGCCTGGTGGACGCCCACGTCCACGTCACGAACTTCGACATGCCCCGCGCCATGAAGGGCCAGGAGGCGATCGCGCCCGAGGTCAAGCACCACTTCATCGCCGCCGGGCTGCGGCGGATGCTCCGGATGGGGATCACGTCCGTCCGCGACGTCGGCGCGTTCGGCGACGACCTCCTTCACGCCCGCCGAGCGGTGCGGCTCGGCGAGATCCCCGGCCCCCGGATACTGAGCTGTGGGCGGATCGTCTCCGCGACCTCCGCCGGCGGCCGGCACTTCGACGGGATGTACCGCGAGGCGGACGGGCCGGACGAGATGCGCAAGGCCACGCGGGAGCAGTTTCGACGCGGCGCCGACTTCATCAAGATCATGACCACGGGCGCTCGGACGTGTGAGCTCGAGAACAGCTCGCCGGCGCAGATGACGCGGGCGGAGATGGCGACCGTCGTCGAGGAGGCACATCGCATGGGCTACCGCGTCGCCGCCCACTGCGAGGGCTTGGACGGCACCCGCTTGGCGGTCGAGGAGGGCGTGGACACGATCGAGCACGGCCTGGAGCTGCACCGCGCACCCGAGCTGCTCGACGAGCTCGCGCGCTCCGGGCGCGTCCTGGTTCCGACCCTGTCCTGCTTCTTCGACGTCTCGGAGAACCGCGACGGGCGTTGGGCGGATGGGCTGTTGGAGCTCGCGAAGCGCCAGCACGAGGAGGCCCACCGCACCGTCGAGGCAGCCCGCCGGGCGGGTGTTCGCCTGGCGATGGGATTCGACTCCCAGCCCAACGGCATGAGCGCCCTCGAGCTGGTGCGCATGTGCCGCGCCGGGCTGACGCCGATGGAGGGCATCGTCGCCGGCACCGCCGGCGGCGCGACCGCATGTGGAATCGTCGCCCACGTCGGCTCCGTCGCCCCCGGCATGGCCGCCGACCTGCTCGTGGTCGACGGCGACCCCCTCGCCGAACCCGAGCTCCTCCTCGACGAAGCTCGCATCTGGCTCGTGATCCGGAGCGGGCGGCCCGCGGCCGGCGCCGCACTCGAGGCCCGGCTACCAGGCCTCGGCGCCGATGAGGCGGGCGTGACGGTCGATCCGGTGCCGGCCCCCGCCGGCAGGCCGATCAGCCCGCCCGACCGGTCGTAGCTACAGATCGCCGCCCTCGGCGGCCAGCCGCTCCAGCTCCCGGCTCAGCAGGGCGAGCCTCGCCTCCTTGACGAGCGGCATCTCCCGGCGCCGGCGGCGGACCCCGCTCAGGTCCAGATCGACGCTGATCAAGGCGGGCTCGTCCGTCGGGGCTTCGGCCACGAGCTCTCCCCACGGGTCGTAGACGTGGGACCCGCCCCAGAAACCCAGCCCGGGCTCGTCCCCGACCCGATTGACGAAGACGACGTAGCACTCGAGCATCCGGGCGTAGAAACGGTTGACGTCGCGCCACTCCTCCTCGATCGCCGGGCGTCGGCCCGTGCTGTTGGCGGGAACGATCAATACTCGGGCGCCGTCCTGGACGGCCAGCACGGCCAGCGCCGGCTGCCACGCGTCGCTGCAGATGAGGATCGCCACGCGACCGATGTCCGTATCGAAGGAACGCATGGAGTCGCCGGGCGTGAAGTGCTTGCGCTCCTCCCAGATGTCGTACGTGGGCAGGTAGAGCTTGCGGTGCACGTGCCGGACCGCTCCCCGCTCCAGGTAGGCGGCGCTGTTGTAGGTGTGAACGCGGCCCGCCTCGGCAAAGCCGACGACGCAGCCGAGGCCGTCGGCCGCCTCGGCGAGCCCCGCGATCTCCGGGTCGTCGACCGCCCGCGCCACGTCGTCGGTCACGTGTCCCAGCGAGTAGCCGGTGAGAGTGAGCTCGGGGAAGACGACCAGGTCGGCCTCCTCGGACCTCGCGGCGCGCACGACCTCTCCTGCGCGGCGCGCATTCTCCTCGACCTCGCCGAGCGCCGGCTCCATTTGCGCCAGTGCCACCCGCACGGTTCGATCTCGCGAGCCGCTCACGCCGGCAGGAGCCTAGCCCAGCGGCGCTACAGCCGCTCGGCGTAGTCGCGGTTCTCGGCCCGCAGCGTGGAGTCGGTGCCGAGGTATGCGTGCTTGGACATGTCCGCCGTGTAGCGGCTGGCCGACGGCGTGCGCCCGAGCGCTTCGGCCATGCTGCGAATGTGGTGCGGCGCGGCGCCGCAACAGACGCCGAGGTAGTTCACGCCCAGCGCGTGGGCCTCTCGCGCGAAGGAGGCGATCTCGTAGCGGTTGCATGTGAACGGGTCCAGCGCGGTCGGGAACGCGCGGTCGGCGGGCAGGTCGATCCCCAGCGGGTCCTCGAGCGACTGGAAGCTGGGCTGCTCGTCGGTCGTGCGGTATGGCACGGGTAGCGCCGCGACGGGAACCGACACCGCGTCGCGGACCTCCTCCAGGAGCGGCAGCATCGTCCGCGGCCCGCGGCTGCAGTTGAGGCCGACGACGTCGGCGCCCGCGGCCTCGAGGCGCCGGCACGCCTCCGCGGGCGCCACCCCTTCGCGCATATTCGGATCCTTGTGGGCCGTAAGCGTGACCACCGCCGGGAGGCCGCTCTCCTTGATGACCGCGGTTGCCACCAGCGCTTCGCCGAGCCAAGAGAGCGTCTCGGCGATCACGAAGTCGACGCCCGCCTCGACCGCCCAGCCCACCTGCTCCTCGAACATGGCCCGCACGGTGGCACCGGACTCCTCACCGCCGTACACGTTTGTATTGCAGACGTTGCCGGCCAGCAGCGCGCCGCTCTCCAACGCCACGCCGCCGGCGATCTGCAGGGCTTCGCGGTTGATCCGCTCGAGCAGCTCCTCCTTGCCGATAAGCCGCAGCTTCTCGCGATGGGCGTAGTACGTGAACGCCTCGACGACGTCCGACCCCGCGTGCACGAACTCGCGGTGCAGCTCGGCGACCTTCTCCGGGTGCTCGAGCACGACTTCCGGTACGAAGCCGCCGGCCTGCAGGTAGCCGCGGCGCTCGAGCTCGAACAGATAGCCCTCGGCGCAGATCACCGGGCCCTCCCGCAACCGCTCCAGCAGCTCAGACATCCTCTTCTCCTCTCCCGGCTCCCAGCCGGTCCGACAACTCGTTCCCGGCCCGCCGAACGGCCGGCCCCGCTTCCTCGACGCGGTCGCCAAACCGGAACCCCGGCCCAGAGACGTTGAGCGCGGCCACGACGATTCCCCGGAAATCCCGCACCGGCGCCGCCACCCCCACCAGCCCCGGCTCGAACTCCCCGTCGACTACGGCGTAGCCGAGCTCACGCGCCCGACCGAGATGCCGCTGAAGGTCGTCTAGCTCCCGCCGAGTTCGTGTCCCGGAGAAGCGCGCGGCCAGACCCTCGCGGTCCTCGTCGATGAGCAGGGCGCGCCCGGCGGAGGTGCAGTGGGCGGGAACCCTAAGCCCGCTCCAGTCGCGGGCCTGCAGCACTCGCGGTGAGGGCACCGACAGCAGCGTCAACACCTGCGCTCCCTCGAGAACCGAGAGATGGGCAGTCTCGCCCAGACTCGCAACCAGCTCGCGAAGCAGCGACGGTGCGTTGACGGTCAGTCGACTCCGGCCCGTGTGCGCGGCCAGCCCGTAGAAGCGCCAGCCGAGGCGATACTCGCGCGTTTCGGGGTCGCGGTCGACGAACCCGCGGGCCGACAGAGTCTTGAGGGCCCGCGAGACCTGGCTCTTCTCGCGACCGAGCAGGTCGGCGATGCGAACAACTCCGAGGCCGCCGTTCGCGGCGGCCTCGTCACCGCCCAAGACGTCCAGGATGTCGAGAGCGCGCCCTAGTGTTGCTCCTGCAGCAACCACGTTTGCTCATTATGCACAGACCGGCGCGTGGAGCCTAGCGCGCCCACCCCGGAGCACGCCAACCTATGATCCGCCCGCCATGGAGCGTGCCACCGAGCCCATCGCCCGGCCGCCCGTCAGGGTGCCCCCCGAGATCCGCGGCGCGCCGCCCCCGCGCCACGGCGGCCTCCTCACGCTCCTCCGCTTCATGCGCGCAAAGCGCATGCTCAACCTCAGGTACGCGCGGCTGCTGGTGCGGCTCGGCCGGAAGAAGTTGTTGCTGGGGCGCCGCCTGCGGCTCGACGGGATCGCCTTCATCGGACCTCGCTGCGAGCTCGAGGTCGGACGGGAGGGCACCCTCGAGCTCGGCCGCTGGTCCTGGATCGGCCACGGCTCGAAGATCCGCAGCCACGAGGGCAACGTCTCGATCGGGGCCAAGACCGTCCTGGGCCAGGAGTGCACGATCAGCTCCTACCAGCACATCTCGATCGGCCGCGAGTGCGTGATCGCCGACCGCGTGATGCTGATCGACTTCGACCACGGCATGGTCGAGGTGGAGCGTCCGATCCGGCTCC
>Ga0126313_10001890_pt1 | contig 11375 bp, 11 predicted proteins | sample Plot105A_FD_89954 | JGI IMG/M metagenome (GOLD analysis project Ga0126313, IMG submission 89954) | Serpentine soil microbial communities from UC McLaughlin Reserve, CA, USA - Plot105A | ecosystem: Environmental > Terrestrial > Soil > Grasslands | place: USA: UC McLaughlin Reserve, Lake County...
ATAGAAATAGTACAAAATTTTGTAATTATTATATAATCTATAGAGAAGAGAATGAATGAATCAATAAATATAGGAATAAAATATTATTCAGAAATAAATAGATAGAGAAGAAAAAATCTATGACATAATTTAATGGTTTAACATAATAGCCATTTTGATTCCATATCTTAATAATTAATTTTAATATGTATCCAAAATTGGACAAAACCTGATACAAAAAAAATGTAATAGTAATTAATATGAAATAAATTTTTAAATAATCACAGGTTTTACTTATTATATGAATATTAATTTAATTTATAATATTATAATTTTATTTATCACAAGCATAACAATAATCAATTCATCAGATATTTCAGGTGTAGTGTCTGATTTATTTGTTAATCAAATACTTTTTAATGAAACTAATACAACTATGAATAATAACACGGAAATTTTTAAAAACTCTACTTCTTTAGAACCATGTGTAATGCCTGAATGCCCAAGCGGTAAAGTATGTGTACAGGTATGTCCTGAATCTCTTCCTCCTATTTAATATTGTTCTAGAAGATTAGAATAATCTAATTTTATTTTGTACTTATATATAGAAGAGGTTCATGAAACCTATCTCTATCGCCAACAAAGTAACCGTGACCATTACCATTACATAAATCTGAAAGATTTGTTCCTGAATTCATGAGATAATTCTTGACATCTTTTGGAGATGCTTCTGGATGTAAACTGATGTATAATGCTGCTGCTCCTGCAACGTGTGGTGCAGCCATACTTGTACCAGTTAATTTTGTATATGAATTTGATTTAAAAGTAGAATATATCTCTACACCAGGTGCTGCTATATCTACTACGTCACCAAAGTTACTAAAACTTGCTAATGTATCATCCGCACCATATGGAGTTGATGGTCCATTACCTCCACATTTTCCATCACTATCAGCTATTGCTGATACTGTTATTACCTCTGGATTATTCGCTGGAGTAAATGTTCTAGCATTCTTTCCTTCGTTACCTGCCGCGACTACAATGGTAATACCGGCTTTAATTGAATTACTTATTGCAATATCTAATGCTCCTGATTCACACTCACATCCTAAACTCAAAACTGCAACATCAACCTGATTTGAATTTTGATTAATGTAGTCCAATCCTTTTATAAGAGTAGATATCTCTCCCATTCCAGAACTTTCTAGTATCTTAATAGCCCATAATCTTGCTCCCGGCGCAATACCTACAATACCAAAAGAATTATCTTTAGCAGCGGCAATCCCTGCAAGATGTGTACCGTGACCATGGTCATCATCAGCATTAGTTGCTTCAGGAATAAATGATTTTTCATGAAATACATTTAAATCGCTATGATCTAAATCTATCCCTGTATCTAAAATTGCTATATCTGCATCAACAACATTCGAATTAATATTTTCTAAATTGATATCATCGTCTACTCTATCTATACTTTGAGGTATTATCTGATTTTCCGTATGTGAATTTATAAAAGTTGATATTTTTCTATCCTGTCCCAGGTATGCTACCAATGGATTATTTGTCAATTGTTCTAAAACTTTGGTATTAGAAATCTTTATTGCAAATCCGTTTACTACATAGTCGTAGACATATAATAATTCAGTTCCTGTATTTTTCAATTCAGAATTATAAAATTCAAGTGGATCTATTGAATTACTTCCTTCTTTATTATCTTCTTTAAGATATACAATGAATTGATTAGGAATTATATTATTGCTTTCCAAGTGATGATTATCAAGATTTTGATAATTATAAAAATAGTAAAAAGGGATTTCTATATCTAAATCGTTTTCTGCATATATATTGTGTAATATGGGAATGACTAAAAATGTTACAAAAATAGTAATCATTACTAAAAAGCCCATTCTAAAATACTGAAAATTCATTTTTTACTTAACATAAAAATTTTAATTTATATTTATTAATACTTTTAAAAATTTTTATATATATTAATATAAAGTAAAATATAAAAATCAAATTTTTCTTTACTTTTTCTCTATTTTTAAAAGTTATAATAATGTTATTAAATATACATGATGCAGAAACATCACAACACAAATAGGAGAAGCTATTGTAATGGTACCAGCAAATAATATTGTAGTGAGGAACACTAAAGTTATTTTTGGTTTTACATGTTATATAAAGTAATAAATGTTATATGTAAAATGCTTAAGTCAATTCTATACTTTATATTATATAATCATATTATACGTGATTATACTTATTAATCAAAAATACATTTCAAATAAATATATCTAGTAAATAAGTAGATAGACTTATTCATAATATTAATATTCATTTTTTATTTGATTTGTGATATCATAATTACTAAATTACATAAATTATTAGGAGGAAAGATATATGATTATATGGTTATATCTTTTATTTGATATTTTTGTCATGTATTCTACTAATTATATTGTAAAATTCACCTATTTTTTATATAGTTTATATTAAATATAGTGATAGATTAACTTAGTTCATTGTTTTATATATAAAATACAGGAGTTGATATTAATGTCTAATAAACAAATTATTACTATAAACGAAAATTATTATTATGACAAATACAATTGTAATTTTCCTAATATTTCTGCAATATGGAATGGCCCATAATCTAATATTTTCAAGTGTAAAACCACATCAATTAATTATATTTATTAATAATTGAAATTAATCTTAAATACTTTTAATAGATAAACTGAAATAATCACAAATGAGGATTATAGATTTTGAGTATTATCGCCTTAGATGAAACTGATATTAGAATTCTTAGAAAATTGATTTCTGACGCTAGACTTTCATATCGTAATATAGCCGAACAAATAGGAGTTTCTCCACCTACTGTACTTGCTAGAGTAGAAAAGTTGGAGAGAAATAAGATTATTAAATCTTATTCAGCATTGCTTGACCATGAAAAACTAGGATATGACCTAACAGCAATAATCGAAGTTACTGCTATAAAAAATAAGGTAGGTGAGGTTGAAAAGGTATTATCAAAATACGAAAATGTATGTGCTATATATGATATTACTGGTTTAACGGACATGATTATAGTAGCCAAATTCAGAAATAGAAAAGAATTAAGCAATTTCGTTAAAAAAGAATTATCAATTCCATCTGTTCAAAGGACTAATACGCATCTTGTATTTATAACAGTTAAAGAAGACTTTAAGTTATTATAGAAAAAAATATCTATATTTTACTAAACATTATACAAATAAAATAAGTTATTTTTTATTTCAATAATATTGATTATATTTATAAACAAATTTTGAATTAACAATTGTAATTTAATTTAAAGTTAATATTATATTTTCTTAATTAATGTTAACTAAAATGAACAAAAACTTTATGAATGTTAAAAAAAATGATAATATTGTTTATATTATAGTAACTCTTTATTATAATATGCAGATTACCAAGGATTCTTTCAATCAACAAGTTGATCATGTTGTAAATAAATTGAGTGAATCAAATATAAAATGGGTTAGACTGAATTTCTGTGATCCATTTGGATTTCTACAACAAATAAGTGTTAATAGTAAAGAAATAACTGAAGAATCTTTTAAAATAGGTCTTCCACGATTAGATGGTAGCTCAATTAAAGGATTTAAAGAGATTCACGAATCAGATATGATACTTAAACCAGATCCTTTTACTTTTGATACCTTACCAGATTATTTTGATAAAGATCATCACAACAAAAATAACAACTATGAATCAAAAGCTGCACGACTAATAGTTGATATCTATGAAGGTTTCAATGGTAGACGTTATTTGCGAGATCCTCGTTATATTGCACAGATGGCTGAGGAATCTGCAAAGAAAAGAGGTTTTGAACGAAGTTATTGGGGTCCAGAATTAGAATTTTTTGTATTTAATAAAATTACATTGTTACCAAATCCAATGTCAACTGTTAATTGTTCTGGCGGTTCTGGATATTCTATTGAATCAGATGAAGCACCTTGGAATCAGAGTAATGGAAGTTCAGGATATACAATCCCTTTCAAAAGTGGATATTTTCCTGCCCCTCCAGCAGATAGTTTGACAGACTTTAGAGATGAAGTATCTGATACATTGAAAGAATATTTTGGGATTAATGTAGAAGCTCATCATCATGAAGTGGCCACTGCTGGACAGTGTGAAATTCAGGTAGAATATGATCAACTTGTTCCTATGGCCGATAAGGTAATTACATACAAAAAAACAGTAAAAGAGACTGCAGCAAAACGTAACATGATCGCAAATTTTATGCCAAAACCTATAGCTCTCGATAATGGATCTGGTATGCATGTTAGTCAAAGTTTATGGGGAAGGAAAAAAGAGGATGATAAGGAAAACAACAATGAACATTCTGATAATGAGTACAATCTAATAAACTTGTTTTACGATCCTGCAGATGAATATGCTGAGTTGAGTCAAACAGCACTTTATTACATAGGAGGATTGATGGATCACGCCAAAGCACTTTGTGCTTTAACCAATCCTACTACAAATTCCTATAGAAGACTCATTCCTGGCTATGAAGCACCAATAAATATTGCATGGAGTAAAATGAACAGATCAGCAAGTATAAGAGTCCCTGCTCACTTCCGAAATATGAAAAATAGAAAAAGAATAGAATATAGAACTCCTGATCCTAGTTCTAATATATATCTTGTAGAGGCAGCACTATTACTCGCAGGTCTAGATGGAGTAGTCAAAAAAATTGCTCCACCTGATCCAGTAGATGAAGATATATACAAATTATCAGATGAGAAAAAAAGAGACTATAATATAAATAAATTACCCACATCATTGGAAAGTGCAATTGATTCTTTAGAATCCGACAATGAATTTCTTAAACCAGCATTTGTAAGTGACTTTCTTGATATGTACTGTGAAATTAAAAAAGATGAGCATATAAAGGTCGTTTCAGTTCCTTCTCCAAGAGAATTCTATATGTATAGTAATGTGTGAAAAATAGTTATGATATATAGTATAATAATTATTATATCATCCAAGATTGGATAGTTGATATGCCTTATTCTAAAGATGTACTTAATTTCAAAAGAAATATATTAAAAGCAGCAGTGGGTGCATCACAGAATTCCTATTTCGACCAGGATAAACTTATTCTTGACGTAAGAAAAGCAATTGATTCACACGTTCCATATTCAGGATTAGGAGCAAGACCTCCAAATGATTATTTTCCCTCAATTAAAATAATTGGAGCAAGACTACAGACAACTGAACAAGATGATCTTTGCCATGATCATCATGAGAAAAATACTAATATTGATACCAATTTGATAATAGGTGGAAGATATTCTAGTAATTTCATTTTAACAAATACTCCATTTTTTGTTTCGGGTATGAGCTATGGCTCTTTGAAACTTCCTGCTAAAATTGCATTACATTTAGCATTAAACAGACTTGCCAAAGAGGGAATAAAAGTCATGATGAATACTGGTGAAGGCGGAGCTTTGCCTTGGGAACTATATGGTTCTGATGAGGCAAGATCATATGTTTCTAAAAGAAGACAAGATAATATCCTAAATTATGCTGAAAGATTATTAAGAGAACATCATTTAGACTCTATAGATCGGGATCATCTATTCTGTCGTTTTTATCCTTTGATCACTCAATATGCATCTGGAAGATTTTGGCGAGATCCTAGTTATCTATTAAATGCAGATGCAATTGAGATAAAAATCGGTCAAGGTGCAAAGATAGGTCATGGTGGATTATTACCTGGACCAAAGGTAACAGAACTTGTCGCTGAAAACAGAGGCATACCTCCTTACAAGGTAGCACACTCTCCATCCAGACATCTCGATATTTTGGGACCAGAAGACTTGGTAGCAAAAATTCTTGAACTAAGAGAAATCACTGATTGGAAAATTCCAATAATTGTAAAAATCGGAAGCTCACGTGTGTATGATGACATTGAAATAATTCTCAAATCATATGCTGATGCAGCGTCAATTGATGGTCTTGTTGGAGGTACAGGTGCTGCTCCTTGGGAGCTAAGAGATATAATTGGAATAAATACATTGCCATCTTTAAAACCTGCAAAAGAAGCAATTTATGATTATTATTTGAATCATCAAGATGATAAATTCCAATTACTTGTTCATGGCGGTATATGGGATGCAGAAAGAATAGCCAAATGTATTGCTTTAGGAGCAAGTGGAGTTGGGATAGGAACAGGATTTCTTCTTTGTATGGGATGTACCCTAGTACAAGATTGTTATACAAATATGTGTCCGGCTGGATTAACAGGTTCATATGAAAAGCTCGATATAGAAAAGAGTATAGATTCAATAGTTAATTATGTAAAAGGGACATTGCACGAACTAAAAAATATTGCTAGATCACTAAGAAGAAAAAGTATACATGATATTAGAAAAGAAGATCTAGTGGCAATGGATCAATTGTCCAGTATAGCTTCAGATTTGCCATTAGAAGATGGTCAAACCTATAGAGATATAATTAAAGGAAGAATAGCGACAGTTTTGAAAGAAAAAAATCTTATTGGCGTAAAAACCCAACTGTACACGGATCAATTTAGGAATCAATAACATTGAATAATTCAGAAAAGTTTTTAATTAGGAAGTCTATCTTGGAGTTAGCAAGAACAGGAATGCCGAGAACAACTTCAATAGATGATGATATTAGACACAATAATCAAAACAAAAATAAATATGAAACAGTAAACCTTTGGGACTATGTAACTACATTAGGGGCACAATTATCAAGGCCGGCATATGATCCTTATAGAGAGACAATAAACCTAGATACGACCATAGGAAGAAATTCATCTTATAACGTTAATTTAACAATACCTTTGTTAATTTATGAAAATATGTTATTTTCAAATGATGTTTTAGAAGCTGTTCATAGAACTTTAAATCGACTTGCTGAAGAAGGAAATGTCTTAGGATTTGTTTCAGAAAGTGAAATAAAAAATACAACAGCTGACAAAAGAAAATATCCATGGTTTAAAAAAATTTCATGCAATACAACAGCAGCTAATCAACTAAAATCTTACCAAATTGATTCTCCACAAGGGATTGTATTAGAATATGAAGATCATAATTCGATCAAATTACTCAAAAATTTAAGAAAAGAATTTGGATATCCTATATTAGTTGATATCAGTAACATCTTTCCTAATTATATTAACGAAATATTGGATACGGGTATCGATGGAATAATAGTAGATACAGAGAAGGTAAAAAAACAAAATGAAATATACAAAACTAAACATGCTATTGCAGTTATCCGCGATACAAGAAATGCTTTAAATGAATATTCTAAAATAGTGAATAAAAAAAATAGATCTAATTTATATCAAGATTGCAATAATAATAATGATGATGATATAAAGAGTTATCATGGAAGTGCTGAAGTAACTTTAGTAATTGCAGGTGATGTAAACACCACTGGAAAGATTATCAAATCAGTTGCTTTAGGTGCGGATATAATAGGATACTCTACAAGTATGTTAATAGCATATTCTGAGATTTTTTCTGATAGGCTTTTTGAAATTGATTTTGTTACAGAAAGAGTTTATAGTCACATGATAGCTACTAAAGAAGAGATAAAGGGAATTCCTGCTGCTCTAGGCTATAGTAATTTTCATAATCTAACACCTTCTGATTTACGTACATCTAGCATAGAGGCAAGCTTACAAGGTGATATTTTACTTGAGGGAGTAGATAAAACCTATTATCAAATCATCGATGGACTATTTGATGAATATATTAAGGAAAATAGAATCCAAATAAGTTTAGAAGAAAGAAAAGAGATTCTCAAATCTTTAGTGAGGCATTAAAAAATGTGTGGAATATGTGGAATAATGTTAGAGAATTATTGTTGTTATAATGATTTTCCTATAGGCTCAATTTTATATAAAATGATGGAGAGTCAGCAAATAAGGGCTCAAGATAGTACAGGAATAGCAATTTTTAACAAAAAGTTTGACCATGAATTTTACGAAATCGAATATTTTAAAAAAGAGAATGACAAGTACAATAGATTCTGTGAAAAAGTATATCCAGAGAGATTAAATACCGTTCTATACGATTTAAACCAAGATCCTAATGTAATTATTTCTACCTGTGCGAAACAAATGTCTCTTATAAAAGATGTAGGTTTAGTACGAGATCTTGATACAAAATATAACATTAGGTCAATACAAGGAACGCATGGTATTGGACATTTAAGAATAGCCACAAGCAGTAGGGTTACCCCTGATAATGCACATCCATTTAGTACTACAATTATGCCAGATATAGCAGTAGTACATAATGGTGAGATAGCAAATTATTCAAAGTTAAAGTCTTCTCTTGAATTGCAAGGATATCATTTTTACTCTAGATGTGATTCCGAAGTAATAGCTGTATTTATTGCTGATCAGCTTTTGAAGCATAATGATATAGAAAGGGCAAATCATGAATTTATTAACAAAGCAGATGGTCCATTTACTTACATAGTCTCGACTCCTAATTGTTTAGCACTAGTAAGAGATAGGTTTGGAGCAAGAAAAGGTATTTTTGGATACAATCCAGGTACAAGAGATTATCCTTCGTTCTGGGCAATAGCCACTGACCTGTCAGCATTGGATTGTGTAGGTGCAAATTTATATGTAGAGACATCACAACCAGGAAAACCAAAGATTTTCTACAAAAAATAATATTCAAAAGAAATGTATAATTTAGATATTGATGAAATTCGAGAACTTGCAAATAGTATAGGTTCAAGTACATCCGATCTTGATGAACAGTTTGAACGGCTTAATTCTGCATTATACAAAAAATTTGGTGTAATTCTACCAAAAGGATTGAAACGTGCATCTTATGAAAAGTTTATGGATATTGTTAGTTCTCCGTTGATATATGAAAGAACTGTAAATTCGATTTTAAAGAGAAAGATAAAAGAAGGAGAAACCAATATAAAATTAAAAAATCCTAGAGCCCTATATCGTATAGGTATTCTAGGTTTTCGAGAACCAATAAAACTGAATTTAATGGTAGAAGGCAATGTTGGAAATTTTTTTGCATCAGGTTGTAACTTTATAGGTACATGGACTGTTCACGGACATGCTGAAAATGGATTGGCTGATAAAGGCTATAGTGGAAAAATCATAGTAGATGGTTTTGCTACAGAACTTGCAGCCCAGAATAATCAAGCAACAGACTTTAGTTTAGGTGTAGATATCCTCGTTAGAAAGGGTTGTATGGAAAGAGCAATGGGGCAAGCTAGAGGAGGTAGTCTAATAACTTTTGGCGCTGGATATAATTCAGGTCTTTATATGTCTGGAGGAATACTAGTGAATTTAGGTCATGTTGGACAATCATTTGGACCTGGAATGGTAGGTGGATTAATTTATTCAATGAATGGTACAACTCCTGGTGAAGGGGCAACAATTCAAAAAATAAATAACCTAGACTATGCTATCATATTCCAAATATTGAAAAAATTTGAAAAGGAACTAAATATTGAAGGATTAAATAGTTTTTCTTCTAAAAACCCAATTCTGTGGATAACAAATGATGGTAAAATGGAAAAATATGACTTTAGAGAATACATCAAAATTGTTTCGATACTTGATTCTAGTAGTAAAGAATAGCTTATTTTTAAATCATCAATGTCTATATTAAAAAATTTCAATATCTATAATTAACAAAATAATTACTATTATAGTTTTGATTAGAAACAATTGTGTCTAATATATTATAATACATTTAAATAATATTATTAACTAACTTTCCAGCCATGAATCATTTATTCTCTCGTTTAATTTATTTATTATTTGTAATCTTCTTTATACTCTTCTTTATGTTCTTTTTCTCAATTTTTTTTAGTAACTCTCATAGTGAATCTCTAGTTTTTATAGACAATAATTTTATACAGATAAAAACTATATTATTATGAATATAAAATTGCAGCCATCTCTAACATTTTTAATCTTTCACAATTGGAAAGGCAAGGACCAACTAAGATCGAAGAACTATAGATAATAAATTAATCATTGAGAGAAAATGACAAGGTAAAAGAGAATGCATTAGCTCATTTATCTGACCAGTTACATGTAAGTGAAAGAATGCAACAACAACAACTAGAAAGAAAATAAATCTTTTAATATAGTTTACCTAAAAGTTATTCCTAACTGTTTTTAGATTGGAATTTGTTATATATCATAATCAATCTGGTAATCTATTGGTTTGATAGTTACTATAGAGATAAAAGCGTTTTTAAAATATGATTCTAATGAAAGAGGATATTTCAATCTACTAAAAGAGGCGTATATAAATGAGACTGAACTTGAAAAGACAATAACTATCATAAAAATTACAAATTTTCGGCGCCGAAAATTTTTGTTATTATAATGATTTATTAAAAAGATCATTTAAATTTTCATTCTATAATCATCTTTTACTAAGACAATGACAATTGTAACTTCTATTTACAGATATTATATTATAAAGTTAGATATATTTGTAAATGAATTGATTAATTTGATCAAATTCTTTTAATAGCTAGTAACATTATTTATTAAATGTACGTATGATATATTTTCATTCTTATTTAATTGATATTCCTTTTACAAATATTCTTATTATCTTAAAGAATTATGGAAGTTTTCAAAATTGAGTCATTTTTCTTCTAAAAGAATATTATTTTCAGGTGACTCTATAAAAAGTTGTGCAGGTTTTATTGACTTAGATTTAACTAAAAATATTACTACAATGGAGGGCTTTAATATTAGAAAATATTATTCTACATTTATAAATTCAGTATCTGACTTAGTTAAAAGTAATAGTGGAAAAGTTATAAAAAATATTGGTGATTGCCTATTATGTTATTTTCCAAATGACCTATTAGTAGTACTTGATATACGAATGAAAAATGTGAATGGACTTCAATTACATCAACAAATAAAAGCTATAGATCCAACAATTAAGATTATTTTTATAACAGCTTTGGATATATTAGATGAATTATTAACTATAGTTCCTGGAATATCAAAAGAACAAATTATGAGAAAACCTGTTGATACTAAGGAATTTACAAACACTGTAGAGAAATTATTAAATTAATGAAAACTGCATTCATGTTTATTTTCTTTATTCATATAAAATATACTACATAAAAATAAAAGGAAAAGATAAATCCATTGCCATTAAATTCCCTTTTAAAGACTAATGATAAGACGAGTCATATATTAAAATATATTTTAATTCCATCAATTTCTCTTTCAATCATTGCTCTGATTTCTGTTAATCCATCATTATGGGTAACATCATCCATACATCATTTTTATGTTGAGTTATTTGGTGCAATACTTGCTGGAATATTTGCAT
>Ga0126313_10001891_pt1 | contig 11369 bp, 12 predicted proteins | sample Plot105A_FD_89954 | JGI IMG/M metagenome (GOLD analysis project Ga0126313, IMG submission 89954) | Serpentine soil microbial communities from UC McLaughlin Reserve, CA, USA - Plot105A | ecosystem: Environmental > Terrestrial > Soil > Grasslands | place: USA: UC McLaughlin Reserve, Lake County...
GAGCTGCGGACACACTACGCCGGATTCTTCGACCCCGGATTCGGCTTCGACCGCGAGCGCCGCCGCCAAGGAGCACGCGCGGTGCTCGAGGTGCGTGCGCGCGACGTCCCCTTCATGGTCGAGCACGGCCAGCGGATCTGCAAGCTGACGTTCGAGCGCATGCTGGAGGAGCCGGACGTGATCTACGGGGAGGAGATCGGCTCCTCGTACCAGTATCAGGAGCTCACGCTGAGCAAGCACTTTCGTGCCCATCGCGGCGCGGCCGGCCAACTTTCCCTGGCCGGCGCCGTCCGCGGTGCATGGAGCGGAGAATCCCGCTCGGCCTAGTCTCGTCTTCCCGACCGAAAGGAGCAGCATGCAGCGCGTTCTCCTCGTGGCAGCCGTCGCGCTCGCCCTCGTCGCCGTTCACGCGGTGTCAGCGCCCGCGGGTGGTCAGGCCGTGACACCGAAGCAGGTTGCGGCGCTGACCAAGCGCGTGAAGGCGCTCGAAGGGAGGGTGCGGATGCTCGAACGGTGCGCGCTCGTGCAGGCGATCCCATTCGTCCGGCGCGGCGGTCCCGACGACTCCGGCGGGTACCTGTACCGGAACCCGTCAGGCGGTCAGGAGCTCGTCGGCGCGATCGATTTCGCAGACATCTCGTCCGAGCGGGAGGGCTGGCTGTTGCTCACGAACACGAAGTGCGCGACGTTGATCAACAGCGGCTAGACCGCAAGTGCTCCTTCGAATCGAAGCAGCTGCTCCTTCCGCTTCAAGCCGCCCGCGTACCCGACCAGGCTGCCGGTCGAGCCGACGACGCGGTGGCACGGGAGGACGATCGGAATCGGGTTGCGGTTCATCACCGTCCCGACGGCGCGCGCGGCGCGCGGTCGTCCGGCCTCGCGGGCGAGCGTGCCGTACGTCGTCAGCGCTCCGTACGGGACTCGCGCGAGCTGCTCGAGCACCCGGCGGTTGAACGGCGTCAGCCGCTCGACGTCGACGTCGAGCTCGAACTCCTGACGGCCGCCTTCGAAGTATTCGTCGAGCTGGCGCCGCGCAGGGTCGAGCGGCCTCGACGAGCGCAGGACGCGCGCGCCGAACGCACGGCTCAGCCGCTCCAGCTCGCGCTCGGGCTCCGGATCGAACGAGATGCGGCAGAGCCCGCGGCCGGAGGCGGCGAGCAGCAGCGGCCCGATCGGTGAGTCGGCAATTTCGTAGGCGACGTCGAGCAGCCCTTCGGCCGCGGCGGCCTCGCGAAAGCGTGCGTCGAGCTCGGGGGAGACGGTCATGTGATCTCGATCCTCCTCTTCCTCAGGCGCCGTACGCCCGACGAAGCGGCCTGGCGCGCCGCGTGCTCGTTCGAGCCGAGCGCCGCGCCGATGTCGGCGTACGACAGGTCGTACCCGTAGCGAAGCACGACGGCGGCCCGCTCCGTCGCTGGGAGCTCCTCGGCGAGGTGCTCGAGCTGGGCGTAACGCGGCCGGCTGTCGTGCACGGCCTCCTCGGCCGGCGGCGCGGCTTGCGCCGGGCGCCTGTGCAGGTCGACGGCCACGCGCGCCGCGATCGTGTACAGCCAGGCACGCAGGTGCTCGGCGTGCTTCAGCCTCGGATAGCCACGCAGCGCGCGCAGGAAGGTCTCCTGGAACGCATCCTCGGCGCGTTCACGGCCGAGCCGTCGCACGAGGAACCGGAAGAGCTCGTCGCGGTGCTCCAGGTAGACCGACTCGAACGGCGGGATCGCCACGGTGCTCATCATCCGCTGAAACGCTCGGACGCGTCGAGATGTGAGACTGCGCCGCGATGCAGGTCGCGGTCGTCGGACACGTGGAGTGGATCGACTTCGTTCGGGTGGAGCGCCTGCCCGTTCCCGGCGAGATCATGCACGCGGCGGAGGCGTGGCAGGAGCCGGGCGGCGGCGGCGCCGTTGCGGCCGTCGTCCTGGCGGCGCTCGCGGGGCAGTGCCGGTTCCTGACCGCCCTCGGCGACGACCTCCTCGGCCGACGCGCAGCGGCGGAGCTCGGAGCGCTCGGCCTGCGCGTGGAGGCGGCGATCCGCCCGGAGGCACAGCGGCGCGCAGTCACCTACGTCGACGCGTCGGGCGAGCGCACGATCACGTTGCTCAGCCGGAAGCTCGTGCCGGAGGGTCGCGACGCCCTTCCCTGGGACGAGCTCTCCGAGGCCGATGCGGTCTACTTCACGGGCGGCGACGCCCAGGCGCTGCGCGCCGCCCGCCGCGCCCGCGTCCTCGTCGCGACCGCGCGGGAGCTGCCGACGCTCGTCGAGGCCGGGGTGGAGCTCGACGCGCTCGTCCGCAGCGGCGGCGATCCGGGTGAGGCCTACGAGCCGGGCGCGCTCGACCCGCCGCCCCGCCTCGTCGTCGCGACCGAGGGAGCGTCCGGCGGCGTCTACGTCGTCGGCAGCGGCAACCATCGATATGCCGCGGCCGCGGTGCCGGGAGGGATCCGCGATACCTACGGCTCCGGCGACTCTTTCGCCGCGGGGCTCACGTACGGCCTCGCCCGCGGCCTCGCCGTCGACGCGGCCCTCGAGCTCGCCTCCCGCTGCGGGGCGCTCGCGCTGACGCGTCGTGGCGCGTACGGCGGTTCGCTCGCGCCGTAACCGCTGCTCCTCTGCGGTTTCTGTTGCGGAGTGGAGAACTATGGGCTAAAGTGGTGCAAAATGGAGGAAGGCGAACGGGCTTGAACGATGTTCCTCGGCGAGTACGAGCACACGGTCGACGACAAGGGACGGATCACGCTCCCGTCGCGTTTCCGCGAGTCGTTCAAGGACGGGATCGTCCTGACGAGGGGCATGGATCGGTGCTTGTACGCCTATACCCGCGAGCAGTGGAGAGCCCTCGTCGACTCGCAGCTCGCGTCCCTGAGCCCGCTGAGCCCGGACGGCCGGAGGATCCAACGGTTCTTCTTCTCGGGCGCGTCCGAGACCGAGCTCGACAAGCAGGGGCGGCTGATGCTGCCACCGGCGCTGTCGCGGCACGCGCGGCTGAAGCGCGACGTCGTCGTCGCCGGCGTCTACGACCACCTGGAGATCTGGGACCGCTCCGCCTGGCGGACCCAACTGAGAGAGATCGAGGGGAGTGTTGAGGATGTTGCCGAACGCCTCGCAGCCACACGCGACTGATCACGTCCCGGTGCTCGCGACGGAGGTCCGCGAGCTGCTCGCCGTCCGGCGGGGCGACACCGTCGTCGATTGCACGTTCGGCGCCGGCGGCCACGCCCAGCTGCTCGCGCAGGACCTGCGCGGGGAGGGGAAGCTGATCGCGATCGACGTCGATCCGTCGGTACGTTCCCACTTCGAGCGGTTCCGGCGCCACGCGGGCGTGCAGACGCGTCTGCTGCGCGGCAACTTCTCCGTCGTCCTCAAGCAGCTGGGCGACAACGCGTTCCAGGCTGACGCGATCCTGCTCGACGTCGGCGTCTCGAGCATGCAGGTCGACCAGCCGCAGCGCGGGTTCTCGTACGCCTCCGATGCGCCGCTCGACATGCGGATGGATCCGTCGGCGCAGTTCTCCGCGCGCGAGCTGGTGAACGAGGCGGACGAACGCGAGCTCGCCACCATCTTCCGCCGCTACGGCGAAGAGAGGTACGCACCGCGGATCGCGCGGGCGATCGTGCGCGCACGTGAAGTGAGCCCGATCGCGCGGACGGGCGAGCTGGTCGACGTGATCAAGGGCGCGCTGCCGGCTCCGGTGCGCTTCGGCGACGGTCATCCTGCGAAACGCGTCTTCCAGGCGCTGCGAATCGCCGTCAACGACGAGCTCGCCGCGCTCGAGGCTGCGCTCCCGGACGCGCTGCGGATGCTGCGGCCTGGAGGCCGCCTCGCCGTGATCAGCTTCCACTCGCTCGAGGACCGAATCGTGAAGCGCTTTCTGCGGACGCAAGCGCGCGGCTGCGTCTGCCCGCCCGAGTTCCCGGTCTGCGTCTGTGGGCAAGAGCCGGTCCTGCGGGAGCTGACGAGGCGGCCCGTGCGGCCGAGCCCGCGCGAGCTGGCGCAGAACCCGCGCGCGGCGTCGGCGCGGCTGCGCGCGGCGGTGAAGGTGTGACGGCGGCGACGCCTGCGACCATCGCGGTCGACGCGCCTGCGGCGCCTGCTATTCGGCGCGCGCGGAGGACGCGGACGCGCTCGCGGATGGCCGGCGGCGTCGTCTGGATCGTCGCCGTCGCCGCGCTCCTCGCAGGGGTGGTGGCGCTGAACGTCGCGGTGTTGCGGCTGAACGTCGCGTACGACCGGCTCGGCCGCGAGAAGGTCGATCTCGTCGCCGACAACTCCGCGCTCTCGGCGGAGCTGTCCAGCTCCGCGTCGACCGCCAGGATCGAGAGCACCGCGCGCGCCCGGGGTCTCGTCGCCGCGGGGTCGGACCAAACGACGTACGTCACGCTCGACCGGTGAGAGAGGCTCGGCGCAGCAACCGCCGGATCCGCCTCCTGCTTCTCACCTTCACCCTCGTCTTCCTCGTGGCCTTCGGTCGAGCGTTCTGGCTGCAGGGCGTGCGCGCGCAGTCGCTCGGGCGCCTGGCCGCGGGGCAGCATCGTCAGGAGGTCACCATCCCCGCGCATCGCGGGACGATCTACGACCGCACCGGCGTGCAGCTGGCGCTGGGGGAGCAGGCTACGACCGTTTACGCCGACCCGCGCCAGGTGACGCAGCCGCAGGTGGTCGCGGTCGCTGCGGCGCGCGCGCTCGGCGTCGATCCCAATGAGCTCTACCGCGAGCTCACCGATCAGTCGCGCGGGTTCGTGTACGTCGCGCGGCAAGCGGATCCGGATGCCGCGGCACGGCTCGCGCGCCGGAAGCTCGACGGACTCGGTTTCTATCCGGAGGAGCGCCGTACGTACCCGCACCGGCGTGAGGGCGCCGCGGTCGTCGGCTACGCCGGCGTGGACAACGACGGCGTCGCAGGGCTCGAGGTGCGGTACGACCGCGTGCTCGCCGGTCAGGCCGGCGTGCAAACGATCGTCAGGGACCCGTTCGGGCGGGCGATCGACATCCTGAGGTCGCACCCGGAGCGCGACGGCACAGACATCCGCCTGACGCTCGACCAGCGGATCCAGGCGACAACGGAGGCGGCGCTCCAGCGGGTCGTGTCGCGGTGGGATGCCAAAGGAGCGACCGCTGTGATCATGGATCCGCGCGACGGATCGATCCTGGCGATGGCGAACGCGCCGGGGTTCGACGCGAACCGGTTCCCGCAGACGCCGCAGGCGGTGCAGCGCAACCGCACCGTGACCGACACCTTCGAGCCAGGCTCGACGTTCAAGATCGTGACGGTGGGAGGCGTCCTGTCAGATGGCCTCGTGACACCGTCGACGACGTTTACGCTGGCGCCGGAGATCAAGGTCTCCGACCGCTGGATCCACGACGCCGAAGCGCGTGGCACCATCACGTACTCCGTCAAGGACATCCTTGCGCACTCGTCGAACGTGGGAACGGTCACGCTCGGCGAGATGCTCGCGCGGCAGGAGCATGGTGTCACCTATTGGATCTCGCGGTTCGGCTTCGGCCACAAGACCGGGATCGACTTCCCGGGCGAAAGCGCGGGCATCGTCGTGCCGCCGGAGAAGTGGTCGGGCTCGACGATCGGCAACGTCCCCATCGGCCATGGGATTGCGGTGACGCCGGTGCAGATGGCCGCGGCGTACGCGGCGATTGCGAACCACGGTGTGTGGACGCAGCCACACCTCGTCGAGCGAATCGGAAGCGCTCGGCCGCACGTCCGGCGCCGCAGGATCGTCACGGGGCGCGTGGCGCGTCAGCTCACCGAGATGCTGCGCGACGTGGTGATCGAGGGCACGGGCACAAAGGCAGAGGTGCCCGGGTATCAGGTCGCCGGTAAGACCGGCACGGCGGCGAAGCCGAACCCTTGGGGCGGCTACTCGAGCACGCGCTACATCGCGTCCTTCGTGGGGTTCGTGCCGGCGAGCAAGCCGCGGCTCGTAATCCTGGTTACCGTCGACGAGCCGAAGGGCGCGATCTACGGCGGGATGGTCGCCGCGCCGGCCTTCCAGGAGATCGCGAAGTTCGACCTTCAGTACCTGGAGGTCCCGCCCGATGCTCCGGGCGCAGCCTCCGCAGCGGGCTGAGCGTCACCGGAGTGAGCGGGACGGCGCGCGCTCGCAGGCGTTCCTTGTTAACCCCAGGGGCTGTTCGCCCCCTGCTGTTGACGCTACCCGCAAACTCGTGACGCGGGGGGAACGAATCTGCGCCGAAACGGTGACAACTCCCGCGGGTGGGTCGGCTGAACCCCTCTGTAGACTCGGCGTGCGATGAACCTCGACGGTCTCGTCGCGGCACTCGCACCGGCCCAGGTCGTGAACGAGGCGCCTCTCGACGTCCGCGCCCTCGCCTACGACACCCGCGGCGTCGGGCCGGGCGCCCTCTTCTTCTGCATCCCCGGCGCGCGTGTCGACGGGCATACGTTTGCAGCTGAGGCCGTCGAGCGCGGCGCCGTCGCGCTCGTTGTCGAGCGGCCGCTCAACCGGCCGGACCCGCAGATCGTCGTCCCCGACGCGCGTGCGGCGATGGCGGTGGCCGCCGACGAGTTCTACGGCCGCCCGACCGAGCAGCTCGTCGTCGCCGGCGTCACCGGCACGAACGGCAAGACGACGACCGCGTTCCTCATCCACGGCGTCCTCGCAACCGCCGGCTTGCGGCCAGGGCTGATCGGGACGATCGAGAGCCGGATCGGCGGCGAGATCCGCCCGGCGGTTCGGACGACGCCGGAGGCGATCGACCTGCAGCGCACGTTCCGGGAGCTGCTCGACGCCGGCGACCGGAGCTGCGCGATCGAGGCGACCTCGCACGGCTCCGAGCTGCGCCGGCTCGACCGCGTCCGCTTCGACGTGCTCGTGTTCACGAATCTGACGCAGGATCACCTCGACTTCCACGGGACGCTCGAGCGCTACTTCGAGGCGAAGCGGCGGCTGTTCCTGACCGGCGACCCACCGCCGGCCGCGGCGCTCAACATCGGGGACGAGTACGGACGGCGCCTCGCCGACGAGCTGCGGGGGCTTGGGCGCGCGCTGCTGACCTTCGGCTTCGCGGACGACGCCGACCTGCGTCCGGAGGGATTAGAGCTGGCGCGTGACGGGACACGCTTCCGCGCCGGCGGTCTCGACGTCGAGACGAGGCTCCGCGGCACCTTCAACGTCGAGAACGTGCTCGGCGCAGTGGCCGCAGCGCGGCTCCTCGGTCTGCCGGACGCCGCGATCGCCGACGGGATCAGACACGTCGCCGGCGTCCCCGGCCGTTTCGAGGCTGTCGACGAAGGGCAGCCGTTCGCGGTGCTCGTCGACTATGCGCACACGCCGGACTCGCTGGCGAACGTCCTGCACGCCGCGCGCGAGCTCGCCGAGCGCCGCCTGATCTGCGTGTTCGGGTGCGGCGGCGACCGCGACCGCGGCAAGCGACCTGTGATGGGGCGCATCGCGGCAGAGGCCGCCGACATCGCGATCGCGACCTCGGACAACCCGCGGAGCGAGGACCCGCTCGCGATCATCGACGAGATCGTCGCGGGTCGGCGAGACCTCGAGGTCGAGCCGGACCGGCGCGCCGCGATCGGCTTGGCGATCGGAATCGCGGAACCGGGCGACGTCGTAGTAATCGCGGGTAAGGGCCACGAGCAGGGACAGGAGTTCCGCGACGGCAAGCTCCCGTTCGACGACCGCGAGGTCGCGCGCGAGGCACTGCGCACGCTGCCGGTCAAGGCCGAGACGTGATCCCACTCACGCTGGAGGAGGTGGCCGCGCTGTGCTCGGGCCGGCTCGACACCCGCCCGGGGGCGCACGCGATCACCGGCGTCCAGGTCGACTCGCGCCGGATCGGCGACGGCGACCTCTTCGTCGCGGTCGGGAACGGAGACCCATTCGTGGACGACGCGCTGCGGCGCGGCGCCGCGGCCACGCTCGTGCCCGACGACGCGTTCGCGGCGCTGCGCGCCCTCGCGGCGGCGGTCCGGCAGCGGGCAAGGGCGCGCGTCGTCGCGATCACGGGCTCTTACGGCAAGACGACGACGAAGGACATCCTGGCGACGATCGCGTCCGCTCAGCGTCCGACCGTCGCCGCCGAGCGCAGCTTCAACAACGAGATCGGCGTGCCGCTGACGCTGTGCCGGCTCGAGCACGAGACGGAGATCTGCGTCGTCGAGCTCGCGATGCGCGGCTTCGGCCAGATCGCCGACCTTGCGGAGCTGACGCGGCCGGAGATCGGTGTCGTGGTCGCGATCGGGCCTGTTCACCTGGAGAAGGTTGGGACGCTCGAGGGCGTGATGCAGGCGAAGAGCGAGCTGATCTCGGCGCTCCCACCGCGCGGCACGGCGATCGTCCCGGCCGGTTTCGGCGTCGCGCGCGATGATTTGGACGTCGTCCGCGTCGGCGAGGAGGTGCGCGTCCTGTCGTTCGAGCCGCCGTTGCTGCGGACGACACTCGGCGACGTCCACGTCAGCTTCAGCGCGCGCCACCTCGCGACGAATGCGGTGTGCGCGTTCGCCGCAGCGCGTGCGCTCGGCCTGACGGTGCCGGGGCGGATCGATGTCGAGTTTGCCGACCTCCGCAACCAGGAGGTCGAGCTACCGGGCGGCGGCCTCCTGATCAACGACGCCTGGAACGCGAACCCGGTCTCGATGCGGGCCGCGCTCGAGCATCTGCGCGAGCGGGCGGGCGGCCGGCGTACGATCGCGGTGCTCGGCGAGATGGCCGAGCTCGGCGACTACGCCGACGAGGGGCATCGGGAGGTGGCGCGCGCCGCGGACGATGCCGACCTCGACCTGCTGATCGCTGTCGGGCCCCGCGCCCGCGTCTACGGCGGCGTGTGGGCGCCGACGCGCGACCAGGCGCTCGAACTGCTCCGCTCGGAGCTCCGGCCGGGGGATTGCGTGCTGGTCAAGGGCGCGCGCGTGCTCGCGCTCGAGACACTCGCCGATGCGCTTGTCGCGGTGGAGGCGTAGTGGTACGCGTCCTCCTCGCCGCGATCATCGCGATGATCATCTCGATCCTGCTCGGGCCGCGCTTCATCGGGTTCCTGCGCCGGAACGAGTTCGGGCAGCCGATCCGGGAAGAGGGCCCTGAGCACCACGTCGTCAAGCAGGGGACGCCGGTGTTGGGCGGCGTGCTGATCATGATCGCGGCCTCGATCGGCTTCCTCGTGATGAGCAAGTACACGCTGCCGGCGCTGACGGTCTTCGGCGTCACGCTCGCCTGCGCCGCGATCGGCTTCACGGACGACTTCATCAAGCTGACGCATCGTCGCTCGCTCGGCCTGGCCGGCCGCTGGAAGCTGCTCCTCCTCGGCGCGGTGGTGGTCGGGGTCGGCTTCGCCGTCCACCACGAGGACTTCAAGACGTCGGTCTATGTCCCCGTGCTCGATGTCCGGCCCGATCTGTGGTGGTTCTGGTACGTGCTGATCTTCCTGATGCTTGTCGGTGCGGCCAACGGTGTGAACCTGCCGGAAGGCATCGACGGGCTCGCCGCCGGTACGGGGATCATCGCGCTCGTCTCGTTCACGGCAATCAACGTTTTCACCTACATCCGCACGGGCCAGGGTGACGCAATCGCGGACGTGAAGGCGCTCGACCTGGCGATCTTCGGCGCGGCGCTGGCCGGCGCCTCGATCGGCTTCCTCTGGTTCAACGCGTTCCCGGCTGAGGTGTTCATGGGCGACACCGGAGCGATGGCGATCGGCGGCGCGCTCGGTGCCTTCGCCGTCTTCTCGAAGACCGAGGTGCTGCTGCTCGTGATCGGGGGGATCTTCCTGATCGAGGCGCTGTCCGTGATGCTCCAGGTGGCCAGCTTCAGGTTCTGGGGCCGGCGCATCTTCCTGATGGCGCCGATCCACCACCACTTCGAGATGAAGGCCTGGTCCGAGACGAAGATCATGGTCCGCTTCTGGATCGTCGCCGCGATCCTGGGGGCCGGCGCTTTTGCCATCTACTACCAGTACTACTTCGACTTCCATCCGTAGCGCGCTCGTCGTCGGGCTCGGCCGGACGGGCGAGGCTGCGGCGCTCGCGCTTGCCGCGCGCGGGGTGGAGGTGCGGGCGGCCGACCGCGCATCCGACGTGGACGTGAGCAGGCTTGCGGAGGCGGGTGTCGAAGTGCTCCTCGGGACTGAGGAGGACGAACTGCTCGAGGACGTCGACGTCGTCGTGAAGGGCCCCGGAGTACCCGGGAACGCGCCGCCCGTGGCTGCGGCTCGCAGCCGCGGCATTCCCGTCTGGAGCGAGATCGAGCTCGGCTATCGACTGCTGCCGGGGAACCCGCTGCTCGGCGTCACGGGCACGAAGGGCAAGACGACGACGGTTCGGCTACTCGGCGCGATGTTCGAGGCGGCCGGGCGGCCGGCCGTGCTGGCGGGCAACGAGCACCGTCCGCTGAGCGAGGTCGCGCTCGACGTCGATCCGGCGGCATGGATCGTCTGCGAGCTGTCGAGCTTCGCCCTCGCCGACGTCGAGACGCTGGCCTGCGACGTCGCCGTCCTCCTGAACCTCGAGCCCGACCACCTCGATCACCACGGCTCATTCGAGGCCTACCGCGACGCGAAGCTACGCATCTTCGAGCGCGCCGGTGTCCGCATCGTCCCGCGCGGGCTCGGTTTCGACGGGATCGAGTTCTCCGGGGATGACGAGCTGCCCGCCGAGCCGGCGATCCCCGGCCCGCACAACCGGGAGAACGCCGCCGCCGCGACTGCGGCGGCGGGGGCGGCCGGGCTCGACGACGAAGCGATCGCGCAGGCGCTCGTGTCGTTCCTCGGTGTCCCGCACCGGCTCGAGCTCGTCGCCGAGCACGCGGGCGTTCGCTTCGTCAACGACTCGAAGGCGACGAACACGGTCGCCGCGCGGCGCGCGATCGCGTCCTACGACGCGCCGCTGCACGTGATCCTCGGTGGCTCACGCAAGGGTGAGACGTTCGACGATCTGGCGGCGGCGCTGACCGGCCGCGGGCGGGCGTACCTGATCGGTCAGACCGCGGACGAGCTCGCCGCCGCGCTCGAAGCGGCGCGCATCCCGTTTGCACGCTCCGGCGACCTGGCGACGGCGGTGCGTGCCGCAGCCGCCGCCGCGCGGCCGGGCGAGATCGTCCTCCTGTCGCCGGCGTCTGCGAGCTATGACCAGTTCCGCAACTTCGAGGAGCGCGGCGAGACGTTCCGGCGCCTGGTCGAGGAGCTCGCGTGAAGCGCACGCACGTCGAGGCTCACGTCCTCGCTTTGGTCACGCTTGGGCTCGTCGCGTTCGGGCTCGTAATGGTGTACAGCGCAACTTCGGCGCCGGCCGCGATCTCGAACCGGGACCCGAACTCGTACCTGGAGCGCCAGGGGCTCTATGCGCTGTTCGGGCTCGTGCTCATGCTCGTCTTCTCGCGCATCAATTACCGCAGCCTCC
>Ga0126313_10001892_pt1 | contig 11368 bp, 12 predicted proteins | sample Plot105A_FD_89954 | JGI IMG/M metagenome (GOLD analysis project Ga0126313, IMG submission 89954) | Serpentine soil microbial communities from UC McLaughlin Reserve, CA, USA - Plot105A | ecosystem: Environmental > Terrestrial > Soil > Grasslands | place: USA: UC McLaughlin Reserve, Lake County...
GTGTCGCGCCGGGTGAGCAGCGCCGACGTCGCCGCGTGGCGCAGGCGGTCGATCTCGTCGTTGATCGAGGAGTCCTTCTCGATGTAGAGGTCCTGGGCGGGGACGTAGGCCTCGGGCTGGTAGTAGTCGTAATAGGAGACGAAGTACTCGACCGAGTTCTCGGGGAAGAACTCGCGGAACTCGTTGCAGAGCTGCGCGGCAAGCGTCTTGTTGTGCGCGATCACCAGGCTCGGCCGCTGCACCTCGGCGATCGTCGCCGCCATCGTGAAGGTCTTGCCGGTGCCGGTGGCGCCGAGCAGGGTCTGGAAGCGTTCGCCCCCGCGCAGGCCCTCGGCCAGCCCCGCGATCGCCTTCGGTTGGTCCGCCGTCGGGGTGTAGGCGGGGTTCAGCTCGAAATCGGGCACGGTCAGAACATAGCTGGCGCATATGCTGGGCTTAGATGAGACTTTCGCGCGCGGCCGTTGCCGCTTTGTTCACCTTCACCGGCACCATGCACTTCGTCCGGCCGCGCTTCTTCGAGGCGATCGTGCCGCCCGCGATCGAGCCTCAGAAGCAGGAGGTCGTGGCGATCAGCGGCGTTGCCGAGATCGCCGGCGCCGCCCTGGTCATCCACCCCGCCTCGCGGCGGCTCGGACGCTGGTGGCTGCTGGCGCTGCTGGTCGCGGTCTTCCCGGCCAACCTCCACATGGCGGTTAACCCGGAGCAGATCCGGGGACTGGACATGCGCAAGTTCCCGCGCTGGGCGCTATGGGCCCGTTTGCCCCTCCAACCACTGGCGATGATCTGGGTCTGGCACGTCACCCGCCAAAAGTAATAGAATGTTTTGTCTGAAATGAACCACCGCGATCGCTTCTCAGTCAACCTCCGCCGCGCCCGGCAGGCCGCCGGCATCTCTCAGGAAGAGCTGGCCGAGCGCTGCGAAATCCACCGCACCGAGGTATCGCTGCTCGAGCGCGGCGGCCGCGAACCCCGCCTCGGCACCATGGTCAAGCTGGCAACCGCCCTCGGCACCGACCCCGAAACCCTCTGCGCCGGGATCACCTGGGACGTCAAGCAGCGCGACTACAAGGTCGACGAACCCAGTTAGCCCAGGACCTCGACTTCGCAGCGCATCCCTGGCGCCCGTCCCAATGGGCCATCGGCAGTGAGCAGCACGATCTGGAGAGTCTCGGCCAGCGCCACGTAGGCTGCGTCATAGGCGGTGAGGTTGTCGCGCAGTTCCCAAATCCGCGAGAGGAGGGGCAGATGCGGAACTCGACGCAGCGGCAACACTTCCAGGTCGGTCAAAACCTGACCGGACCGCCGCTCATCGAGCCTTCCAGCACGAGCCGCCCGCCTAAGAGTCGAAACGACCTCGAGGTCGATCAGCTCAGGTGCGACGAGCTGCTCCCCACGCAGTCGCTCGCGGACCCGATCACCGTCAGCGCCGTCATCCGCGAGAGCCGGCGCAAGCACTGAAGCATCAACGACGATCACGCTCAGCGCTGGCGCTCGGCCCGAAGGGTCTCCGCGGCAAAGCGGAGCCCTACCGAGCCACCGGCCCGACTGCCAGCGCGATCGAGAACCTCGTCCAGCGTCTCTTCCTGCGCCTGTTGCTTGAGGCTGGCGAGCAGGTACTCCTGCAAGGACTGCCCGGCCGTCGCGGCACGTCGGCGAAGGACTCGATGGACATCGGGAGGCACGTTCTTGACCTGGACACTGGGCATGCCTTTGCATTTTAGCGCCAAACTGGCGCCAGTACATGCGTTTTGGCGATTCGAACAGAAGGGAGGCTACGGCAGGAACTGTTCGATGAGGTCCTGGGCTGGGCCGAGGAACGATTCGGCGTTGGTGAGGAAGCTTTCGGCGTCGTTGATGAATTCGATTGCCTGTTCGAGCGGGATGTTCCTGACCGTCTGGCGCAGTGGCACCGCGATCAGGGGGCTGAGGGCGCCTGCTTCCTCGGCGTCGTCGACGGCTCGGACCAGGCCCGCCCGGATCGCCTTGGCGAGCTTTTCGTCGTCGATGCCGTAGCGCTTTTCGAACCTTTCGCGGCCCTCTGGCGTCGCCAGGGCCCGGGCCAGCGCCTCGCGGGAGACTCCCAGCTGGCAGGCGGCTCCATCCAGGGCCGAGATCGTGAACTGGTTGGCTATCTGGCCGAGGCTCTGGGGGTTGCTCCAGGGACGGGGCTGGCAGGGATTCTGGGTCTTCTCCGGCTCGTAGGAGGAGCCGCCGGCCGCGAGGTAGGCACCGACCAGGACCAGCGAGGCCACGATCGATCCGATCACGAGCATACGCCCGCTCAGACGCCCCTTCCCGCTCACAGGTCGACCCTCCGCGAGAGCCCGATCGGGAACAGCGCGATCAGGCCGAGCAGCGCCGCGAGGATGAAGGAGGTGCTGAAGGCGTGGGTGGCGCCGCGGTCGAGCTGGTCCTGAAGTTCGCCCTGCAGCTGCTCGACTTCGGCCCGTTCGCCCGGGTCGGAGGGCTTCGGTTCGAAGGCGGGCTCGATCGTCGGAACCTTCCCCTTCTCCGTTTCCAGCTGGGCGCTGACCTTCTCGGCCAGGTCGAGCTTCAGCAGCGGATTGATCGGCGAGTCGAGGACCACCGCGGTGCCGGCGTTGATCGCGTCGTGGCGCTGCTGGTCGATTTCGGCGGTGAAGATCGGCGTCAGCGCCAGCAGGCCGATGACGACGCCGGCGTGCCGCGAGGAGATCGTCCAGCCGCCGTGGATCGCCTGCGGCGCCCGCCCGCCGAGGGCGGTCTCGGTCAGCGCCGAGAGCACCAGCGAGAGCCCGATCCCGACCAGGATCTGCGGCGGCAGGGTGAGGGCGATCGTCGCCTTCGGCAGGAAGGCGAGCCCGGCCAGGCCGCCGGAGACGAGGATCGCGCCGGCGGCGGCGCGCGAGCGCTCGTCGGCGACCCGCTCGGTCATCCGGCTGCCGAGGATCGCCGCCAGCGGCATCACCGAGACGACCAGCGCCGCTTCGATCGGGCTCAGGCGCCAGCCTTCGATCAGCAGCAGGACGAGCAGGAAGAGCGCCGCGGCGATCGCCGCCGAGACCATCGCCAGCGCCAGGTTGGCCCAGAGGTGCGGGCGGCCGGTGCGACGCACCTCGGCTTCGATTATCCCGGTCGCCGCCTCGTGCTTGGCGACGGCGAGGATCGGCACCGCGGCGATCAGCGCCACCGGCACCTGGATCAGGAAGATCGACTGCCAGGAGACGAGCTCGGTCAGCAGCCCGCCGACCGCCGGTCCCAGCGCGGCGCCGGTTGCCCCGGCGGCGGCCCAGACGGTCGCCGCCCGCCGCTCCGAGCCGACGGTTGCCGGCAGCAGCTCCAGCGCCGCGGTGACCGCGGCGGCGCCGCCGAGCGCCTGTACGCAGCGGGCGGCGATCAGGGTCGAGAGCTCGTCCGCCAGACCGCAGGCGAGGCCGGCGCCGGCGAAGACCGCCAGCCCCACCGCCGCGGTCCGCCCCGGCCCGACCTTCCGCGCAACCAGCGCCGCCGGAACCGCGGCCAGGGCGATGACGAGGTTGAAGGAGATCAGCACCCAGGTGACGCCGGAGATGCTGGTGTCCAGTTCGCGGTAGATCTCCGGCAGCGCCAGGACGACGATCGAGGAGTCGGCGAGGACGAGGCCGACGGCAAGCGCCAGGGCGGCGACGCGGGGTCTAGCGGAGGTTTCCATAGCCCAGCTCCGATGCGTACTCCTGGCGGTACTCGTCCCGTTTTTCGAGCACCTCTTCGACGTAGGCGCGGGTTTCCGGGAAGGGGATCGCTTCGACGGTCAGGTCCGCCCCGCCCCACTTGTCGGCGTTGCCGGGGCCGGCGTTGTAGGCGGCGAGCGCCGCCGCCTCGTCGCCTTCGTAGCGGTCGAGCAGTTCGCGCAGGAGGAAGGTCCCATAGCGGATGTTGATTTCGGGATCGCCGAGATCCTTCAATTCGAAGGTGGTCGCGTCGCTGTTCCTGGCAATCGTGTCGGCCGCTTCTGGAGTTATCTGCATCAGCCCGCGCGCCCCCGCGCTCGACGTCTGGTCGCTGAACTTGGACTCGGAGTAGATCACGGCCGCGATCAGGGCGGCGTCGACTTCCTTTTCGTCGGCCTGCTGGCGGATCACGTCCTCATGCCGCAGCGGCAGCGTCAGCTCTTTCAAGGCGTCGTCGAAAGTGCCGCTCGCCACCAGGGCGCCGGCGAAGACGCCGACCAGCACCGCGACGGTGCCGAAGGCGAGCAGCTGCCGGCGACGGCGGACCTCGAGCTTCATCGCCGCAGCTTGCCGAGCAGGACGGACAGCGCCCGCTCGAGATCCTCCACCGAGCCGTCGTTGGCGACTACGTGCTCAGCCCGCTCGGCCTTCTCGGGCTGGGTCAGCTGCCGCGCCTCGCGCTCGTCCACCAGGGCATGGCCGCGGGCCGCCGCGCGCTCGCGCCGCACCTCGTCGGCGGTGACGACGGCGACCGTCGTGTCGAAGGCCTTGTCGCCGCCGGCCTCGAAGAGCAGCGGCACCTCGACCACGGCCACCTCGGTGTCAACCGGCAGCGAGAGCAGCCATTCGCCGGTCCGCCGCTGGACCAGGGGGTGGATCCGCGACTCCAGCCAGGTCAGCTGCTCGGGGTCGGCGAAGACGATCTCGCCGACCTTCCCCCGCTCGATCTTCCCCTCCGGGGCGACGTCCGAGCCCCAGCGCTGGACCATCAGATCGCGCAGCTCGTCGCTTTCCAGCAGTTCGTGGACGACCGCGTCGCTGGAGAGCGTCGCCGCGCCGAGGCGCTCGAACGCCTTCAGAGCCTCCGACTTACCGGCGGCGATACCGCCGGTGAGGCCGATCTTCAGCGGCGCCACCGGCGCCGCTCAGCTCTGGTCCGACTCGCCCGTCTGCGCGTCGTCGTCCGAGGACTCGTCGCCTGACGCCTCGTCGACGTCGTCAGGAGAGTCCGGCCGCTCCTGCACCGATTCGCCCTCCTGGTGCTCAGCCTGCTCCTCCTCGGTGGTGCCATTCGCCTCGGCAACCGGGGCGGGATCGGCCTCCTCGGAGGCCTCGACCTCGGCGGGAAGCTCGCCAGGCGCCTCTTCGGACGGAGCCTCGGGCTCCTCGGCGGCCGGAATCTCCTCGGCGGGAGCTTCGGCGGCCGGGGTCGCGTTCGCGAACGCATCCGCCATCTGGCCCATGGGCGGGTCCGCCTGAACCTCGGCGGCCTCGTCCTGGGTGCCTTCGGCCTGGGCGATCTGCTCGCCCAGGCCGGCCATCGCCATGTTCTGACCCTCGACCCGCTTGATGCTGAGTGACAGACGCCGCCGCTCTTCGTCGATCTCGAGGATCTTGACGTTCAGCTTCGAACCAGGCTCGACGACTTCGCTCGGGTTCTCGACGTGGTGGTCGGCAAGCTCGGAGATGTGGACCAGGCCCTCGACCCCCGGAAGGATTTCGACGAAGGCGCCGAAAGCGACGACCTTGGTGACGGTGCCCTCGAGCACGTCGCCGGAGCGATGGGTGCTGATCACCCGCTGCCACGGGTCCTCCTGGGTCTGCTTCAGACCGAGGGAGATCCGCTGGCGGTCGCGATCGATGTCGAGGACTTTGATCCGCACGGTGTCGCCGATCGCCACCACTTCGGTCGGGTGGTTGACGTGGCTCCAGGAAAGCTCGGAGATGTGGATCAGGCCGTCGATCCCGTCGAGGTCGACGAAGGCGCCGAAGTCGACGATGTTGGAGATCTTGCCCTCGACGACCTGGCCCGGCTCGAGGCGGCCGAGGATCTGCTCGCGGACCTCTTTGCGCTCCTCCTCGAGGACGGCGCGCCGCGAGAGCACCACGTTGTTGCGGCTGCGGTTGAGCTCGATCACTTTGCACTCCAGCGTCTGGCTCATGAACTCGTCGAGGTTGTGGACGCGGCGGATGTCGACCAGCGAGGCCGGCAGGAAGCCGCGGACGCCGAGGTCGAGGATGAGACCGCCCTTGACGACCTCGATGACGCTGCCTTCGACCGGTTCGCCCGAGTCGGCGGCGACCTCGATGCGGCGCCAGGCCTTCTCGAAGCGGGCACGCTTCTTGGAGAGGATCAGGCGACCCTCGGCGTCCTCCTTGGTGAGGACGAGGGCGTCGACCTCCTCCTGCAGCTCGACCTCGTCGTGCGGGTCGACCGACTTGCGGATCGAAAGCTCGTTGGAGGGGATGACCCCCTCGGCCTTGTAGCCGATGTCGACGAGGACCTCGTCGTTGTCGATCCGGACGACCTTGCCTTTGACGACGTCGCCCTCCTCGAAGGAGACCATCGTCGCCGCGTAGTTGGGGACGATCTTGCCGTCGATCTGCAGTAGAAGGCCGCCTGAGCCCTCTACGGGGGTGGCGCTCGGCGCAGGGGTCAGGGTCTCGGTCGCGGACACGGCGGCGAATGATGGCAGAATCGGGCGCGATGCCGGTCCGAGCCACCAAGCGCGGCGACGAACGCACGCCCCTGGGCGGCGAGCGCGACGTCCTCATCTGCGGCGCCAGCTTCGCCGGGCTGACGGTGGCGCGCGAGCTGGCCGGCTCCGGGGCCGACGTCCTGGTCGTCGACCGCTACGAGATCGGCGAGCGCCAGACCTCCGCCTGCGGGATCCCGACCGAGTGGCTGCGGCGCCTCGACCTGATGGACGCCGAGCGCCAGCGCTTCGACACGCTGGTGATGCACACCCCCCACGGCACCAGCCGCTACAAGCTGCCCTGGACCTTCTCGACCTTCGACTACCGCGAGATCTGCCAGCTGCTCTGGCGCGACTGCGATGCGAAGTTCGAGACCGCCAAGGTAAATGGACGGGCGGCCGTCGCCGCAGGCGGCACCGGCATGGTCGGTGTCGAGACCGACCGCGGCACGATCCGCGCGCCGCTGGTCATCGACGCGCTCGGCTGGCGGCGGATGCTCGCTACTGGCGACGGCTACCAGCCACCCGACGCACCTCTCTCGCGCGGGCTCGAGGTCCATCCCGGCGGCGAATCCGAGGACCTCGCGATCTGGATCGACCGCAAATACGTCCCCGCCGGCTACGGCTGGTCGTTTCCGGCCAAGGACGAGCTGCGAATCGGGATCGGCTCTTTCGACCCCCGCTTCCACGTCAAGGACACCACCGTGGCGCTGACCCAGGACCTCGGCAAGGAACCGAACGAGTACCAGGGCAACTGGATCCCTCACAAGCTGCGCAGCGCGACCGAGGGCGGCGTCTTCTTCGCCGGCGACTCGGCCGGCCACTGCCTGCCGCTCAGCGCCGAGGGGATCCGCACCGCGCTCTACTTCGGGATCGCGCTCGGCCGCGAGCTGCGCGGCGTCATCGAGGGGCGCCAGAGCCGCGAGCAGGCGGCCGAGACCTACGCCGCCTTCCACGACTCCCACGAGTGGAAGTTCGAGTGGATGCTGCGGGTGCAGAAGCTGATCCCGAAGGTGCCGCCGCGGATCCTGGCGCCGCTGATCAGGCTGATGGCCACCAAGCGCTTCGTCGACTGGTCGTTCACGCACTACCTGCGGATCGCGCCGCCGGATTACGCCGGCGCCGGGCTTCCCGGCGGCTCAGCGCACGACCAGGACGGTGCCGGCCAGCAGCAGGCCGACGCCGAGGACGCGCTCGGGGCTGAGCGGGACCTCGTCCAAGCCAAACAGGCCTAGCCGGTCGATCACCACCGAGGCGGTCAGCTGGCCGAAGACGGTCGCCGCGGCTACCCCGCCGGCGCCGATCACCGAGACCGCGATCAGCGCGTTGAAGACGTATAGAGCGCCGAGGAAGCCGCCGAGCAGGTAGTACCAGCTGACGTCGAAGGTCGAGGTGAGCCCGCCCGCCTTGCCGCTGAGGACGACCACCGTCGCCAGCGCCAAGGTCCCGACCGAGAAGGAGACCAGAGCGGCCGCCATGCTCCCGGTCGCCTTGCCGAGGCCGGCGTTGATCGGCGCCTGGGCGGCGATCAACCCGCCGGCCAGCGCGGTGAGCAGGACCGCCAGCCCCCTATCCATGGATTTCCTCGCCGCGCCGCGTGATCTTTGCCTTGGACATGTGTTGGTCGATTAGTGCGGGGTTGAACTTCCCCGCTCTCTTATCAGTAACGCAGTAGAGCCGACCAGTCGATGTAGCCAGGAGCAACCACGATGACGCCCCCTCCCGCCGAGCACCTCGCCCGTGTCTTCGTCGGCCCGACGCTGCGCGCGCAGCCGGACCGGCGCCTCGTCGACCTCGTCCGCGACGGTTACGACGCCGCCTTCGAGGAGATCGTGCGGCGCTACCGGCGGCCGCTCGACCGCTTCGCGGCGGCGATCGTCGGCGGCCGCTCCGAGGACGTCACCCAGGACGCCTTCTCGAAGGCGCTGCCGGCGCTGCGCGGCTCCGAGGCGACCATCGAGCTGCGGCCCTGGCTCTACCGGATCGTCCGCAACACGGCGCTGAACGACCTTCGCGACCGGGCCCCGCTGGCCGAGGAGCTGCGGGAGACGATGCCGGGCGCCCGCAGCGCCGCCGCCGAAGTCGAGTCGCGGGAGGAGATCCGCGACCTGATGGGGCGCTTGAGGGCGCTGCCGGAGCCGCAGCGGGCGGCGCTGGTGATGCGCGAGCTGGAAGGGCTGAGCCATGAGGAGATCGCCGCGGCACTCGGCGTCAGCGGCGGTGCCGCGCGCCAGGCGATCTACCGGGCAAGGGCGGCACTGCGGGACGGCTTCGGCCTGCTGATCCCGATGCCGGTGCTGCGGGCGCTGGCCGATCACGCCGACGACGCGGCCCGGGCCGGGGGCGCGATCGCCGCCGGCGCCGGTGCCTCATCGGCCGGAGGGGCCGTGCTCGGCGGTCTTGGCGGCGGGGCGTTGAAAGTCGGGGTGGCGACGGTGCTGATCGCCGGCACGGTGGGCGCCGGGGTCGCTATCGAGAACCATGGTGGCGGCCGCCCGGGTCCTGATGCCGCCGAGGCGGCGCCGCTCGTCAAGAAAGCCGGCGGGCGCAGCGGTTGGGTGACCGGCGGCGGCGCGGGAGACGATGCCTGGTCGCGGTCCGGGCACGGTGACGGCGAGGATGCCCGGGGAGAGGGATCAGGTCGCGGCGAGGATCGCTCCGGCGGGGACGGCGGCTTGCTCGCGGACGGGGACCGCAGCGGCCCGAACAGCGGCTCCAGCGGTTCGGGCGGAGACTCCAACCCCTCGGGCGACGGCGGCGGCCACGGCGGATCCGGGCCGAACTCGGGTCCGGGATCCATCTCCGGGCACGACGGCAGCGACGACAGTGGTTCCGAGGACCACGGCGGCTCGGGCTCGGGCTCCGACGACACGGGGATCGACGACCACAGCGGTTCCTCGGACTCCGGCTCGGGTGACGACGGCTTCGTCAGCGGCGGGAACGACGGTGGCGGAGGAGGTGGCGGCGACAGCTCCGGTCCCGGCAGTGGCGAGATCGAGTCCGAACCGGTCCCGACCACTCCCGAAGCCGAAGTCGAGGACGGCGGCACCTCGGGCTCCGACGACGAGAGCTCGGGCTCGGGGAGCGGTGACCTCACTGGTGGCGACGTCAGTGGCGAGACGAGCGGGCTGGACGCAAGTCCATAGCCGCGTGATCTTCGCCGCGGCCTCGGGTTACAGCCCCAACCAGTTGTTCACTTCGAATCTAGGAGGAAGGGCATGACCCCGAAGAAGGCACGGCGACCCCAAAGCGGCATGACCTGGTTCGCGCTGGCGCTGGGAGCGCTTGCGCTCCTGGCCATGCCGTCCCTGGCCGCTGCCAAGGACCGCAACCACGACCACATCCCGGACCGCTGGGAGAAGCGCCACAAGCTCTCGCTGACGGTCAACCAGGCGCGCCACGACCAGGACGGCGACCACCTGCGCAACCGCGGCGAGTTCCTCGCCGGGGACGACCCGCGTGACCGCGACAGCGACGACGACGGGGTGATGGACGGCAGCGAGCAGGCAGGGACGATCGACTCCTTCGACGCCGGGACGGGCCGCCTCGTGATCGACCTCTTCGGCACCGACACGATCTCCGGCCTCGTCACCGACGCGACCGAGATCGAGTGCGAGGACAGCTCCTCCGCCAGCGTCAGCAGCGACGGCTCCGGCAGCGGCGAGGCCGAGCCCGGTGACGACGACGGCGGCGAAGGCGAGGTCGAGCCGGGTGACGACAACGGTGGGCATGGCGACGAGCCCGGCGACGACAACGGCGGCGACGACCAGGGCGACGAGGACTCCGGATCGAGCCACGAGGGCGAGGACAACTCGGGCCCCGGCAGCGAGAGCTCCGGCCCTGGGCATGACGGCGACGACGACCATGGCGACCGCCTCTGCACCACCGCGGCGCTGGTCCCCGGCGCCGTCGTCGAGGAGGCCGAGCTGAAGATCGAGAACGGCCAGGCGACCTTCGAGGAGGTCGAGCTCTCGGGCAAGGAGGTCAGCGACAGCTAGTCAGGGAGGGCCGGCGTCACTTGGCGTCGAGCCAGTCCTGGCCGATGCCGACGTCGACCTCGAGCGGCGGTTCGAGCGGGTAGGCGGCGCACATCTCGCGCTCCACCAGCTCGGCCGCCGCCTCCATCTCCCCCGGCGGGCCCTCGAAGAGGAGCTCGTCGTGGATCTGCAGGACGAGGCGGGTCTCCCCTCCGGCCTTTCGCAGCGCTTTCTGGCAGCGCACCATCGCGACCTTGATGATGTCGGCGGCGGTGCCCTGGATCACGGTGTTGACCGCGAGTCGCTCGCCGAGGCGGCGGGTGTTGGGATTGCCGGAGCGCAGCTCGGGGATCGGCCGGCGCCGCCCCATCAGGGTGGTGACGAATCCCTCCTCCTGGGCCCGCTCGATCACCTCCTCGCGGAAGGCGCGGACCGCGGGAAAGCGTTCGAGGTAGCGGGAGACGAATTCCTCCCCCTCCTTGCGGGGGATGTTCAGACGGTCCGCCAACCCGAACCCGGTCAGCCCGTAGACGATCCCGAAGTTGACCATCTTCGCCTTCGAGCGCTGGCCGACGTCGACTTCGTCGCGGTCGATCTCGAAGACCTCGGCGGCGGTCGCGGCGTGGACGTCTTCGCCCTCGCGGAAGACCGCTTTCAGGACCTCCTCGTCGGCGACGTGGGCGAGGACCCGGAGCTCGACCTGGCTGTAGTCGGCGGAGAGCAGCTGCGATCCCCGCTCGGCGACGAAGCAGGCGCGGACCGGGCGGCCGATCTCGGTCCGGATCGGGATGTTCTGCAGGTTCGGGTTGGTGCTGGAGAGGCGGCCGGTGGTGGTCGAGGCCTGGTTGAAGGTGGTGTGGACGCGGCTGGTCGCGGGGTCGATCAGCTCCGGCAGCGAGTCGAGGTAGGTGTTCTTCAGCTTGGTCAGCTCCCGCCACTGCTCGATCTTCTCGACGATCGGGTGCTCGTCGCGGATCTGGGCGAGGACACGGGCATCGGTCGAGAA
>Ga0126313_10001893_pt1 | contig 11363 bp, 12 predicted proteins | sample Plot105A_FD_89954 | JGI IMG/M metagenome (GOLD analysis project Ga0126313, IMG submission 89954) | Serpentine soil microbial communities from UC McLaughlin Reserve, CA, USA - Plot105A | ecosystem: Environmental > Terrestrial > Soil > Grasslands | place: USA: UC McLaughlin Reserve, Lake County...
AACGATGACGGTAACCCAGCGCCGCGGAAGCGGTAGCGGTGGGGAGCGTCGCGGCCGTGACGATCGTCGTGGTGGCCAGGCGCAGGAGAAGAGCAACTACATCGAGCGAGTGGTAGCGATCAACCGGGTCGCCAAGGTCGTCAAGGGCGGCCGGCGGTTCAGCTTCACCGCCCTGGTGGTCGTCGGAGACGGCGACGGAACTGTGGGCGTGGGATACGGCAAGGCCAAGGAGGTGCCAGCGGCAATCGCCAAGGGCGTCGAGGAGGCCAAGAAGCACTTTTTCGCCGTACCTCGGATCCAGGGCACTATCCCGCATCCCGTGCAAGGTGAGAAGGCGGCTGGCGTGGTGTTGCTCCGCCCCGCATCGCCCGGCACCGGTGTGATCGCTGGTGGGTCGGCCCGCGCGGTGCTGGAATGCGCCGGCGTCCACGACGTCCTGGCCAAGTCCCTTGGCTCGGCGAACGCGATCAATGTGGTGCATGCGACCGTGGCGGCGCTGCAGGGCTTGGAACAACCAGAAGCCGTGGCCAAGCGGCGCGGCAAGACAGTCGAGGACGTCACGCCGGCGGCCATCCTGCGGGCGCGGAACGCGGTGAGCTCGTAATGGCACAGCTCAAGGTCCGCCAGGTGCGCAGCGCCGTGGGGGGCAAGCAGAATCAGCGAGACACGCTGCGCACATTGGGTTTGCACCGGATCGGTGATGAGTCCCTGCGCGACGATCGGCCCGAGGTGCGCGGCATGATCAAGACGGTGTCGCATTTGGTGGACGTCGAGGAGGTCTGACATGACATTGAAGGTCCATCATCTGCGCCCCGCTCCCGGCGCCAAGACGGCGAAGACTCGTGTGGGCCGGGGGGGCGGCTCGAAGGGCAAGACCGCCGGCCGCGGCACCAAGGGATCGGGTGCTCGGCAGAGATTGCCGGAGAACTTCGAGGGCGGTCAGATGCCGCTGCATATGCGGGTGCCGAAGCTGCGCGGTTTCAAGAACCCTTTCCGCGTGGAGTATCAGGTGGTCAACCTGTCCCGGCTCGGCGAGCTGTTCCCCGAGGGCGGCGCGATCGGCGTCGAGGACTTGGTCGCTGCTGGTGCCGTCCGGGCGGGTCAACCGGTCAAGATCTTGGGCAACGGTGACATCACGGTGCCCGTACAGGTGACCGCCCACGCGTTCTCGGCGTCGGCGAAGGAGAAGATCGCTGCGGCGGGAGGCAGCACCGCCGGGCTCTGAGCCGTTCTAGGGTGTGCGAATGACCCATCGGATCGAGTTGACCGACGCGACCGTACGGGAATGGGCCGCCACCGTGCTGCACTCCTCACGTGAGGACGGCATCGTTCTCGACCGGTCGGCGTTCTATCCAGGTGGCGGTGGGCAACCGCCGGACGCCGGAGTCTTGTTGTGGGGCGGGGTCCAAACTCGCATTCTCGGTGCGCGGCAGAACGATGACGTCTATCTGATTCCGCACGACGACGACCCGCTTCCGCCGGTAGGCGGCGCCGTGCAAGGAGCACTCGACGACAAACGCCGCAGCATGCTGATGCGGACCCACTCAGGCATGCACGTTCTGTCAGCGGTCGTGTTCCGAGACTTCGCTGCGAAGGTGACGGGTTCCTCCATGGATCCAGGCCTGGGACGGATGGACTTCAACCTTGCCGAGGTGCCCCCGGACTTCAAGTCGGCCGTCGAGGACGCCTGCAATGCCGCGATCCAAACCGACTACCGCGTTCAGGTCCGCTTTGTCCCGGTGGAGCAGATCGCGAACATGGCGGAGCTGAGCCGCGCCGAGGAAGTCCGCATCCCCCAAGGACTGACCGAAGTGCGGATCGTCGACCTCGTGGGTCTCGATGTCCAAGCCGACGGCGGCACTCATGTCGCGTCTACCCGGCAGATAGGGCGATTCCGACTACTCAAGACCGAAAGCAAGGGCCGTGGGTTTCGCCGAATCCGGTTCGCCATTGAGTGAGTTTCCCCGATACCGGATCCGAGGCGACAGTGTGCGCAGCATCACGGATTTCGGATCAGCCCCTGGGCTTGACAGCGACCACCGGGCAATCAGCCGCGAGCAGGATCACCTGAGCCGAGCTGCCAGTGACCAGTTTGCCGACCGGGGATCGCCGGCGTAGTCCGATGACGATCAGGTCCGCGTCGATCTCCCCGGCCACTCGCACGATGGCCTCGGCGGCCGGAGCGCCGTCGGTGGGGCGGTGGATCTCGTAGGGGATGCCACGCTCGGCCAGATCCGCTTCGACTGCGTCGATATCCTGTGCCGACGCGAACACCGGATCGGAGTAGTCACCGTCTCTCGCCGTGTTGAGGACGGCCAGTGAGCCACCAGTCAGCTTCGCATGTTCGGTTGCCCAATGCAGCGCGGCCAGGCCCTCGGGGGTGGGGATGTAGCCGACGAGAATCTTCATGGCCACACACTAGGGGAGATATCACTCGGGGGGCTCCGTAGAGCTGATGAGGGGACGTACGCTCGATCGGGTCGGGCGGCGATAGGGGTTTCGGCCCGAAGCTTGATAAAGTCGGGCGGTCCTGCGCGTTCGCCTCGTACCCGACGGCATGTTGTAACGGGACGTGTCAGGCTGTCAGACAGAAAGGGAGGGCAGGAGTGCTCGCCGCGTTCGCCAATGCATTCCGGACTCCGGATCTGAGGAAGAAGATCCTCTTTACCCTCGGCATTCTCGCCATCTTCCGGCTGGGCTCGATCGTCCCGACCCCGAACGTGAACGTGGCGCAGGTCGACTTCTGCGTCAAACAAGCCACGACGGGCGCGAACCAGGGCCTCTATTCGCTGATCAATCTCTTTTCCGGCGGCGCGCTGCTGCAGCTGGCAATCTTCGCGCTCGGCATCATGCCCTACATCACCGCGAGCATCATCCTCCAGCTCCTGACCGTGGTAATTCCACGTTTGGAAGCCCTCAAGAAAGAGGGTCAGGCGGGTCAGGCGAAGATCACTCAGTACACGCGCTACCTCACCCTCGTCCTAGCGGTCCTGAACTCGACCGCCTTCGTCACCGTTGCGGTGAACGATCAGCTCTTCGTCGGCTGTCCCGGGCTGGTGCACGACAAGAGCATCTTCCCCGTCGTGGTGATGATCCTGACCATGACCGCCGGCACCGGGGTCATCATGTGGCTCGGCGAGTTGATCACCGAGCGCGGCGTCGGCAACGGCATGTCGGTGATGATTTTCACCCAGATCGCCGCCACCTTCCCGCAGGCACTGTGGAGCATCAAGGTTGCGCGCCCCGGTGCGAACGGCTGGGTCGTCTTCCTCCTAGTCGTCGCGCTCGGGCTGGTCGTCATGGCCGGCGTCATCTTCGTCGAACAATCTCAGCGCCGCATCCCGGTTCAGTACGCGAAGCGGATGGTGGGCCGGCGGATGTTCGGGGGCTCCACCACCTATATCCCCATCAAGGTGAACCAGGCTGGAGTCATCCCGGTCATCTTCGCCTCATCCCTGCTCTACCTGCCAGCCCTGTACGCACAGTTCCGACCCGAGGGCAAGATCGCCACCTGGATCTCGGCGAACTTCGTCACGGGTGACCACCCGGTCTACATGATCAGCTTCTTCCTGCTGATCGTCTTCTTCGCCTACTTCTACGTCGCCATCACGTTCAATCCCACCGAGGTTGCCGACAACATGAAGAAGTACGGCGGCTTCATCCCGGGGATCCGCGCCGGGAAGCCGACAGAGGACTATCTCGGCTTCGTGCTATCCCGCCTGACGTTCCCAGGCTCGCTCTACCTCGGCCTGATCGCCCTGCTTCCCTCAGTCGCGTTCATCTTTCTGAATGCGAACCAGAACTTCCCCTTCGGCGGCACCTCGATCCTGATCATCGTGGGCGTTGGACTGGACACCGTCAAGCAGATCGAAAGCCAGCTCCAGCAACGTCACTACGAAGGGTTCCTCCGCTGATGCGTCTGTTGATCATGGGCCCGCCGGGTGCCGGCAAGGGCACGCAGGCGCAACGGGTCGCGGCGCACTACGAGATACCGGCCATCTCCACCGGAGACATCTTCCGCGCGATGAAGACCAGTGACACGCCCCTGGCCCGTCAATTGCGAGCCATCGTGGACTCCGGTGGCCTGGTCAGTGACGAGATCACCAACGCGGTCGTCGCCGAGCGGCTCACCGAGAGCGACTGTGTATCAGGCTTCCTGCTCGACGGCTATCCCCGCACGCTCCAGCAGGTGGAGGCTCTCGACGACTTCCTGGCGAGCAGTGGCCAATCCCTGGATGCGGTGATCTCGCTGCTGGCCGATGTCGACGAGGTGGTGGATCGGTTGCTCAAGCGGGCGGAGGTCGAAGGTCGCTCAGACGACACCGTGGACACCATTCGGCGGCGGCAAGCCATCTACCTGCGCGAGACAGAGCCGCTGTTGGAGGTCTACCGTGATCGAGGTCTTCTGGTCGAGGTCGACGGTCTGGGTGCAGTCGAGGACGTCTCTGCCCGGCTGTTCGCCGCTCTGGACTCACGGAGCAACGAGCTGGCCACGCAGTAACCGGCGTGGCTTGGTAATCGCGAAGCCGTCATCACCCGAAATTCGCGAAACTGGCTGCGCTTAAGCTTACGCCGTGATGAGCCAGCCTCCGGTGTGGACGTTCCTGTCGAATCACGGTCACGTGCTCGTTGCCCTCGCGACCGACCCGAACGCCAGGATGCGGGACGTCGCGCTGAGTGTTGGAATCACCGAACGGGCCGTCCAGCTGATTGTGCGGGATCTTCAGCACGAGGGCTACCTGGAGGTTCAGCGAGTGGGCCGCCGCAACACGTACACGGTCGTCTCCAACAGACCGCTGCGGCACCCGCTGGAGCAGCACGCGAGCATCGGCGACTTCCTCAGCGTCCTTCGTCGCGTCCGCCCCAGTTAGGCCGGAGCTGCCGCCAGGCTCACGATCCCGGCTGCCCCGTCCACAGTGACCAGCTGCCCCGTCTCGATGAGATTGGTCGCCTCAGGCACCCCGACAACCGCCGGAATCCCGTACTCGCGTGCGACAACCGCCCCGTGGGAGTTCGAACCACCCATCTCCATCACCAACCCACCCGCGGTCAGGAACAGCGGTGTCCAGCCGGGGTCGGTCGACGGCGCGACCAGGATCTCGCCCGGCTCGAGATGGGCTCCGACCGGATCGAGCACGACGCGCGCCGGCCCCGTCACCATGCCTGGGGAGGCTGGACTGCCCGACATCGTTCCGTCTCCCGCGGACGCCGCTGCACCGAGTGTCTCCACCTCTGTTCCGTCGGAAAGCAGCAACCGAGGAATATGCCGGCGCCGGAGTTCGATCTGGTAGGCCGCATGCCGCTTGGCCACCAGGTCCCGCAATACCTCACCGCCGAGTGCCCGCCGAACCTCGCCGACGTCGAGGAAGAAGACGTCATCAGGCGTCTCGATCTCGCCGTGCTTCGCCAGCTCATCGCCGATCATCCTCAGCTGCTGCCGTAGCGCCCCGAGCACTACGACCAGCAGATACTTCGGACTCTCCCGGAAGCCCACCAGCTGCCGAGCCCGGCGCAGCCCGAAGTTGATCAGGCGAGCCTTGAGGACGCTCCGCTGCTTGGCGCGCGACACCAGTTCGGTGAGCATTGCCTGAGCGGCGGCCTCTCCCTGTCGGAACTGCGCCGCCGGGGCAAGATCGGGATCGTTCAATCGGAGGTAGTTGGCGACGACGCCGACGATGTGGCTCGGATCATCGGCCCACCGTGGCATGCCGATGTCGATTTCGGCCACGGCACGGTGCCCGTAGCGGCGGAGGAAGGCGGTCAATCCCTGCTGAGCGACCGGTGGAAGTGTGCGATTCCGGTACCGAGCGGTCAGGACCGCAGTGGTTTGTTCGGCGAACGCTTCGGCGGAGCTGTGATCATTGCGGATACGCTCCGTCAGTTCCCAAAGCTGGAGATCCATCGCCGTGGTTACGTTGTTGGGCAAGCTCCGCAGCACCGTCTGCAGATCGCCAGGCCGGGCCAGGTCGCCGAGCAGCCGACGTGCCAATCGGAGCACGAGCAGCCCGGCGGCGGCATAGCTGAAGATGGTCGGCATCGTGATGAAGAGGTCATTGCTCAACTGTCGTTCCACATGATCGAGGCGCTCGGTCGCCGAGGCATTGACGGGAACGGTGGTGGCTGTCCGAAGGCGGCGTTCGGCCCTGGTGATCAACGCCGGCACGATGGCGGGGTTGATCACGGCCGCCGCAAGGCGCAGCGGCACCTTGGCTCGAAGGAGGACGACTCGGGCCACCGGCACCACCGCGGCTCGCGGCCATTGGCTCCGGATCGGGAAGCGAGGATCGTTCGCGAGAGTTTTCAACGTCGCTGCCGCCCGCGCTTCCATCGCGCCGAACGCTCCGATGATGAGCCGTCGAGCCAACCGGTCGCTGATCACCGGCGTGATGTCGGCATACAGCCGCTGCCCGACGATGCTTATCGGCGGCGGCCCGGCGCGCCGATCGACTGGCGGGCGACCCACGGCGGCCGCCACCGAGGAACCGATCAGCCTGAATGCGGCCAGTCCCATGGGCGTGATCGGCCGGATCAGCCCTTGCGCGAGTGTCAGACACATATAGATCCGGGCCGGATCGGCATTCTGGGTGGGAACCGGATACAAGGTGGTGATCGGCCGGGCCTGGGTCAGCCAGAACCGCCCCTTACCGTCCAGCGCCCACTCAGTGTCGTGAGGTGATCCGTAGTGCTCCGTCACTCGCTGGCCGAGGTCGACCAGCTCGAGAACCTGACCATCGGTCAGGCATGGCTCATTGCTTCTCTCGTCACGGTGGTGTGCCTCGGTCCCGCCGCCTGGCCGGGACAAGACCACCACCCGCTTGTCACCGACCTGCCGCTCGACGATCGTGCGATTAATGGTGTCCACGACGAAGTGATCCGGGTTCACGGCTCCGGACACGACCGCCTCACCAAGCCCAGCGCTGGCGTCGATCACAGTTTGGCGGCGCGTCCCAGTTACCGGGTTGGCGGTGAACATCACGCCCGCAGCCACAGCGTCGATCATGTTCTCGACCACGACCGCAAGCGACACCGTACGGTGATCGATGCGATGGGTGTTTCGGTACCTCACTGCCCGATCCGTCCACAGCGATGCCCAGCAGCGCCGGACAGCGTCGACCACCGCCTCAGCGCCCACGACGTTGAGGTAGGTGTCCTGTTGACCCGCGAAGCTCGCGTACGCGAGATCCTCCGCGGTCGCCGAGGAACGTACAGCCACCGGCGCTTCCTCATCGAGGGCACGGTAGTGGTCAACGATCGTCTGGCGAAGCTCGTCGGACAGGGGTGCCGCGAGGACTATTGAGCGTGCCTGGTCGGCCACTCGACGGAGGGAGTCGGCGTTCGACGGCTCGGCCAGCTGGTCGATCTGTTGGTCGAGCCGGTCGGCCACAGCATCCCGGTAGGCGTGCGTCGTCACGCAGAAGCCCGGCGGAACCGGCAGGCCGGCCGCAGTCATGATGCCGAGATTGACGGCTTTCCCGCCGACCGTATCGATCATCGAGGCGTCGATATCGGCAAGTCTCAGCACCATCGTCATGTAATGACGATAGAGGCGGTGAGATAGTAATTCAACGGACGATGAATTACTACATTCGCCAGCGGCTGTTTCCCATGTCAAGCAGCGGAAACCCGGGTCAGTGGGGCCCTTTTGTGGCTCGCGAGACAGATTGTCTGCGTCCGGCTAGTAGCTTGCTGTCATGACCGTTGCCGTCGACGAGGATGCCTTCGCGCAGTTGGTGGAACCGCTGCGTGGCGAGCTGACCGCACACTGCTATCGCATGTTGGGCTCCGTGCAGGAGGCCGAGGATCAGGTCCAAGAGACGTATCTGCGCGCCTGGCGCGGTTTCAACGGTTTCGAGAACCGATCGTCGATCCGGACATGGATGTATCGCATCGCCACCAATGTGTGCTTGACGGCGCTCGACGGATGCCAGCGCCGCCCGATGCCGACTGGACTCGGTCAACCGAGCTCAGATCCGTACGGCTCGCTGGACGCTCGTCCCGAGATCGGCTGGCTAGAGCCCCTGCCGGACGCTGTGGTCTGGGCCGGCCAGGCGGCGGACCCGGCTGACGAGGTCGTGGATCGAGAGAGCGTCCGCCTGGCCTTCGTTGCCGCTCTGCAGCATCTGACTCCTGCTCAGCGGGCCGTCGTGATCTTGCGGGACGTGATCGCCTGGCAAGCCAGCGAAGTCGCCCAGCTGCTCGACATGTCCGTCGCCGCGGTCAACAGCAGCCTGCAGCGTGCCCGTGCTCAGCTGCACAAGATGGACCCTGAGGCCGGCTCTGAGCCGATGAGCGACGAGCGCGCCAAGGAGCTGCTTGCCGACTACGTCGCCGCCTTCGAGAACTACGACGTGGCGCGGATCGTCCAACTCCTCGCCAAGGATGCGGTCTGGGAGATGCCGCCGTACGTCGGTTGGTATCGCGGCGCCGAGGCGATCGGACGACTCATCGCGCGACACTGCCCCGCCGAGCGGCCCGGTGATCAAATTCTGATTCCGGTGGCCGCCAACGGTCAACCGGCATTCGCGCTGTACATGAAGCAACCCGACGGGTCGTATGCCGCCTTTCAACTGCAGGTCCTGACCGTCGGGGGCAGAGGGGTCTCCCATGTGGCGACGTTCTTCGACACGTCGCTCTTCGCTCGATTCGGCCTCCCGGAGGCCCTGAATCGTTGAAACGCGCCGTACACCTGCATCTTGCTGGCAGCGCTGCTAGCGTGACCTAGCGCCCTGCGGAGGGCGCAGGCGCAAGGCCTGGATGAGCTAGCGGAGCCACCATGACATCGACCACGGCCGACCGGACACTGCAGCTTCCTCGAGGGCTCGGCACCCTCGGCATCGTTGTCGGAATCAGCGCCCTCATCTTCGGGATTCTGCTGTTGGTCTGGCCGGAAATGAGTCTGCTCGTCGCGGCCGTGCTCTTCGGCTTGCAACTGCTGATCACAGGGATCGTGCGGATCGTCGGCGGCATCGCCAGTCCGGAACTGGACGGTGGCCAGCGAGCCCTGTCGATTACCCTCGGCGTGCTGATTTTGCTCGCTGGCATCTTCTGCCTGCGCAACCCGGAACTGACGCTGCTCTGGATCGTCATTCTCGTCGCCTGCGGCTGGCTCATCGACGGAATCATTCAGATCGTTCACGGCTTTCGGCGAGACTCCGGTGCGAGCCTCTGGCCCGTCGTTCTCGGTGCGCTGTCAGTCGTCGCGGCCATCGTGATTTTGGTTTGGCCGGTCACGGCGCTCGCGACGTTCGTCGCTCTGGGTGGATGGCTGCTGATCTTCATCGGCGTGGCCACCGTGCTGAGCGCGATCATGGTGATGCGGCAGGAGTCGGCGGCGACAGCAGGCTGAACAAACTGCCTTTTGCTCCCAGCCGCTTCTTCTGGTGACCCTCGAAGGAACCACATGACGGGTGACGCGTAGGCCTCGTGGCCGTCAGCAGCCAACAGCTAACTGGGTGAGAGACCATATTGATGTTCCCGGTGAGGACACCCCTTCCAGGCTGGCCCCAATCTCAAGGGAGAGACGCCATGGCTGCTGAACGACTCGATCGGGGGACGGCGGCGACAAGCGCACCGAGACCCGCCACAGCGGCATCGGCACTGGCGACTGCCTCATCCGGCCTATTTGTGCTGGCGGCCATGGTGATCACCGCCGCCGGAATCAAGGCGGTGTCCAGCATCATCGGCCCCAGCTTCTTGGTGTTGACCCTGGTGATCACGGTGCAGCCACTGCGCACCATTCTCGTGCGGCGCCGGGTCCCCAGCTGGTTGGCGAGCGTTGTGGTTCTACTGAGCGTCTACGGACTGTTGATCTTAGTCCTAGGTTCGACCATCTGGTCACTCACCAGGCTTGTCAATGTCCTGCCCGAGTACACGGACGACTTCACCAATCTCTTCAACTCAGCTCTGGGCCAGCTGGGCCGCTACGGCATCGATACCACCGACCTGCAACGTGCCATTGAGGGCTTCAATCTGTCCAGCTTCACAGGCGTTGCCTCGCAGATCTTGAGCGGGATCACCAGCGGTTTGTCGCTGCTGCTGCTACTCGTGGCCATGGTGGTATTCATCACCATCGACGGCGCCGGCTTCGGCAGGCGTCTCGGCTTGTTGCACACGCTTCGCCCGAACATCGCCGACGCTCTCATCGACTTCGGGAACAGCGTACGGAAGTACTGGGTGGTTACCACTGTCTTCGGATTGATCGTGGCGATCATCGACGTCGTCGCGTTGTTGATCATTGGCGTGCCACTCGCTGTGACGTGGGGCGTGTTGGCGCTGGTCACCAACTACATTCCGAACATCGGCTTCATCCTTGGCCTGATACCGCCTACCTTGATAGCCCTCCTCGATCAGGGCTGGGGTGCGGCGATCGCTGTGATCGCCGCATACACCGGCGTGAACTTCCTCATCCAGATGTTGATTCAGCCACGGTTCACCGGTGACGCCGTGGGTATCGCGTCGACCATCACGTTTCTTTCCTTGATCGTGTGGGCGTTGATCCTCGGACCGCTGGGTGCGCTGCTGGCCGTGCCGGCCACGCTCCTGGTGAAATCGCTGCTGGTCGATCATGCCGACCGTGGCCGCTGGCTGGGGGTTCTGCTCAACTCGGCTCCCGGGCTAGCCGATCCTGAGCATCCCCTGACTGACCCACCGCACGCGGCTGCGGAAGAGCGGGCAACTCGTGTCTGATCGTTGTCGGGGCTCTTGCAGATCGGCAGCTTCGCCGGACACGCGCCCCCGTTTGGTTTGTGGCGGGTACCCTCGCATAGGTGAGCAGTAACCTGCCGATCTCCTCTCCCTATCGCAGCACGCCTGACGCGCCGGTAACCGACGTCGAGCGAGACCAGCTCACCTCGCGTCTCAATGCCGCCTTCACCGATGGCAAGCTCGAGCAAGACGATTACCAGTTCCGCCTCGACCAGCTGTTCGCCGCGACTCGAATGGGTCAGCTCCTGCCCGTGGTTGAAGGGCTGCCTCCGATGGCTACCCATTCCAACCCCGAGATCGTCGCCAGTGCCGGTGGACAGCCTGGTGAGCTCGACAGCACGCGTAACGCCAGCCGGTTCGCTCTGGTATTGATCGCCGTACTGGTCGTCGCGGTCGTCCTGATCGCGCTGCTCTTCCTCGTGGTGATGTGAGCCCATGCCCGGGTAGCGGGCATTCGATTCGCCGACGAGTATCGTCCGCCGGTGTCCAATAGCCGATGTCGCAGCTCAGGCGCCACCCGTTGGTCACTGCGGGCGATTTGGGTCAGTCCAGTAAACCGCGTATGATCATCTGTCGGCCACCTTTGCCGGTGGTCGTTGTGGTATGCAATCAGATTGGGAGGTCATGGCGAAGAAGGAAGGCGCGCTCGAGCTGGAGGG
>Ga0126313_10001894_pt1 | contig 11361 bp, 10 predicted proteins | sample Plot105A_FD_89954 | JGI IMG/M metagenome (GOLD analysis project Ga0126313, IMG submission 89954) | Serpentine soil microbial communities from UC McLaughlin Reserve, CA, USA - Plot105A | ecosystem: Environmental > Terrestrial > Soil > Grasslands | place: USA: UC McLaughlin Reserve, Lake County...
TCCGGCGATGCCGTGCTCCGCGTCGGCTGACCCGCGATTCGCGATGCTCGCGCGTTGAGGTAGCGCTGCTCGGGAAGGCTTGCGTTCAGCCGGGCGGCGCGCGCGTACGCCCGCCGCGCCTCGTCGCGGTCGCCGGCCATCTCGAGCACGTGAGCGCGAACGGCGTGGGTGCGGTGGTGGCGCCGCATCGCCGGGTCGGCGAGCAGCTCCTCGACGATCGGCAGGCCGCGCTCCGTCCCGTGCGCCATCCCCACCGCGACGGCGCGGTTGAGCGTGACCGCCGGGCCCGGCGCCGCGTGCTCGAGCATCGCGTAGAGCGTGCAGATCTGCGCCCAGTCGGTCGCCTCCCACGTCGGGGCCTCCGCGTGCACCGCCGCGATGGCGGCCTGCAGCTGGAAGCGCCCCACGGGCCCGCGCGGGAGCACCCGCTCGAGGATCGCGGTGCCCTCGGCGATCAGCTCGGCGTCCCAGCGGCTCCGGTCCTGCCGCGCGAGCGGAACAAGGTCGCCGGCGCCGTCGGTGCGGGCGGTCTCGCGCGCCCGGGTCAGCAGCATCAGCGCGAGCGCGCCCGCGACCTCATCGTGGGTGGGAATGCGGCGGCTGAGCTCGCGAGTGAGGCGGATCGCCTCCCGCGTCAAGGCGGTGTCGAGCAGCGTGTCGCCGGCGCTGCGCGTGTACCCCTCGCTGAAGACGAGATGCAGGACGTCGAGCACGGCCGCGACCCGGTCCGGCAGGGCCGACGGCGCTGGCAGCTGGAACCGGGCGCCCGCGCTGCGCAGCGTCGCACGGGCCCGGCTCAGCCGCTGGGCCATCGTGCGCTCGGGCACCAGGAACGCGGCCGCGATCTCCGCGGTGCCGAGCCCCGACACGGCGCGGAGCGTCAGCGCGACCTGCGAGGCGCGGCTGAGCGAGGGGTGGCAGCACAGCAGCAGAAGCAGCAGGCCGTCGTCTGCGGCGTCCGGCCGCTCGTCGTCGGGCGCCGGTGCAGTGAACGCGTCGGCCGACTGCGCGACGGCGACGGCCTCCTCGCGAGCGGCGCGGGCGCGGTCGGCCCGCGTCCGGTCGATCAGGCGGCGCGAGGCAACGCGGATCAGCCACGCTCGCGGATCCTCTGGGACGCCGTCGGACTCCCACTGCCGGGCCGCCGCCTCCATCGCGTCCTGGGCGGCGTCCTCGCAGTCCCCGAGATCGTCGTGCCGGCGCAGCAGGGCGCCGAAGACGTGCGGCGACTCGCGCCGCCATGCGTCCTCGAGCGCTCCTGCCGTCACTGGTCGTCGCCGCCGGGCCGCATCGTCGGCCGCAGCTCCACCGTGTCGCCAGGCCCCGCGAATCTGGCTGCCAGCTCCTCGGCCCGCTCGCGGCTCCCGACGTCGATCAGGAAGAAGCCGGCCAGGTGCTCCTTTGACTCGGAGTACGGCCCGTCGGTCGCCAGCGGCCGCCCCATCTCCCAGCGGTAAAGCCGGGAGCTGGACGGGTCGGCCAGCGCCTCGCCGCCGAGCAGCTCGCCCTGCTCGGACATCTCGCCCAGCAGCGCCTCGAAGTCGGCATTCATCGCGTCCCGCTGCTCTTCGGGCAGCGCCTGGAACTCTGCGACGAAGTCCCCGGTCGGGTGTCCCCAGGGCTGCGGGTTGGAATGGATCAGGATCACCTACTTCACGGTGCGACTCCGCTCGTCGGGTGGCGGCCGGTGGCCCTTGCACCCGAGACGTCGGAGCCGGACCGCGCGCATCGACATTCTCGCGAAACTATTCGTCTTGCGGTCGTACGAGGCGGCCCTCCTGCCATTCGAGCTGCGCGGCCTCGGCGAGACGGTCCGCCCGGCGTTTGAGGACATCGTCCGATCGTCGCCGGACGCCTTGGCAGGCGCAGGCAGCAACCTAACCTGTGACCACGCGGCTCGGAACCGTGTGGTCGCAGTTTCAATCCGGCTCTGCAGCGACGGGCCCGGGACGCAGAGCCGGAATCGGGGTCCAAAGTTTGGGCCGAAATTTGGACCCCACCGAGGCGCACGATTGAGACGGCTATTGCGCTTTGCGGGGCTTCCGAGATCGGGGAGACAGGATTTGAACCTGCGTCCGCCCGGCCCCCAGCCGGAGCGATCCAGGCGTACCTATGACGACTCAGCGGTCTAGAGCGATCTGAGTTGCTCTGAGTTGGGCTGAGTTGCACTCAGTTTGGACCCCGGATTGGATCCCTGCGCGGTCTCGGGGACACCTTCAATCCACGCTCGACGCCCAGCGGTGTCCTGGATGAAGTCGATGATCGCCTGCGTCGGCGCGCCCGGCGGGAACACCCGGCCACCCAGAGCTCCTTGAGCGGGCCGGCGGCACGGCATCCCGACGCCGGCCAACGACGTCGTCGACGCACTGCTCTCCGCCGTCGACCGGGGGATCCGCGACCGAGCCGGAGCGATCGTCGCGCTCACGTGGCGCTCTGATGCTCATGCGCAGGGCGGCTCGGCCGCGAGCGGGGCCGGTGCGACCCCTCGCGCTCGCGACATGCGCCGTTCGTGGTCGCGCCACCAGAGCCTGCCGACCATCACGGCGGCCACGATCACCAGCACGCTGCCCAACGATGCCGCGGCCTGTAGCCCCTGGACGAATGCCTCGCGGGCGGGCTCGAGCACGTCGGCGGCGAGCGGCTGCGGCAGCTGGTCCGCGACCTCGACGGCACCGCCGAGCGTGTCGCCGGCGCGCGCTGTCGCGTCGTGCGGAAGCTCGTCGGGCATGGCGCCGGCGGATCCGTGGCGGTAGACGGCCGCTCCGACCGTGCCCAGGATCGCGAGTCCGAGGGCGCCACCCAGCTCCGAGCTGGTCTCCGAGAGCCCTGAGGCGGCGCCCGCGCGCTCGGGCGGAGCGCTGCCGACCGCGAGGTCGGCAGCGAGGGTGAACAGCGGCGCGAGGCCCAGCGAGAGGATGACGAGCCCCGCCACGAGGAGGCCCGGTCCGTCGGCCGCCCCGACTTGCGTGAGCAGCGCGACGCCGGCGATCGCCACGGCGATGCCGCTGAGCATCGCGACCGGCGGGGTAACGCGCGCCGCCAGCGGAGGCGTGATCTGGGAACCGACGACGAACGCGACGGCGCCGGGCACGCTCCACAGGCCGGCCTCGAGCGGCGAGTAACCGAGCACGAGCTGGAAATACTGGGCGACGAACACCTCGAGGCCGAACACCACCGCGAAGCCGAGCGTGTTCGCACCCAGCGCGAGGCTGAACGCGGGCCGGCGGAACAGCTCCAGGTCGATCATCGGGTCAGCGAGCCGGCGCTGGCGGTCGACGAACGCGGCGCCGACCACGAGCCCGGCGACGAGCGGAGCCACGCCGGCGACGACGATGTCATCCCTGGCGATCGTCTTTGATGCCGTAGATCACGGCCAGCACGGCGACGAGCGAGAGCGCCGCGCTGAACAGGTCGAGACGGCCCGGCTCCGGGTCCTTGTACTCGGGCAGCAGGCGCGGCCCATCGCCAGCAGCAGCACCATCACCGGCACCGCCAGCAGGAACACCGAGCCCCAGTGGAAGCGCTCGAGCATCGCCCCGCCGATCAGCGGCCCGATCGCCGCGCCGGTCGAGAAGCTCGCGATCCAGATCCCGATCGCGACCGTGCGCTGCCGGTCGTCCTCGAACATGCTGCGGATCAGCGACAGCGTCGAGGGCGCCAGCGTCGCGCCGGCGATGCCGAGCAGCGCGCGCGAGGCGATCAGCATCTCGGGGCTGGACGAGAACGCTGCGAGCACCGAGGCGGCGCCGAACGACGCGGCGCCGATGAGCAGCAGCCGGCGGCGGCCGATTCGGTCGCCCAGCGTGCCCATGGTGATCAGGAAGCCTGCGACGAAGAAGCCGTAGCTGTCGACGATCCAGAGCAACTCGGTGCTGCTGGGCTGCAGGTCGGCGCTGAGCGCGGGGATCGCGAGCGTGAGGACCGTGAGATCCATCGCGTAGAGCAGGCATGGCAGCGCGATGACGAGGAGGCCGATCCACTCGCGCCGGGTCGCACGGGATGGCGGGGACGGGTTCGCGTACATGACCCTGCAGTCGCGGCGGGGCCGTCAGGCGTTACGCAGGTCGTGGAACGCCTTGATCAGCTCGTCGCGCATCACGGCCGGCACGACGCCTCGCTGAGACCGCGGAGCGAGCCGCGTACTCGCCGGACGTCCAGCTCGAAACGCCTCAGCCGAGCTCGGACCGGAGGACCTCCGCCGCCGGATGGCGGGCGCTGATGCGCGCCGGTATGGCCACGAGGACGGCGATCGCGATCACCGTGCCCGGCACGACGGCGAGCAGCTGCCACAGCGGCGGCAGCACCGTCTCGTCCGAGTCCACCGCGACGAGCAGCCCGATACCGCCCGGGATGCCGAGGATCGCCCCGGCGAGGGCGGGCAGCACCTGCGCCGCCGAGAGGCCCGCGCTCACCTGCTGCGGGGTGGCGCCGAGCGCGCGGGCGAGCGCGGATGCGCGGCGGGCGTCGAGCGCGGTCGCCCACGCGACGAAGATCGCGTTGACGGCCGCGAGCACGACGAGGGTGATCGTGATCGCCAGCAGCACTCGGTTCAGCTGCTCGGCCCGAGCGCTGTTGGAGCCGTCGGCGATGTCGGCGTGGGCGCCGAGCGCGGCGACGATCCCGCTGACCGTGATCGTGATGCTCGCGGTGGCGAGCACGATGCGGCGCGGTCGGCGGGCGGCCACCCGCAGCCCCAGCAAGAGTGGAACCGGCAGGCGCGAGGAGAGCGCGATCAGCCAGCCCGTGCGGCGTGGTGCCCGTGCCGCATCGGCGAGCGCGAGCACCGTGCTCGTACGCGACGCGCGGACCGCGGGGACGAGCGTCGCGGCGACGGCGACCACGAGCGCGACCGACGTCACGATGCCGACCGTGGAGGCCGTGAGCGTCCGCCCGCCGGCGCTGCCGAGGAGGCCGGCGCTGGCCTCGGTCAACAGGGGCGCCGTCTGCCAGCCGATCAGGAGTCCCGTCGCGGCGGCGAGCAGGGCCACGAACACGTACTCGGCGAGCAGCACGGCGGCGACGAGGCCCGGCGTGCCGCCGACCGCCTTGAGCAGTCCGACGCGGCGGAGCTGGTCGGCCATCCGCCCTCCGACGAGCACCGCGATGCTGGCCACCGCGAGCAGGGCGAGCAGCCAGGCGCCCGTCAGCAGCACGCGCCGATGGTTCTTGACGAGGTTGGCGCTCGCCTCGCGGATCTCCTGCCACGACTGCAGCACTGTCGGCGGCCCGTCGGACTCGCTCGTGCCCGGCGGCGCGTCCGGTGGCGGATTGCGCCGGGCGGCGAACGCCGGGGCCTGGTCCGGGTCGGCCAGCCTCAGGTTCAGGATCGACAGAGACGACGGCTCGCCCGGCGCGAGCCGTTGGAGATCAGCCCGGGTCAGCCACACCACGCCAGTGTCGGCGCCGCCCTGGCAGATGTTGGCCAGGCACGCCGGCTCCGGATATGGAGGCGTCGACGCCGTGACGGCGACCCCGGCCACCAGGAACGATCGAGCCGCTCCGCGCGCCACCCTCGTCGGCTTTCCGTCCCGCACCTCGACGTCGAACGGCTTCACCGTGACGCGGTCTCCCGGTGCGACCCCGAGCGCCTCGGCGAAGGCGGCCTCGAGCACCGCGCCGCCGTCGCGCACCCAGCCGCCGCTGGTCGGCTTGGGCTGGTCCACGGCGGCCACGGCCGTGTCGCGGCCCTCGGTCTGGGCGACCACGGAGCGGCCGTTCGCCTCCAGGGACGCCGCGATCACGGGGTATGGGCCGCTGTGGGCGACGACGCCGGGAGCATCCGTCAGCGCCTTCACACCGGCATAGTCGGACGAGTCCAGCGCCGCCACGACGTCGGGCCCGGCCGTCGCCTGACGGGTCGTCGCATAGGGCTTGCTGATAACGCCGCGCAGGACGAGCCCGAGGGTGAGGATGGCGGTGGCGGCCGTGATCGCCAGCAGCAACAGCGCGGCCTCGGCGGGGCGCCGGCGCAGGTCCCGCGCGGCGAGCCGGCCGACGAGCAGGAGACGTCCCATGGCTCATCCCTCCAGTCCCATGAGCTCACTGAGCCGGCCGGTGCTGCCGCGGGTCAGCCTGGTCTCCTCGACGAAGGCGCCGTCGCGCATGGAGATCAGCCGGTCGGCGGTGGCGGCGACGCGCTCCTCGTGAGTCACGATGATCAGCGTCTGCCCCGCCGCGCGAAGGCCGTCGAGGAGCCTGAGCACGTCGAGCGTCGCCGCCGTATCGAGGTTGCCGGTCGGTTCGTCGGCGAGGACCACGAGCGGCTCGTTGCTGAGCGCGCGGGCGATCGCGACCCGCTGACGCTGGCCACCCGAGAGCCCCGAGGGCAGATGGTCGCCCCGGTCGGCGAGCCCCACCTGCTCGAGCAGCACCGCGGCCCGGCGGCGCGCTGCGCGAGGCGAGCGCCCGGCCAGCAGCGCGGGCAGCTCCACGTTCTCCAGGGCCGTCAGCTCGTCCATCAGGTGAAACGCCTGGAAGACGAAGCCGATCGCCCGGCGACGCAGCCGGGCCAGCGCCTTTTCGCTGAGCCGGTCGATCCGCCCGCCCGCAAGCCACACCTCACCCGCCGACGGGCGTTCCAAGCCGCCGAGCAGGTGCAGCAGCGTCGACTTCCCGCATCCGCTCGGTCCCATCACCGCAACGGTCTCGCCTCCGCTCACCTCCAGCTCGACCGCGTCGAGCGCTCGCACGAGGCCCTCGCCCTCGCCGTATTCCTTCTCCAGCGCGTGTGTGCGCAGGACGGATCCAGCGCGCTGTGTCGACTCGATGGCGCTCATCGTCGTTCCTTCGTTGCTGTCCAGTAACGGCCGCATTCCTCGAGCCAGCGCAGGTCGGCCTGCAGCCTCAGCACCACGCCCTCGAGCAACAGCCCGGCGACCGATCCGTCCGGTTCCGCCAGCGCGGTCCGCTGCGCAGCGGCCAGCTCGGCCAGCAAGGCGTGCCGCTGCACGTCGACGAGACGCACCGGGTCGGCGAGTCCCGCCGCCGCGGCGGCCACGAGCTTCAGGTGGAACTCCGCCGGCGCGGGCTTCGGCCAGCTCGTGTCCTCCAGCCACTCGAAGACCCGCTCGCGCCCCGTCGCGCTCAGCCCGTAGACCTTGCGGTCCGGACGGTCGATCTGGCCGACCCGCTCCGATGTCACGAGCCCGGCCTTCTCGAGCCGGTTCAGCGTGACGTAGACCTGGCCGGCGTTCAGCGCTTCCGCCAGCGGGCCGAGTGCCAGCTGGAGCCGGGCGCGCAGCTCATAGCCGTGCGAGGCCTCCTGGGCCAGCAGCGACAGCAGGACCTCCTGCACGACGCGCAGCTGATAGCCGCTTGACGGCTCCTTGATCGATGCGCCTGCCGACTCTGGCATTCACGGTCTCCCTAACGGTTAGCTATTGCAGGATAACCGTTATCTGTCGGCGTGTCAAAGGCCGCTCGCGTCGTCAGGAGACGCGGCGCAGCTGCCGCGCCCCACGCGGTGTCTCGAAGGCGGCCGCGAGCGACACACCGCCCGTGCGTTCGAGCACCGTGTCGACGTGCCACCACTCGCTGCGGATCCGGTCGGCGTCGATGTCGATCACGACGTAGCCGTGGGACGCCATCTCGCACCAGCCGACGTGGTCGTGAGCCGCCACGTAAGCCTCCTCGGAGCGCAGGATCGCGGGATCGCGGGGCGCAACGCCGAGCTTCTCGTCGAGGTTCTGCGAGGTGAGGCTCGGCGCGGTCAGCTCTACGGCCACCGGCCGGCCGCTCGCCTCGTCGACGACTTCCGCGGCGACGCTGACATGGATGTCGGCGCTCAGAAAGACGACGTCCTCGATCCCACGCTCGCGCAGGTGCCCGGTGAGCGCCGCTCGTTCGGCGGGATAGCCGTCCCATTGGTCGTGGTCCGGCCCCTCGTCGTCCTCGTCGATCAGCTTCAGCTTGGCCAGCGCCGTGTGCAGCGGCTGCGCCGGGCTCTCGCACCACGTACGCGTGAAGACCGAGGGCGACACGACGATCCGCCACGCGGAGTCCGAGGCGTCGAGCCCGCGCAGCAACCAGTCCCGTTGCTCGGCGCCGAGCATCGTTCGCCCGGGCTCGCTCATCTCCGGATCGCGCGCGGGCTCGTCGCGGCGGCTGCGGATGTCGAGCAGCATGATGTCCGCGAGGCCTCCGAGCCGGACGTCCCGGAAGACGCGGGTGCGGTCCCACGGCTCGGGCGGGCGCGCCGGGAGCCACTCCCAGCGCGCGCGCAAGGCGGCGTCGCGCCGCTCCGCCCACGGGCCGTGCTCGGCCACGTTGTGCTCTGTGGAGCCGCCCGCCCAGGCGCCGTCGGCGAGCTCGTGGTCGTCGAGCGTGGCGATCATCGGCAGCTGCTGGTGCAGCCGCTGGACGTCCGGGTCGCGCCGGTATTGCGCATAGCGCCGCCGGTAGTCGGCCAGGGTCCGGCACTCCTCGAGCGGCTCGAACGGCCGGCCGATGTCCGCGCCCGGGGTCTGGCTCTTCGGCGGCGTGTTCGACGCCTCGTAGATGTAGTCGCCCAGATGCAGCAGGAAGTCGAGCTGCTCGTGCTCGGCGATGCGGGCATAGGCGTTGAAGAAGCCGGCGTTGTACTTGGCGCACGAGCAGAATGCGAAGCGGACGCGCTCGCCTCCATCGGGCAGGGTCTTGGTCCGCCCGATCGGCGAGAAGCTCGCGCCGCGGGTGAATCGGTAGTAGTAGGTGGTGCCCGGCTCCAGGCCGCCGGCGTCGACATGCACCGTGTGGTCGTCGTCGGCATGGGCGATGGCCGTGCCCCGCGCGACCACGTCGGTCAGCGCCTCGTCACGGGCGATCACCCACCCGACCGGCACGCTGAGCTGGTCGGTAGTGACTCGCGTCCACAGCACGACGCGATCGGTGAGCGGATCGCCGCTGGCCACCCCGTGGCCGAAACGGACGCCGACGTGTGGTCGTGCGGCGGTCGGACGGCGGTAGAGGCGAGAGCTGGGGGGAGCGCTGGTCGAGGCCATTCAGGGAGGGTCATGGATCGCCGCGATGATCGCCGTGGGGGCAGCCCGCGCTTTGCTGTCGGCAATCCGCCATCCTCGCCCTAGCGAGGGCACGACGGTGGCGTCGAGGAAGATCGCCGCAACGAGCCCGATCCCGAACAGCTTCAGGAACACGTCCGGTGCGGCCAGGAACGCGAGGAATACGACGACCATGATCGCGGCCGCCGCGGTGATCACGGGCGCGGTGTTCGCCAGGCCGTCGGCGACGGCCCGCCGCGTGTCCCGTGCTTCAGGTACTCCTCACGAATGCGGGATGCGGCGGGCGGCGTTAGCGCTGAACGACGAGTTCGTGTAGGCCGAGGCCCACCACGGTCCGTGTCGGACCCTTTGACGGGCCGCAAACGCCACCGGCCACGCCGACGCTAGACGTCGCGGCTAAGTCGGTGGCGCGCGTAGCGTCTGTTCTTCGGCCGCCTGCAGTGCCTCCTCGCCGAGTTTTGCGAGTGGTGTGGTAGGTGAGCGCGAGCGCCGGGCAGGCGGGTGCCGCCGATCGCGCCGCCGCCGCCTAGCCGAACTGGGTGGGCGGTCAGCTTCATGTCGCGCCATCGGCGACGTCTACCGCTCAGGGACGCGAGCCGCGACCGCGGCGGCCCACTGCTCGCCAGCGAGCGTGAGGAGATCGTTGTGACCGGCGCCCTCGATGACGAGGAGCCGCTTCGGCTCGCGCGCCGCCTCGAACAGCGCCTCGGCATGGAACAGCGGCACGATCTCGTCGCGGTCGCCGTGAATGACCAGCAGGGGCCCGCGCAGGCCCGGGATGCGGCGCAGGCTCGGATAGGCGTCGGGAACCAGCGGCGGCGGGATGAGCGGGTAGTGGCGTCGCGCGATGTCGCGAACGCTGGTGAACGTCGACTGGAGCACCAGCGCCGCCGGCGGGTCCTTGAGGGCGAGCGCGAGCGCGATGGCGCCGCCGATCGACTCGCCGAGGTAGACGACGCGCTCGCGGTCGACCCCGGGGCGGGACTCAAGCGCCGACCGGGCGTCGTGCGCATCGCTGTATGTGCCCTGTTCGCTCGGGCGTCCCGTACTGCGGCCGTAGCCGCGGTAGTCGAACAACAGGACATCGAGGCCCTGGCCGGCGAGCAGCGCGGTGTGGAGGATGCGGTCACCAACGTTGCCGGCGTTGCCGTGGCACAGCAGCACGTGCGCACGGGCGGGACCGCCCCGCGCCGGCACCCACCAGCCGTGCAGCCGCTCGCCGTCGCCGGTCTCGATTGTCAGCTCCTCGAACTCGAGGCCGGCGTGCGCCGGCGTCGCCAGGATCTGGCGCTCCGGAAAGAACAGTAAGGAGTTGAGGACAGACGTGAGCTGCGTGCCCGGGATCATCGCGCCGGCGGTACGGCTTGAGCCGAGCCGACGAGCCGCACGGAACTGCGCCTCAGCCGCTCAGGAGCCGCCGGGCCGCGTCAGCGCGGTCGCTCGGGACGGTGAGCGAGTAGGCCGCGGCGGCGCCGCAATCGCGGCGGGGTTGTCCGGGACGAGCACACACGGGACGCCGCCCTCGTCGCGTCGCTGCCGGATCAGGTCGGCTACCGCCTCGTTCGCGGCGGTCTCGAGGCGCAGAAGATCGAGCCGAATCGCTGCCCGGAACGGCGCCCGAGTGCTGGATGAGGATCCCGGCGGGCCCGACTACGTCGAAGCGGTCGAGCTGCAGATCGGATCGGACGGCGCGCTGGCCTGGGCTTTCCGCGACGCAGCCATGGCCGCCGAATAGACACCGCAGCGCCCGCGCGTGGCCCAACCTGCGACCACCCGGTTCTGGGCCGGGTGCTGAGCTCATCCGAACCTGCGACCGCCCGGCCCCCAGCCGGAGCGATCCAGGCGTACCCGCTGCTCCTCGGGGCTCTAGAGCCGTTTGAGTTGCTCTGACTTGCTCTCGGTTGCGCTCAATTTGCACCCCGGATCGGACCCCGCAATCGCCTCGCGCGCGGTGCCGGCGAGAAGTGCGTCGCTCGAGGCTGACGCCCACCCCATCCCCGATGAGCGGCGGAATCGAGGTCAGGCCGGCGCGGCCGGTCGCGGCATGTTCGCGACACGCCGGTTCCAGGAAGATGAGCTCGTCGAGCGCTGCCCCACGCTGGAGCTGGCGGGGTCCGACATCACTGAGACCCTCCGCGACTACATCTTCTCGTCGATCAACTCGTCTGCCGCCGGTTCGTTCGGCGCTGCGCCCTCCGGTAGCCAGCATCCAGCCGAGGATCATCGACGCCGGCCTCCGTTGACCTTCGCGCCGTGCATCAGAGGTCGATCGTGACCGGGCCTTGCGGGCGCGCGCAGCAGAGCAGCACCTGTCCCGGGGCCGGGTCGTCGAGCGGCTTGGGCTCGTAGTCCACGGCACCGTCGA
>Ga0126313_10001895_pt1 | contig 11360 bp, 12 predicted proteins | sample Plot105A_FD_89954 | JGI IMG/M metagenome (GOLD analysis project Ga0126313, IMG submission 89954) | Serpentine soil microbial communities from UC McLaughlin Reserve, CA, USA - Plot105A | ecosystem: Environmental > Terrestrial > Soil > Grasslands | place: USA: UC McLaughlin Reserve, Lake County...
CCAGGGCTCGACGAGGTTCGACGCCGCTTCGTCGCTACCGGGCTATACGACGTGGCCGCTCGGGCCGGGCACCTACCGGCTGCGGCTCCTCGTGGACGACGGCGACAAGTCCGTCGCGGTGTCGCCGAAGTTCAAGATCGTCAAGCCGTAGCACCGCCGCGGAAGCGGGCTCTTACTTCGAGTTGCGGATCCTTTACTCCGTCGGGGAGAGAACCGGCGATCAAGGAAGCAGGCTGGTGGCGCTGGGGAGGGCGATTTATCTGCCGAACCGAAAGCGCCCCGGCGCGGGCGTAGCGCGTGTGATCGCGCGCACGGACGGTGCCGCGATCCCGACCGCGCAAGACACGACGACGAGCACCGCTGCCGTGACGAGCACGGCATCGGTGCCGAACGCCTCGGACGCGGGGCCTGCGAGCGCCTGGCCGACCGGGCTCAGCCCGAGCGCCACGAGCCAAGCGAACGAGTCGACCCGAGAGAGCAGGTGGCTCGGGATCTCTCGCTGAAGGACGGTGTCGAACTGGTTGTTGCCGAAGCCGACGCCCGCCTGGAACACGCCGTAGGCGACCGCGATGGCCGCCGTCGGCAACGGCGGCAGGAGCGCGAGCGCCGGTAACGCTGACAACGACCAGCCAGCGAACGTTCCTACGAGTGGGCGGTTCGGCCTTACGCGCAACGCGACGGCACCGCCCAGGATTCCGCCAATCGCCCCGGCGGCGAGGATGATCCCCCACGAGGTGGCGCCGTCCAGGTCGCGCTTGCTGATGACGGGGCCGAGGACGAGGAAGGTGGCGATGCCGAGCACTGTGACGGCGGTGAGTGAAAGCCCGGCTCGCATCCAGCCCCGCGACCACGCGGCGCGGGCGCCCTCCGCGAGCTCGTGGAGGAACGGGCGGGGCTGCGGGCGTTCCGTCGCCGCGATCGGAAGAACGGAGAGGAAGGCAGCACTCGCGACGAAGGTCAGGGCGTCGATGGCGAAGACCCAACCTGGTTCGGCCGCCGCGACGATCACGCCCGAGACCGCCGGGCCGACGACCTGCACCGAGCTCCTTGAGAGCGCGAGCAGCGCGTTCGCCTGCTGGAGCCGGCCGGCCGAGATCGTCTGCGGGACAAGACCGGTCGCGGCCGGGAGAAAGAACGCGCTCGCCGCGCCGAACACGAACGAGGTGACGGCGAGCATCCAGATCTCCGCCGCGCCGGTGAGCAGCGCGACCGCCACGAACGCCTGAACCACCGCCCGGATCGCATCGCACATGAGCATCACGAGCCGCCGCGACAGCCGGTCGGCCCAGACGCCGCCGACGAGAACGAACGCCGTACGCCCGATCGTCAATGACGCGAGCACGAGGCCGAGCTCGGCGGCCCCCCCGCCGATCTGGAAGACGGCAAACGCAAGCGCCACGCCGACCATGACGTCGCCGATCGCTGAGGTCGTTTGGCCGAGCCAGAGCAGCCGGAAGGGCCGCTCCGAGAGCGCGCCCGCGCGCTCGCGGAGGGCGATCACGCCGCTTCTGCCGCCCGCTCGAGCCTCTCAACTGGAGTTTCCCCAGCGTCCACCGGTGCCGCTGGGGTTCTTGCTTGAGGGGCCTGCGCTTCGTCGTTCATGCGCGCGTCAGCAATATGAACGACCGGCCGATCAAATGAACGTCACCCGCGCCCTACGCCACGCACGTCATGCAGGCTTCATCGCCTACTTGATCACCTACCGCACAGCTCGGGCATCGAGTTGACCTACTAGGCCGCGCGCGTCCGCGAGCGTCCTCGCTAGGTCCCGGTAGTCGGTTATTACCGCTACTCCGTAGTCGCCGAGAAGATCGGCTGAAGCCTCCGGCCAGGGGTGCGCCGTGATGATTTTCGGAGTTCGCCAGAGTCTGCTCTGCTGAAATCGACACGGGACGGATCCTGAGGTTCCTTCTCACTTCCGCTGGCATTAAGAACGCGAGCATCCGCGACGCACTGATCGACCTGCTTGGCAAGCCGATGAGCGAGTCCAGCGCCCTCTGCATTCCCACCGGCGATGTACGGGCCGGTTACGGACCCCGAATGGCCTGCGCGGTGGCATATCGGTTCATCACCGGACGATCCGCCGAACCGATGTGCGAGCTGGGCTGGAAGTGCTTGGGAGTGCTGGAGCTGACCGCGCTCCCAAGCATCGACGAAGAACGTTGGGTTCCCTTGGTTCAGGAGACCGACGTCCTGCTGGTCGCAGGCGGCGATGCCTTGTATCTGTGCCACTGGATGCGGCGATCCGGGCTGGCGGAGATCCTGCCGTCGCTGCACGAGACGGTCTGGGTGGGACTGAGCGCCGGGAGCATGGTGATGACCCCCAGGATCGGGGAGGACTTTGTCGGCTGGAAGCCGCCCACCGGTGGCGATGAAACGCTGGGCGTGGTCGGCTTTTCGATCTTCCCGCACTTAGATCACGAGGACCTGCCGGAGAACACCATGGCCGACGCAGAAAAATGGGCGGCCGGGATCGCAGGCCCGGCGTATGCGATTGACGATCAGACCGCCATCAAAGTGAGCGACGGCACCGTCGAGGTCGTCTCCGAGGGGCACTGGAAGCTGTTTAGCCCCTAACACCAGCTCGAGCGCAGTCGAGGTAACCGCAACTCTGTAGTCATAGGGCGGGGACGGGAACAATCCTTCGAGGAGAGCTGTCGAAGGGGACGATGACGCGCCTCGCCGTTTTGCTCACTCTCCTCGCCCTCGCGGGTTGTGACTGGGGTGGGGCGGACTCCGAGCGGAAAGCCGGAACAGCTCGTGCAGTGACGGACACGATGTCCGCCACGACGCCGGCTCCGGTCGCCCCGTCTCCCACAAAGCGCGTCACGGAAGCGATTCGCTCGTGTGAGGTGAAGAGCATCGTCTTCGGACGGGGCGAAAAGACGTACATCACCTTCCGAGACGGGCGAACGATCCGTTCTAAGAGCCTCGACAGGAAAAGGATCGCTCGCGTTGCGCACGAGCGTGCGAAAGCCTGCAATATCCTCATCGGCGCTGAATTGATTGAGGAGACGCCATGCCCGATCAGAGTGCTAGCGGGCCGCTTGGTAGCTCTGTGCCCCTCGATCCTCGCGCCTAGGCGCTCTCCGGGGGGCGAGTCAGGGATTTTCGCTGGTCTGTAGTGAGCGTCGGGATCCGGGCCTCGAACCCTGTCAAGGGTTTGCCAATGCCGGACGAGGTAGGCATCCCTCAGGATGGACAGCTATTGGGCTGAGCGCATGCGTAAGCTCGAAGAGACGCTGTCTGTACTGAGACGCGCAAACCCGCGAAATCAGCCGAGCATCGAGGACATCGCGCGGCTGCACGAACTCCATGCACGCCACGAACGCGAACGCGGTCGGGAAGCCGCCGCCGTTGTCGCAGAAGAGCGTGCTCGAATACGCGCTCGGGAACCGCTGACCCTTTCTCAGATTCAGTCGAGGGTAAAAGCTACTCCGGAGCAAGGGGACGCATCTCGAGCCGAGGTTTCCCTCTAGGCGCTCACACCAGGCGGCGCGGCACTCGCTCGTGCCATTCGCGCCGGTGGATCATGTCGCCGTTCGCGTCCACCTGGAGCTCGAGCTCGACCTCGAACTCGTCCGCCGTGCAGCCGAAGACCCCCCGCGCGCGCGCCTCGACCTCGAGCCCGGGCCGCGACAGCTCGAAGGCCGCCTCCCCCTGGACGTCCGCGCGGAGCGGGTCGTCCTCGCCGAGCGCCGCCTCGTAGCGGGCCGACTCGCGTCCGGTGAGGGAACCCCCGTCGAGGGCGAACGTCACGGCGTTCCACGACTCGATCCCGGACGTCCCGGTGAACGTGTCCGAGACGATGCGCCAGCCCGCGGGTTTGCCGGTCGTCTTCTCGTCGACCCTGCCGGTGAGGTCGTCGGGCTCGCCCTGCGGCTCGAACGGATGCGCATCCGGGGGCGGGGCGGGCAGGCGCATCTCTGCGGGCGCCCCGGCGCCGATGGCGAGGACGGGCGACTCGTCCGAGGGGAGCGGCCAGACGGTCGGCCAGTCGGCGCCGGAGATCGCGACCCGCAGCCGATGGCCCGTCGCGAACCGCCAGCCCGTCGCCTGCAGCTCGACCTCGACGTCGACCGGACCTGCGACGGGAGCGGGCTCGGTATGGCCGTTCCGGTGCGCGAGGTTCAGCACGCCCCGCGTCACGAGCTGCGACTGACCGTCCGGCGCCACGTCCGCGAGACGGACGGACACGAGGGCTGTTGGGCCCGGGTGCAAGACCCGAAGCCGGGCGACGGGGATCCCCAGCACGGCGAGCGGTTCCGAGAGCGGCTCCGTCGTGAATGTGAGCGACCGGACCTCGTCCCACCGCTGGTCGGCGGGGAGCCCATGCGCGGGCGGAGGCGCGCACCAGTTGCCGTTCGTGACGCCGACCGTCGGCGCGAAGGGACAGGCGACCTCGGCCGCGTCGCTCGGCTCGTCGGATGCCAGCCGCCCGCCGGGATGCAGCCTGAGCACGGTCTCGCCCCCCGGCTCGGGAAAGGTGTCGCTTCCGAGCCAGGTGCCGGACACCGCGGCGGGCGGCCGTGCGGGTGAGTCGAACCCGTTGAGGAAGAACACGGTGCGCGGCCGTTCTGGCGCGGGCGCGCCGCCCAGATGCTTTTCGAAGAACGCGACGAGCTCGCGGAGGAAGGGGTACCTCGGCCCGGGCCGGCCGACGTCCGGGGGGAAGTGCGCCCACGGGCCGGCCAGGAGCTGCCAGGGCGCCTCGAGCTCGGCGGCCATCCGAAGCCCTGCAGTCCGGTAGCCGTCGCGCCAGCCGGCCACGATGAACACCGCGCACTGGATGCGGCCGTAGTCCGGACGGAGGGACCCGTTCCGCCAGTAGGCGGAATCGTGCTGCTCCGCCACCCAGCGCACGATCCAGGGCGGCGTCGCATCGATTCTCTCCAGCCAGCGTTCTCGCAGCTCGCCGTCCGACTCGTCCGGGCGCGGCAACGGCGGCAGCGCGTTCATCGCGATCATCCGGATCGGGTAGTGCGCGAGCTCGAGGGCGCAGAGCGCACCTCCGAAGAAGTGCATGTCGTCCGTGTAGCGGTCGTCGGTCGCGTAGACGGGCGCGATGGCCGCGAGGGCGGGCGGCCGGCGCGCGGCGAGCTGGATGCAGGCGAAGCCGCCGTACGAGACGCCCCACGAGCCAACCTTTCCCGTGCACCAGGGCTGGTCGGCCATCCAGGCCACCACCTCGACCGCGTCCTCCTGCTCGTCGACCGTGTACTCATCGACCGCAACGCCGCCCGAGCTTCCGGTCCCGCGCACGTCGAGGCGGGTCGTGACGAAGCCGCGCTCGGCGAAGTAGACGCCCTGGGCGCGGTCGCGGGCGTGCCGAAAGTCGTCCTTGCGGTAGGGGATGTGCTCGAGCAGCGCGGGGAAGCGGCCCTCGCGGTTGGGACGGTAGACGTCGCACGAGAGCCGGACTCCGTCCCGCACCGTGATTCCGACGTCGCGCTCGAGCAGGACGCGACCGCCCGCGAGCTCGACTGCGGCGGTCACGTGTTCGGGGGGACGCTCGACGCTGGCGATGGGCGGGAGGCTAACCGAGCCCTCGGCTCCCGACTAGACCGCGGCTTCGGCGGCTTCCGCTTCCGGGGCGGGCGCTTTCGAGATGCGCAGCGCGAGCACCAGGCCGACGGCGTAGCTGACGACGACTGCAGCGATCGCGCCGGCGACGCTCGGCTTCGTGGTCATGTTCCAGATGACCCCGAGTACAAGCCCGATGTTGCAGAGCTCGCTGATCCAGAGCCCCGGGTGTCGCGCCATGCGGCGCGCTCGCGGGCGGAGCGGCCCCGGACCGTTCTCCTTCAGTGCGTGCTCGAGCTTCTTGCCGGCCCCCCCGCCGACCACTGGCCCCTGAACTCCGAGCACGACGAGAACGGCGATCCCGATCACGATCCAGCCCGTGCTCCACGACCACACGTCCGAGGTCATGTAGGCGCCGGTCGCGAAAAGTCCCACGATCGCCACTGGGAATGCTCGCACGACCTTCCCGGTGAGCATGCCCCATGGCACGGCTGCCTCGAGGGTCTCGGCGGCCCGAAGCCGCATCAGGCAGAGGAGGACGAGAGTGGCCGCCCCAACGCCGACGAGCAGCGAGAGGAGGTGAAGGTAGAGGACGACGGTGTATGCGCTCAAGCAGATCTCTAGACGCCGAGGAGGGCCACGGCGATACAGAAGGTAAGCGAGCGGCCTGACGAACTCAAGGGCGCACCGCCCAGCGCCTCACCGAGCGATGAATTTTGCGCCGCGGGGTAGTCCTACGAGCGATGCCTGAGGTGACCTTCCAGATCAGCATGTCGCTCGACGGCTACGTCGCCGGGCCGAACGCGGACCTCGAGAACCCGCTCGGCGTGGGCGGCGAGCAGCTCCACGAGTGGATCTTCGGCCTCCGGAGCTGGCGCGAGCCGCACGGGCTCGAGGGCGGGGTGGACAACGAGGACTCGCGCCTCGTCGCGGAGCTGATCGAGGCGCAGGGCGCCGTGATCATGGGTCGGCGGATGTTCAGCAACGGCTCGGGGCCGTGGGAAGACGACCCGAATGCCGGCGGCTGGTGGGGCGAGACGCCGCCCTTCCATGTGCCGGTCTTCGTCCTAACACACCACGCGCGCGAGCCGCTCGAGCTCAGCGACACGACCTTCCATTTCGTCACGGACGGGCCCGAGGCGGCGCTCGAGCGGGCGCGCGAGGCGGCCGGCGAGCGGGACGTCTCGATCGCCGGCGGGGCGGAGATCGCGCGGGAATTCCTCCGTCTCGGCTTCGTCGACCGGATGCACATCCACGTGACTCCGATTCTGCTCGGCGGCGGCGTGGCGCTCTTCGAAGGCCTGGACCCGGAAGACCTCGCTCTCGACCAGATCGACGTTCGCGGCGCCGAGGCCGTGACGCACATCACCTACCGACCGAGGAGTGACGCATGAGCAAGCTCGTGGGCGGCGCCGATTTCCTGCTCGTCCCGTCGCAGGACTTCGCGCGGGCGGCCGACTTCTACGGAAACGTTCTCGGCCTCGACGAGGGAAAGCAGTACGGCAAGCACCCCGGCGGCGAATGGGAGACCGGGAACCTGACGCTGCAGATCCTCGAGACCGAGGCGTTCGGGATCGAGTTTCACCCGACCAAGAACCCTCTGGCGCTGCACGTGGACGACATCGAGGCCGCGCGCGCGGAGCTCGAGGCGAAGGGTGTCGAGTTCGTTGCGGACACGCTGGACAGCGGGGTCTGCCATATGGCGTTCTTCGAGGACCCGGACGGAAACGCCCTCTGCCTACACCACCGCTACGCGCCACCGGAGGCACGGCCCGGCTAGGACCGCCGGCGGGAGACTCGGAAATAGGCGTCAGTCGGCCCGGCGCGGCTCCTGGAGTCCCCAGAGGGTGACGAGCCGGGCGACGAGCGTCACGAGGAACACGCTTCCGAGGAGCGCCTCGATGACGGTCAGGGCCTGCGGCAAGCCGACCGCCGGCGACAGGTCGCCCAAGCCGAGCGTCGTCAGAGCGACGAAGCTGAAGTAGACGTACTCGGACTGGCCGTGGACGCCCGGCTGGGCGAAGAACGGGCCGGTGCGCAGCGCCTCGACCGCGAGGAAGAGGAACGCGAACAGAAGCCCGATGAGCACGTAGGCGCACAGCGCACCGAGCACCGTCTCGGTCGAAACGCGCCGGTGGTGGATGATCCGGCTCAAGGTCACGGGGAGCGTCGCTGTCACGAGGAGGGCGACTGGCAGCAGGTAGGTCAGACCGATGATTGACGTCGAGTTCACGAGCAGGACGATCGGCGCGAGTGCGACCGCCGCAGTCACCTGGATGGCGTGCCGGCGTGTCAGGTGATGGCCTGTCTCCGGGTCGCTGATGGCCACGACCAGCGCCGCCGCCGAAAGCACGGTGCTCCCCAGAGCGCCCCAGCGCGGGTCGTCGACGAGCTCGAGCAGGAAAAAATTCGCGAGCAGGAGGACGAGGAGGCTTGCGTAGCTGTCAAGGAACCGGACGAGGCGATCACGCATCGTGTGAGAGCGTAGAGACGGGGTCCGACTGAGCCGGCTCCGGTACGTTGCGCCGGGCCGTGCGCGACGTCGTGGTCATCGGAGGCGGACTCGCGGGCGTGACGACCGCGCGCGAAGCGACGCTGGCGGGCCTCGACACGGTGCTCCTCGAGGGGCGCAACCGGCTCGGCGGCCGGGTCTGGACGCATCGCTGGAACGACACGGACATCGAGCTGGGCGGGGGCTGGGTGCACTGGCACCAGCCGCACGTCTGGTCCGAGCTGACGCGTGCCGGACTCCCCGTCGAGCTGTCCGAGGACGCCGAGCGCGCGCACTGGTTCGTCGCCGACGAGCGGCGCACGGGGACGATCGCCGAGCGCGACGCGATCGCCGAGCGCGGCTGGGACCGCTTCGTCGAGGGCGTCGTCGACGCCCTCCCGAACCCGTACGAACCATTGCTCGCTCGCGACGCTCTCGGGCGATTCGACCACATCTCGATCGCCGAGCGGCTCGACGAGATCGAGCTCACCGAGGAAGAGCGCGAGGTGCTCGCCGCCGAGGTCGAGTCCGTGGCGCACGGGCGGCTGGACGAGTCTGGTGCGCTCTCCATCCTCCGCTGGCACGCGCTCTCGGGCGGCAGCCTGGCGCTGACGCAGTACACGGGCGGGCGCGTGACGATGACGCGCGGGACGCGGGGGCTCGTCGAGGCGATTGCGACCCGCGCGCCGTTCGAGACGCGGCTCGAGACGCCGGCCGCGGCGGTCTCGCAGCGCGAGGAGGACGTCGAGGTGCACACGCGGACGGGGGAGTCGGTCGCGGCTCGCGCCGCAGTCGTCGCCGTGCCGCTGAACGCGCTCGGCGGTGTCGAGTTCCATCCGCCGCTCTCGGAGACGAAGCGCGCGGGCATCGAGCTCAGCCAGGCATCGCGCGGGATCAAGATCTTCATCCACGCCCGCGGCGACCCGACGCTTCAGAACGCGATCCGGTATCACCATCCGTTCGGCTACCTCGACACCGAGGTGATCTACGACGACGGCACGGAGCTCATGATCGGGTTCGGCTACGACGCGGAGATCTGCGACACGAGTGACCTCGCGGCTGTCCAGCGCCAGCTCGACGACATCCTCCCGGGCTACGAGGTGCTCGACGCGACCGCGCACGACTGGCTGGCCGACGAGTTCTCGCGCGGCACGTGGGCGATCCACCGGCCCGGCTGGTACACGACCTACCACGAGGAGATGCGTCGCCCGGAGGGGAACGTCCTTCTCGCCGGCTCGGACTTCGCGAACGGCTGGTCCGGCTTCATGGACGGCGCGATCGAGTCGGGCCTGCGCGCGGGCGCGTGGGTGCGTGAACACGTGGCCGCCTAGTCACGCTCGGATCCCCCGGTTGGGGGACGAGAACCGCCCGCCGGGCGGGAGATAGTTTCGGGGCCGTCGCCCCAATCGGAGGTTCCGTGTCGCCGTCCCGCCTTGCTGTGCTCATAACCGGTCTCGCGCTCGCGCTGGCCCTCGCATCGCCCGCGGCCGCCGGGTGGTCCGGTCTACGGGCGTGCGGCGGCGGCACGACCTCCGATTGTCCCCCGGGCACGGTCACGGTTCCGTGGAATCCGGCCTAGGCGGCTCGAGCTGAACCGCCGGGAGGACGAGCACAGCGGCGCTGGCGTACCAGTCGTTGCGCCGCGCCACGCGGCCCGTCGGTCTGCTCAGGTGTAGCCGAGGACGGTGAAGCTCGCGCCGCGGCGGGCTTTTCCGGCCGGGAGCGGCTCGATGCCGAGCGCGTCCACGACCCGGTTGATCGTGTTGAATGCGATGCAGACCTGGATCGCGTCGCGAAGCGCTTCGGGCGAGACGCCGGCCTCCAGGACGGCGCGGGCGCCCGCCATTCCTAGGCCGCCGCGGCGGCGACCTGGTCCGAGCGCACGAAGCGGGCGCCGGCGGCGCGCATCTCGGCGATCGCGCGCTCGGTGTCGCCCGGCTCGACCTCGACCCCGCGGATTCCGTCCTCGACGACGACGACCTCGAAACCCTGGCGAAGCGCGTCGAGCACGGAGTGCTTCACGCAGTAGTCAGTGGCAAGCCCCGCGACGTAGAGTCTGTCGACGCCTCGCTCGCGGAATAGGTCAGCGAGCTCGGTGTCCTGGAACGCGGAGTATCCCTGGCTGTTCGTGTCCTGGCCGGTGTCGACGATCACGTCGACCTTCGCGCGGTCGAGCGACGGATGGAGCTCCGCGCCGCGTGTGCCCTGCACGCAGTGGATCGGCCAGATCGAGGGCGGGTCGGTGCCCTTCCAGGCCTCCTCCTCCACCTCAATCCCTACGAAAGAGCCGTGGTTCTCGGGATGCCAGTCACGGGTCGCGACGACCAGCCCGAACCGGTCGAGGAGCGGATCGATGGCGGATGCGATCTGGTCGCCCTCGGCCACCTCGAGCGCGCCGCCGGGAGTGAAGTCGTTCTGGAAGTCGATGATGAGCAGCGCGTCCATACGCCTGACCCTAGCGAGCGTACGATGGCCCGGTGAGCGAGAGCTCGAGCGTCCATGCGGCGGCGCGCGCCTTCGATCGCGCTGGCGAGGACTACGACCGCGGCCGCCCCGGCTATCCGTCCGAGGCGGTCGACTGGCTCGCGGACGCCCTCCGGCTCGGAACCGGCCGAACCGTGCTCGACCTCGCAGCGGGGACTGGGAAGTTCACGCGGCTCCTGGTTCCGACCGGCGCCCGCGTTCTCGCGGTCGAGCCGGCGGACGGCATGCGCGTCCGCCTCGAGTCCGCTCTGCCCGACGTCGTCGCTCTTGCCGGGACGGCAGAGGCGATCCCGGTCGGCGCCGGCGCCGTGGACGCCGTGGTGGTCGCGCAGGCGTTCCACTGGTTCGACGGCGAGGCCGCGCTGGCTGAGGTTCATCGGGTGCTCGTCCCCGGCGGACGGCTCGGCCTGATCTGGAATGGACGCGACGACTCGAATGCGTGGGTCGCGGGGCTCACCGAGCTCATGGAGCCGTACCGCGGCGGCGCACCACGCTACTTCGGTGACGTTTGGCGCGCCGCCTTCGAGCGGACCGAGCTCTTCACGCCGCTCCGCCACGGCCAGTTCGCGCTCGTCCACGAGCTCGACGCCGACGGCGTCGTCGCCCGCGTCACGTCGGTCAGCTTCATCGCGGCGCTCTCCGAGAACGAGCGAGCGGAGATTGTCGAGCACGTGCGCTCGCTCCTCGCGACTCACCCTGAGACCCGCGGCCGGACGACCTTCGGCCTGCCCTACTGCACCGACGTCTTCTGGTGCGAGCGCGTTTAGACCGCTGGCGTCGGGTGAGGTAGCTCGGATGCGTGTTGTCGTCGTCGGAGCAACGGGAAATGTCGGCACGAGCCTCCTCGAGGCGCTGGCCGACG
>Ga0126313_10001897_pt1 | contig 11359 bp, 8 predicted proteins | sample Plot105A_FD_89954 | JGI IMG/M metagenome (GOLD analysis project Ga0126313, IMG submission 89954) | Serpentine soil microbial communities from UC McLaughlin Reserve, CA, USA - Plot105A | ecosystem: Environmental > Terrestrial > Soil > Grasslands | place: USA: UC McLaughlin Reserve, Lake County...
CCTCGATCTCCGCGCGCAACGCCGTACAGAATTCCGCACTCACGCCCGAGAGCGGGATCTCCGCCTCCTTTCCTCACGTCGTACGGGCGAGTCGAGGGCCACCGCACTCAATGAGAGCGTTGCACTTGCTCCACACGCGGTAAAGCCCCCAGGAGAGACCAATTTCACGGCGCTCCGGTTGGGAGCGTGGGCGGCGATCCACCACGATCGAACGACGACCGTCGTCAAAGAGACACCGGCCAATCCCACGGCCAGCGTGGGAGGCGCTGCTGGCGCCGAGTGTGGGTGTTGAGTGGAGGTGCTAAAGCGAAGTTGCGGACGGGGCTAACGGTGCTTGGCAACGGTACCCGCTGCCTTCGCCTCGCGGCGCCCGCTGTTCTCGGCGCCACTGCGCCCGTGCGCGCCGGACTTGTGCTCTGCGATGGTGGAGGCCAGCTCGCCCTGGAGACGCTCCAGCTCCTGGAGCGTGCCATCGCGGCGGGCGTCCAGCTCGGCGATCACCGCTTCGATCTGCGCCCGCCGGCGCTCCGCCTCCTCGACGATCCCCTTCGCCTTGGCGCTAGCCGCCGCGCCGGTCCGGCGCGCGTCCTGATCAGCTTTGTCGCGCACCTTCTTCGCGTACTCGTCAGCCGCGTGCCGCGTCTCGCGCGACGCGGCCTCGGCCTGGGAGCGAAGCTCGATGCACTCCTCCTCCGTTTGGGCGCGCAACTCCTCGGATTCCTTCTCGGTCGTCAGCAGGATCTGGGCGGTCGACTTGCCTACGAGCTCGAGCTTGCGCTTGACCGCCTGATCCCCGAGATCCTTGGCCGCGTCCGTCTCGAGCCAGTCCACCAAGGCGGCGACGAACTTGTCGACCTCGCGACGGTCGTAGCCGCGGCGAGCGACCGTAAAGCCCTGGACGCGAAGCTGCTCGATGTCGTTCCAGTCCATTGTCCCTCGATCCTCCCCACCCGCTTCGGGGCACCTCCCGCAAGGGCGAACAGCCTATAACCACAGTCCGGAGGCCACGCTGTGATTGTCGCCGCAGGTTCGATCCACCTGTTCGCCGCAGGTGGGCGGAAAGCCAGGTGCGACCGCCCGAATCGGGATGAGCCGCGCCAAGCCCAGGGCGAAGACTCGGGCCGTCGTGCTGACGATCGGCTGGGACCTCAGCTCACCGAGCCCCGAACGGCCGATGCCGAAAATGTCATCTGCACTCAGAGCCAGCGAGGAGCCGCCCACAACCCCGGGTATATAGCTCTCAACAGTCCGCCGGGGACGCCCACGCCCCGACGCTCACCTTCGAACCCGCCGCGCTTTGAGGCGTTTACGTAAGGGGACCTGCAATGCGGGTGCTGATCGCGTGTTCTGACGCAAGCGTCAGGGATGCGTTTCTGGACGCGCTGCAGCGGGCCGATATCGGCGTCATTGCCGTGGCCGACGCGGCGGCGACGCGGGAGCTGGCGCGGCAGCATCGCCCGGACATCATGTTGCTTGACGACGAGCTGCCGGGGATCGGCGGCGTCGCAGGCCTGCAGAAGCTAGCCGCCGAAAGCCCGGATTCGGAGCTCGTAGTCCTCGCTGCACGGTTCGATCCGGTAAGTGGCGTGCGCGCCGTCTTGGCGGGCGCCGCCGGGTACATCAGCCGGGGGATCACGCCCGCGGCGCTTCCGCGCATTATGCGCGGTGTGATGCGGGGCGAGGCCGCGATTCCGCGGACCCTCGCCATGGCCCTGATCGAGCGACACCGCATGCTCGCACGAAGCGAGGTTGGGATGCGCCCGACCGTAACTCCGCTCAGTTCAGGCGAATTGGAGGTGCTCGACCTGATGGCCACCGGCGCCTCCGCGAGGGAGATCGCCACCGAGCTGGCGGTCCCGCTCGAGACCGTCCAAAGCCACGAGAGGCACATTTTGCGCAAGCTCGGAGTCCACTCGCGGGCGGCCGCAATCGTGATCGCCCAGGAGCTCCGCCACGAGCGCCCCGGCTGAGCCGGCGAGTGAGCGCCCCCGGCCGCCCGGGCTCGCAGCCGGCCAAACGTCCTCGGGAGGCGCGGCCGAAGGACTCTCGTGCGTCACGCATACGTCCGGGTCATGGCCCGCGGTCGCTCCGTCTCGATCGAGGGCCGCGGGCTCGACCAGGAGGGCGATACGGTCGGCGAGGGCGGCAGCTCCGCGGTTCGCGCCGAACTCCGGCCGGAAGGCACGACGTCTACTGCTCGGTGCCGGGGCACCGGCAGGGCGGGATGGAAGGGATGCTTTACCACGCCACAGGCGACGAGCGGCAGAGCCAGTGCAGCGGATTGACGGCGCACAGTCAGCGCGGAAGGGCACGCCCTGGGGCGGTGCGCCGCGCCCAGCCCTGAGAAGTCTCTCACGTGAGTTCGTGGACGCTCTAGACCCCGAATCCGACGACTGTGGTCAGCGTGTCGTCCGGAGCGCCCGGGAGCCGGGGCGCCAGCGGTCATGGTGACGCCTGCTCGTCGGACGATGCGGGAAGCGACGGCCTCGCATTCGCGTCTCCACATGGTCTCCTGCCGGATGATGACTCGATTTGCACGACGCTGAGCGCCGGGGACGAGCGATATCCCGACGAAGAGCGTCTGTGCCGCATGGTCCCTCCCGCGCGCGTGCGCCTGGGCGAATTCGCGTTGTGCGAGGTGCGGGCCCCTGCCGACTCTTCTACAACTACGGGTGTGCGCAGCTGGAACCTGGCTGTCGCCTTCGTCGGCTTGCTCGTGTCCTGCGGTGGCTCGGGAGACGCGCTCGCGCCCGAGGCCGCCGACCTGGTCGCAGACCTGCGCGTGACCGTGAAGCCGGAGGGGCCCGGCGGTCCGGAACGGGTCCGGCGGGTCGAGTGCGCGGTTCTGGGGGCGGATGCGATCGATCCCCGCTGCCGTGTCCTTGGGGGACTCGAGCCTCGCGATCTGGAGCCCGTTCCCCACCGGACTGCTTGTGCGCAGGTCTACGGCGGCCCCGGGACGGCGCGGGTCACGGGCGAGCTCCGGGGCGTGCGGGTGTCGGCCGACTTCGAACTGACCGACGCCTGCGAAATAGCCCGCTGGCGGCGCAGCGCCGCGCTGCTAGGGGCGCCCGGCGTGGGGCACGCCGCGCCATAAGGTCCTCCACTGGTTAGGGCCCTTCGGCCGTGGATGAGGCTTCCCACTTCGATGCTGGTGAGCTTGCTCGCGAAGTCGCGCTCGTCCTCCTCGAAGCAACCGCTCTTCCCCGTCGGCTACTGCGGTCGCGCGAGTGGCCGTTGACGCCCGGGCCGCACGATTGGCAAGTGCTGCTCGCTATCGCCTCGGGAGGCGCGCAGGTTGAACCCGACGGGGCGCAGGACCCTCTGAGCATCGCTTCCGCTCTCGCCCTGGACCTCGGGGACGTGTACGACGCTCTGGACTCGCTTCGCCGCGAGCGGCTTGCCTCGATCGCATTCCGCGACCCGGAAGCGTCCGAGGCCGAACAGGAGTGGTCGCTCACCAGCGAGGGTGCCGCCGCGGCCGTCGAAGTCGCGAGCTTCGCGTCCTCGGGTGGCCGCCGGCGCCGCCATCATCGCTCGCGTAAATCGGGGGACCCTGCGCCGGCGGGGCTTCTCGCGAGCGGCCGCTGGTCGCAACAAAGGAGCCGTTGCGTGCACGCTAAGGGGAGGTCGGCGCTAGACGACCAAGGGCGCAGGCTAGGAGAGCTGCTTCTCGACGGGAGCGGCGCTGCGCACATCACCGCCGGCGGACGCCCGGGTCCGAACCAGTCACGCGCCATCTCATCAGCGGCGTGATTGATTCGCGCCCGGTTGCGATCGCGCGGGCGCGCCGCGAAGGGCGATAGTGGCCCGCAGGATCACTCCTCGCGCGACGGAGCGGGCGACTCAGTTCGGCGGGATGTTCTGGTTGAGCCGGAAGAAGTTGTTCGGGTCGTACTCGCGCTTGAGCGCCTTTAGGCGGTCGTATTTGGCCGCGCCGTAGGCCTCGCGGATGCGGACCTCGCCTTCCTCCATGAGGAAGTTGACGTAGACGTGCTGGTGGTGGGGCTGCAGGGCACTCCAAAGTCCGCGCGCCCACTCCCGCTCCTGCTCGAATCCGTCGCTCGTACTCGTTATCCCGATCACGTTCACGGTGTGGCCCGCGTCGCGGCCTCCGAATGCGGTCTCGTCCTCACCCACCCGGGCCACGGCGCCGCCGAGGTGATAGATCGAGAACACCGTCAACGGCGAGGCGATCCTGAGCCCGTGGTCGACGAGGGCGTCGATCACCTCATCGGTCAGCTCGGCCAGGTTGCAGGAGCGGATGTAGTACCACCAGTAGTAGGGGAAGCTGGGATCGAGGGCCGCCTGGTGGGTGGTGAAGGCCATCGGGGCGCATCGGTCGAGCAGCGGTGAGCCGAACTTCCGCAGCGGCTCCAAGACGCTCTCGCCCTCCTCGCCGGGTCCCGAGTAGCAGGTCCCGACCATCACCACGTGTCTGCCGTGGAGCTCCTCGGGCATCGCGGGCACGGGCGGCACACGGCGATGCGTCACGATTGTGGTCAGCTCGTCCGGCACCTCCTTGATCCACTCCCTGTAGAAGCGAAGGACCTTCGGGCAGTCCTCCATCGCCCATACGACCGGTCCGGCGAACACCATCGGACCGACCGGGTTGAGCCGGAACTCGAACTCCGTGACGATCCCGAAGTTCCCGCCTCCGCCGCGCACCCCCCAGAAGAGGTCCACGTTCTCCTCCTCGCTGGCTCTCACGAACTCCCCCTCGGCGGTGACCACGTCGACGCTCACGAGCTGATCGATCGTCAGGCCGTACTTGCGCTCGAGCCAGCCAATTCCCCCGCCGAGAGTCAGGCCCGCGAGGCCGGTGTGGGTCACGATTCCCGCCGGGACGGCGAGGCCAAACGCCTGCGCCTCGCGGTCCAGGTCGCCTAGCAGAACCCCCGCCTGGGCCCTCGCGGTCCGCGCTTGGGGGTCCACACGAATCCCCTTCATCTGCCCGAGGTCGATGACCATCCCCCGGTCGCACACGCACAGACCGGGATAGCTGTGGCCGCCGCTTCGCACCGCGACGAGCTGCTCATGCTCTCGGGCGAAGCGAACCGCCGAGATCACATCGGCCACACCGGCGCAGCGGGCGATCAGGCCCGGCCGGCGGTCGATCGACCCGTTCCAGATCAGCCGCTGCTCGTCGTACGTCGGATCGTCTGGGCGGATCAGGGCCCCGCCGAACGCTGTCGCGAGGTCATCGACCGCGCGGCGATCGAGCTCTACCCCACCTACAATCGCGCTCACGAGAACCCCCAGCTGTTCGAAGGGCCTCAGTGTCTCACCAAGACATGTCCGAGCCCACCCTCCAGGCCCTAGTCTCCTTGGTGCCCGTGGCGAACCGGGCACCAGTCGACCCCGAGCTAACGCTCTCAGCACCCCACCGCTATCGAAAACGGCGCAGCGCGATCACGCGGCTCATGCGGGGGGCGCGTGACCGCTGCGCACGACGAACCGGAGCGCACCGGCAGTGCTGCTTGTCGACGAAACAAGGACGGTGCGGCAGATCGCACGCCGGCCGCCACGTGGTCCTCGTCCTCGGCGGTCGTGTTTAGGTGAGAGCTACTGCCGGGAGTCGCGCGCAGCGGAGTGGCTACGCCGCGTGGTCGGGCAGGGCATCGAGAAGAGACTTCGGTACTCGCGGGCCTCGTCGATGACGCGCGCGACGGAGGGCCGCGCCGAATCGCGGCGGCCCTCCGCCGCGATGGGCCATGCCCGGCGAAATCGACGTCCTTCCTCGCCTGGAGCGCTCATCCGCGCCGCCAGCGCTCGAGCACTTCCTCGACCTGGTCGCGAACGCGCCCGCGCGCGTCCGTCCGGTCGACGCCGCTCATAAGGAGATCGTCGTAGTCGGTGTCGCGGTGGCGGATCGACGCGACCACCGCCAGCTCGACGGCGGGCGGTTCGGCTGCGCGACCGGCGGCGCTGCGTCCGACTCGGCCGCTGCCGCGCAGGACGGCGTGGCGGGCGATGGCGTCGGCACGATCCGGCGGGCAGCCCGGGAACAGCCGCGCTATCTCGGCGGCGAAGCGTCGGCCGAGCTCGGCGTCCTCGCCCGCACGGCGCGCGGCGTCGCGCTCCCGGCGTCTGGCGCGCGCCTCCTCGTCGGCCAGGCACCGCTCCTCGGCAGCGGCGAGCGCATCCTCCTCGACGAGGATGCCCTGGCGCTCGTAGCGCCTGCGAGCACGGCTGAAGCGCACGACCACGGCGGAGAGCCGGCTGGCCGCCTTCGCCCGCCTGGTCAGCGCGGCGTCGCCGGCGGGCAGGTAGACGAGGTGGTCCATGTCGGCGCACGTCAGGCACAGCGGGCCGGCGGCGTCCATGATCAGCAGGTCGCCAGTGCCGCCGCACGCGGTGCAGGTCCAGTCACGGATTGGTGAGATGACCACGAGGTCGGGCGGGCGGCTCTGTCGCTCGGCCAGCCGCTCGCGCTTGCGTTCGGAGAGCTTGGGCGAGACCCAGTGCGTCCGGTAGGCGAGCTCGATGCTCGGCGTGCCGGACTTGCTGAAGCGCAGCTTGCGCCGGTCACGGGTGCGCGCGACATACGCGGTCTCGCTCGGTTTCAGGCCGCGGCTCTGCGCCCAGCGGCGGAAGTGGCGCATCGCCCTGGAGGTCTTGTTGAGGTTCGCGCTGGCGGCGCGCTCCAGGTAGGGGATCCGGCCCTGGCGCCAGGCGCGCTCGCTCGACGGCGGCAGCCAGCCGAGGCCCGTCAGCACGTCGATCGCGGTGACGAACCCGCGCGCCTCCAGTGACGCCTCGGCCGCCGCGATCACCCGCCGCTCGAGTCGCTTGTCGCTGTCGGTCGCCATCCGCCGGACGAGCCCGGCACGCTAGCGCCGCGGGCCCCGGCTTGTCCGGCGACCTCGCTCCCGTGACCGCCGCACGCTGCGCGACGACACGCGACGGTGCGGTCCGGGGCGACGGTTACGTTTCCGGCCGTGCCGCTTGCAACCGCCGAGCTGAGCGATTTCCAGCTGTCCGACGTCGAGGCGACCGTGGGGTCGCGGTCGTTCGAGCGCGGGCGCGCCTACGCCCGCCGCGGCCGGGTCGCCGAGGTCGAGTGGGACCCGGAGGCCGCGACGCTGACCGGCTCGGTGGTCGGCCAGGGCGGGGTCTACGACACCAGGGCGTTCTTCGTCGGCGGACACGAGGGGGCCCTGGAGCTCGAGAGCGGCGAGTGCAGCTGTCCGGTCGGCTACAACTGCAAGCACGTGGCGGCGCTCGTCATCGCCGCCGTCGACGCCGGCGCGCTGGCGCGACGCTTGCGCGACGCGAGCCACGTCGCCGCGCCGCCGGAGCGGCTGGCGTGGGAGCAGCCGCTTCGTTCGCTGATCGATGCGCCGGTGCTGCAGTCGACCGGAAGCCCGCTCGCGATCGAGCTGGCGTTGCACGTGAGCGGCCTGCCCGGCGGCGCGCCGCGCCTGATGGCGCGCTTGATGCGGCCCGGCAAGCGGGGCGGCTGGGTCAACGGATCGCTGACGTGGAGAGAGCTCGACTGGTATGCCCACAGCGGCGAGCACCGCGCCGATCACCTCGCGCTCGTGCGCGAGCTGTACGCCGCCCAGCGCGCTCGCCAGGTCCGGGCCGGCTACTTCTCCTCCTCCTACAGCGCCGACAAGACGCTCGACCTGAGCGACTGCGGCCCGCAGCTATGGTCGCTGCTCGACGAGGCGGGCCGCATCGGGCTGCCGCTCGTCCACGCCGGCAAGGGGATGGGCGAGCTGCCCCCCTACCGGCGGGGAGAGGTCGTGATCGACGTGACGCGTCGGGGCGACGAGAACTCGCGGGTGCGGGCGCTGCTGCGCATCGAGGACGCCGACGGCCTCGAGCCGGTGCTGTTCCTCGGCGCCGACGGGCACGGGGTCGTCTGCGCCGACAAGAGCGCCGCCCCCGATTGGCGCCTTCTGCTCGTGCGCCTGGCCCGACCGGCGCCGCCGGAGCTGCAGCGGATGGTCCTCCGCGGCCAGACGCTCGCGATCCCGACGGGCGAGCTCCAGCGCTTCGCGGAGGAGATCTGCCCGGCGCTTCGCAACGTGGCGCCCGTCGTCTCGTCGGACGGCTCGTTCGAGCCGCCCGAGGTCTCCGCACCATCGCTCGTGTTGCGCGTTCGCCATGGCGAGCGGCACGCCGTCGAGCTCGGATGGGAGTGGGTCTACGAGGTCGGGGCGAGCCAGCGGCGCGCGCCGCTGGCCGTCGAGGCGGGCGGCCCGGGCTTTCGCGACCTCGACGCCGAGCGTGCGATCCTCGCCGACACCGCCCTCGCCGGGACCGGCCTTGAGCGCTTCGGCCTGGTCGAGGGAGGCGGGCGACCCGCGGACGCGCCCGCGGTCGGGCTGATCGGCCTCGAGAGCATGCGCTTCACCACCGAGGAGCTCCCGCGCCTGAGCGAGCTGGCCGGAGTCACCGTCGAGATCGAGGGCGAGCCGGCGGACTACCGCGACGTGGGAGACTCGCTCGAGATCGGCCTCTCGACCGCCGACGTCGCGGGCGAGCGCGACTGGTTCGACCTCGGCGTCACGATCCGCGTCGACGGTCGCGAGCTGCCCTTCGCCGAGGTGTTCGTGGCCCTGGCGAGCGGCCAGTCGCACATGCTGCTCGACGACGGCGCTCATTTCTCGCTGCTCGAGCCTCGGCTTCAGTCGCTGCGCGAGCTCATCGAGGAGGCACGGGCCCTGGCAAACTCGGCGGAGGGCCCGCTGAGGATCAGCCACTACCAGGCCGGGCTGTGGTCCGAACTGGCCGCGCTCGGGGTCGTGACGGAGCAGGCGCGTGCGTGGCAGCGCCAGGTCGGCGCGCTGCTCGACCTCGGCGCGATCGCCGACCACGCGCCGCCTCCGGCGCTGGCCGCGGAGCTGCGCCCCTACCAGCGCGACGGCTTCGCCTGGCTCGCCACGCTCTGGGACCTCGAGCTCGGTGGGATCCTCGCGGACGACATGGGCCTCGGCAAGACACGGCAGGCGCTCGCGCTGATCTGCCACGCGCGCGAGCGCGACTCGGACGCCGGGCCCTTCCTGGTGGTCGCGCCGACGAGCGTGGTACCGGGCTGGGTGAGCGAGGCGGCGCGCTTCGCGCCCGCGCTCGGGGTCGAGGCCGTGACCGACACGCTCGCGAAGTCGGGGCGGACGATCGACGAGCTCGCCGCCGCCGACCTGATCGTCACGACCTACACGCTGCTGCGGCTCGACGCCGACGCCTATGGCGCGGTGGCGTGGGCCGGCGTGATCCTCGACGAGGCGCAGTACGTCAAGAACCATCAGGCCAAGACGTACCGCTGCGTTCGCGAGCTTGCGGCGCCGTTGAAGCTCGCGCTGACCGGAACGCCGATGGAGAACAACCTGATGGAGCTCTGGTCGCTGCTGTCGATCACCGCGCCCGGGCTGTTCCCCGATCCCAAGCGGTTCGCCGAGCAGTACGCGCGGCCGATCGAGCGCGGCGGCGACTCAGAGCGGCTCGCGCGCCTGCGCCGCCGGATCAAGCCGCTCGTCAAGCGCCGCACGAAGGAGCTGGTGGCCGCCGATCTCCCGGCAAAGCAGGAGCAGACCCTCGAGGTGGACCTGCACCGGCGCCACCGTCGGCTCTACGACACCTACCTGCAGCGCGAGCGCCAGAAGGTCCTCGGGCTGCTGGGCGACTTCAATCGCAACCGCTTCACGATCCTACGGTCGATCACGCTGCTGCGCCAGCTCAGCCTCCACCCCGGGCTCGTCGACGAACGCGGCGACGCGGTCCCGTGCGCCAAGCTCGGTGCGCTCGTGCAGCAGCTGAGCGATGTGGTCGGCGGCGGCCACAGAGCGCTCGTGTTCAGCCAGTTCACCGGCTTCCTTGCCAAGGTGCGCGACCGCCTCGATCGGGAGGGCATCGGCTACCGCTATCTCGACGGCGGCACGCGCCGGCGCGATCGCGTGCTCGAGGGGTTCAAGGACGGCACGGACCCCGTGTTCCTGATCAGCCTCAAGGCCGGCGGGTTCGGGCTGAACCTGACCGAAGCCGACTACTGCGTCCTGCTCGACCCGTGGTGGAATCCCGCCGTCGAGAACCAAGCGATCGACCGCACGCACCGCATCGGCCAGACCCGCCCCGTGATGGTCTACCGGATGATCGCCCGCGACACGATCGAGGAGAAGGTCGTCGCGCTCGCCCGCCGCAAGGCCGCCCTGTTCAGCGGCGTCATCGACGACTGCGACCTGTTCGCGAGCAGCCTCACCGCCGACGACATCCGCGGTCTGGTCGAGTAGACGCGCGCCGGGAGGGAGCGAGGGAGCGAGGGGGCGCGGCAGACGCGTCTTGTAGCGACCCGTTCGCCCGCGGTTGCTCGTACTCCCGCGCCGCGTGAGGGCGATCCGGGGCGCGCCATCGCCCGCGTTTCGGGCTTCCGCGACGCGCTCCGGATCGTCGAGGGCAAAGATGCGGGCGAGCACCTCGAGGGGCGCGTGCCTGCTCGTGGACGGGCCGATCAGTCGCCCCGACGGTCCACCGGCGCTCGAGGGGGCAGTCGACCCCGGAGAGGCCTCGCCAGCTAAGCCGACTGCCACGGCCTCCGTTCCAGCCTTCGACTGCACTGGACGGAGTCGCCTCGGCGCCGTACGATCGACCGCGGCCCCCCGGTATGGACGCAGCGACCAGCAGATCCGCGCCCGCAGCGCGGGGAATGCATACCGCCCACCGGGCTGTCCTGTGCTAGAGCCCCGAGCTAGCTGCTAGCACCGCGACAGGGGGCATGACGTACGCTCCGATCACTGCCGATCAGCTGCTCGCCGACGCGCGCTCCGGCTTGCGGCGGCTGACTCCACGGGAGGCGTACGCCGAGATGGCGCGAGGCCTACGGCTCGTCGACATCCGCTCTGACTCCCAACGCACCCTCGACGGTGTGATCCCTGGCTCGGTCCACGTGCCGCGCAACGTGCTCGAGTGGCGCCTTGACCCCACCTGCCCGTAGCGATCCCGAGCTCGGCCACCGCGACGCGCGCATCGCCCTGATCTGCAACGAGGGCTACCAGTCGAGCCTGGCCGCGGCCACCGTCGCGCGCTTCGGCTTGGCCGACGTCACCGACGTGATCGGCGGGTACAGCGCCTGGCGCGCGGCGGGCCTGGCGGTCAGGCCCGCGTCCAACCTCTCCACCAAAGCCCTGAACGCGCCGCCCTCGCGCGCACCTCGCTTCGCGCGGCCCGGGACAGCGACAACCCCACCGCCTCCGCGCCAACAGCTACGCGACCCCCAACGAGAGCGCCCGTCGCGGCGGGTCAGACCACCGGAACGGACGACCGACAACAGCCCACGCCGGCAGTGCTGCTCGTCGACGAATGCGGGTCCCGCGCGCTACGCGATCGCGTGGCGGCCGACACCTCCCATTCGTCC
>Ga0126313_10001899_pt1 | contig 11351 bp, 12 predicted proteins | sample Plot105A_FD_89954 | JGI IMG/M metagenome (GOLD analysis project Ga0126313, IMG submission 89954) | Serpentine soil microbial communities from UC McLaughlin Reserve, CA, USA - Plot105A | ecosystem: Environmental > Terrestrial > Soil > Grasslands | place: USA: UC McLaughlin Reserve, Lake County...
GACGACCCGCGCCCGCAACAAGATCCGCGCGTGGTTCAAGGCCGAGTCGCGCGAGGACTCCGAGCACACGGGCCGCGAGCTGCTGCAGGAGCACCTGAAGAAGGCGGGCCTCCCGGCGCAGAAGATCGCCGGCTCGGCGCTGCTCGCGGACGTGATCCGCGAAATGGGCTTCCGCAAGGCCGACGACTTCTACATCGCGCTCGGCGGCGCCAAGATCTCCGCCAAGGTCGTCGTCAACAAGCTGATGCAGCGCCTCAAGGAGGGCGAGGCGGCGGAGGACGAGCCGACGGTCGCCGAGGATCTCGTCGCGGCGCGCAAGATGCCGCGGCGTCCGGAGGGCGACGCCTCGAACTACGGCATCCGCGTCGAGGGCGTCAGCGACGTGCCGCTGCGCCTCGCCAAGTGCTGCCGACCGGTGTCGGGTGACGAGATCCTCGGCTACGTCTCGCTCGGCCGCGGCATCACGATCCACCGCGCCGACTGCCCGAACGCGGCGGCGCTGCGCAAGGACCCCGAGCGGTTCGTCCCCGTCAGCTGGGACGGCGACTCGGCCGCGTCGTTCAAGGTCGAGCTGCAGGTCGACGGCTGGGACCGCCACCGCCTGCTCGAGGACCTGTCGCGGACGTTCGCCGAGGCCGGGATCAACATCATCGAGGCGCGCTGCATCGTCACCCATCCGATGGTGAAGAACCGGTTCGTGATCGAGGTGGGCGACACGCACACGCTCAAGTCCACGATCTCGCGCCTGCGCGCGATCGACGCGGTCTTCGACGCCTATCGCGTTACGCCCAACGGCGGCTAGCCGAGCACCTTGAGGCCGCCCGGGAGGACGCTGAAGACCGCCTCCTCGTGGTGGCCGATGAAGTCGCCGTCGACTTGGACGGGGACCGGGCGATCGTCGAAGGACCGCACGCGCAGCCCCTCGCGCCCCTCGAACGAATGCACCCGCCGGTGCTTGCCGACCGAGGCGTGGCGGGCGAGCAGGCGGTAGGCGATCGTCGGCACGTCGAGCGCGTTCGCGCGCGTGAGCACCGCTCCGGAGAGGTCGCCGGAGTCGAGCGCCGCGCCGGCGGCGAGGTGGATGGGCCGACGGCGGAAGTACGTGTAGGGCTGGCCGTTCTGGACGAAGACGCTCACGCCGCGCGTCTCCCGGCCGCCGGCGGTCGCCACGACCCGCGGCGGGTTCACGACGTACGAGCGCAGGAACGTGCTGACGGCCGACTCCGCGTAGTACCACGGTCCGAAGCGGGCCTTGAGACGCGGGTGGGTGTCGACGCGCGCCACCACGGTCGCGTCGAGGCCGGCGCCGGCCGAGAACGTGAACCAGCGGTCGTTGACTCGCCCCAGGTCGACCGCGCGCGGCCGCCAGGCGTCCGCGAGGCCGAGCAGGTGCTCGGTGGCGTCGACGACGTCGGTCGGGATCCCCAGCATCCGGCAGTAGACGTTGGTCGCCCCGCCGGGCAGGCAGGTGAGCACCGTCGCGGTGCCGGCGAGCCCGTTCGCCGCCTCGTTGACGGTGCCGTCGCCCCCGAACGCGACGACGGCGTCGTAGCCCTCGTCCGCGGCCGCGCGGCAGAGCTCGATCGCGTGGCCCTTCCGCTGGGTGTCGACGGCCTCGACCTCGAACCGGCCCTGGAGCGCGTAGACGACGAGCTGCTTGAGCCGCACCGACATCGTCGTCGCGTACGGGTTGACGATCACGAGCATGCGCCGCGTCGGCGCCGGGGACTCGAGCGTCGCGGTGTCGCCGAGCCGTTCGAGCGCGGCGGCCTGAGCGGCTGGAACCATCACGGACCGAACACCAGCACAGCGCCGACGTTACGCGCGCGGCGATTGCGCTCAGCGCAGCGGCGCGCGGGCATGCGTTATGGCAGGGAGCTCCCTACCGTTCGCGCCATGTCGCATCCAGAGTTCGAAGCACTGCCCGACTGGCCGCTCCGCACGATCGCCGTCCTCGCGACGGTCGGCGAGACCGTCCACGCGATCCCGGTCTCGGCGCCGGTGCGGGCGGGCGATCGCCGGATCCTGCTCAGCCTGCACCGCGACCGCGGCTCGCTGGCGCGCCTGCGCCGGCGGCCCGAGGTTGCGCTGACCCTGCTCACGGAGGGCGACGTCGCGCTCACCGCGCGCGGCCGCGCGCGCGTCGTCGAGGAGCCGATGGAGTGCGCGCCCGACTACGCGGCGGTCGCGATCGACGTCGAGCGGATCGACGACCACCGTCAGGCCGCGTTCCGCGTCGAGGCGGGCGTGGACCGCAGCTGGGTCGACGAGACCGAGCAGCGCGCGCTGGGGGAGCGCGTCCGGGCGCTGCGCGAGCGCGCGCCCGGCTGACGTCCCCCGGGGACGACCCGCACCGCAGGTCGCTCTCGGAGAGTGCGGGACGCATGGTCAGTCCCGGAGGCGCGGCTTCTTACCGACTCCTCTCGGGTGCGTGATCTGCGGTGCGGGTCGTCTCGCACTTAACGGTCTCGCGAACCCCCCAATTTCGTTACGCGGCTGGCAGGCGTATCGAGCGCCGGTGAGCACCGGAGCCGCGTGCGGGTACCCGCACGGCGCGCATCTGTCACGGTTCGCCGCGTGAGCCCCCGTGTCAAGCGGCGCTTCCACACGATCATCCGCCGCAGCGGCATCCGGCCCGAGCGCGCGCTCGAGGTCGGCGGGCTGATGGGGGAGGACTCGCTGCTGCGCTTCCCCGAGCTGGCGGCCGCCGAGCGCTACTGCCTGAACCTCGTCGAGCTGCCGAGCGACGGGGAGGTCACGGCCGTGAAGGGCAACGCCAACGACATGCGCGAGTTCAAGCGCGACTGGTTCGACCTCGTCGTCTGCTGCTCGACCCTCGAGCACGACAAGCGCTTCTGGCTCTCCTGCGCCGAGATGCGGCGCGTGCTGCGGCCGGGCGGCCTGCTCGTCGTGGGCGTCCCCGGCTACGTCAAGGACGAGGAGCGCGACCAGGGGCGCTCGACGCTCACCTACCGGGTCCACTACAAGTTCGACTACTACCGCTTCAGCGAGCAGGCCGTTCGCGAGGTCATCTTCGAGGGCATGGAGCGCGTGCGCGTGCGGCGGATGATGACGCCGCCGCGCCTGATCGGCCACGGCTGGAAGCCGTCCGGGCCCGGCTACCCCGCGCGGGCGGTGCGCAGGGCGCGGCGGGCGCTCGCCGCTACAGCCAGCCGCGGCGCCTGAACAGCGCGACGAGCACGCCGAGCACGAGGACGAGGAAGCCGAGCACGACGTAGAACGCCGTCGCGTCGCCCTGCCCGGGCACGTGGACGTTCATGCCCCAGACGGACGCGATCAGCGTGAGCGGGAGGAAGATGACCGAGAACGCGGTCAGCACGCGGAAGACCTCGCTGGAGCGGTGCGCGATCGCCGACTCGTTCGTCGACTCGAGCGCCTCCACGACCTCCTTGTAGTTCTCGAGCATGTCCCAGATCCGCTCGGCCGCGTCGACGATGTCGTCGAAGTAGATGTCGAGGTCGTCGGCGATGTAGCGCTGCTTGTTGCGCTCGAGGTCGTTGAACGCCGCGCGCTGCGGCCGGATCACCTTGCGGAAGTTGATGATCTCCTGCTTGGCGTTGGAGATGTCGCGCACGATCTCGGCCTCGCGTCCCTCGAAGATGTCCTCCTCGATGCGCTCGAGCTTGAGCCCGATCTTGCGCAGCATCGGGAACGAGGCGTCGACGCAGTCGTCGACGATCTTGTAGAGCAGGTAGCCCGGGCCCTTCGAGAACAGCGAGTCGCGCAGCTCCTCGTTGGTGCGGCAGCGCTCGAACAGGTACTCGAGCGGCTCCAGCGGCTCGTTCGGCAGCGTGATCAGGAAGTCCGGGCCGACGAACAGGTCCAGCTCGGCGGCGTTGAGGCGCGAGACGGCCTTGTCGTAGCGCGGGAAGTGCAGCACGCAGAAGAGGTAGTCGTCGTACTCGTCGACCTTGGGGCGCTGGTTGCGCGAGAAGACGTCCTCGTAGTCGAGCGGGTGGAACTCGAAGCGCTCCTCCAGCCACGCGCGGTCGATCTGCCGCGGGCGCTCGATGTTGATCCAGCGCAGCCCGGGCGCCTCGACGATCTCGACGCGCGCCTCCTCGCGCTCCGGGGTGCGCGCGTCAGCGCCGCGCGCGCGTGACGCGCGCCGGCCGAACGGGCTCTTGGGCAGGCTCGGCATGCCTGCGACTGAGCGGGTCGTCGGTGGTGAGCGGCATCACCCCGTCAATTCTACGCGGACCGCGGAATTCCGGCAGCGGTCGATCACGTTTGAGGAACGCCGGAGCGTTCGCTACCGTTGTCCGCCACATAGCAGTTCGCATCAAGAGGGGTGGAGGGACTGGCCCTATGAAACCCCGCCAACCATCCGGTCGCGCGAGCGCCCGGGAACGGTGGCAATTCCATCAGGCTCCAAGAGACGGCCTGGGAGATGCGGTGAAGGGCTTCGGCGTGTCGTCGCTCTCTCCGCAGACTCCGGGCGGAGAGAGGACAACCGAGAGATGCCGGCAGAAGCCCTGAAGTGCAAGGAGTGCTCCACCACCTATCCACTCGAGGCGCGCTACGTATGCGAGCGCTGTTTCGGCCCCCTGGAGGTCGCGTACCGGCCGCCCGGATCGGACCCCGCTGAGCTGAAGCGGCGCATCCAGGCGGGCCCGAGCACGCTCTGGCGCTACGCGGACTTCCTCCCGCTCGAGCGCGTCCCGCGCGCGTCGCTGCCGACCGGCATGTCTCCGCTCGTGCGCGCCGACAGGCTGGCGGAGCGGCTCGGCATCGGGGAGCTGTGGATCAAGAACGAGACCGCCAACCCGACGCACTCGTTCAAGGACCGCGTCGTGTCGATCGCGCTCGCGCGCGCGGTGGAGCTGGGCTTCGACACCGTCGCCTGCGCGTCGACCGGCAACCTCGCCGGCGCGATCGCGGCGCACGCCGCCTACGCCGGGCTGCCGGCCTACGTCTTCGTCCCCGCGGACCTCGAGCCCGAGAAGATCCTCTCCGCCGGCGCCTACGGCGCGCAGATCGTCGGCGTGCGCGGCAACTACGACGCCGTCAACCGGCTCTGCACCGAGGTCTCGGGCGAGCGCGAGAGCTGGGCGTTCGTCAACGTGAACGTGCGTCCGTACTACGCGGAGGGCTCGAAGACGCTCGCGTTCGAGACGGCCGAGCAGCTCGGGTGGGAGCTGCCCGACCGCGTCGTCGCGCCGATCGCGTCCGGCTCGCTGTTCACGAAGGTCGCGCGCGGCTTCCGCGAGTTCATCGACGCCGGCCTGCTGCACGGCGAGCTGCCGGCGATGCACGGCGCGCAGGCCGAGGGCTGCTCGCCCGTCGCGCAGGCATTCGCGGCCGGCACCGACGTCTGCCGCCCGGTCAAGCCCGACACGATCGCCAAGTCGCTCGCGATCGGCAATCCCGCCGACGGGCCCTATGCCGTCGAGCTCGCGCGCAGCACCGGCGGCTCGGTCGACGCGGTGTCCGACGACGAGATCCGCGCCGGGATCCGGCTGCTGGCCGAGACGACCGGCATCTTCACCGAGACCGCGGGCGGCGTCACGACGGCCGTCCTGGCGAAGCTCGCCGAGCGCGGCGAGATCGGCCGCGGCGAGCGCGTCGTGGCCTGCATCACCGGCGACGGGCTGAAGACGCTCGACTGCGTGCGCGGGACGTTCGAGGTGGCGGAGATCGAGCCGCGCTTCGAGGCGTTCGAGGACGCGCTCGGGGCGGTGGTGTGACATGGCCGTCACGGTCAAGCTCCCCACGCAGCTGCGCGAGGCCGCCGGCGGCGCCTCCGAGGCGCGGGCCGACGGGGGCACGGTCGGCGAGGTGCTCGAGGCGCTGTACTCCCGCCACGGCGAGTTGCGCGCCCGCATCGCGGGCGACGACGGCGAGCTGCGCCGGTTCGTCAACGTCTACCTGAGGGGCGAGGACATCCGCTTCCTCGAGGGGCTCGCGACCCCGGTCGCCGACGGCGACGAGGTCACGATCCTGCCGGCGGTCGCCGGCGGTTAGTGGGGCTCGCGAAGTCGTCCGCGCCGACCAGGTCCAGCTCGAGCGCCGCGCCGAGGCAGACGGCGAGGGCCTCCATCGACTCGGCGACGGAGCGCTCATACGCGCTCACCAGGAGCTCGCGGCAGGCCGCCTGGCGCGCGTCGAGCTCGGCCAGCTCGCGGCGCGTGCAGCACTCCTGCATCCACGTGAAGCACTCCGGGCAGCGCAGGTCGACGAGCATCTCTCCACCCTTCCCGGGCCGCGACCGCAGCGGTTGCAGGAGGGTGGACCCGCACCGGGGGCACAGGCTCACGATGGCCACGGACCGCGACGATATGTCAGCCGGCGGACGGAAGCCCGTTTCGTCACAGCGGCCCTTGCGGCAGCGCGTATGCTGCTGGCGCGGCGGCGCGCTGATGCGGGGCAAGCCGCGTCCCCGGGCATCACGCCTCTTTCATGACTGAAACCGCGACCCAGCTCGCCACGCTACTCGATCGCTCGCCGGCCGCGAGCGCCGCCGAGCCGGAGACGCGCGATGCAATCGAGTTCGCGGTCACCGAGCTGGTCGACGCGCTGCGCAACCACCACACCGGCACCGCGGATCACTCCAACCGCCTCGCGGTCGACTGCCGACTGGTCGGCGACGAGATGGGGCTCGCGCCGGACGAGGTGTTCGAGCTCGAGCTCGTCGCGATCCTGCACGACATCGGCAAGCTGGCCGTGCCCGCGTCGATCCTCGATCTCGCGCGACCGCTCAACAGCCGCGAGCGGGCGGTCGTGCGCTCGCACACGGTCCGCGGCGCCGAGATCGTGACCGAGATCGCCGGACTGCGCCACCTCGCGCCGCTCGTACGCGCCAGCCACGAGCGCTGGGACGGCAACGGCTACCCGGACGGGCTGGCCGGCGGGCGGATCCCGACGGCCGCGCGGGTCGTTTTCACCGTCGACGCGTACGACGCGATGACCAACGACCGCCCGTACCGCCGCGCGCTGGCGCGGCACGAGGCGCGCATCCGGATCGCCGCCGGCGCGGGCACGGCGTTCGACCCGCACGTGGTGCGGGCATTGCTCGCCGCCGCCCTCTGAGCCCGAATCCACCGATTGGCACGCCGGACGGCTTCGCCTCGCTGGCCGGCACGTCGCCCACGTCGCGCGCGCCCAGGCGCACGACCTGATTCCCGCGGCGGGCTGAGCCCTACTGCGGGATCCGCAGCACCTGCCCGGCGACGATCACGTCCGGGTCGTCGAGCTGGTTGCGGTTGGCTGCGAAGACGATGCGGAACTTGTCCGGGTCGCCGAAGAACATCGTCGCGATCTCCGACAGCGTGTCGCCCGGCTCGACGGTGTAGAGCGTGAAGCCGTGGAAGGGATCCACGAGCGCGCGGCCGTACACGATCGGAACCACGCGCTTGTTGATCTCGCTGCCGTCCTCGGCCGAGACCTCGTAGACCTCGAGCGTCCCGCGCGGGCGGCTCGGCACGGACGGCACGTCGATCCGGAAGAAGAAGTTGCCCCAGATCCCGGTGCCGCCGGCGTTGAAGTGGCGCTGCGCGATCTCGTCGCCGGCGTGGTTGCGCAGGCGCGCCTGGAGCGTGCCCTCGAAGCCCGTGCCGACGCCCGCGATCTCGACCGGGTCGTCGACGATGTCGTGCGGGCGGGGGTGGCGGACGCTGATGGGGGGAATGGCCATCGGGCGAAGCTATCGCAGCCGCCGCGCGGTGGCTCACCCGGCGAACGCGTCGCGCGCCGCTCTGACCCGCTCGCGCTCGAGCCGCCGGCGCTGCGAATCGGCGCGGGCGATCAGTGCGTCCAGGTCGACGCCGGCCAGGCGGTCGTCGTCGCCCTTCGTCTCGCGCAGGGTCCGCCAGAGCGCGAGCTTGCCCTGCACGCCGAGCAGCAGCAGCTCGATCTCCTCGAGCCGGCCGAGCCGGGAGTAGCCGACGAGCTTGCCGTTGAGCTTCGCGCGGCCGAGCTTCTCGGCTCCCCACGACAGCGCGTTCTTCAGGCGGTCCGGTCCGATGCCGAGCCTGCGCATCGCGTCGATGAGCGCCTCGCGATCCTCCCCGACCTGCTGCGCAACGGCGGCCAGCGCGCGTCCGTACTCGTTCGAGCGGTTGTTCGCCGCCAGCCGCCGCGCCAGCTCGAATCCCGCGGTCGCGCCGGCCAGGTGATCCTGGAGGTAGATCGCCAGCGGATCGCTGTCGAGGATGTTCGGCGGCCGCACCGATCAGTCCTGGAGCGCGTCGGCGAGCGTCCCGTTCCAGAGCGAGCGCGGCATGTGGACGGCCTACCCGCAGCCGTCGCTCGCGTAGTCGCCACGGGCGCGCAGCCGCCCGCCGAAGTATGCTCGCCCCGAAGCCTTCACCACCGTGGCATTCTCGACCGGCATAGTGGACGCGCTGGAGCCGCAGCGGCTCCGGCTGCTGGTCGAGCTGCGCCGCCGCGGGTCGATCTCGGCGGCGGCGGAGGCGTGCCGGATGGGGCAGCCCTCGGCGACGAAGCATCTCAAGACGCTCGAGGCCGCCGTCGGGGAGCGGCTCGTGCAGCGCGACGGGCGCGCCAGCCGGCTGACGCCGGCGGGCGAGGTCGTGGCGATCCACGCGCAGCGCGTGCTCGACACGTTCGAGGGCATGCACGAGGAGCTGCGCGCCCTGCGCGGCGCGGAGCTGGGCACGCTCACGCTGGCGGCTTCCACGACGCCCGGCAGTTACGTGCTGCCGTCGCTCCTGGAGTGCTTCGCCGAGCGTCATCCTCGGGTCGAGGTCGACGTGGTGATCGGCTCGAGCCGCCGGGTCGCCGAGCGGGTCGCGCATCGCGAGGTGTCGCTCGGCATGGCGGGCGAGCTCGACTGGCCGGATGGCGTGATCGCCGAGCCCTTCCTCGAGGACGAGATCGTGGGCATCGCTGCGCCGGGGCGCCTGCCGCCGCACGCCACGCTCGATCTGATCGCCGGGGAGACGCTGCTGTCGCGCGAGCCGGGCTCGAGCACGCGCATCGTCGCGGACCGGTTCCTGGCGCCCCTCGCGTACCGCCCGGCGAAGCGCTGGGAGCTCGACTCCGACGAGGGGATCAAGCGGACGGTGCGCGCGGGGTTGGGCATCGGCTTCGTCTCACGGCGCGTCGTGGAGGAGGAGATCGGCCGCGGCGAGATCGCCGTGTTCTCGGTCCAAGGCGCCGCTCCGATGCGCCGCCAGATCCATCTGCTGCGACCCGACGGTCGCGATCCGTCGCCGGCCGAGCGGGCCTTCATCGAGACGCTGTGCTCGTGCTGCGCCGCGAGCGTCGCGGGCTGCACCGTCGCCGCCTGATCAGCTATTCGCTCAGGGCAACTTGCGTATGGCTCATCTGCCCTAGCAGCATATTCGCGGCCGCCGTACGGTTGCAGCATGTACTTCCGCCAGCTGCTCAACGACGACACGGCGTGCGCCTCCTACCTGCTTGGCTGCAAGAGCAAGGCGCGGTTCGCGGTCGTCGACCCGCACGTCGATCTCGTCGACCGCTATGTCGCGCTGGCCGAGGGTCAGGGCATCCCGATCGTCGCGGTGTTCGAGACGCACGTCCAGGCGGACCACGTGTCCGGGCTCCCGGAGCTCGTCGCGCGAACCGGCGCCACGGCCTACCTGCCGGAGGGCGCCGGCGTCGGCTTCGACCACGTCGTGCTGGCCGACGGCGAGGAGGTCGAGCTCGGCAACACGAGCGTGCGCGCGCTGGCCACTCCGGGTCATGCCGCCGCGCACCACGCGTACGCGGTGACGGACCACACTCGCGCCGAGGAGCCTTGGCTCGTGTTGACCGGCGACGCGCTGCTCGTCGGCGACGCCGGCCGGCCCGACCTGCACGCCGCAGGCGCGGTCACGGCGGAGGACATGGCGCGGCAGCTGTATCGCTCGATCCGGGACAAGCTGCTCGCCCTCCCCGACCACGTGACGCTGTACCCGGGTCACTACTCCGGCTCGGTCTGCGGCCGCGGGCTCTCGGCGAACCCGATCTCGACTGTCGGCTTCGAGCGCGCGCACAACGCGGCGCTCCGCTTCGAGTCCGAGGACGAGTTCGTCGCGGCGCTCGTGCGGGACATCCCGCCGGCGCCGGAGCGACAGGCCGAGATCATCGCCGCCAACCGCGCCGGCCTACCGCTCGCAGCCGCCCCGTGAACAACCGCGGCGTCGAGCTCGGGCTGCGCGAGAACGCGGCGCAGTTCACGTTGCTGGTCGCGCTCAACGCGCTCGTCGGCGCGATGGTGGGTCTCGAGCGTTCGACGCTGCCGCTGATCGGGGACGACGATTTCGGGCTGGGGTCCAACGCGGCAGTGCTGTCGTTCATCGTCGCCTTCGGACTGGCGAAGGCGTTCACGAACCTGGGCGCGGGCGGGTTCGCCGCCCGGCTCGGGCGGCGGCGGCTGCTGATCGCCGGCTGGGCGGTCGCGCTGCCGGTTCCCCTCCTGATCGCCGTGGCGCCGAGCTGGAGCTGGATCGTCGCCGCCAACGTGCTGCTGGGCGTCAATCAGGGGCTGGCGTGGTCGATGACGGTGGTGATGAAGATCGATCTGGTCGGGCCACGGCGGCGTGGCCTCGCGCTCGGTCTCAACGAGGCTGCCGGCTATGGCGGCGTCGCGCTCGCCGCCGCTGCGACCGGCTGGCTGGCCGCCGACCTGGCCGCTCGCGACGTGCTGGTCGCCGCGGGCGCGGGGATCGCGGTGCTCGGTCTGCTCGTCTCGGTCGCGTTCGTGCGCGACACGGCCGCGCACGTCGCGCTCGAGCAGGAGCGCCACCACGACGGCGCGCAAGAAGCCCCTCCGCTGCGCGCCGCCTTCCCGGAGGCGACATGGCGCTCCCCGGCTCTGCGCTCGTGTTCGCAGGCGGGGCTCGTGAACAACCTCAACGACGCGCTCGCGTGGGGACTCGTGCCCCTGTTCCTGACAGCGAACGGCGCCAGCGTGGACGAGGTCGGGCTGGTCGCGGGCACGTATCCCGCGGTCTGGGGCGCTGGCCAGATCTGGACCGGCCACTGGTCCGATCGCGTCGGGCGCAAGCCGCTGATCGTCGCCGGCATGCTGCTCCAGGCGCTCGCGCTCGGCGCGCTCGCCGCCTCGGACGGCGCGCTCGGCGCCGCCGTCGCCAGCGCCGTCGCGCTCGGCGCCGGCACCGCGCTCGTCTACCCGACCCTGATCGCCGCGATCTCCGACGCCGTCTCGCCGGTCGCGCGCGCGCCGATGGTCGGCGTCTACCGCTTCTGGCGCGACACCGGCTACGTCGTCGGCGGCCTGATCGCGGGCCTCGCCGCCGACGCGATCGACTACGGCGGCGCGATCGCCATCGTCGCGGTCCTCACCGGGGCATCTGGACTGTTCGCGCTCGTCGACATGCCCGGGTCGAGCCGGCCTCGCCGTC
>Ga0126313_10001900_pt1 | contig 11351 bp, 11 predicted proteins | sample Plot105A_FD_89954 | JGI IMG/M metagenome (GOLD analysis project Ga0126313, IMG submission 89954) | Serpentine soil microbial communities from UC McLaughlin Reserve, CA, USA - Plot105A | ecosystem: Environmental > Terrestrial > Soil > Grasslands | place: USA: UC McLaughlin Reserve, Lake County...
CACCGCGGCGTCGCCGCCCAGCAGCGCGTCGAGCGCGGCAACCCGCAGTCCCACGAGGTGGGGGGGCGGCGCGAGGTTAGACGCATAACGTGTGCCGCGGGCGGGGTAGAAGCGCACGGCGCGCGGGGCCAGGAAGGCCTTGAGATCTGCGGCGAGGTCCCGCGCGGCCCGGTCGTCCCCGGCCACGACGAGCGCCGGCCGCTCCGGCTCCGCGTCGATCAGCGAGGCGAGCAGGTACGGACGCAGGCTGGCGGAGACGAACGCACGCTGCGGCTCACCGCGCGCGGCCTCTGCGAGGGCGGCGACCGAGTGGTCCTCGTGAGCGTATGTGAGCAGTTGGCGGAGCATGCGCAGCGGCCGCCCGGGGCGCCGCGCGGCCTATCGTCCAGTCTACGTGGCCGCCTCAGAACGCCCGCATGGCATATTCCGGGCGGGCGGTTAGGTAGAAACCCCGCCGTGGCCGAGATCGAGGTCCGTTCGCTCACAAAGCGCTTCGGCGCTGTGACCGCCGTCGACGGGGTGAGCTTCGACGTCGAGCCGGGGAGGGTCACCGGGTTCCTGGGACCCAACGGAGCGGGCAAGACCACGACGCTGCGGATGATCCTCGGCCTGGCGCACCCAACGAGCGGCACCGCCACGATCGACGGAGGCCCCTACCGGGCGCTCTCCGATCCCGCGGGCACCGTCGGCGCCGTGCTCGAGCGCTCCGGCTTTCACCCCGGTCGCCGGGCGCGCGACCACCTCCGGGCGGTGGCGCGCGCCGCCCGGATTCCCGAGTCGCGCGCCGACGAGACCCTGGAGGTCGTGGCGCTCCAGAACGCGGGACACCGTCGTGCGGGCGGGTACTCGCTCGGCATGCGCCAGCGCCTGGCGCTCGCGACAGCCCTCCTAGGCGAGCCACGGATCCTCATCCTCGACGAGCCCGCGAACGGGCTCGACCCTCAGGGAATCCGCTGGCTGCGCGACTTCATGCGCTGGTATGCATCCCAGGGCCGCACGGTGTTGGTGTCGAGTCATGTGCTGGCCGAGATGGCGCAAACGGCCGACGCGGCGATCGTGATCGCCCGCGGCAGGGTCGTGGCCCAGGGGCCGATCGCAGAACTGCTCGCGGGCAGAGGCGGTGCGGTCGAGGTGCGTAGCCCCGGCGCCGAGCAACTCGACGCGGCGCTGCGTTCGCGCGGCTTCGGGGTGGAGCGGAGCGGCGATCACACCCTGGTCGTGACCGGCGCCGACGTCGCGGCCGTGGGCGATCTCGCTCTGAGCGAGGGTGTGGCGATCCACGGCCTGCGCGAGCGCGCCGCGTCGCTGGAGGACGTCTTCTTCGAGCTGACGGGTGAGGAGTCGGCGCCGTCATGAGCTCGCTGGTCAGCGCGGAATTCTTGAAGCTGCGCACCACCAGGACCGCCTACGGCTTTCTCGCCGCGATCGTCCTGCTCACTCTTGCTGTGGTCGCGGCCAACTCCGCCAACGTCGACCTTCGCACGAAGGAAGACCTCGTGGAGGCGCTGTCGGGCGCGGGCATCGCCGCGGCGCTGCTGCTGGTGCTTGGCATCGTCGCGACGACCGGCGAGCACCGCCACGGCACGATCACCTCCTCGCTGCTCGCCTCGCCCGACCGCCGCCGCCTCATCGGCGCGAAAGTGATCTCCTATCTCCTCACCGGGGCGCTATTGGGCTTGGCCGCGGTGCTCGCAACGCTCGCGGTCGCCGTACCGTGGCTATCGGCGCGGGACGCACCCCTCGATCTGCTTGATGTCGGCGACTATCTCGGGCTGTTCGTGAAAGGCGTCGCGGTGTCAGCGCTATCGGGGGCGATCGGCGTGGGAATCGGGGCGATCGTCCGCAACCAGGTGGCCGCGGTCGTCGGCGCCCTCATCTACCTGTTCGTGCTCGAGCCCGTGATCGGAGTGATCTCGTCGGTCCTGGCGGCTTACACCATCGGTGGAAGCCAGAGTGCGCTGACCGCCGCGCCGGTCGATGATGCTCTCGGTCCGCTCGCAGCCGGCCTCGTTCTGGCCGCCTGGGCGTTGGCGCTCGCCCTCGTCGGCGCCGAGCTGGAGGAGCGCAGGGACGTCGTCTGAGGCTCCTAGGAATCTGCTGTCACCAGGCGGTCCAGCTCGTCGGCGGCGCGCTCGACCAGCGCGCGGACCTCGTCCTGCGGCTCGCTGAAGCGGCCGAGCACATGCGCTGAGACGATCTCTGGGTCGGTCGTAGCGGGGCGGCCTACCCCCACTCGCACCCGGCGGAAGTCCGCGCTTCCCAGTCCCGCCTTGAGCGACTTCAGCCCGTTGTGGCCGGCGAGCCCACCGCCTAGACGGACCTCGATTCGTCCGAAGGGCAGATCGATCTCGTCGTGGATCGCCACCACACGGTCGAGCGCGACCCCGAGCGCGCCGCGCGCCGGGCTCACGGCGCTGCCGGACTCGTTCATGTAGGTCTGCGGCAGCAGGACGGCGACGCGCGGGCCTCCCGGGCCGGCTCGGCCGGTTGTGTAGAGGCCGCCGTACTTCTTCTTGGCACGGGGCACACCCCACCGCTCGGCCGCGAGCGCCGCCACCTCGAAGCCAACGTTGTGACGCGTGCGGGCGTAGCGGTCGCCGGGATTTCCCAGCCCGACGACGAGCCAATCGACCTTGCCCCCGCCGTCGCCAGAGCGCCGGCGGAACAGGCTCAGGACTCCTCGCCCTCCTCGGCGGGTTCGCCCTCCGCCGGCGCCTCGCCCTCCTCGGCCGGCGCCTCCTCGCCCTCTGGCACCCCCTCGCCGACCAGCTCGGTCTCCTCCTCGATCTCCTCGGGCTCCTCGATCTCGGTGGGCACGACGATGGTGGCGATGATCGTCTCGTCCGGATCGTCGAGAAAGGTCACTCCGGGCGGAAGCGGGACCTCGGAGAGGTGCATGGTCGCGGCGATCTCCATGCGCGACATGTCGACGACGATCGCATCGGGGATGTCGGTGGGCAGCGCCTCGATGTTGAGTTGATGGGTCACCTGCTCGAGAACGCCGCCCTCCTTGACGCCGGGCGACTCCTCCGCGCCCTGCACGTGCACCGCGACCGGCGCCTGGATCTTCTCGTCGAGACGGACCTCGAGCAGGTCGATGTGAAGGGGCTGTTCGCGGACCGGATGAATCTGCTGGTCCTTGACGATCACCGGACGCTCCTTGCCGCCGTCGATCTTGAGATCGATGAGCGCCGAGCCGTCGACCAGTACCTGGCGCAGCACACGGGCGTCGACCTTGAACGACATGCTCTCGCCGTCCGTGCCGCCATAGACCACGCCGGGGACGAACCCCTCTCGGCGCAGGCGCTTCGTGGCGCGGGTCCCGCGTTCCGGGCGCTCCTCGACGGCGAGGGTCGGTCGCTTGCTGTCGGCCATGACGGCTGGCCAGTGTAGCGAGGCATGCCAGCCGCAAGCATCCGGCTCGGCCGGGTGCGGGCGGTTCTGCATATCCTGGCCCTTGGGTGGCGCAAAACAGCGACAGCTCGATCCCGACGGGAAGGCTCCGGCGTACGGCTCAGGTCGGGACGGTGGTCGGGGCTCAGGGAGCCCGCTACGCCCGCACGCGCGCGGCCAATATAGCCCGATCCCCCGAGGAGGCCGCGGAGGCGATCGAGCGGCGTCACCTCGAGGCCGCGGAGCAGATGGTTGACACCCTGGGGCGCATGAAGGGGGCGGCGCTGAAGATCGGCCAGCTCGCCTCCTTCATCGACACCGAGTTCCTTCCGCCCGAGTACCGCGAGCTCTATCAGGAGCGGCTCGCAACGCTCCGGACGACCGCGCCACCGATGCCGTGGGAGAAGGTGCGCTCGGTTCTCGATGAGGAGTGGGAGGAGCCGGTCGAGGAGCTGTTCGAAGACTTCGAGCACGACGCGGCCGCCGCCGCCTCGATCGGGCAGGTGCACCGAGCGGTGCTGTGCGACGGCCGGCGGGTCGCGGTGAAGGTGCAATACCCGGGAGTGGCGAAGGCCATCGCCGCCGACATGCAGAACGCCGGGCTCATCCTCCGGATGGCCAAGGCGCTCGCGCCGGGCCTCGATGCGAAGGCCGCCGCGGAGGAACTGAAGGAGCGGGTGATGGAGGAGCTCGACTACGAGCTCGAGGCCCAGAACCAGCGCGCGTTCTCCCGCGGCTACCGGGGCCATCCGTTCATCCGGGTCCCCGATGTGGTCACGCGGCTATCCACCAGCCGCGTGCTCGTGAGCGAGTGGGTGGACGGCGCGGGCTTCGAGGAGGTGAAGCAGCTCCCGCAGGCGGAGCGCGATCGCTTCGGCGAGATCGTGTTCCGCTTCTGCTTCGGCTCCATCTACCACCTCCAGCACTTCAACGCCGACGCCCATCCGGGCAACTATCTGCTGATGCCGGACGGCGGCGTCGCGTTCCTCGACTTCGGGATGACGAAGCACCTCGACAAGGAACAGATCGAGCTGGAGATAGTCGCGCTAGAGGCCGTGATCGACGAGGACCCCGAGGAGCTGCGCATCGCGCTACACGACCTGGGCTTCCTGAACAACCCACAGAAGGTCGACGCCGAGCTTTTGATGGACCACGTACGCGCGATCGGCGGCTGGTACATGGAGGATCGCGAAGTGACCGTCGACTCCGCGCGCGTGATCGAGGCGATCGCCGCGGTGTCCGACCCGCGCTCGTCCTTCTACCGGCTGATGCGGCGCGAGAACCTACCGGCCAACGAGCTGATGGGGCGGCGGATGGAGTCCGGCGTGATGGCCGTACTGGGTCAGCTGCGCGCCACCCGCAACTGGTACCGGATCGGCCGCGAGTGGTGGTTTGCCGACCCGCCGGCGACGGCGCTCGGCGAACAGGAACGGGCGTACTTCGAGTCGCGGGGCGAGAAGCGGACGCGCGCCTTTGCCGCGCGGGAAACCTGAATCCCGCCCGCCCGGGGCCCGGCTGATCGAGACTCAGAACAGCTGGTTCTCGCCGGCGAAGATCTCGGAGACCGAGTCGTCGGTGAAGATGCGGCGGATCGAGTCCTCGAGGATGTCCGCGCAGGTGAGCTGGCGGATCAGATCGGGGGCTCCGTCACGCAGTGGGATGGTGTCGGTGACCACGATCCTCGAGAGCGGTCCCTCGCTGAGGATCTCGTAGGCGTGCCCCGAGAAGAGCCCGTGCGTTGCGACGGCGAACACCTTCGTGGCACCCTCGTCGAGCACGGTCTGCGCGGCGGCGTTGAGCGTGCCCCCGGTGGCGATGATGTCGTCGACGATCACGGCGGCCTTGCCCTGCACGTCGCCGATCACGCGTCCTATCTCCGCCACGCCCTGGGCGGGCCGCTCCTTCTCCATCAGCGCGTACGGGGCGCCGACCTTGCGAGCGAAGTTGCGCACCAGCTTCACCCGGCCGGCGTCCGGGGCGATGATCACGAGGTCCTCGCCGGCGAGGCGGTCCTGGACGAACTGCGTGAGGATCGGCATCGCAGTCATGTGGTCGACGGTCTTCGAGAAGAAGCCCTGGACCTGGCCGGCGTGCAGGTCCATCGTCACCAGCCTGTCGATGCCCGCCACCTCAAGCAGCTCCGCGACGAGGCGGGCGGAAATCGGCTCGCGCGGGGCGGACTTCTTGTCCTGCCGCGAATAGCCGTACCACGGCGTGACCGCGATGATCCGGTGGGCGGACGCGTGCTTCGCGGCATGGACCATGACCAGCAGCTCCATGAGCGCGTCGTTGACGGTCAGCCCCTCGCGCTCGGAGCCGCAGATCGACTGCACGATGAAGAGGTCCGCGCCGCGGATCGATTCCGCGTAGCGGCAATACACCTCCCCATCGGGGAACGTGTTGAGACCGGCGTCCGTCAAGTCGAGACCGAGCCGATCGGCGATCTTGGCCCCGAGCTCGCGGCTCGCACGCCCCGAGGTGATCATGAGCCGCTTCTCATATCCCGCCGAGATGCTGGTCCCGGGCGCCGGCGCCGTAGCGGTCTCCAGAGGCTTGCTCACTTCGAGTCCTCCTCTACTCGGTCAGCGTAACCCTCTACGTTCCTCTGCTTGGCCCTTGCGATCCCGAGCGCGCCCTCGGGGACGTCCTCGGTGATCGCCGATCCGGCACCAGTGTACGCCCGATCCCCGACGTCGATGGGGGCCACGAGCGAGGTGTGAATGCTCGTCTTCGCGCTCTTTCCGATCTTGGTGCGGTGCTTCCTGCGGCCGTCGTAGTTGGCGGTGATCGTGCTGGCGCCGAGGTTGGCCTTCTCGCCGACGTCGGCGTCCCCGATGTAGGAGAGGTGGGGCACCTTGGCGCCCGCGCCGATGTCCGAATTCTTCACTTCCACGAAGGTGCCCACCTTGGCGCCTTCGCGTACGACGGTGCCCGGGCGCAGGTACGCGAACGGGCCGACCAGCGCGCCCGGACCCAGCTCCGCCTCGACGAGATACGAGTGGATCACTCGCGCGCCGTCCGCGACCCGCGTGTCGCGCATCGTCGTTTGCGGGCCGATCTCGCAGCCGGCGCCGATCGCCGTTGCGCCGAGCAGGCTCGTGCCCGGCGCGACGGTGGTGTCCCGGCCGATCGTCACTTCCGCCTCGACGCGGGTGGTCTCCGGCTGCAGAAAGGTCACGCCCTCCAGCGCGTGGCGCTCGAGGATGCGCCGCTGCGCGAGCTCCTCGGCCGCCATGAGGCCGGCCCGGTCGTTGACGCCGAGCGCGATGTCGGCGTCGGGAGTGAGCTGGGCAACGACCTTGCCCCCACCGGCTTTGATCACCGGGAACGCTCCGGTGAGGTAGCGCTCCCCGTTCTCGAGGCCCACCTCATCGAGGGCGTGGTAGAGCGCGCCCGCCTCGAAGACATAGGTGCCTAGGTTCACCTCGCGGATGGCGAGCTCCGCCGCCGGGACGCCCTCCGGGTATTTGGTCTCGACGATCCGCGCGACCGAGCCGTCCTCCCCCCGCACGATCCGTCCGTAGCCGGTCGGGTCGAGCTGGTCGGTACTGAGGATCGTGGCGGTCGCCCGCTGAGCCTCGTATTCGGCGAGCAGCTCGGCTATGTGCGCCGGGGTGACGAGGGGATGATCTCCGGAGAGGATCACCACCGGTCCGTCCGGGACGGTGGCGCGCGCGGCCAGGACCGCGGCGCCCGTCCCCTCGCCCTCATGCTGCTCGGCGACCTCGACCCCCTCCGAGAGCCCCTCGGCCACGCCATCACCGGGCCTGACGATGCAGACGACCCGCGCGGCGCCGGCTCGCCGGGCGGCATCGACGACCCACTCGACCATGGGCTTACCGCAGACCGGATGAAGCACCTTGGGAGTGCTCGACCGCATCCGCGTACCCTGGCCAGCGGCCATGATGAGGGCCGTGAAGGGCTGGGGCATGGGGCTTGGAGCGTAGCGCCCACGATGCCCCAGCCGGATTCTCGTCCTATGCTCTTGGAGCCACTCTGGGGAGTGGTGTAACAGGCGAGCACGGGGCACTTTGGATGCCCAGGCGGCGGGTTCGAGTCCTCCCTCCCCAGCCTTTCCGTCCGCCTGCGCAGCTTCTTCGCGAGGTCCGCGCGCTCGGATACTCAGGGACGGGCGGGGGGTACGGCGTGTCGGACAATGCCATCCGGAAGTGGATCCGCGGATACCAGCGCGAGATGGAGCGAACCGAGCGCGCTGCGTGAGCCTACGCGAGCACGCGGCGTTTGGCACCACCTCCTGGACCACCGCAATCGCGATTCATGTCAAACCGGCGGCCAGGGCAGCCGCGCCGACTCGGGCTGACTGGGCCGGTCCGCGTAGGCCTCCCTCGAGTCGGCGGTCGACTCACGCGCCGAGGCTCCGTATTTTGCGGCTGTCTCGTTGACCGGATAGTGCGCTCTCGCTCCTGGGCCGCGGGCGCCGACCATCAGGATCCAACACGGTCCGTCCCCGGCTCCGATGAACACGTGCTCGGTCCCGGCGGGGCAGTGAAAGAAGTCCCACTGCCCGAGCTGGCTCTCCTCGCCGTTCAGGATCAGCGTGCACCGACCGCCCAGCACGAGGAAGTCTTCCTGAACGTTCTCGACGTGGTACTTCGCGTTCGGCTCGCCCGGCCGGAGCACGTGGATGTTGATTCCGAAGTCCGGGAAGGGTTCCATTGGATCCTCGAAGGCGGCGAAGACTCCGCTTCCGGGGAAACTCATGGCGGGGGCGTGGGCGACGTTCACGACGAAGGGCTCGGACATCGGCCGGCGATGGTATCTCTCCGGGCATGGCCACCTGGAACCAAGTGGAAGCGGAGGCCCCGGAGCTCGCCGCTCGCGCCCGGAAGATCTTCGATGCCTTCAAGCACAAGACGCTCGCCACCCTCCGGCGGGACGGGTCGCCGCGCATCAGCGGCACGGAGGTTCAGTTCGCCGACGGGGACATGTGGTTCGGGAGTATGTGGAGGTCCGTCAAGGCACTCGATCTCCAGCGTGACCCGCGCTTTGCGCTGCACAGCGCGTCGAGCGAGTCGCCAAAGTGGACGGCGGATGCCAAGGTCGCGGGGCGGGTCGAGGAGGTGACTGACCCCGACCGCAAGGCGGCCGTCTGGGGTCACGAGTCCCCGCCCGGAGAGGCGCACCTGTTCCGGGCTGACATCACGGAGCTGGTCATCACGGGCCTCGGGGATCCCCCCGATCACCTCGTCATCGAGTCCTGGCACGAAGGCCGCGGCGTTAGCCGCCGCGAGCGCAAGTAGCGGCGTGCCGCAAGCCTGGTTTGTGGTGTGGCGTTTCTAGCGGTCCTTCGGCTCCCTCGGCACCCGGCCCGCCTCTGCGCCCCTCTCGTGGGCCGGGCCGCCCGGCGGGACGATGCCGAGGACGCGCATCGCCTTCAGGCCGAGTGAGAGACGCTCGCGGCCGTCGGTCGATGAGACGTCGAGCGAGGTGAGCTCGCGGACCCGCTCCAGGCGGTAGCGAATCGTGTGGCGGTGGGTGAAGAGCTTCTCCGCCGTCCTCGCCACGTTCCCGTCCGAGTCGAGGAAGGTCTCGAGCGTGCGGACCAACTCGGTCTCGTATTGCTCGTCGTACCCGACGAGCGGCGAGACCGTCTCCTCGTAGAATCCCTGGAGCTCGGTGGGGTCCTCGCTGACCGCCGGGAGGAGGAGGCGGTAAGCGCCGGTCTCCTCGAAGGAGAGCTCGGTGACGCCGCGGGCCTCGGCGACGTTGGCGGCGAGCAGCGCCTCGGCGCCGGCGCGGTGCAGGTCGACGGGATCCGACGCGTGGCGGCTGCGGGCCACCGTCAGCACATAGTTCGCGAGCCCTGCCTCGAGCTCGCGCAGCACCGCGGTGGCGGTGCGGCGGCCCGCCGCGGCGTCGGGGCCCGGCGCGAGGATCAGAAGCTCGCGCTCGGCGGGGGAGTCGGCGGCATCGTTTGGGCCGTTCCCGAGCCGCGACCAACCGGCCTCAGCCAGGGCGGCGAGGGTCTCGCGCTCGACCGCCCGAGCTCCGCGCTCCGCGATCGTCAGCACGCGCGCGCGCCAGTCGCCCTCCTCGGGCTGCTGTGGGCGCGCGCGGACGACGATCACCCCCGCGCCGGCGGAGAGGTCGCAGCCCAGCTCGGCGGCGCGGGCCGCGATGTTCTCGCGGTCGGTGATGCGGCGGGCGAAGAGGTCCTCGAGGAAGTCCCCGACCGCGGCCTCGCTCGCCCGCTCCGGGGCCTTCGCCCGGTCGACCTCGAGGGCGATGAGGTTCCCGACCAGACGCAGCAGCGCCGCGGGCGGAGGCTCGCCGCGGGAGCGGTAGCGGAGCTGGCCGACGGTCGTCTCGGCGACGAGGAGGTGGACGGTCTCCGTGGCGCTCTCACCGGCCATCACCGCCCGCTCATCCTCGGGCGAGGAGCAGGCCACCGCAAGAACGCTGCTCGAGGAGTCGAGCACGATCACGCTCGCGTCGAGCGCGCGACCTGCCGCGCGCGTGACGGCGGGCAGGCCGGCGCCGGCCTCGACGGCCTCGGAGACCTGGTCGAGAGCCTCGAGGAAGGAGTGCTGGCCGCCCGAGCCCGCCGACGGGCTGCTAGCTCCCTCCGGAGACCGAGTTTCGGCGACGACCTCGCTCCGGCCGCTTGCATGCGAGCGGGATCGTGACATCAGAGGGTCCGATCGAGATATCGGTCGCGGCCCGGCGAGCGAGAACCGAGTCCGGCACGGACGCAGGCCGCAGTCGATGCCGGAGGCATCGGCGAGGCCGAGGACACAGCCGGGCGAAGGTTCGCAGCCGCCGGACGCGATCGAGATCGAGGGAGGGCCCTCATCAGGCGTACTGGTCGTAGGTCCAGACGACGGCGAGCCCGATCGCCGCCCCGATCCCAAGCAGCGTGGCGAGGATGAAGACCGTCATGACGCTCGCGGCGATCTTCTCCCATAGGCGGCCGTAGCAGCGCCAGGCCGGTATGAGGATCAGGAAGACGTGGCAGGCGACGACGAGGCCACCCGCCAGCGCTATGGCGATCTCGGTGCTGGAGAGATCCAGGTTGGTCATCGTTCAGCGCGCGCGACCGGGGTCGGCGCCTCCGGCGCACGCTCGCCGCCATTGTGGCGGATGTGGTCGACGACCAGCGCAATCGCCGTGACGAAGCCGAAGATCCCAATGCCTATGCCCCAGCCACCTGCGACGTCGGACCAGTAGTGAGCGCGCAGGTAGATGCGCGAGAGCCCGACCGCAGCCGCGATCGCGATCGCGCCCATGACCAGCGCGGCGGAGCTCGCCAGCCCCAGACGGCGGGTCAACAGCACGGCCACGGCGACCCAGACAGTGGCGTATGCGGCGTGGGCGCTCGGGTAGGCCGACGACGAGGTCTCGACCAACGGCCCCGCGGGCCGCGGTCGGTCCACTGCGGCCTTCGCGATGTGGACCGCCGCGTAGAGGAGGCCAAGGCTGGCGATCAACACGATCAGCTCCCCGACACGCCGCCGCACGGCGAGCACCACCGCCGCTACAGCCGCGAGCGTCGCCACCGTCGGTAGCGCGCCGAACGCGCTTACCACCTTCGCGATGTCCACTCCTACCTGCGAGCCCGTGTCGTCTGCCACGTCGAGCAGCTCGGTGTCCAGCGGGGTCGGGTTCAGGTCGCCGCTCAGCACGACCAGGTAAAGGACGTAGACGAAGATGCCGACGCCGGCGACCGCCACCGCCGTCGTCAACTCCAGCCCCAGCTCACCCGGCGTGACGCGATTCCAGAGGAAGCGGACGTGGGGCGCCACGGCGCGCACCACGGGGCGCGCGACGCGATACAGCGGCCGCCCGATCGCGAAGAGTGGACGTACGAGTGGGTGCCGCTCGTGCGCGACCAGCCAGTCGCGGATCTCGTGGCGCCGCCGGTACGCGACGACGATTCCCACGATCACCGCGACCGTCAGGCCGAAACCGAAGACCGCGTGGCCGGCGATATCCACGAC
>Ga0126313_10001901_pt1 | contig 11350 bp, 11 predicted proteins | sample Plot105A_FD_89954 | JGI IMG/M metagenome (GOLD analysis project Ga0126313, IMG submission 89954) | Serpentine soil microbial communities from UC McLaughlin Reserve, CA, USA - Plot105A | ecosystem: Environmental > Terrestrial > Soil > Grasslands | place: USA: UC McLaughlin Reserve, Lake County...
CCAGCTCGGCGCTGTCTCTCGTGGGCGTCAAGAAGCACCGTGACCGCGGCGAGTCGCTACCCGCCGGTGCCGCCCTGACCGCGGATGGCCAGCCGACGGTCGACCCGGAAGAGGCTCTGCGCGGGCTCATCCTGCCGATGGCGGGCCACCGCGGGTACGGGCTCGCGGTTCTCTGGGAGACGCTCACCGGGGTGCTCGCCGGAGGCGAGCGGTTCGGGAGCGATGTCGGGCTCTTCGACGACTACAGCGGGCCGCAAGGCGTCAGCCTCTTCGTGCTCGCCATCGATCCGACGGTTTCGATGCCCTACGACGAGTTCACGGCGAGGGCCGACGCGCTGATCGATCAGATGCACGACTCGCCGACGGTGCCGGGCGTCGACCGCGTCCTGGTCCCCGGTGAGCAGAGCCACCGGGCCGCCGAGGCTCACGACAGCGCCGGCCTGTCGCTTCCAGCCGACGTCGTCGAGTCACTCGAGCGCGTCGGCTCGGAGCTCGGGATCCCCCCTCCGTGACGACGGGGCGCGTTCAACGGCGAGCGCGCCCCTTGTCACGGACTGGTGAGCGTCTGGTTAGCGCGCAGACGCCGGCTGCACCTCGTCGACCAGCTCGACGGCCTTCTTGCGTGCCTCTCTGAGTACGAGGCGGCCCTGCGGAGTGATCTTGTAGTACTTCCGGACCTTGCCGTCGACGACGCGTTCGTCGCGGTCGAGCAGCTCACCGGCCTCGAGGTTGTGCAGGAGCGGGTAGAGGGTGCCCGGCGAGAGCTTGTAGCCGTGACGGTCGAGCTCGGCCTGGATGCCGACCCCGTACACGGGCTTCTGACTCGCGTGGTAGAGGACGTGGATCTTGACGAAGCCGAGGAGTAGGTCGCGGAACATCTTGGAATGCTCCTCGATCCGCTCGTGCCTGTCCTGAACAGCTGTGTTGGCGCGTTTCGGCATCACCTTCAGCATAGTCGCTGGGCGATGTCGTGACGCGTAATGATCAGAGAGTGTCGGACGCCGCCGATGTGACAGCGGAGCTCGCGACTGGAACCTCGCCGTCGTGGTAGCTCGATGACGAGGATCCATTCTCGATCGGGAAGTGGCAGGCGACGTAATGGTCGTTGCCGACCGGCTTGATCGTGGGCTCTTCGTGCACGCAGCGCTCTTGGGCGCGCGGGCACCGCGTTCGGAACCGGCAGCCGCTCGGCGGTGTGAGCGGTGACGGAAGGTCCCCGGTCGCCAGCATCGGTCGTTCCTCGACGAACGGGTCCGGTTCGGGAATTGCGCTGAGGAGCGCTTGTGTGTACGGGTGCCGAGGGTGGGTGTACAGCTCGTCTGACGGAGCGATCTCACAGAGCTTGCCGAGATACATGACACCGACCCGGTCGCTGACGTTCTTCACGACCACCAGGTCGTGAGCGATGAAGACCAAGGTCAGCGAGTACCGCTCCTTCATGGCCTCGAGAAGGTTGAGGATCTGGGCCTGGATCGAAACGTCGAGCGCCGAAACCGGCTCGTCGCACACCACGACGTCGGGATCCAGCACTAGCGCTCGCGCGATCGCCACCCGCTGGCACTGTCCACCCGAGAGCTCTCTCGGATGGCGATTGTTGACGACCGATGGATCGAGACCGACGGCGAGGAGCGCTTCGTCGATGCGGTCGTCCCATGGCTTGGGTATCCGGTTGATCGAGAGACCTTCGGCCACGATTCTTCGAATCGTGCGCCGTGCGTTGAGCGACGACGTGGGGTTCTGGAAGATCATTTGAAGGCTTCGCCGGGTACGACGCAGCTCACCGGAGGGGATCTTCGTCAGGTCGCGGCCGTTGAACTGAATCGTTCCCGATGTCGGGCGCGTCAGCATCATGATGGCCCTGGCGATGCTCGACTTCCCACAGCCCGATTCACCGACAAGACCGAGGGTCTCACCCCGAAGGACATCCAAGCTCATGCCGGACACCGCGTGAACCTGCTTCCCCGCCGCGGCCTTGTACTCGACGACGAGGTCGTCGACGCTCAGCACGACGTCGCCCGGGTCGCGGAGATGCGCCCGGCCGGTGCCGGCCATCAGGTTCGCACCTCGGTTTGCGCGCGCACGCTGACACCTGCGGCCGTTTTCCCCTTGGTCAGATTCTCCTCGAGCGCCTCATCTCCCTCGGGCGTGCCCACCGGGTAGAAGCAGCGAAATCGGTGCCCGGGCTTCGGGGCCGCAACCAGCTCGGGATCTTCGACGAGGCAACGTGGTTGCGCGTGCCGGCACCGAGGGGCGAACCGACATCCGGGTTGCGGATCGATGACGTCCACCGGACGCCCGGGGATCGCAGCCAGGCGAGTATGGCTCGAATGCTCGAGGCGTGGCGTCGACGCCAGAAGGGACGCCGTATACGGGTGACGGGTCTCACGAAACAGCGCCTCGGTCACACCGGCTTCGACGACCTGCCCGCCGTACATCACCATGATGTGAGAGGCGCGGCGTGCGAGGACCCCGAGGTCGTGGGTGATGAGCACCATCGCCATGTCGTTCTGACGCTGCAGCGACGTCAGCAGGTCGAGCACCTGGCGCTGAATGGTCACGTCCAATGCTGTGGTCGGCTCGTCCGCAAAGAGCAGCTTGGGGGAGCAGGCGATCGCGATCGCGATCCAGACGCGTTGACGCATTCCACCGGACAACTCGTGCGGATGGTTTCGCATCCGTCGCTCCGGCTCCGGGATTCCGACCTGGCCGAGCAGCTCGACGGCGCGCGCCCGCGCGTCCCGCCGGTCGAGACCCGTGTGGAGCTCGAGTGACTCGGTGATCTGCGTCCCGACCCGCATCACCGGATTCAGCGCGGTTGTCGGGTCCTGGAACACCATCGAGATCTCGCAGCCCCAGATCTTCCGCAACTCCTCATTGCTCAAGGATCGGAGATCCCGGCCGTCGAACTGGATGTCACCCTGGGTGATCGCGTTTCTCGGAACCAACCCCATGATCGTCCGGGCGAGCATCGACTTCCCTGATCCCGACTCTCCCACGATTCCAAGGGTGTCGCCTCGTTTGAGACGGAACGAGACGTCATCCACGGCATGGACGACACCCCGCGGCGTCCGGAACCACGTCTTGAGCCCAAGCACGCGGAGCAGGGGGGCCTCGCCGTTCCCCGACGGTGGGAGGGGTGCCGGACTGGTCATGGTGCTCACCCCGCCGCCCCGAAGGACACCGCGTCGAACCGTCGGCGCAGCCAGTCTCCGATCACTGTGAACGCCGCGACGGTGAAGACGATGCATGCCGCCGGAATGAAGACCAGATACGGGTGCGTCTGAAGATCGGGACGGCCGTCATTGATCATCGCGCCCCAACTCGGCTGAGGCGGCGGAATGCCCAAGCGGAGGAAGCTCAACGAAGCTTCGACGACGATGATGGCGGCCAGGAAGAAGAAGGCATACGAGAGAATCCTCAGCACCACGTCCGGTAGAAGCTCCCGAAGGATGATCCGATGGTGGCGCGCTCCCATCGCTTTCGCCGCCATCACATGCTCACGGTCCACGAGAGAGAGCGTCGTGGCTCGTGCCAACCTCGCGAATGTCGGGACGCCCAGGATGGCCAGTCCGACGACGATCGTCGGGATGTTCCGCTGTCCGACGGCGGCGATCGCCAGGAGCAACAGCAGTCCGGGAATCGACAGGATCGCGTCGAGCAGAACGCTGACGGCTGCGTCGATGGGGCCGCGGAAGTAACCGGCGAGTGAGCCGATCGTCAGACCGGCGAGCATTGCCAGCGCGGTGGACGCGACCCCGATGGTGAGCGACTGTCGAGCTCCGTAGATCAGGCGGGATGCCACGCTTCGGCCCAGGGTGTCCGTGCCCAAGAGCTCGGGGAACCCGAGGTGCGGTGCAGCGCGTGGCTTGAGTCCCTCGATGATGGCGTCGTACCGGGGGATCGGGAGCAGACCGGCGAAGACCACGAAGAAGACCACGATCCCGATCCAGCCGAGGGAGAGCCACAAGGCGATCTGGCGATGACGGACGAGCGGCGCTACCGGTGTGACTGCTCCATCGGGTGCAGGAGAAGTGGTGGGAAACGACGTGCCGTCCGTTTCCTCGGGTGCGATGACACCGGTTACCGAAGCATCAAACGTTGTACTCACGCTCAGGCCTTCCGAACACGCACGCGCGGGTCGAGGTAGCCGTATGTCACGTCCACCAAAGTGTTGACGACGACATAGACGATCGCCACGAGCATGACCACCCCCTGCACGACGGCAATGTCCTTGCTGAGCACGCTGTTGACGGTGAGCGAGCCGATCCCCGGAAGCGCGAAGAGCGTCTCGATGATCACGGCTCCGCCGATCAAGTGCCCGAGGTTGAGGCCCGCCAGCGTGACGAGGGAGAACGACGATGGTCTGAGCGCGTGTCGGAAGAGAATGCGCCTCGTCGAGACGCCCTTGGACCGCGCCGCGAGGATGTAGTCCTCGTGCAGCGTTGCGATCATGTCGGCACGTAGGAGCCGGGCGAACTGGGGAATCTGCTGGAGCGAGAGTGCGATGACCGGGAGGGTGATGTACCAAAGGTTCTCACCCGGACTGTCGGTCAGCCTCTCCCATCCTGTTACCGGGAAATGAATCGGGAAGTTCTGTAACAGCAGAGCGAAGATGTACACGAGCACCAGCGCGACTACGAACGATGGCAACGAGACGAAGAGGGACGAGACGAGCACCCAGAACCGATCGAATCGGCTGTCCGGTCTGTACGCGGTGTAGACGCCGATAGGTATCGCGACTGCAAGCGACAACAAGATCGTGAGGAGAACCAATTCCGCGGTCGCCGGAAGCGCTTCCGTGATCGCGTCCATGACGGGCCGCTTCGTGACGTACGACGTCCCGAAGTTGCCCTCCCCGATATCGCTGAGCCATCTCCCGTACCGCGACGGCACGGAGTCGTCGAGGTGGAGGTCTTTGTGGACCTGTGCAACCTGCTCGTCGGTCGCCTGCTCGCCGAGGATGGAATACGCAGGGTCCCCCGGGGTCAGGTTGACAAGGAACGTCAACGCAAAGCTGACGACGAGGAGCACCAAAACGATGTGCGCCAATCGGCGTGCGATCAAGCGTGGCACCCTGCTGTCCCCCGAGCTGACACCGTTGACCTCCTGGGCGCTCCGGGGACGACAACTCGTCCCCGGAGAAGACGATCGGTGGTGTTAGGAGCCCTTCGTCGACATGCGATCCCAGCGCGGGATGCCGTCCCCCACGGCCGCGACGCCTTGCAGCTTGCTCTTGTTGTACAGGATGTGGACGACCACGTGCTGGAAGAAGAACGAGGGCAAGTCCTTCACTTGGATGCGCTGGACGGCGTCGTACGCGTCTTTGCGTGCCGCGACCTCGTTCGAGGTCCTCGCCTTCTTGAATGCCGCGTCAACCTCGGGGTTTGAATACTTTCCGTAGTTGCTGACACCGCCGGTCTCCAGAGCATTGCTGAGGGCCGGCGCGGGGTCGATGAATCGGGGGACGCTGGAGAATGCCAGCGTGAAGTTCCCGGTCTGCCAGTTTGTGGTCTGTTGGGTTGCGCTGACGGGCTCGACGTTCATCTTGACGTTCTTGAAGCTCGACAACCGTGCCTGGAACCACTCGGCGATCTTCTGGAAGGTTTGGCTCGTTTGGACGCTGAACTCGATGGGCTTCCCCTCCGCCGCGAACTTGTCGAACAAGTCCTGTGCCTTCTTCTTGTTCGGCTTCGGCTGGCCGATGTCCGCAAAGAATTCAGAGTCCTTGAGGAACAGGTTCGGCGCCAGCATCGCCGCGCCTCCGTTCAGCGCGTCATCCATCGCCTTGGGATCGAACGCATAGGCAATCGCCTGACGGGCACGAAGATCGTCGAAGGGCGGCTTCGTGAAGTTGAAGAAGATGTTGATCCCGCCGCTCTGCGCAACCTGGAAATCGGCGAGGTTCGGCTGCTGTTTCGCGCTCGTGGCGGCCTGCAGATCCCCGGTCAAGTCGATGTCGACCCCGCCTGTGGTCAGCGTGTTGAGCCGCTGCGTCTCGTCCGGGATGTACTTCACGACGATCTGGTCGAGGTGCGTCTTGCCTTTGTACTTGGGATTGCGCTCAAGGGTGAGCTGCGCGCCGCGTTGCCACTCCTTGAACACGTAGGGACCGGCACCGACCGGCGAGGACCCGAAGGCCTGTCCGGCCGCCTCCCACGCCGTCGGCGAGGCGATGAACGTCAAGGACGACTGCCCAATGAGTTCCGGGAACTGGGCGTTCGGCTCCTTGAGCGTCACCTCGAGCGTCGTCGGGTCCACGACGTTCATCGACGCGATGCCCTGCGCGATCGGGGCGCTCGGAGACCTCTGAGCGGGATCCGCGATGCGCGACCAGTTGTACTGGACGGCGGACGCGTCGACCGGCGTGCCGTCGCTGAAGACGCGGCCTTTGCGGAGCTTGACCGTCCAGACCGTGTCGTTCGTCGTCGAAGTCATCGACTCGGCCAGTCGGTATTCCACATCGCCCTTCGTCGTCAGCATTGCCAGCGCGTCATAGATGGCGAAGCGCTCGGAGCCTCCGAGGCCCACCTGCGCGCCGAGACCCGCGTCGGGCAGAAAGCTGGCCGGCTCCGACATGTACGAAAACGTCACGGTGCCGCCCGACTTGGGTTTTGGCGCGGTGGCGTTCTCCGCGGATGCGATCCCGGGCGAGACGGCCATGGCCCCGGCCAGCGCCAGCGCGACGAGACCCAGACGCGTTGAAGCTCCAAACGTTCCGCTTCGGCCCCCCACTGTTGTCCTCCCGTTCGTCGGGTGTCCCGCCGATCGAGGGCCAGCGCTGCGCCCATCACGAGCACAACTCAGCCGGCGCGTCGGGAACCCCGATCGCCGACCACGCGGCATGTATCTCAGCACGCCGGCACCGCTCCCCCGGATCGGCCTCATACTCGGTCCCCGTTATCGTAGACTGATATCTACGCCGAGTAAACTCCTTGTTTCCGCCCGGCCGATCTCAGGGGTTTTACGATCCCGTCTCGCGCATCTGTCGGGTCCGCTCCCTGCGACCGCCTACCTTCTCGTCTCGGCGACACGCTCGAGGCCGAGTTGGATGGCCCTCTCGAGGGCCGGCCCCTTCTGCGGACCTTCCATCGGGACACCATGGCGCTCGCGGATGAGGGCCACGCGATCCTCGAGAGGCAGGAACCCGCAGTTCGCGCACAGGCGTCCGAGGCGGTCGGGTAACAGGTACGTCATGCAGCAGTGTTGCCGCACCTGGACACCGTGCGGGAAGTCGGGGGCGTCGTAGCGGATCCAGTCCAGACGACCGCGCAGCGGGTTCGGTCCGGGGACACCGGGGAGGGAATCGGCCTCCAGCACAGCGACGCGCTCGGTGAGAATCGATTCGGCTTGCTCCTTCCCCAGGTACTCGTCGGCCGCGTCGGAGAGGACGCCAGCCCATTCGGCCACGTTCGTCCATACGACGGCTTGGGAGACCCGGGTGACGTCTCGCACTACTTCGAGGAGTGGACCGATGTGCTCGCCGTAGAGCTTCTGCCACGTGTGCCGCCGAAGCTCGTCGATGCTGTCGACGATCGGGCCGTCGACCGGCCACGTCGTCGGCCGCTCCGCACATCGGAGGGTGACCATGTTCTCCGTGTCCAACGTGGCCCGAAACGGGACGTCGCGATAGAAGAGCAGCCCGCATCGAGGGGCGGACAGATCCAGAGCGACGCCCCGGGCCAACGCCACAAGGGCGATACCCGACAAGGACGAGACGTACTGCCGTGTGAACCTCGACACCGCGATACGCACGTCCACGTCTTCGTCGTCGGCGGACGCAGATCGCCCGTCGCCGGGCTCTGTCATGTGGAACGAGGTTGTGTGCGCGCGTGCGATCGCGGCTCGGGCGTAGTCGGGTTCGAGGAAGCGAGTCGCCGGCACAACCTCGTCGTCGGGAGAGGGGTCTTGGACATACCGGCCCTCGAACCACCGCCCCAGCAGACCGAGCTCACGCCGAAGCGCATCCGGCCAGGTTGTCGACTGCGCTCCGACGGCCTCGCCGACTTCGACCATCAGCTCACCAGCGCTTCGGGAGGTCAGGCTGGCGTCCCTCCTTCAGCGCCCGAACCGCCTCGGTCTCGGCGGGATACGACGAGAAGAAGATGTCTTCCGCCTCCTCTACCTCGTTCGTGAAGTAATCGTGCTTGAACACGACCTGGTCCTCGACAACCTTGACGAAGCCGTGCTTGGACATCGGGCCACGGTGGATGTAGGTGCCGCGTGTCCCGATGATGCGGCCCTCGGTCACCGATTCGTAGAACTCGGTGCGCCCTTCGAGGTAGAAGGCCTCCTCGGGCGCGTCGTGCGCGGTGACCTTGTGCGTCTCGGTACCTCGCATCGTCCACATCATGTAATAGGTGTCGAGGTTCTCCTCGTCGCCACGAAGCATCTTGACGAAGTACCGGGCGTCCTCGTGGCCGACCGGTCGGGGCGTCCATGGCAGCGACTCCGTGTCGATGCATGGAACCGCGACCTTCGATGCCGGTTCCCCGGGCGCGCCGGCGCAGGCGAAGACCGTGGCGCCCGTGGGCGACGAGGCAGAGTGGCTCAAGTGCCCCTGAGGACGATATGCGTAACTGTTCCGCTGGAGCGTCAGCCCGTCGACCTCGATGACTCCGTCGAGAACCAGGAGATTCTCGTACACGGTGTTCTCGAGGCTGCTGGCAGACCAGCCCTTGTCGAGCTTGTACAGGAGCGACTCGGCGCCAGCGTCGGCATCCCGGCTCAAGACCTTGACCCAAGCGTCGCCATGGGTGCCGGTGGCGACAAACGGCGTGCTGCGATCGTCGGTCCACGGTCTCCACGCGAGGTCGTCGGCGTGCACCTGGGCTTCAGGGACGATCTTCACCATGTCGAATCCCTTTCCTCCTGTCGATGGACCCGCGATTACATGTTGCGATATCGTAGCCTGAGTTCACGCTCACCGCATCCGGGAATTGGAGGTGGGTATGCAGGCGGCGCGGCGGTTGACCCGGCTCCCACCGTTCCTGTTCCAGGAGACGCGCCGCCGGGTGCAGGAAGCACGAGACCGTGGTGTGGATGTCATCAGTCTCGGCGTCGGCGATCCAGATCAGCCGACGCCTCCGCATGTCCTCGATGCTCTTGCTCGGGCGGCAACCGACCCCGCCAACCACACCTATCCCGCGGGCGGGACCAGGGGGCTGCCGAGGTTCCGTGACGCGGCGGCCAACTGGTATGCCAGCCGCTTCGACGTCACCCTGGATCCCGAGCTCGAGGTGATGGCCCTCATCGGGAGCAAGGAAGGCAATCATCACCTGGCCATGGGCGTGCTCGACCCCGGCGACGTCGCCATCGTTCCCGATCCCGCGTATCCGTCCTACGTGGCCAGCGCCAACCTCGCAGGTGCGGAGGTCGCCCGCATCCCGCTTCGGTCCGAGAATGGCTTCATGCTCGACTTCGACGAGATCCCGTCCGGGCTGGCAGCGCGCGCCAAGTTGCTCTGGCTGAGCTACCCCAACAACCCGACGACCGCCGTCGCTCCTCTTCGCTTCTACGAGCGCGCCGTCGACTTCGCGCACGAGCACGACGTGTGGCTGGTGAACGACAACCCGTACTCCGAGATCGCCTTCGACGGCGTGCGACCTCACAGCATCCTCGAGGTTCCGGCGGCACGCGAGGTGGCCATCGAGTTCAACAGCCTGTCGAAGACCTACAACATGGCCGGCTGGCGGGTCGGGATGGCCGTAGGGAACGCGACCTTGATCGACGCGATGGCGCGGGTGAAGGAGACGACGGACTCCGGTGTCTGTAGCGCCGTACAGCACGCCGCCGTCGCCGCGCTGGCGGGGCCGCAGGACGTGGTCGAGCGCATGGTCGCCGCATATCAGGGGCGCCGCGACATGGCGGTCGAGATGCTGCGCGCCGCCGACCTCTCCGTCACGCCGCCTGAGGCCACGTTCTACATCTGGCTCCCCTCCCCGCCTGGCGTTCCGGGTGTCGAATTCGCCAGCCGGCTGCTCGAACTGGCCGGAGTCGTCGTGACGGCCGGCGCCGGGTACGGGGATCACGGGCATGGCTATGTGCGGCTGTCGCTGTCGGTGGATGACATCCGGCTGAAGGAAGCTCTGGAACGAATCGCCGACGTTCGACACCATTTGTCCTGACCCGTGCGCGCGGCAGCAAAGGAGGCGACCGTGAGCACAAGTGAACACGACCCGGGCTCCGAAGAGCTCATTACGTCGGCACCGACGTTCGCGGCCACGCATCCCATCCCCGAAGGCGAGCTCCGCCAGGTGGTCCACGTGCATCGAAGCGAGCAGTCCAGCACGGCCATCGCCAGCATCCAGCCGGGCGGGGGTCTCCGGCCGCACTTCCACGCCGAGCACGACGAGGTGATCGTCTACCTCGAGGGCGAAGCCGACTTCCGACTCGGCGACGAGGTCACCACGGTCCGCGCCGGTGACGTGGTCAGCATCCCGGCCGGCGTCGTGCACGCCACGATTCGAGCCCGAACGCATGTCCTGATGGCAGCGACCTTCGCGCCGGGATTCGATCTCGCGTACGAGGACCGCATCTACGTGGACGATCCGCCGATCGCGGACCATCGAGCGCCGGAAACCGAATGAATTGCCGGTCAGGTGCCCGGTGGCTCGTCGAGATCGGGCACGGTGCATGCGAGCACTTCACCGACTTCGTCCACGTCCTCGAGGTTTGAGAGCAGCCGCTCCAGCTCCGCAAGCTTCGTCTGCGACAGAAACCGTTCACCGTCCGCCCGCTCGCTGACAGTTGCAGTTCGAGCGAGAGATTCAGACGACACGGTCACCGATCGTCATGCTCTCAGGAGCGCTCGTACCCAACAAGCGATGGTCACCACTCCACACCCAGTTCGGAGCCGACCTCGGTCAAGGCGCCGACGACCTCGGCGGGCATTGGGATCCCTTGCTGGCGTCGCGCACGCGACAGTGCGGCGCTTCGCTCCCCCGGCACTCGCACATGGTCGACGTCAGGAGCAGTCGGCGATGCCTCGAGGTGGTCGATCAGCGCGTCGACACGAGCTGTGAAGGACCCGTATCCGATCGAGGAGGTCGGGTCGATGGCCTGCAGAAAGATGCTCACGCCCATCGGATCACGGTGATGGGACGGCAGGCCGACGTTGCCGCCGAACCGAGGGCCACCGGCGAGGACGCCGGTGATGACTTCCCACATGACGGCGAGCCCGTATGCACGGTGACCGACCGGCAGCAGCGTTCCGGCGATGGCGGCGGCGGGATCGTTGGTCGGCTCACCGTGGGCGGTCAACGCGGCGCCGTCGGGGAGCGACTCCCCACGGGCTTGATACTCGTGCATGCGGACCATGCTCATGACCGAGTTCGTCATGTCGAGCAAGAGC